>ULRF01007106.1_pt1 | contig 13516 bp, 7 predicted proteins | sample 1955131 | NCBI WGS metagenome assembly ULRF01 (sample SAMEA4835673, study PRJEB28245) | human gut metagenome | biome: gut microbiome; material: fecal sample | place: Denmark | collected 2008
CTTATTGTAGAGTTGCTTCAGGAGCCACCACAGGGTCTCGATAAACTTGTTGTCGTAGGTCACATAAGGGTGCTCCAAATCGACGAAATAGCCCATCTCCTTGGTCAGCTTGCTCCATTCGGCCGTGAACTTCAGTACGTCGGCGCGGCAATGGCGGTTGTAATCTACGGTGGAAATATACTTGTCTGAGGCTTTGTTGTCAATATCCTTCTTTGTGATGCCCAGCTCCTTCTCTACGTTGAGCTCCACGGGCAGTCCGTGGGTATCCCAGCCGGCCTTGCGGCGCACCTGGAATCCGCACATGGTCTTGTAGCGGTTGAATGTGTCCTTGATGGAGCGGCCCAGGACGTGGTGGATGCCGGGATGGCCATTGGCCGAGGGAGGGCCTTCGAAGAAAATAAACTTCGGCTCGCCTTCACGCTCGTCGATACTTTTGTGGAAAATATCGTCCTTCTCCCACGCTTCGAGCACCCGTCTGTTGGTGCCTACAAGGTCTAAACCTTTGTACTCCGGAAATCTCTTTGCCATAAGCCTGTTTTGCTTTTCTTACTTTTTTGTGATATTTAAGGCGCAAATTTACATATTTTCCCCCAAACTACCAAACGTTGCCATACAAAACTTTCCTTGGGCCTAATGGTTCATACGCAAAATGGCGTGATAGGGTAGTTTGTATTGAGGCAATACGGCCTGCTTGGAAGGGAAAAACCAATACAACAAAGGCGAAAATATCGAAAGTTGGCAGAAGATAAAAAATAAGGGCGGTCAGCGACCGCCCCTACTAATAATCTATTGTGGTTTTACTTATCAATCACCGCGTATTATCCCTGGCACTTGCAGGGCTTCAGCTCCTTGAAGAAGTCGTGGCCCTTGTCATCGACGAGGATGAAGGCGGGGAAGTCCTTGACCGTGATCTTCCAGATGGCCTCCATTCCCAGTTCGGGATAGGCCACGCAGTCGATGCTCGTGATGCACTCCTTGGAGAGGACGGCAGCCACGCCACCGATGGTGCCGAGGTAGAATCCGCCGTGCTTCTTGCAGGCCTCCGTCACCATGTCGGTACGGTTGCCCTTGGCAATCATGACGAGCGAGGCGCCGTGGGCCTGGAACTCATCCACGTAGGGGTCCATGCGGTTGGCCGTCGTCGGGCCCATAGAGCCACAGGGGAAGCCCTCCGGCGTCTTGGCGGGACCGGCATAGAGAATGGGATGATCCTTGAAATACTGCGGCAGCTCCTCGCCCTTGTCGAGGGCAGCCTTGAGCTTGGCGTGGGCGATGTCGCGGGCCACGATGATCGTGCCATTGAGGCTCACGCGGGTAGAGACCGGATACTTCGTCAGTTCGGCGCGCACGGCGTCGATACCCTTGTCGAGGTCGATGACGATGCCCTCGCCACCCTCACCCGGGTTGCGCAGCTCCTCGGGGATGAGCTCCGTGGGGTTCTCGTCCATCTTCTCCAGCCAGATACCGTCGGCGTTGATCTTGGCCTTGATGTTGCGGTCGGCGGAGCAGCTCACACCCATACCGATGGGGCAGCTGGCACCGTGGCGCGGCAGACGGATCACGCGGATGTCGTGGGCCAGGTACTTGCCACCAAACTGGGCACCGAGACCGATTTTGTGGGCCTCCTTGAGGAGCTTCTCCTCCAGGTCGATGTCGCGGAAGGCGCGGCCTGTCTCGTCGCCCGTGGTGGGCAGGTTGTCATAGTACTTGATGCTGCCGAGCTTGACGGTGAGAAGGTTCTTTTCGGCAGACGTGCCACCGATGACGAAGCAGATGTGGTAGGGCGGGCAGGCTGCCGTGCCGAGGCTCTTCATCTTCTCCACCAGGAACGGCAGGAGCGTGCCCTCGTTCTGGATGGTGGCCTTGGTCATGGGGTAGAAGTAGGTCTTGTTGGCGGATCCGCCGCCCTTGGCGACCATGATGAAGCGATACTCGTCGCCCTCCACGGCCTCGATGTCAATCTGTGCGGGGAGGTTGCAGCGCGTGTTGACCTCGTCGTACATGTTTAGCGGGGCGTTCTGAGAATAGCGGAGGTTGTCCTGCGTATAGGTGTTATAGACACCGAGGGAGAGGGCTTCCTCGTCCTCGAAGCCTGTCCACACCTGCTGGCCCTTCTCGCCGTGGATGATGGCCGTGCCCGTGTCCTGGCAGAAGGGCAGTACGCCCTTGACGGAGGTCTCGGCATTGCGGAGGAACTGGAGGGCGACATACTTGTCGTTCTCTGATGCCTCAGGATCGGTGAGGATCTTAGCCACCTGCTCGTTGTGGGCGCGGCGAAGCATAAACTCGCAGTCGTGGAAAGCCTGCTGGGCGAGAAGTGTCAGGGCCTCCTTGGAGACCTTGAGGATACGCTTGCCCTCAAACTCGCCTACCGACACGCCCTCCTTGGAAAGGAGGCGATACTCGGTTGTGTCCTTGCCCAACTGGAACATGGGCGCATACTTGAAATCTGGTTCTTTAGCCATAAATGTTTTATCAATGTTTTTGTCTGACAATTTGCTCTATGATGACTCATCCGGAACGCATAGGGGAGGATGCGTTCCGGACGAGTTCAACGCTCGAAATTAGTAGCCGAAGATCTCCTCGGTAGAGAGACGCTTGATCGGGCCAATCTTCTGCAGCAGGTCCATATCGAGCTCCTTCTCGTCGCCAAGGATGATATATCTGTAAGGCTTCTCGGCCATGTACTCCTTCTCAAACTCCACGAGGTCGCGGAGCGTGATCTTCGGAAGCTGCTCGTAGATGGTGCGGCGCAGATCGTAGTTGAGACCGCGCTTCTGGTTGTACCAGTAGCTGGTGAGGATGCCAAACTTCGTGGTGCGGGAAGAGGCAATGCTCTTCATCAGACTCTGGCGTGCCACTTCGACGGCAGCCTCGCGCTCGGGAATAGAGTCGAGCAGGAGATTGAACTGGCGGATGCAGTCGCCCATCTTGTCGTTCTGCGTGATGATGTAGGTGTAGAAGTACTCCGGATCGTCCGTGCGAGAGGGCGAAGCGTAGTAGGCGCTGGCGCTATAGGCGAGACCACGGGCCTCACGCATCTCCTGGAAGACGATGGCATTCATGGAGCCACCGAAATACTCGTTGAAGAGGGAGATGATGGGGGCGCGCTCGGGCGTCCACTTCTGGTTGGCGTTGTGGTACTGAATCATGTAGACGTTCTTCGCGTCGTAGGGGGCGATATACACCTCGTTCTTGGACGTCTCCTGCGTCTTGTAGGGGCGCACCTGGCGCGGCATCTTGAACTTCACCTTGCCGGGCGTGTAGAACTTCATCTTGTCGATCTGCGTGCTGAGGTCGGCGAGAGTCATGGGACCGTAGTAGAGCACGTTGGGCATCTGGGTGTAGATGGCCTTGGCGTAGTCGAGCACCGTCTGAGCAGACATCGACTTGAGTGTGCTCTCGCTCACGACGGTATTGCGGTTGGGGTTGTACTCGCCATAGCGGCCGTAATCGAAGAGGGCAGAGAAGTTGGCCTCCTGGTTGGCCTTGTTGTCAGCGCGAGACTTGAGCACGAGGGCCACATAGCTCTTCCAAGCCTCCTCGTCGGCTTGTCCGTTGTCGATGAGGTCCTTGACGATACGCAGGGCGGGCATCATGTTCTCGCTCAGACCCTGGAGTGTGATGACGAGCTCGTCGTCACTTTGAGAGACGCTATAGTCGCAAGCGAGCTTGTAGAGCTGCTGCTTGATCTGCTCGTTGGTCATCTTCTTCGTGCCGACATAGTTGAGATACTCATAGGCGTAGTCGTACATCGGGCAGGTCTCCGTTCCCAGACCCGGGTAGCGGAGCTGAAGGGTGAAGAGGCCGTTCTCCGTGTTCTGCTTGTAGAGCATCGGGGTCTGCTTCTTCGTCGTGGCCTGCGTCATGTCCTTCTCGTAGTCCACGAAGACGGGCTGGATGGGCTCCGGTGTGTCGTTGATCACCTCCTGGAGGAAGGCGGAGTGCTTGTCGTTGTTGGTGGGGATCGGCGTGATGGCCGGCTTCTCCACCTTCTTGATAGACGTATCGACACCCTGCTCCTTATAGACGCAGACGTAGTTGTCGTTGAGATACTTGTTGGCGAAGGCTACGATCTCGGCCTTGGTCATCTTGGAGATGCGGTCGATCTGGCCCACGGCCTGCTCCCAATCCTGGCGGTTGATGAAGGCATCGACGTAGGCGTTGGCGCGGAACTGGTTGCTCTCCAACTGCTTGTAGAAGTCGCGCTTCATGTTGTTGACCACCGAGGGCAGTAGGTCGTCGGAGAACTCGCCACGCTTGAGCTTGGCGATCTCGTCGAGCATCAACTGGCGCAGCTCGGGAAGGGTCTGGCCCTCCAGGGGCACACCGCCAGCGATGAACATCGAATACTCGTTCATCGTGTTGAGACCGGCAAAGACGCCCAGCGCCTTCATCTGCTGGTTGATGTCGAGGTCCATGAGACCGGCGCGGCCGTTGTTGAGCAATTCGCCGATCACGGCCAGCGTGTCGCTCGACAGGGCGCGGCCCTCAGGAAAGCGCCAGCCGAGATAGACCATGGCCTGCTCCTGACCGATGATAGTAGTGTCCTGCGGCGAGGTGATAGGAGCCATGGGAGCATACTGCGGGCTGGAGAGGTTGGGGTTGGGCTTCCACTGGCCGAAGTAGTGGTCGATCTTGGCGATCACCTCGTCGGGATTGAAGTCGCCCGCCATACAGATGGCCACGTTGTTGGGTGCGTAGTAGCGCTTGAAGTAGTTCTTGATATTGGTGATGGACGGATTCTTCAAGTGCTCACCGCGTCCGATGGTCGTCTGTGTGCCATAGGGGTGGGTGGGGAAGAGTTTCGCCATCAAGGCCGTGAAGAGTTTGTTGCCGTCCTTGGCGAGACCCATGTTGTACTCCTCATAGACGGCCTCCAGCTCCGTGTGGAAACCGCGAATGACCATGTTCTGGAAACGGTCGCTCTCCACCTTGAGCCAGTTGTCGATCTCGTTGCTCGGGATGTTCTCCACGTAGCAGGTGACATCGTTGCTCGTATAGGCATTGGTGCCTTCGGCTCCGATGCTCGCCATCATCTTGTCGTACTCGTTGGGGATGTTGTATTGGGCTGCGAGCTGCGACAGGGAGTCGATGGCGTGATAGCAAGCCTTGCGCTGAGCGGGATCGGTGAGCGTGCGGTAGTACTCGTAGCGTGCCTCGATGGAGTCGAGGTAGGGGCGCTCGGCCTCCAGGTTGGAAGTGCCGAAGTGGGTAGTGCCTTTGAACATCAGGTGCTCCAGGTAATGGGCCAGTCCCGTTGTCTCGGGCGGGTCGTTGCGCGATCCTGTGCGCACGGCGATGTACGTCTGGATGCGGGGCTTCTCGTTGTTGACGCTCAGATAGACCGTCAGACCGTTTTTCAACGTGTAGATACGGGTTTGCATCGGGTCGTTGGGCACACTCTTGTAAGTGTAGCCCTGGGCCGAGGCTGCCGTAGCTAGCGTCAGCAGTCCTGCGGTGAGCAGGGAGCTGCGCATTCGGTTGATAGCTTTGCTTAAAATCATAAGTTTTTATTTTAATAATAATTCGGTTGTCCATTCCTTATCGCAGAGGGCATACCTTCACTTTTTACAGGGGACGTGCCATTCTTTTGGCAGACGTTTATTATGGTGGCAAGGTTTCCATTATAATATTTGTACGCACGTGCCATTTATAAATTGCCTCCTCTGCTATATGCTCTCCGCCTTCGGCTGCTACAGGGCGCCGTTGCCCTCATAGTCCACCTCGTGGTCGAGCTGGTTGACAAACTGCTCATAGACCTCACGCTCCACGTCGCCCATGGCGTATTCCTTCTCGGCATCCTTTTTGATTTCGGCCACCCAGGCGCGACGCGCCTCCACGTAGTCGTTCTTGATGCGGCGGTCGTCCTGCTCCGAGATCTCCTTGATGCCGTAGTAGTCGAGGATGAGGCGGTAGGTCCAGGTCCATTGATAGACGCGGTAGTTGCGATGGATCTGCTCAAACCGCTCGATGACGTCGTGGATCGTGTCGAGCGTACCGTCCTTGATGTCCTCGATGAGGCGGTGCTCCTCCGTGGCGGGGAGCAGGAGTCCGCTGAGGTCGTTCCAGCGGCCCAGTCCCGTGTCGGTCTCGGGTTTGCCGAAGAATCCCCATTTGTGGGCGCGCTTCAGGACCGCCCCCATATAGATACGCAGGGCGATGTCGTAGTATTTGATGCCCTTCTTGAGCGACGAGGCATTGATGACATACTCGTGGTAGTTGTACGAGGTGACGTTGTCGCCGGAGGCCTGGCGGAGGTTTTCCAGGATGCGTTTGCCACGCAGAATCTCTCCCACGGAGAAGGGCGAGAGCCAATCGAAGTTGACGATGCTCTTATGGCATTTGGGCGATCTGCGGTCGCGCTTCGGCCATTTGCGAATGTCGCGGTAGAGACCCACGGTCGTGATGTTGCGGCCTGGCGAGAGCGTCATCTTGTCGCCATAGGCGATGAGGTAGGAGAAGGGCAGCGCCTGGGTGTTGGGATGGTGCATCAGTTTACCGAAGCAGACCGAGAACGATCCGATCGTGGCCGGCATGAGCAGGTAGGCGCCGCTGGCTGTCTTGGTGCCTCTCTCGAGCACGCCCCAGTGCATGGGACCCATCTTGTAGGCATGGTTGGAGAAGTTGGTGGCCGATCCCGCGTTGTAGAACGAGAACATCGATCCAATCAGCAGGCTGCTCTTGTGGTGGGAGGCCGAGAACGGGCCGCAGAAGGCCGCGCAGGCCTCGCCATTGCTCATGTAGCTATTGGCGAAGAAGACACTCTGGGAGGCCGTGAAACCGTTGGCCAACTGGCAGGCTTCGCCCACGAAGCAGTCTTGGATCTTCACGCTATTGATGATGGAGCTGCCGTCGGAGATGATACTGTTCTCGGCAATGACGCCCGTGCCGATATAGACCGGGGCGTTGGCCGAGGAGAGGATCGTGCAGTCGCTCAGTCGTGAGGCGCCGCAGATCTCGCAGTCGTTGTCCACCACGGTATTGGTGATCTCCTTGGTGTTGACGATTTTCACTCCGTTGCCGATGGTGCCGCGGTCGGGGAGCGTGCGCTCTATCTCTTCGTTGACGAGTCGCCTGATGGCGTCCTTGAGTGCCTTGTCGCGGAAATGCTTCACCATGAAGGCGGCAAACTGGCTATTGAGGTCGTGGAAGAGGATGACGTTGCCGTCGCCCACCTCGTTGAGTACGGCGATGAGGTTGCCCTCACCAAAGGTGGCTCCCTCAGTCGTCTCCATCTGCGAGATGTTTGCGATATAGCAGTCGTTGCCGATGGTGTAGTTGTTGATGTAGTTGCCTGTCTTCTCGATGAGGCAATTGTCGCCGACGGAGACATTGCGGAGCGTGGCGTCGTTGATGCCCGAGTGTTTCTCGAAGCCGGCGCTTATCTCGATGTTCTTCTCCACCTTGCCCAGTCGGATGTCGCCATAGAACATCACGCGGTGGTAAAACTTAGGTGCCCAGCCTTCTACGGCTACCGTCACCCGTTGCCAGTCCTCGGCCCAGCAGCAGTTGGACTCCAGGACGGCAATCTCGTCTGTGGTCAATTTTCTATATTCCATCTTTCGTTTTTGGGATTAGTCCTCTGTGGGGTAGAGGAAATCATTGTATGGGTATTTCTGTACATGCAACTCGCGCACCCGCTTGTAGAGTACGTCGCGCATCTCGTCGATGTTCTCGCGCTCCTTGGCGCTGATGAAGAGGCAACTGTCGCCGAGCTTTGCCATCCACGTGCGTCGCAGCTCGTCGAGGGTGATGTTTTCGCGCGTGGCGGGGGTGAGGTCGTCCTCCTCCTTCTCCACCCAGCTATAGTTGTCGATCTTGTTGAAGATCATCATCATCGGCTTGTCGCTCGCCCCGAGTTCCTTGAGCGTGGTGTTGACCACCTCTATCTGCTCCTCGAAGTCGGGATGGGAGATATCCACAACATGGACCAGGAGGTCGGCCTCGCGCACCTCGTCGAGGGTAGATTTGAAGGAATCGACCAGGTCGGTAGGCAACTTGCGGATAAAGCCGACAGTATCGGCGAGGAGGAAGGGAAGGTTCTCGATAACCACCTTGCGAACAGTCGTGTCGAGCGTGGCGAAGAGTTTGTTCTCGGCAAAGACCTCGCTCTTGGCCAGAAGGTTCATGATGGTCGATTTGCCGACATTGGTATAGCCCACGAGGGCCACGCGGATCAGTCGGCCGCGGTTCTTGCGCTGGGTGGTCTTCTGCTTCTCGATCTCCACGAGGCGTTGCTTTAGGAGGGTGATGCGCTGGAGGATGATACGGCGGTCCATCTCCAGCTGCGTCTCGCCAGGTCCGCGCAGACCGACGCTACCCTTGCCGCCACCGCTTCCCGATCCACCGCCTTGGCGCTCCAGGTGGGTCCAGAGGCGCTGGAGGCGCGGCAGCATGTAGCGATACTGCGCCAATTCCACCTGCGTCTTGGCGTTGGCCGTCTGGGCGCGCATGGCAAAGATGTCGAGGATGAGGCTGGTGCGGTCGAGGATCTTCACGCCCAGTTCCTTCTCTATGTTGCGGATCTGGCGTGCTGACAGCTCATCGTCGAAAATGACCATGCCTACGGGCTCCTCCGCGTCTTCTCTTTCCTTGATATAGTTTCTGATCTCTTCGAGTTTGCCCTTGCCGACATAGGTCGTCTGGCTGGGGCCTCCTACGCGCTGGGTGTAGCGCTTCACGGTCACGGCGCCTGCCGTGTCGGCGAGAAATTCCAGCTCGTCAAGATATTCTTTGGTCTTGGCCTCGTCCTGGTCCTTGGTGATCAATCCGACCAAAATGGCGGATTCGGCCTTGGCCTCGGATATGACAAATTCTTTCATCCAGCTTAATTACTGTTTATAATACCGTGCAAAGTTACAAAAATCTTGAGACCTATCTCCCGTTGCGACGGCCTTTTTTAGTCCCCTTACTGTTATTTTTTATAAATTGTTGGGGGCTAAACATGTAGTTTGCACATTTTGTTGTACTTTTGCAGCGACAGAAACAGAGTCAATTTTATTTAGCTAAATCAGGAAAGTATGAGATTAATCATCGAAAGCGATTACAAGAAGTTGTCTGCATGGGCAGCTCGCCATGTGGTAGAGCGTATCAACGCCTTTGGACCTACCGAGGAGCGTCCCTTCGTGCTCGGACTTCCAACCGGCTCGTCGCCGGAGGGAATGTATGCTGAGCTGGTCAAGGCCAACCGCGAGGGACGTGTGTCTTTCCGCCACGTCATCACATTCAACATGGATGAGTATGTCGGGCTCCCCGAGAATCATCCAGAGAGCTACCACTCGTTCATGCGCCGCAACCTCTTCGATCATATTGACATCCTGCCCGAGAATATCCATATCCTCAACGGTAATGCCGAGGACCTGGAGGCAGAGTGTGACCACTACGAGGAGATGATCAAGGCCGCAGGAGGCATCGACCTTTTCATCGGCGGCATTGGTTCCGACGGTCATATCGCCTTCAATGAGCCGGGATCGAGCCTCACCAGCCGCACGCGCCAGAAGACGTTGACCACCGATACGATTATCGCCAACTCCCGCTTCTTTGACTACGACGTGGAGAAGGTGCCTCACTATGCTCTGACGGTCGGTGTGGGTACGGTCATGGATGCCCGCGAGGTGATGATCCTCGTCAACGGACACCATAAGTCGCGTGCGCTTCAGGCTGCTGTCGAGGGACCAGTGACCCAATGGTGGGCCATCTCCGCCCTGCAGATGCACCAGCACGGCATCATCGTGGCCGACGAGGCTGCCTGCGAGGAACTGAAGGTGGGCACCTACCGCTACTTCAAGGATATAGAGAAAAACAACCTGTAAGCCTGCGGGCCCATGAATTTTGTCCCATAGACTTTGTACTTTGTACTTTTCCTGTGGGCTCATGGACTCACGGACTTATCGACAACACTACTACGGCAACAGCAAAGCGGGCTCGCCCCTGACAGGGGACGATGGCTCGCCTTTGCCGTAGGAGACTGAGGGAGAAGAAGGTAAGTTGGAGGGGATCGGCCGCTTAGGTTGAATCCCCGACAGACAATATAGAGAAAGGAAAAAGAATAATGAGATTGAATCTTAGCTCACAGATTGCATTCAACAAAGTGCCGGAGGAGTACTACCATCCGCGCTCTGCCGTGGAGCGTTCCGAGTTGACACGTCGCGAGAAGATCCCTACGGACATCTTCCCGAAGATGGAGGAGGGTGCTCAGGCTATCGTCGATGCGGTAGAGAAACTCATCAAGCAGAAGGACAGCGACGGAAGAATGTGTGTGCTCGGACTGGGAACGGGTACCTCGCTCACTCCTATCTACGAGGAAATGGTGAGACGCTACGAGGCGGGACAACTCAGCTTCCACAACGTCATCGTCTTCAATGCCTACGAATACTATCCGTTGAAGCCGGACGACAAGAACAGTTGTATCCGCCAGCTCCACGCACGGCTGCTCGACCGGGTGGATATCGCTCCGCAGAATATCTTCTCGCCCGACTCGACTATCAACCAAAACTATGTGCTTAACTACTGTCGCCAGTATGAGCAGCGCATCAACTCTTGTGGTGGTATCGACGTGATGCTGCTGGGAATCGGACGTATGGGCAACATCGCTACCAACGAGCCGGGATCTACCGTTACGTCCACCTCGCGCCTGATCCTGCTCGACCCCGTGGCGCGAGAGGAGATGTCGATGAGCTTTGCCTCGCAGGACTTGGTGCCGCCCTGTTGTATCACGATGGGTATTGCCACCATCCTCAAGGCGCGCAAGATCTATCTCACGGCTTGGGGAGAGAGTAAGGCCGACATTATCCAAAAGACGGTAGAGGAGCATGTGAGCGACTCCATACCGGCCTCGTTCCTCCAGACGCACAACGACACCCATTTCGTCATGGACCTGGCCGCGGCTTCGAAACTGACGCGTATCGTTCACCCGTGGCTCGTCACTTCGTGTGACTGGACCGACAAACTCGTACGATCGGCGCTCGTTTGGCTCTGTCAGAAGACGAATAAGCCTATCCTTAAACTCACCAACAAGGACTACAACGAGAACGGCCTCTCTGAGCTCTTGGCGCTCTATGGGTCGGCTTACAATGCCAATATCAAGATCTTCAACGATCTGCAGCATACCATCACGGGATGGCCTGGTGGCAAGCCGAATGCGGACGACAGCAACCGTCCGGAGCGTGCGTTGCCCTATCCGAAGCGAGTGGTGGTCTTCTCGCCACATCCCGACGACGACGTGATCTCCATGGGTGGCACGATTCGCCGATTGGTGCAGCAGAACCACGACGTCCATGTGGTCTATGAGACTTCGGGCAATATTGCCGTCGGTGACGAGGAGGTGACGCGCTTCATGCACTTCATCAACGGTTTCAACCAGTTGTTTGATCACAATAAGGACGAGGTCATCAAGGACAAGTATCAGGAGATCAAGCATTTCCTCGCTACCAAGAAGGATGGTGACATTGACACGCGTGACATTCTGACTATCAAGGGATTGATTCGTCGTGGCGAGGCGCGCACGGCGAGCACCTACAATCAGATACCTCTCGACCATGTCCACTTCCTCGACCTCCCGTTCTATGAGTCGGGCAGGGTAGAGAAATTCCCCATGACGGAGAAGGATGTGGAGATCGTCCGCGACCTACTACGCAAGGTGCAGCCTCATCAGATCTATGTGGCTGGCGACTTGGCGGATCCCCACGGCACCCATCGCAAGTGTACGGATGCAGTCTTGGCTGCCATCGACCTGGAGAAACAGGAGGGAGCTCCCTGGCTCGAAGAATGCCGCATCTGGATGTATCGTGGCGCCTGGGCAGAATGGGAGATCGAAAATATCGAGATGTGTGTCCCGATGAGTCCAGAGGAACTTCGTGCCAAGCGCAACGCCATCCTCAAGCACCAAAGTCAGATGGAGAGCGCACCCTACCTGGGTAACGATGAGCGCCTCTTTTGGCAGCGAGCCGAGGACCGCAACCGGGCCACGGCAGAACTCTACGACCGTCTCGGACTAGCTTGCTATGAGGCTATGGAGGCTTTTGTGGAATATAAACCGCTCTGATATGAATCATTTTCCCACCCATCCTCTCCCGACTTGGGGGAGGCGGGGTGGATTGCTTTGTCCCGACCGTTTGGACCTAATAAGTGCTTAGATGTTTAATAAGTGCTTAGAGATTTAATAACTGCTCAGAGTTTAATAACCGCTTGGGGAAAATAATCCTCAGGGTCTAAAAATCGTTAGGGTCTGTTAATGCGGACGATGGGGACGGGGCGTTTTGACCTGCAATCTATGAAACTATTCGCTTTTATCAAAAACTGGACTTTGCCGTTGTCGATGCTTTCGGGATCGGCGCTTTACTTGTTGTTTGCCTTCATTCCTGCTTTCGACGGGGTCTCGCCAGCCTTGGGTGCATTCTTCGACGCCATCTTGCCGCTCTTTATGTTTTTGGTGCTCTTTGTCACTTTCTGCAAAGTGGATTTCCGAAAACTCGTGCCTGTGAAGTGGAACTACTGTGTGAGTCTTTTTCAGGTGGCCTTCGTGTGGATCTTGGTTGGCGCCATTCTCTTCTTCCGCCTGAAGGGCAACGAACTGACGTTTGTAGAGTCGGTCCTGACTTGCATTATCGCGCCTTGTGCCGCGGCAGCACCCGTAGTGACCGCCAAACTCGGCGGACGACTGGAGGAAATCACCACCTACAGTTTTCTCTCCAATTTCCTCTGTGCAATCCTCATCCCAGTTTGCTTCCCGCTCATCGAGCAGTCGTCGGCCCACGTCTCCTTTCTTGCCGCCTTCCTCCGCATCCTCTACCAGGTGTGTGTCGTCTTGGTCTTGCCGATGGGATTGGCTTTCTTCGTGAAGCATTTCAAGCCACTCCAAGGCTTCCACCAATGGGTGATCAATGTCAAGGACCTGAGCTTCTATCTCTGGGCTGTGCAGTTGATGATCGTCTCGGGAGCAACGGTCAAGAATATCGTCCATGCTCATACCACTTTGTCTTTTCTTCTCGCCATCGCTTTCTCGGGCCTCCTCGTCTGCGTCGTTCAATTTGCCGTGGGCCGTTCTGTGGGCCGTCTCTTTGACCGGTCCATCGAGGCTGGTCAGGCCTTGGGACAGAAGAATACGGGCTTTGCCATTTGGATCGCTTTCATGTACCTCACGCCCCTGGCCTCTGTAGGACCGGGTTGCTATATTCTTTGGCAGAACACCATCAATAGTATAGAGATTTGGAAAAAGCGCAAGGCAGGCCAACTCAAGACCGTCTGAACGCAAGAAATGATATACTTGGGGTCTGGATGCAAGTGGTTAAGAAACAAGGTAGGATAAGTATCTTGTGAGGTCTGAGCCTTGTTGTTATATAGGGGGAAAGATCCAAACGTTTTTGCACCCCAAGAGTCTAGTTGCACCCCATGCGTCTAATTGAAATCCACGAGTCTAGTTGAAATCCAAGCGTTAGCAGAGCCTCAAATCCTTGTCAAGTCCAAAAATCCCGTTGTCCTGTCTCCTCCATCCTGCCTCCACAACAGGGGCAGG
>ULRF01043963.1_pt1 | contig 13364 bp, 14 predicted proteins | sample 1955131 | NCBI WGS metagenome assembly ULRF01 (sample SAMEA4835673, study PRJEB28245) | human gut metagenome | biome: gut microbiome; material: fecal sample | place: Denmark | collected 2008
ATGTTCCCTTTTTGTGATAATTTGTGCTAATTCGTGGTATTTGAAGAGTTTTAATCTGTGGTTTCCGATAATATCATCTGCATCAATTCCTCGTTCGCTTTGTTGTTCACCGATGCGCTCCTCACTTCCGACAGATAGTCGAGTGTTGCGGAACATTCTCCAGTAATATCCACCCCAATCACTTCCTCGTGAGCATAGATAATGCGAAGCACGGCTTGAAGTTGAAGCAGTGTCATATCACCATTGGTCCAGTCCGTAACGGCATCTTGCTTCCTAAGCACATCCTTGTCTATTGAAATGTAAACAGGTTCGTGAATCAGTTTACCCGCCTTTGATGGCCATGCTTGATGGTGGTCAATTTCGGCTTGACTGTAAAACATCGCCTTCTCTCTCAAGTGTGTAGGCACTTCATGTATCAACTTGTCAGACGCTCCAACAATGATGATATTTTTCACATAATGATTATTCTCAAGCACATCAGTAACCCAGCCTCCACAAGAAACCATGCCCTCCCATTGCGGACGCTGCATATCGGGGTGGTGGTCAAGAACAATCAAAGAAAACGGTTCTTGCAGCCTCGACACCCAATATTCCGTGAGATAATGATAATCGCCCGAATCTATGAAATGAAGAGCCTTAGCAGGGTAGGGTGCAAGTGTTTTTCGCAACGCATTCCTTCCATCAGCATCACAATAGCAGTCCACACCATTCAGCCCCCGGCAATCAACATGCACAATCTCCCTCCCCGATGCAAACGACTCAAAATCATAAACACCCGAAAAATCGACCACAATAATATCCATCCCATTTTTCATACAGCAAATTTATAAAAATCAAATCAAATGTCAATAAAAAACCCACATTTCCTCCCATAAAATCCCACCCCTTTAGAAACCCAATCATTCTCTATAAACCCAATCATTTCATTTCCAAGTGAAAATCACCCCAACAAAAACAGTTTAGGCTGTAACCCTTAATTTTACAAGGAATTACAGCCTAACTGACTTATTTATCTAATAATGGTTGAATAACCTTATTATTCCTCCACGGCAGCCTGCGCCGCTGCTAACAAGCCTTGATTATCAGTATTTTACAAGTTTAGTGTGAGGGATTTTAGCATTTTTGGTACACAAACTGCACGTTTTTACATGCACATTTGGACTGTCTTACACTAACTTCTGCTGATTAGCCGAGTTGAGTCTTGCACTTCAACTGCAGCTTAGGCTGTTGTTATCGAAGAGTGGAAATTAGCGACTTACTTAGTTTGCGTATAGTATCTACAAACCTTTTCAGTCACAGTCTGCACATTTAGCACGCTGTAGGTGGAATCCATTAACGTGTTCAATGGCAGATTCTATTTTCTTATATCATATTATTCAATTTTAGAATTACACTTAATTGCTTGACAATACGTCTGGCAACCTTTAACTACTACTTGCGTTATATATTATAGGAGCAAAGCATCCTCAAACACATTCTGCAAATTTTGCTTGCAAAATTAACGATTATCTTCTAAAGTACCAAAACTATTGTGTGTTTTTCTCGTTTTGCGTGCAAAATATGTTTGTTTCTTGATATAGGTTAGGTCAGAGTTGGCATTTTACAAGTATAATAAGGGTTTCAGTTAAAAGAAAAATCCATCATATTCCATCTATGCGAGTTTAGGTTTAAGTTTAAATGTTCTTATATATATAAGTAGGTATAAACCTATCACTCTGGCACACTAAGTTTAAAACTTGAGTTTAATGCGTCATGTATATATACATGGGATGGCGTAAACCTAAACTTAGCCAACTATCGTTCTCAAAGTCGGTTCTCATTCAATCACTCATAGAGCTTATCGCTCGTCCCTCCCCTTTTCGTTATATCTTCTTTTAACTGAAAACTTACCTCTGAAACGTCTTTACTCTTGCGGATCTACTTCTTGGGATTGATAAAATTATGTTGCAAAGGTACATGATTCTTCTTGCGACAATGAAAGGACATGCCGTTGGTTCATCAAGAAATCTCCACACCGTTGGGTAGTATTTATTGATGAATCCTTGCATTGCTTGAACAATCACCTTTGGTCTTCAACATAATTTTTAATCAATCCCAGAAGTAGAAGATTCTACAGAAGGGAAATAAAAAAAGAAACGACATGACAACAATTGAATCAATTTTGACCAGACTGACCAATGCGGTTAGCGGTACAGACAAGGAACTCTACACAGAGGAGGAACTGACCAAGTTTGCAACCTTCGATCTCGACAAGTGGGACGAGAACACGAGCGAGGACGTAATTGCAGAGTCATTCACTGATTACTGGTGGGACACGGACAGGACTTGCAGACGATGCTCTGAGTGTGGCAAACTGATGCGTGAAGGCTATTGCGTAGATATGGGTGCTGCCTACTACTGCAGTGATGATTGTCTTCACACCGAGTACACCGAAGAAGAATGGGCAGAAGAGTGCGAGAACAATGACCAGAGTTATTATACAGAGTGGTAACAATATAAATTTCAAAAATATGGCAAATCAGGCGACAACACTTTATCGCATAAGCAGTGATAATAAGCAATCAGTAATCGAGTTCTGGAACATACTCCAGAGTATGAACGTCAACACAAAGAACATCTGGCTTGACGAGTTGGCTAAACGCTATGGCATAGACTATGAGGCAAGACACATTAGTGTTCGTGGTCATATCTATTGGGCTGAGTACAACGAAGAGGATAATATCCTCTCTATCGAAACCGAAACCGCATGGGACAAATCTGAATTGATTGAGGAGATTAACAAAGCCCAGGGCTATCCTTTTTCTGTTTCATACCGAGTGTGTGAGTGTGGCTGTGAGGTCTTCTATGTTCATGATGAAGGCTCTTTCTTTACTGAAGAATGTTGTGTTAGTTCATACGGAGAGCCATTTGACGAAGCATGTGAGGACGTTTTTGCTACCATCGAGGATGCCATCAAGGAATGGATTTCAAAGACCAGTATTGAGCAAGGAGAACGTACCAATGAAGAAATGATGAACTACATCAATGAATATGAGTACGAGAATGGAGAGACCTACTTCTACATCTATCCATTCACATTTGAATAATTTACCAGTGTTGGCATGTAGTCGTTATGGCTCGTGCCTACCTTCTGGAAGTCTCGTCAATATGTGTATTATCTATAACAAACAGTTTGATGGGTGCTATATAATAACTATATCCTAAAGGCTATATAGGTGACAACCTTTGCCTTGTGCCAATCAGACTATACCTTTGTACACGTTTTTACATATCTACATGTACACACGTATTCACTAATTCATATATATATAACTATGTCTGCGAAAATCATTACTTTAGCCAATTACAAAGGAGGCGTATCTAAGACAACATCAACGGCATCCATTGGTGCATGTCTGGCAATGAAGGGCAAGAAGGTTCTGCTAATTGATCTTGATGGTCAGGCGAACTTAACGCTCTATTACGTACCAAATGAGAATGACATCGACCTGTGCGTCTTTGATTCCCTTGTATCTGGCGAACCTCTCCCTATCCGAAACATAAGGGAGAATCTTGACCTCGTTCTTTCATCACTTGAAATGGCAAGTGCTGAGATAACCTTGACTAATCTCCTGGCTCGTGAGCAACTGCTGACAAACCTTCTTGAACCAATCAAAGAGAACTATGACTATATTCTCATTGATTGTCCTCCGTCACTGGGTATTGTCACCACTAACGCATTCCTTGCAGCTGATGAGATCATTGTGCCGATGACACCTGAACTCCTTCCGCTGAAAGGAATGAGGATGCTTGACAGCTTCGTACTCTCCTTGCAGAAGATTAAACCTTCTCTACATCTTAGCGGTGTATTCATCGCTCGTTACAACCACCGTAAACTTAACAAGGTCGTTGAACAGGCTGTAAAAGACAGATACAATAATATTATAATGTACACGCGCATACGCGAGAACATTGCGCTTGCGGAGTCAGCTGGTAGCGGAATGAGCATATTTGAGTACGACCCTCAATCTAATGGTGCAACTGATTACCTCGCTCTAACAGAAGAAATCCTATCACGTAACTTATAATGACTATGGCAAAGAAAGACATGGACGCATTGCTGGGCAATATCCTGGGCAATGCTATTATCCGACCTCAGGACAAGTGTGAGGAAACTAAACAGGAAGTAACTCAAAGTGAAAAGCCTGTAAACAACACTCCAGAATCTCCTGAAGCCCCATGGAAACATTTCTCATTCATCTGTTCCATAGAGCTGGCTAACAAGGTGCAAGCCATTGCTCATAAAGAAGGCTTTACTATACGTGCATTCATGGAGTACGTTATGCGTCAAGGTATCAGTGCGTATGAGTCCAAGCATGGCAAAGTCAAGAAAATCAAAGTTAAAAACATTGCCGATGTGATGTAAACATATATACACGTATATACGTTTACGTGAATACATGTAAACGTGTGTACGTTGATACAAGTATCTAATTATTGTTCAACTAAATAGGTATAATTCAATGAAAAAGTATTTCTCTTTTGCCATCGCTTCATTATTGATGGCTGCTCCTATGTTCCTCAGTTCTTGTGGAGATGACGATGACCTCATTCCTGATGATAACCAGGAAGAGGTTATGACAGAGTGGATCGAACCATACCACGAGAAGAACTCGACTCCAGATGAAGTCAAAGCTTACATGGCATCTTCTATGAAGAACCATCATCTTGTCAATGAGACTCATTCAACGGAGAATGTCCAATTGGCTTATTCAACCAGGGACATTAACGTTGGTGTTCTCTACAGTTTCTCAACAGTGTCTGGTTCCTTGTACTCTGTCATAGACACAGAGCTTACAATCAACAGTCCTGTTGTCATAGACTATCTTCAGAAGCACTACAGCCTTGTTTCTTCAAACAAGGCTTCGCTCCAGTATTGCTTCACTACACAGGACAAGTCGATGGTCATAACTACCGTCAAAGTCTCTGAGACTTGTTTCAACATCAACTACAGTTTCGTTTATTAAGGTCTTTATCCTCCATGACGCACCATCAGAAGAACGATCTTCTGGTGGTGTTTTATTTTGAATACGTATCAACGTCCACATGTACACGTTGATACAAGTATTAACGTAAACGTGTGGACTTGTTTTCATATAAACGTAACTACATGTATCAATGTGTACGTGTACACACGAATACGTTGATACAGTAGTTCCGAGGCAAAATGCGTAAGATAGAAGCAAAGCGTATTTACCTCAAACTTACGCAATTAGAATTATAAGCAGAACTCTATAGTAAGTGATCCCTGGCTGGATTACCTGCAATAGAGTCCTGTATATTCCTTGTGATTATAATGCTTCGCCCCACACCTTGCAGTATTTCTGTTTAGACAAATTGAGAGTCTTAGCATTCGTGTCAGCAGAGCATGACATGAGAGCCAAGACACTCTTGCCTAAAGGAGCAAACCGAACCAATTCGCAGCCATCAAGTCAGGATCGGTGTCAGAGCCACTGATGCTGCCGTGCTGTCTTCAAGTCCGTCCGTTTATGTTTGCTCTGGCAGAAATACTGCACCCACCCATTCCTTGCAATTACTCGCTGGCGAGTGTGCATTTTGCGTATAAACATCTTCAATGAGCGACACTTGTTTATAATCGTTGCCCACACCATTGTCTAACGGACATGAACAGTTCGCCATAGAGATGTTCTGCCAATGGTCGAGTGTATCGACTATAAGCAGAACAACCCTCTGGCAAAGGTACTACAAGGAGAGACTTTCAATCCATTGCCGGAAGGTATCGGGCAAAACTAAACACTTTGCTCGCTACGTTCCGTCAGTTTGGCTTGAAAGACACTCCTTTATGGTGTCGTACTGGCTGTCTATGTCTGTTTTGACAATTCCCACCCTGATGAGCTTTGACTTTAAGGCTATAGAACTTATCGCTTTAAGTGTATTTGAGAATATCTTTTTCCATAAGTCATCTTGTGCTTTTGGGCTTCTTTTTCTGCGAAGTAAACGTGTCCATGTCAAACGGCAAGTCATATTTCGCAAACAATCTTCCTTTCGTAGAAAGAGTATTCTTCACGATAGACTTGCTCTAATTGCCCTGGCCACACTTCGGAAAGCAGAAAAATCTTCCCAAGCACAAGCCAAATGGCTTAACAAAAGGGAAAATAAAATTTTTTTAGTATGGCAACAACAAATCAGAATCGCCTGTTGACTCCAGAAGTCCTGGCTGCATTTGAGGGGCACGAACTGTACTCTCAGGATGGTAAGAAGAAGGATGCCAAGTGCATCGCAGTGTTTCACATCGGCAACATTCGCTGGTATTTCATCGAAGGTCAGACGGACGGCGAGGACTTCATCTTCTACGGTATTGTGCTCGGACTTGTGGCTACTGAGTATGGCTATGTGTCTGCTAACGAGATGGCTTCAATCTCTATTGATGCGTCGAAGTATGGTCTTGGTATCTTGCAGGTTGAGCATGATAAGGAGTTTGAGCCTTGTGAGCTGTCTGCCATCAAGGATGCTGAGCTCCAGGAGTTCTTGTCAAATCTCTATGATTAGAGTTGAGTATTAACCAATGATGGGCGGTAGTTCATCGCTACTGCCCATCTATTAAAACTTATTGTTATGAACGAATTAGGTGACATCATCATTATCCTCATTGTCTGCCGTGTGTTCTTTGGTATTCTTGGAGCATGGTGGAATGGCGAGAAGAAGAATGATTTCAGAAGAGATCGTTAGTTTGCTCTAAACGCCGAATCATTTCATGTCCTGACAGAAAGACAACTTCTGCCAGAAGACTTTCATGTCAATACACTTTTATATTATGTGGAGCACACTCTTTGTAATTTGTTCGCATTGCCAACATAATAGCTTCACCTACTAATGCCATGTTTGCTAAAGCATAGTGTTTCTGTCCGTTCCAGAGAATAGTATGACCAGCCTTTTCCGCAGTGCGAAGAATCTTTGAACGCACTTCGGTATCACTGAAATAAGTAACAGCACCAGTACCAAAAGCAGTACCAGATGGGCTTAATCCTAAGATAATAGGACCGGCATCAATGTCCAATCCGATTGGACATGATCTATCATAGTATTCTTTGAAACCTGAAATCATTCCATCTTTCCAAAAATACTTCTTAAGTTTGGCATATTGTTCACTTGCAAATGCTTCATCAATATAGGTGAGATATGAACAATTAAGGGAAGTATATGAACCCTTCACTGGAGCATTGGAGAATTTATCTCCATTTTTTTCAAGAAAAGATACAAGAAGCCCTGTTTCATTGTCGCACCATTCTTCACGAGCTCTCTTTACCCATTCCTTTACGGTAGAAGAATATTTTCCATTATTAAGTTCTGCATATTGCTGGAGTGCAACAATAGCTACAAGCATGTCTGGTATGTAAATAGGTTCTCCTGGATATGTTTCAAGGTTCAACGCTGGTGCATTTAACATTCTACGATTCATCGTTTCACAGAGAGAGTCCAATAAATCATCATATCTTGTATCTCCACCTATAGACTTATATCCGCAGATCATCCAAGCAAGATGACTGAGATAAGAAACATGACTGGTATTGTTTTCTAATGTTTGCAATGTATCTTCTCCCCATCTTTGAGTATCATACAAACGTAATTCTTGAGATTGGACAATCTTTATAAGTTTGTCAATATGCTGTAGATTCTCTTCTTTTGTCTCTGGATAAATCGAGGAAATATTAACCAATGCAGCCGAAAGCATGGAGCATGAATATAAAGCCCATTCACCCTGAAATTGTTCTCCGATTACATTCGCAGAGGGCATCTCGTTCAATACAGATGTAGGTGATGTAACCAACTTGTCTACAAGATAGTCGCGTCGTTGTAGGATTTCCTTCTTTTCTCCTTCAATAGTTCCATGTCCTTTGCATCCCCAAATAACGCAAAGTGATTTGAATAAGATCAAAATGAGAATTATTGCTATTGCTACATACATACGTTTTAGTTTTCTTCGTGTAATTATTCTTTTGACAGACTTGATGGAAATAAAACACACAGCTCCGTAAATTGGTAGGAATAAACATATCCACCATGAAGGATAATAGTCATCCCATATCAAGCAGCATGGTAATGACAATAGCACATAAGGAAATAGAGGAAAGTATATCAATTCAAGTCTTTTCTTGGTGCTAACAAGATTCCAGTAAATAGAATATAACATTGTGTATGTGGCAATACATACACCAAGTCCTGTACTAAGGCTGTTTCCCCAGGTATATGGAATAAAGAACAGTAATATATACTGCACTCCAAACCATTTTGTGAATCGCCAAGTTATTTCACAAGAACGAGCAGTTATATTTTCTATCTGTTGTTCTGTCATTTTGAATAGAATGTAATCCAGTTTGTCGTATATACTATTCTATGCTTGTGAATCTCATGACTCACACCGTCATAGTCTCGATACCAGGAATAGTTCCAACCTGGTCCCATGTCAAGATAAATGGCTTCTGCAACACCTTCATCAAGCAAAGCCTGAATGAAATCACCGAATGAAGATACACCTTTACTGTCTATGACACACAACTTACCACTGAGCTCACACAATGCTCTAAACTCGTTTTTGTTGGCATCCTTACGGATTGTCAGGACTCGTTTCCCTTCATGAATCATCAATTCTTGACCGAACCCCATACCACCATTCTGAGCTGCTACATCTAAGTCCTTACTATAGTTTTTATACAGAAACTTCCACTTTCCGCCATAATAGACAAAGGCTCCTGTGTTTCGTTTGCAGCCTGTTTCTTTGTATCGTTTTCCTCCACTTACATGATCACCAAGGATATTGGAATGCTTGAACTCTTTCAGTAACTCTCCTGTGAATGCAGCTTCAGCACAGAAAATAACATTCTTATCTGATAGACTTGGCATAGTACCACATACCAAATCAATAGATGTATAGTCTGGTCTATAGATTATGAGATTGCCTTTCTCCTCGCGTTTTGTATAGTTTGAATATCCTACAGTTTCTGGGTTGTCAGATTTCTCCATTGACCAAGGTTTCTTGCCAGTTATTATGTCTACAAACACCTTAACCCGTGCAAAGTATTCACGGACGTAGGTCATAATAGCCATGTTGGAGGTCGCATCAGCTGCATTGAAGCCATATAGATTCTCAACATCCAAGCCCAAATGTTCTGCCAGATAGATTGCTCTTTCGTTGTGGAACTTCTGAGATATAACAATATAGCTATGCTTGTCATAGACCTTTGTCGCTCTTACAACAGCATCAAGTGTACGGAACCCTTTACCATCAAGAACGATGGCAGAACCCGGAACTCCTCTTGCAACAAGACTGTCCCGCATACATTCAACCTCATTGATACCATCAAGGCTATTCTCGTCACCGCTAATGAGAATGCTTTGGATTTTGCCAGCTTTAAATAAAGATTCTGCGGCATCAATTCTGAACCTGAAGAATTGATTTGGTCTACGGCCAATGCGAGTCTGGGGCGTTGTACCTAACAACAAACCTACTTCTGATTGTGGGATATAATCTTCTTCTGTATATAATCTTCCTTCAGCATTATGACAAACAAGATAATTGCATGAAAGCAAAAGCAATAGAACAGCTATAACGCCACCAATTACTATGTAGAGAAAGACTTTTAATTTCTTCATGATCGAATACTAATGTCTTGCGATTAGTTGACAATTATAACTGTACCACCCTCCTCAGAACGAACCCTTCTTAAATGAATGATTGGATAGTTTTGTCCTATCTTTGTTGAGTCTGTAAAAGGCAACCATGAATAATGATTATCTTCCTCAAAATTCTCTTTGCCATGATACTTGCTAATAGCATTCCTAACAATTCGAATCTGTCGAGATTCTGGTTGTATAGAAGACATTAGCATAAACCCTCTCCCATCACTACTATAGTTTAGATGGAAAGTCGTACCATAAACTGTGACATTTTGATTAACACTATCAAAAGAAAGATTATCATCTTCTGCACAAATTCTGGAGAACTCTTGTGGAATACAATTCTCTGAACAGATAATATCATGTCCCAGGAACTTCAAGGTTGAAATGCGATGTTCGTTCTTTGGGTTGCAACCCTGTTCTTTAACATAATCTGTTGATGATATAATATTATTAGTCAAGGAATTATCTTTCTTATGACATGACACCATGCACATAGCAAGAACAATAAAGAGTAGCGATTTATATATCTTCAACTTCTTTAGAACCCTTTTTCGTTTTAATCTTAACTATAAGTTCTTTTATATGTTTGCCATTTCCTATTTGTAAAGAATCCATTGCCCTATTTGCAAAAGATAGTGCTTTATCATAATTCCCCATATCAAAGCATCGTTGTGCCCCTGCAAAAGCTAAAGCTTCTTCTGCAAATTTGTTCTCAAACGTGCTTATGTCTTGTAAGCTTTCCTCAATTATTCTTATTGCTTCTTCAGGAGAACTCATTCTAATAAGAGTCTTAACTACTAGTATCTTATGGGAACTTCCATAATCTTTAACGATTCTTTGAGCAATAGGTAACGCTTCTTTATATAACCCTTGCCAGAAATAACAATTGAAAATTTCCTCCAAGCTATCTTTATTAGGCATAATGTCATAACACTTCTGGTAGAAAATCAAAGCTCTTTGTTTATTTCCAATTTGTCGATAAAGTCAGGCATTTATGTTACATAAAATGAACGAATCTGGATATACTTTCATTAAGGATTCAATCCGTTCGTGAACTTGCTTATCAAGTCCATTTTTAACGAGATGTTGTAAACCATCCATAGCTTCTCCAATTGTATTAGAATCAGCTAAATTATAGATGTATTTGTCTATTAATATATTAGTTTCTTCTTGCGAAATCATCCTAAGACTTTATAGCTATTATTATCAAAAACATATACCACAATCGTAAGGATAGAAGATGTTCAAATCCTCTTGATGGCACTCCGATACGCTGTTACCATCAAATACGATTGTAGCATGTTCGCGTACCAAACCTTTCCATTCGTTCCAGTAGCAGCAGAAGACATGTCCAGTCGTTTTACCTGAAATGTCGCTCTTGTCTATCTTTACAGATGGGAACAACAATCCTTGTTCTTTTAATGCTGAAAGATCAATATTTTGCAACTGACGAATCTCGCTCAAATCACTTTCCTTGAAAATGAATTTGCGGACGATATATCCACCATGCCAAAACACAGGCATGACTGTAGGTGATGTCATAAGTAGATACACCTGCCATGCGGACATAGGGGTAGGATTGGCTTTCAGATAACTTAAAATCTTGGCATCTTCTACTCCAGAATCATTATAAACATAGAAGTTTGATTCATCTCCAATATCAGATGTATTTCCATTTGCAAGTCTCAATCCTAGATTATAGTCAGGAACCAGCTCTAATGATGATAGTGTCGAGAATACCTCACCTTTGTTCTTTATGCTTGCAGTCTTGGTGACACTTGATCTTAGTAACTTATGATACTCAACAGCTTTGTCGGAATAGATATTGGCTGAATTTATGTAATCTAACATTTGTTTTGCCTTTCTTGGCATTTCTTTCTCTTGTTCACAGATTAAGTTCTTATCGAAATCTGCAATCATTGAAAGAATCTGTTTTGCTTTATCTATATCTTGCTTCATTGTGCTATGTGGGCAATTATCTCCCATATAATAAAGATAAGCAAGGTTCCACAAGCACTTCAAAGATGGCGTCTTCTTGTTAAACATATTTGCCAACATCGCAGTTCCTTCAAGATATTCCTCATTAGACCAATGGATGGTAAACTGGTTTATCATGGCATTTTGAGAGCCATGTGCAGCTGCATGGTTAAGCCATTTGTTTCCTTCCATAGGATTATCCTCATAATTGAAAGCTAAGACTCCCAGATTATTAGCAGCTTCATACAGACCGTCCTTTACGGCATCAATATAACATGACTTGATAATTTCCAAAGAATCCTTATCTTCTGATGCCAAATGTCCGAGATACATCCATTCGCAATCTTCTGCTACTTGTTTGAGGCTCATTACGGTGTAAGGATCATAATCTCCATTTTTGAGTTTATCGTAATCCATTATCTTGGCTGTAAGATCATCTCCAATCTTTTTGACATACTTTGTTCCTTTAAGTGGACAAGCATTGAAGAAATTCCTAAGTCCCATAAGGTTAAACTTTGGTGTAGCTACGAGTTCCTTATCGGGTATTCCATAGAATGAAGCTGGTGACATGTCTGCTCGTTCAATCTTTCCATCTTTGAACTGTGCTGCAATGACAACATTATTGCCCTCCTGGGAAACAACCAATAGTTTATTAACCAATTTCGCTTTTACGTTTGACCCAGTCTCTGCTATTCTTTGCAATTTCTTTGTAAAATAGTCTATATAACCAGCTTTGTCCAGTTCCTCGAAGACCCAGTGCGAAGAGTAGTGAAAATCATCAGAAAGATAATTTTCCAAATCTCCTATTGAAAGATTGTTCCAACAGTTAGCATACTCTTCCAACATATCGTATTCATCAATAACAGGCTCGTCAAGTCTGTATCTTCCTTCTGTAACATACTCTACAACTTTACCACATTTAGGGCAAATAGACACAATGCCAGGGTTGCCATGTATGCCGATGTTTATTTGAGTGCTATACCATTCCAATGTTTCTGATTTTGCTCCGCAGCAAAAACATGGCAAATGATGTTCCTTATTTACAGGCGCATTAAATTCGTTAGCCTCTCTAAGTGGCTTCTTGTATCTATCTATGAATTGTATCTTAAATGGATAGTCCTCAACCAAATCATCATGGTGTGTGTAGTACCCACCAGAAATATGTCTTCTTACTAATATTATACGGACAATTTTTGATTCTACTATCATGAAAAGAACAAGCATAGTCTTCATTTGAAGACAAGAATTGGAATAATGATTGCTATGCTTAACTTCAAATTCCGTTACGTCCTTTGTTACAACAAATCTTTCTCTCCAACCTTTCCAGTATTCATAGACACTTTCTTTGCCTTTAATTGTTTGCTTTCCATATAATATTGTTTCCACATCGTTGTCCAGCATGGAGTTGAAAGGATCGAAATCACCAGATAACATTGCATTACCCAAAGCGGTAGCTGCTGTTGTATGTAGGGTATCAAGAAGACCATTGTCGAATCTTAATATTCCGAATTTTGACGTACGTTCTTTGAAATCTTCTTTTTCTTCATCTGTCAATGAAGCCTCGTAGCCCTTACCGTAGATTTGGTCTAGGTTAAACTCTGTGCCATGTTTATAGTTATACTCAGCCAAAGACATCGAGGTGTTTGTCTCATCAAATACGGTGTCTTTTCTTAAACTATAAAATCCCTTAAATTGGCGTAATATTATGG
>ULRF01025563.1_pt1 | contig 13338 bp, 11 predicted proteins | sample 1955131 | NCBI WGS metagenome assembly ULRF01 (sample SAMEA4835673, study PRJEB28245) | human gut metagenome | biome: gut microbiome; material: fecal sample | place: Denmark | collected 2008
CGCTGCTCCGCGTCGGCGACAAGTGCATCATCGATTATAACGTGGACGAGCTCCGCGCCAACGGTGTCGAGAACATCCACGTCACCGTTAATTACCTCAAGGAGCAACTGGAGGAACACTTCCGGAAGCGCGGCGACGGCGTGCGCTGTGTCTCCGAGCCGAAGCGCCTCGGCACTATGGGGTCCCTCTCGCTCGTGGAGGATTTGCGCCATGACACCGTCTTGCTGATGAACTCCGACCTGCTCACCGACATCAGCTTCGAGGCTCTCTATCGCCGGCACACGGACACCGGCGCCGACCTAACCATGTCGGTTGTCCCTTACAACGTCAGCGTCCCCTTCGGCATCATCAACACCGAGGGTGACCGCGTCACCGGTCTGCAGGAGAAGCCGGTCTACAACTATTACGCCAACGCCGGCGTTTACATGATGAAGGCCGAAGTGCTCCCGCTCATAGAGAAAGGGAAGTATCTCGACGCACCCGATTTTGTGGAGCGCCTGATAGCCAAAGGCCGGAAGGTAAGCTATTTCCCCATCGAGGGAACGTGGATAGACATAGGCTCGCCGGACGATTACCGCCGCGCCTGCGACATAATGTCCACGCGCCGCGCCCTTTAAACCACGCACTCCCAATTGGGTCAGTTTTAAAAGCATCAACACACCAATGGCAGATTCCAATTTCATCGATTACGTAAAGATACTGTGCCGCTCTGGCAAGGGCGGTGCCGGCTCGCGCCATTTCCACCGCGCCAAGTATGTGCCGAAGGGAGGCCCCGACGGCGGCGACGGGGGGCGCGGCGGCCACATAATACTGCGCGGCAACCGCAACCTCTGGACGTTGCTCCACCTGCGTTACCAGCGCCACGTCTTCGCCACCAACGGCGAGTCCGGCGGCGCCGGGCGTAGCTTCGGCCGCGACGGCGAGGACCGTATCATCGAAGTGCCCATCGGCACGACGGTTTTCGACGCCGACACCGGCGAGTTCCTCTGCGAGGTGACCGAAGACGGCCAGGAAGTTAAGCTTCTGCGCGGCGGCAAGGGAGGGCTCGGCAACTGGCACTTCGCCACAAGCACCAACCGCGCGCCGCGCTACGCGCAGCCCGGCCAGCCTGCCATAGAGAAAGCCGTGGTCCTCGAGCTGAAACTGCTCGGCGACGTCGGCCTCGTGGGCTTCCCCAACGCCGGCAAGTCCACGTTGCTCTCCACCATCTCGGCAGCGAAACCGAAAATCGCCGATTACCCCTTCACCACCATGGAGCCGAGCCTCGGAATTGTCAGCTACCGCGACGGCAAATCGTTCGTCATGGCCGACATCCCCGGCATCATAGAGGGAGCCTCGGAGGGCCGCGGCCTCGGACTGCGCTTCCTGCGCCACATAGAGCGCAATGCCGTGCTGCTCTTCATGGTGTCGGCCGACACCGATTCCATAAAGCACGACTACGAGGTGCTGCTCCGCGAGTTGCGCGAGTTCAACCCCGAGCTGAACGACAAGTCGCGTATCCTGGCCGTCACCAAGGCGGATATGCTTGACGACGAGCTGAAGGAGGAGCTCTCGAAGGAGCTTCCTGACGACCTTCCCACGCTATTCATTTCATCGGTCACCGGCGAGGGAATAACCGAGCTTAAGGACCTGCTGTGGCGCGAGATAAACTCGGAGCAGAATATGGTGCAGACCACCATCACGCACCGCCCGCTCGACGTGCGCCATCGCGTGGAGGAGGAAGACAATTTCATCTTCGAGGCCGAACCGCTCGACGACGACGAGGAAAGCCGCGACGACTGGAGCGACGAAGACTGGAACGATGAGTTCTGGAACGAGGAAACATCAGTAAACAAGGATAAGTAACATCAAGATTATGAAGAAATTAACGATAATACTCGCAGCCGTGATGCTGGCGCTCGGCGCCCAGACGGCATCGGCGTGGAAACTTAGCGACCTCTTCGGCGGACAAAGCGCCGGTGAAACGGTGACGTCACTCATCGAAGGTGTGTTCTCCACCTCGAAAATCGACATCAAGGATATGGCAGGCGAATGGACAGTAGAAGGTTCGGCTGTCAGCTTCAAGAGTGAAAACTTCCTTCAGCAGGCCGGCGGTATTGCCGCCGCAACCGCCGTGGAGTCGAAGCTTAACCCCTATTATAAGAAATACGGCCTCACCGGTGCCAAACTCACCATCGATGCCGCCGGCAACTTCACCCTCAAACTGAAACGCGCCTCCATCAGCGGCGTAATCGTTAAGGACGGCGATGGCAATTTCACTTTCCAGTTCCAGGCGCTGAAGGGACTCTTTACCCTCGGACAGATGACCGCCTACGTGCAGAAGACGCCGCAGTCGATGGATATCATGTTCAACGCCGAAGAGATGAAGAAAGTGCTCAGCACCGTCTCGGCCATCTCCGGCAGCAAGCTCGTCTCAGCCGCCTCGCAGATTCTTAATTCCTACGACGGTATGTACGTGGGCTTCTCCACCAAACTGACGGGGCGTGCTCCGGCCGTGCAGACACCGAACAACCAGAACCAGCAGCAGAACCAGCAGCAAGGCAACGGCCTCTTTGACGTAATAAACGGCCTCTTCGGCAGGTAAAGAGTAAGCCGCAAACCATAAAAATCCGGGCGCTTATCCACACCGGAAAGCGCCCGGATTTTGTAGGTAAGTCCCGAACCTCTAAAAAGGTAGAAAAGCTGTATCCTCGGCGGAGCAGCTTTCCTAACTAAACAACAATAACAACATTTTCAAAAAAGCACTTACGCTTTGTCAGCAAACTAAAAACTTTTTCTATCTACAAATTAACCTTTATCGGAAAGCGGATACCGCTTTTGGCGGGTTCGATTATCGCGCTTTCTATATATATTACAACGCAGCGCGTAAATAGTTCGGCGATAAGCTAATTTTTTTTTGAAGAAGTTTCTAACCTGCTATAGTGGGTGCAGTAAGGAAATGTACAAATACTTACAGCTCCTTCTATAAATGATAGCTGTTACGCGGCGGTCATGTTGATTACTTGCCGGCAGTTTTTGCGGAGGTTGTCGAAGTCGTCGAGAAGCCATACGCCGTTGATGCGCTTTAGCTTCAGTTTGTGGGGCTGGGGAACGTTGCGGTCCGAGTATTTCACTGTGGCGCGCGCATTGTCGCCGTCGATTGAGTCGATTTTAATCCACACGATTTTTGCACCCGGCGTCGGGTCCTGGTAATCGATGCAGAACGACGCCTGCTCCATAAGGTCCATGTCACCGGAATATTCGGCATTTCCGTTTGCCGTGGAGTAGAGTTTCTTGAACTCCGGGGTCATCACACGCTCGGGATGCGCATTTTCGTTAGTGAGGCACGGAATCTGTTTCCATATTTCGCGGATGCGTTTTTCGAGGGCCTGTTTCTCGGCCTCCTCGTTCTGTTCGGCCTCTTTGGCGGCGAGGGCACTGTCTTCCTGCGCCTTCTCTTCGGCGGAAATTGCCGTCGCGGTAGCGGCGACCGGCGCGGAGGCGGTATCGGAGTCGATGGACGAAGCGGCCTTCTGCCCGCAGGAGCAGCAAAGCAGTACCGCACCTGCTATTAAGTAGTTGATTTTCATAAATGTATCTCTTAACGTTTGATATTCGGAATTAACAAATTGGACAGTAGGGTTGTTGTGGTTCAGTTGGTGCGGATGAGATTAACCTCAAATTCTTCTCCGGTAGAGTTATTCGTGAAGGTGCCGTAATATCTTGGATAGTCTTCATACAATTCCCAAGAGCCACTGTTGCGACCCTTTTTTGTATATTCCTCAAGGCATATACGTCGGGGAACTAAGATTGGATTGACGTTCCCTTCCAATCGGAGTGTGTTCCCCGCTTTTGTGTAAGTATAACTTCCTTCGAAGTCAGTCACCCATGCTCCTACTCCTCCAAAACGATGTTCGGAAACATACAGAGTCATAGTAATTGCGTAAGGGCCGACGGTGCCCCGAAGCTTCCACACCTCGTCATATTTCTTTTTCTTGGAGGTCGCGGTGGTGCGTGCTTTGCTGCGTTTCTTCTTGGCCGAGGCCGGCGCGGCAGCTCCGAAGGCGAGTCCGCCCAAAAGCACCGCGATGATAAAATAGCGAAGTAATTTCCTCATTTCTAATTTGTTTAGGTTGTTGATAAATTCAGGTTTTTCAGCGCGGAAATCTTAGTCGTCATGATTTGCGTCCGGGGCACAAAAAAGGTATGAAGATTTCGTGTTTGACCTGAAGGGGCATCGCCAAACGCCCGGAACATGCAAACAGGAAATTCCATACCCGTAGTTGCGGCAGAACCTTGCGTCTGTGCTGAGTGCGCTGACGCCGGTCTGTCCGCCGATTAGCGGATTCAGGGATTCCTCTTCTTTGTTCCATGCGTAAAAATTGGCGATTTCCTTCAGGAAAGAAGAGCGATAACTTTCTTGCAGTGCACTGGAGCGGACTGCAAAACGGGGCAGACTCCTCTACCCGCCGACAAAGTTAACCATAAAATCCCATAAATCCAAACGGATATGGAATATTATTTCTGTTCGCAGGGCAAAATTACTGTATGGGAGGCGGTTGCGCAAGTCCTTTTCCATCCTTTTCTCGGGAGGCATAGATTTGAGGACGTAGATTTGCGGGAAAGGGAAGTTATTGCTAATTTTGCGGCATGAGAGGAAAGCGTGATGCTAATATTTCAGGAAAGGTGATTCTCGAAGAGGCTGAAAGTCAGGGCTTTGCCGATAGCTTCACTGAGTTCTCCGTACACGGCAACTGCCGGGTGGGGCGCGTCAGGCGTTACGACCGGTTCTACTTCGTGAAAGCGCTGCGCGCCGACCTGCGGGACGACCCTTCGCTGCGCCGGCAGTTGCGCAAGGAGTTCGACATCATGCTCAAGGCGGAGCATCACGGCATAGTGCGCGCCATTGATTTCTTCTACTCCGAAGAGCTGGGCGACGCCATCCTCATGGAGTATGTCCCCGGCCTCGACCTAAGGCAATGGCTCGAAGAGAAACCGTCGCGCAAGGAGCGCCGCCGCGTTGCCCGGCAATTGCTCGAAGCGGCCGCCTACATGCACCGCCGCGGGATAGTGCACCGCGACCTGAAGCCTGAGAATATACTCATTACAGGAGAGGGCAACAGTGTGAAAATCATAGACTTCGGCCTCGCCGACACGGCCGATTCCGCCGTGCTGAAACGTGCCGCAGGCAATGCCGGGTATTCGGCCGCCGAACAGCAGGAAGGCGCCGACGCGCATCCCACGGCCGACGTCTATTCGCTGAGCCTGCTGATACGGCAGTTGCGTCCCGGCCCGGAGTGGCTCATCGCCGCAAAGAAAGGGAGCGACCCGCGCCCCGAAAAGAGATACGCCGACGCCGGCAGGATGCTGCGTGCCGTCGGCGCCATCGACCGCCTGCTGAAAACAGGCGCCGCAGCGGCCACCGTCGTAATCATGGCGCTGATAGCAATGTTTTCATATTCGGGAAGCTATCAGTCCGATAGCGTTAAAATGCTTCCCTTAGACCACCCGCAGACTGCGGCAGACAGCATGGCAGGTGCGAACCGGAATGGTGTTGTAAATAATGAATCGTCGGCCGCCGACAGTTCTTCCTCCGGTGAGCCTGATATTGGCGTCCCGCAACTTGTGGGGGCCGACAATATGCCTCTGCCTACGGGCGATGTAAGCACCGGCCCAAGTGTGGCTTCTCCATCCCCCGCTCCCGTCCCTGAGCCCAAAAGCGCATCTGCTCCGGCGGAGGGAAACCGCAATAACATCGCTGACGGGAAGTCCCGCAAGGATCCGGCAAGAAACCATTCCATCTTCCATTCCTCGCTGAGCGGAATGGAGTTGCCGAATCACGATTATTTCTGTGACCGGTCTAAAGATTTGTTAAAAGATATGAGGAAATTGCCCGGTTACGGAAAACATACTCCCCGGGAAGTAGCCGAGGCTTATCGCCGTGACTTCGAAAAGTGCAAGGAACGGTTGAGAGAGGAAAATGTGGCTCCTCGAAATGATGATGCATTCGGCATAATGTGGGAATTTTACCTCGGAGGTTTTGCGGGGGCGTGGCCTGACGACCGGAATGCTTATCATGAATATCTAAAACTCATAATACATGTTGACGTACAAGTCCGCTCATGTTTCGTCAACGCAAATCCGTAGACACTCACTGCGTAGGGAGCAGGTTAAGCTCGACACCGCCGGTGCGCCCTATCTCGTAGAGCAGCGGCTCGACGACTTTTTGGGGCGGCGTGTATGGGCTTAGCAGCAGCGCGTCGTGCGCCACTATGCTGTCGGCGTGGAAACGGCCGCCCGCTTCGAGTCGCGTTCCCTGCGCCTCAAGGATGAGGAAATCGCCGTTCCCCTCGTGGCGCACACGCATGTAACGGTCCGGAAACCAGCGGAGTTCCAGCTCCGAGCCGGCGGCAAGTTCCGCGCTGAGCACAGAGTCGGCGGTGACGGCGCCGGAAATTGACTCCGGGTCGAGGCCGCAACCCTTCACGAAAGCATCCTCGTTGGCGAATCCCACGTATCTCGCCAGGATATTCCACACGCCCGGGCGCGGGTTCTGCCATCCTTCTATGTATCCGAACAGACGTTTCAGGGTAGTCTCGCTGATGTAGGCTCCGGTCTCGTTAAAAACTAGTTCCGCGAGGCGGGTAAAATCGGACGGCGACTTCACCGCGAACCCCGCCTTCTCCTCGATAAGCCGGCACATGGCCCTCTTCTTGTACATAATGATGGTTGAAATTTTTACGAAGATTTGTTTCAGTCTATAAAAAAGATGTCATATAAACGGGTAAATATGTCAGTTCACCCTCTTTCCGAAAATCTTTGGTATAGATAATGTATCGTTTATTAACGCGTGAGGAAAATTTTTCACAAAACAGATAAAGCGATTTATGAGCCTTATAGCCGGATGACTTCACTTCTATCGGCTGTATCTTAGTCCCGTGGGACAGCAGGAAATCCACTTCGTAGAGATGGTTGCTTGTTTCCGAAGGCCATGTGTAATAATAGAGCTCATGTCCTTTGGCTTTCAGCATTTGCGCAACCACATTTTCGTAAACATATCCAAGGTCGGCACTCAGTTTGTCGGAGAGTAACTTTTCGTAGATGATGTTTTCTGTGAATTTTTTGTCCATAAAAGCAATGGTGATAAATAGCCCGGTATCGCAAAGATACATCTTGAATCGGTCGGATGAACGGTGCAATGCAAAACCTACATGTGGGTCGTTGGCGTGATATGCCAGATTTACTACCATCGAATCCTGCATGTCATATATTGTTTCCCGGAGGCGGTCGAAATTTGTAGTATCGGTTACAGCTGTAGCCTGATAACGGGAATAATTGCCGGTCAACTGAGCCGGAATGGCCATGAACATCTTCGAGGCATAACCGGTAGGGTCTATCTTTATGAAATCCTGCTCGTATAAATCTATAATGGCACGCTTCACGGAATCAACCCTCTTCATGTTGTTGGTTTCGATATATGTTTTTACAGCTTGTGGCATACCCCCTATAAGCATATAGAGCCGGAACCGTTTCATTTCCTCACGGTTGCCGTCATCGCCCAATCCTTTCCCCATGGAGAAGAATCTATGGAGCATTGTCACGTAGTTGTCGTTGCCCAGTGCCCAGTTGAATTCTTCATAATCCAAGGGATATAGGCAAAGACTGTATTCCTCGCTCGGAATTATGATGTTTTTTACATTCTGCCGTATTGATAGCAAAGAACCGGTTTCTATGTAGTCATATCTCCCGTCCTTTACCAGATATTTTATAGCTTGTCTGGCCTCCGGGCATTTCTGTACTTCATCAAAAATCAAGACCGATTGCCTTTTGTAGAGTTCGACGCCATAAATCATCTGTAACCTCATGAAAATATAGTCTAGGTCCGATGTGTCCTCAAACAACTCGCGCACTGCTTTTGGACAATTGGCAAAGTCTATGGCAATGAATGATTTATACTCATTTTTGGCGAAAGTTTCGGCAAGGGTGGATTTTCCCACGCGTCGTGCTCCTTTGATAAGCAACGCCATACTGCCGTCAAAATCCTCCTTCCATTTCAGCATTTCGTTGTATAATTTACGTCGGAATATCATACTCAATAATACTTGTTTCTGCCGCAAAATTACAAAATTTGTTGCTTATCCCCAAATTTAAAACTGCAAAAATGATGCTATCCCCTGAATTTAAAACCACTAAAATGATGCTCTCCCCCAAATTTGAAACCGCGAAAATGATGCTGTCCCCTGAATTTGAAACCACGAAAATGATGCTGTCCCCCAAATTTAAAACCGCGAAAATGATGCTGTCCCCCCAAATTTAAAACCGCGAAAATGATGCTGTCCCCTGAATTTGAAACCACGAAAATGATGCTTTCCCAAAAATTTGATGCTGTTTTGGCTAAGGTGCCGTCAGAGGTCAGAGGCCCAGGAGGTCGCGGGTTATGTCGAGGGCGGTTTCGAGGGCTTTTTCGGGGACGGTTTGGTCGGGGAGGGCATCGCCGGGAGTCGGGAGGAGGGTGAAGCGTATTTGGTCGGCGACGTTCTTTTTGTCGGCGCGCATGAGGGCGAGGAGTTCGGGATAGTCGTCGCAGGTGAAAGGGACGGCGGGGAAGAGTCGGCGCAGCATTTCGGCGTAGCTGTAAATGTGGGGGGAGGGCATATCGAGTTGCGTGTGGCTCAGGATGAGAGCGGTGAGCAGTCCTTGTGCTATGGCGATGCCGTGGGGTACGGGGCGGCCGCGCCGCAGGGCGAGACTCTCGAAGGCGTGCCCGGCCGTGTGGCCGAGGTTGAGCACTTTCCGCAAGCCGTGTTCGTGCGGGTCTTGCTCCACGATTTCACTTTTCACGCGCAGGCAGGTGGCAACTGTCTTTGCCATAGCTTCGGGATTAAGTTCCTCGGTTTCGAGTAATTGCGGCAGCAGTTCGGGCGCGCCGATATAGGCGGTTTTCAGCACTTCGCCGAAGCCGGAAAGCAGTTCTCCGCGTGGCAGCGTGGCGAAGGCGTGGAGCGGTACGTAAGTGGCCGATGGCTCGGCGAAAACGCCCACCTGGTTTTTGTGGCCGTCGAAGTCGATGCCGGTTTTTCCGCCCACCGAGGCGTCCACGGCGCCGAGCAGCGTAGTGGCAACGTTGACGAAGCGCACGCCTCGCTTGAAGGTAGCGGCGGCGAATCCCCCGATGTCGGTCACCATGCCGCCGCCCACGTTTACCACAATAGATGAACGTGTAAGGCCGTGGCGCTGCATTTCGCGCCAAAGGTGCGTCGCGCTGTCGAGCGTCTTGTTCTTTTCGCCGGCTTCGATTACGGCCACGGGTAGCTCATCCAGCACGGTGCCGCGCAGAATCTCCGGCAAGAGGCACTGTACGTTACTGTCAGTCACCAACAGGGCGCGGTCGTGCTCCGGTAGCGACACTCCGAGTTCTGCCAGTGTGGCGCCGATGTGTATCTCCTCGCTCATTACCTCCTTTATTATAATGGTCTGGTTTTCAGGAACTCTGCGAACTCCGGCATGGAGGGGAAGATGGCGTCGGCCTTCTCGGAGACGAAGGCTTCGCGCGGAATCGGCCCCGTCGTTACGGCCACGGTGAAGAGACCGGCGGCTTTACCGGCGTGCACGCCGAGCGGCGCGTTTTCTATCACGATGGTTTCCTCGGGCCGCGTGCCGGCTTTTTCAAGACCTTTGAGGTAGGGCTCCGGGTCGGGTTTGCCGTGGGTGACGTCGAGGGCCGTTATGCGGTCTCTGACCGCGAAGACGCCGGGAAAATCGCGATCCAGGCGGTCGAGCGTGGTGCGTTGCGCCGAGCCGGTCACCAGGATACAGCGCACGCCGCGGCGCTTCAGCTCACGGAGCATCCGCGCGGCGCCGGGCATGACTTCCGGCTCGCCCTGCTCCTCGAAGAATTTCCCTTTTATGGCATAGAGGCGTCGGCACTCCTCGGCGTCGGGGTGGTGGTGCAGCTCGCGCCCGAAGATAAGGTCGATGGTCGCAGGACCGGTCATCCCCTCGTAGAGGAAAAACTCGTCGGCGGTGGTAGAGACGCCCTGCAGGGCCATCATCTTCTGCCAGGCGCGGGCATGGCGCGGCATGGAATCGTAGAGCACGCCGTCCATGTCGATAAGGGCGGCGCTGATTATTTCAGGAAACTTCATACAGTTTGTCACTACTTATTCAGGTTCTGGTTTATCTAAAATCTTTAAATTAACAGTTATATTTATTCACTCGAAGAACTTTAGGTCGCATTGCTTCACTCGCGCTCGCAGAATTTGCGCAGAAATATTATGTTGGGAATTTGAGGTTAAAGTAGCTTAACCAAATCGTCCGGGTTTGGGAGCGCTGAACGAATTTCGGGCGGTAACTCATCAGCAGTTCTATATTTGGCAACGCCCATAGGAGTCGTAATTCCCCGAAAGGCGAATTGCACTGTTTTATCGTCCTTATCCTTACACAATACAATGCCAATGGATAGGTTCTCCTCCGGTCTTTTTACGTATTCGTCGAGCGCGGAGAGGTAAAAATTGAGTTTCCCGGCATGTTCAGCCTTGAACTCGCTCCATTTCAATTCTATTGCAACCAAGCAGCGTAACGCCCTGTGGTAGAATAACAAATCGATGAAATACTCTTTTTCTCCCACTATAACTCTGTATTGGTTGCCCATGAAAGTGAAATCATTGCCAAAGGCCATGATAAAATTCTTTATATTATGGACAATCCTGTTTTCCAATATCCTTTCATCGAAATTGTCGGGATCTTCGACATTGACAAAGTCTAACAGGTACTCATCTTTAAATGATCGAAGTGCGGCAGCTCTCAAATCCTTATTTTGTATTGTGGCATCGAATGTTGATTGTGAAAGTCCGGTTGTATATGGATTGCTCTTGATCATATAACGAAGTTTTTCGACAGACCAAAATTCAGTGGCACATCTTCTAATATAATAAAGTCGCTCTTGCAGTGAATTTGTCTTGATTAAGATATTGTAATGATGTGAGAAACCGATACTAAGAAACCACTCAATTTCTTGCTCCGAAAAATCGTCCAATGCCATTGGACGATTTACCGGAATAGCAGATTCAGAGGAATAGCCGAAATCGTCCAACGTTATTGGACGATTTGACACATACTTGGACCATCCCTCGTAAAAGGTGCGCATACGTTTGATGCCGGACTCCGAAAAGCCTCTTAGGCCGGGTAGCTCTTGCTGCAATAATCTTGATATGGAAGCGATAGCATTGGAACCCCATTTAGCAGTACGGCTCTTGACAGATATATATTCACCTATGTTATAATAAAGAGAAAGCTGCTCACGATTAGCCAAACGAGCAGCATTATATCTGCTTGCGAGAATCGTTGATTTTATATCTTTGACAGCTTTAACGATGTCGGAACTGTCGAATTTGTCAAGAGAAATTTCCATAATGCAAAATTACGAAATATAAATGACAAATCGATATAAACTACAGTAAAAACGGCAAGATGGAACCCTATAATGAGAGGAAAGTTGGGGTTCGGGCTTTTTAAGGATGCCTGTATTCTTGTCTTTGGCTCCCACGCCGCCGCGGTGTGCGGAGCAACTGCTAAATCCACTTTCTGACGGATGAGCAATATAAATAGCGACAATTCCTTGGCATTTTACTTCCTATACTTCCTTTCCCAAAATGCACAAATACTTAATGCGCCTGCTTTAATCGGCAAGATTATTTAACTTGTTTGCGACACAATGAAATCCGGAAGTTTTTGTAGGGCTTATTTTGAGCCGCCGTCGATGTCGGCTTTGGCGGCGTGGCGGATGAGCAGCCAGCCGTAGTGCCGCGCCATGTCTATGATGTTTATGCGGTCGTTGACGTCAATATGGTCGATGCGTTGCGCGGCCTGCGGCGAGTAGCGGCTGGTGGTGAACCTCAGTTTGGGATGATGGTACATGCCCCCTATGTTTATGCCGAAGCGCAGTAGCGGAATCGGCGTCTTCAGCACAGCCAAGTGGTAGTACAGGTCGCCGGAGAAGTCGTTGCGCCCCTCTGCTCGCAGGTGGTAGCGGTCTAAATAAATGTCGAAGGGATAGACCTGCAGCAGGTGGTCGAAGACGCGGGCCTCGGCCTCGATAGAGGGGATGTGGATGTCGCCGTCCCGGAAAATAAGAGCCATGTGCATCAGTTTCTTGATGAACGGGTTCTGGTGGAGGTAAAGGTCGGTGGCACTGGCCTTTATACTGGCGGTTATGGATCCGGTGTTTATGTCCATGGATGGAAATATCTGAAAACCGGTTCGGGCATTGGCGTGGAAGATGCCGTGGAGGTTGCCCATCTGCGGCATTAGCGCAAGCACATTGGGGTAGGAGTCGAAAAACTCCGTGAGGTTGAAGTTGTAGACGCGTGCCCCGAACTCGGCGCGCAGCGAGTCGCGGTCGGGCGAGAAGTAGCGCATCGAGGCGCCGGCGTGCCCGAAGTCGGCCGAGAGGTATAGCGTGTCGAGGGCCATGACTCCCGGTTGCATACGGCATTTGGCCGCAAGGTCGTAGAGCCACAGGTTTGTGTAGACCGTGGCTTTGGCCTTGGCGTCGATGACGGCATCCCAGTCGCCGGGGACCATGAAGGCGGATTTCGGCGCTTCGTTCTCGGTGTCGTCGCTCGCCTTGTATGCGCTGCCGCTGGTGAAGATGTGCGCCATCTGGTTGAAGTGCAGCGTGTCCACGTCGAGCTTTGCGCGCAGGCGGTTGAAGGGTTTGCCGTCACGCCTGGAGCGGCGGTATGTGCCGGAGAGGGAGAAAGCGGTTTTCAGCGAGGCTACGTGCAGCGACCGCAGCGAGATGCTGTCGTTGTCGGTGAAGAGGTCGGCGCCGAGGTCGGTTATGGTTATCGGAGCGGGGTATGCGGCCATCCGCAGCGAGGCGCGGGCGGCGTCGATGCCGAGGGTACGCGGTCGCCCGTCGCGCAGCAGAAGGCGCACCGTGGCGTCGTTCATTGTGGCGCGCATCAGCCGCGTGGTGTCGGCGAAGTCGGGCATCGAATAGTGCAGGCGCTTTACGCGAAGCGTCACGCGGTCGCCGCTGTGCTCCTCTATGGCCACATCGCCGGCCGTCAGCATACGCCGTTCGCCCAGGTCGAGTGTCAGCGTGTCGCCGGTAAGCTCAACGATTGTACCGTCGGCGAGGGTTATGTGAGCACGCAGTGAGCCCATGTCAAGTTCCTTTTTCCCACCTTCGCGGAGGCGTGCGGTCGGTACGAGGGCGTCGAAGGCGAGGTTCTGTACCCGCAGGCCCGGGAGCCTGAGGTTGAACTCCGGTATGGAGAGCGAGAGGCCCTGCGGGAGCGCCATGTCCACGTTGCGCAACGTGGCTTCGGCGTCGGGGAAACGTCCCGCCGCCAA
>ULRF01052999.1_pt1 | contig 13336 bp, 10 predicted proteins | sample 1955131 | NCBI WGS metagenome assembly ULRF01 (sample SAMEA4835673, study PRJEB28245) | human gut metagenome | biome: gut microbiome; material: fecal sample | place: Denmark | collected 2008
CTTTGACCAGCTCGTCGAGAAGGACACCGGCATCCGCACGACCGTCGTGGACGATGCGCTCTCGTGCGCGGCGTTCGGCAGCGGCAAGATGCTCATGAACCTCAACGATATGCCTGAGGGCATGGTCAACCTTGCGCGCAAGCGCCAGATGAAGGCATAAACACAAAGGCCGGGCATCCCCGGCCTTTTTTCTGCTATGTATTATCACACTTTGAACGAGGAGCTGCGCCGCCGCTTCGGCTGCAAGGTCTATAAGCTTGCGCTCGACGGCGGCTTTACCTGTCCGAACCGGGACGGGGCCATCGATACGCGCGGCTGCATTTTCTGTGCCGGGGACGGTTCCGGCGCCTTTGCCGCCGACCGTGCACTGGACATTCCGCAGCAGATCGAGGCGGCCAAGGCGCGCGTCCGCGCCAAAAACGGCGGCGGCAAGTACATCGCCTATTTTCAGAACTTCACGAACACTTATGGCAGTCTCGCGCACATGGAGCGCCTGTTCATACAGGCGCTTGCGCCGGAGGACGTTGTGGCGCTGTCGGTCGCCACGCGGCCGGACTGTCTGCCGGATGAAACCGTTGCGCTCCTGCGGCGGCTGAACGCCGAAAAGCCAGTCTGGGTCGAGCTCGGTCTGCAAACCATCCATCCGCGCAGCGCGGCCTATATCCGCCGCGGCTACGACCTGCCGGTGTTTGACGATGCGGTCCGCCGTCTCCGCGCCGCCGGACTCGAGGTCATCGTGCATCAGATCCTCGGCATCCCCGGCGAGACGGATGCGCAGATGGTGCAGACCGCGCGCTATATCGGTCAGAGCGGGGTACAGGGCATCAAGCTGCACCTGCTGCATGTGCTGCGCGGCACGGATCTGGCAGAGGATTATGCTGCCGGGAAGTTCGAGGTGCTCACGCCGGAGCACTATATCGACCTGCTCGAGCAGTGTCTGCGCGTCCTTCCGCCGGAGACGGTCATCCACCGTCTGACCGGCGACGGCGCCAAGCGCGACCTCATCGCGCCGCTCTGGAGCGCGGACAAAAAGCGCGTGCTCAATGCGATCCACGCCGCTTTCGCGCGCGACGATCTTACACAGGGTTCTGCGCTGTAGCGGGGTTCTCCGCTGCGCCTGCGCAGGACCCGTTTTTGGCAGTTGTGCCCAAATACAGCAGCGTGTTCCTAAAAAAATTATACGAAAATTTGTGCAAAAAAGCAGTTAAGGTATTGAAACGTCGCAATTTCTATAGTAATATAAGAACAGTATGTCGTGCTGCGCCCATTTTGCGGCACGATGGCCCCAAAACGGCAGGAAAAAAGGTATCGAAAGGAATGACAAGAATGAACCAGGCACGGAAAAGAACGACAATGCAAAAAGTGCTTTCCATGATTCTTGTACTGGTCATGCTGCTGAGCCTGATGTCCATGTCAGCGTTCACGATGGCAACGAACGAGACAGGAGCGAGCAGCTCGGCACGAAATGATTTCATGCGCGTTTTCCATTTGGATTGCGGCAGAAAGTATTTCAGCGTCGCTGAGATCAAGTCGTTGATCGACACGGCTTCCGCGGCGAACTATACGCACATAGAACTGGCGGTCGGCAACGACAGCCTGCGTTTCCTGCTGGACGATATGTCTGTCACGGTTGATGGGAAGACCTATGCCAGTGATGACGTGAAGACGCAGATCCATAACGGCAACGTGAAGTATTACGATGCGGGCAGCGTGAATGAGCTCTCGCAGTCTGATATGGACGCGATCATTGCCTATGCGCAGAGCAAGAACATCTCCATCATCCCGCTGATCAACACGCCGGGTCACATGGATGCGATCCTGAGCGCGGCGACCTCTCTGACGGGGGTGAACTGCTCCGCCTACGACTCTGTCCGCACGATCGACGTGGCGAATACCACTGCCGTTGCGTTCACGCAGGCGCTCCTGCAGAAGTACATCAATTACTTCGCCGGCAAGGGCTGCGGCTACTTCAATATGGGCGCGGACGAGTATGCCAATGACAAGACCGACGGTTTTGCAGCGCTGATCAAGGATAAAAAGTATGGCAACTTTGTCAGCTATGTCAATGCGGTCGCCGCGCAGATCGTTGCGGCCGGTATGACGCCCATCGCGTTTAACGACGGCATTTACTATAACAGCAACACAAGCGGCGGCGAATTTTCCAAGGACATCGTCGTCAGCTATTGGACGACCGGCTGGACTGGCTACACCCCGGCACCTGCAAGCTTTATTGCAGATAAGGGTCACAAGATCCTCAATACCAATGATGCATGGTATTATGTGCTTGCTGATAAAGTCACAGCATACACGTATAAACGTGCCCAAAACGGCGTGGTAAATACGCCTGTCACCTCTGTGCGCGGCGATAAGAACGGCAGCGTGACGCCGATCGGTGCGATGATCTGCTTCTGGTGCGACGATCCGAAACCGGAATACAACGCCAACGAACAGGGCTATGTCAAGGAACTCATGACGACGCTGTCGCAGAAGAACAGCACCTACTTTACGCCTGTTGCGCCGCAGGTCGAGACCGCTCACCGCGGACAGACACTGACTGTGGGCAATTCCTCGGTTCTGCGTCTTTCCACCGGCCTGAATGCAGTGTGGTCTGTCAGCGATGCGAGCGTTCTGTCTCTCGGAAGCGTGACGAGAAGCGCCGCAAGCACCGTGACCGGAAACCGCGTGACGGTCAACGCCCTCTCGAGAGGCACTGCGACGGTCACCGCCAAAGTCGATAACGGCCAGTCCTATTCCATGGATCTCACGGTCGCGGGCGAGGGCGACGTACAGGTTGATCTTACCGTCGGCGAAACGTGGTCTACGACCGTTCTCCGTAAGAATCTGAGCAATCAGTCCAATATTAGCAATTCTACGGCAAAAGTCGATATTGTCTGCAAGCAGCAGCGCTTTGGCGAGTTCGCGACGAGCATGACTGAGGGCGCGGCATACTACATCGTAAACAGCGAGGGAAAATATCTGGATGCCAACGCCGAATGGGTGGATGATGCTGACAATGCTGCTCAGTGGTCATGGATTTACTATAATAGTCATTTTAATAAGGCTTATTATCTGGACCTCAATCCCAAAGGCAATGGGACATGGCTGTACTGTGATAATGGGCACTGGACAACCAAGTCCAGTGGATTTAGCTGTTCATATTTTAACGGCCTTACCGACGGCAAGCTCGTCAGCAAAGATGGTGACGTCCTCGGCACGCCCATTACGGTTGGAAAAGACCCCATCGACGTCAGCACCATCACCATCACCGGCCGCAATGTCGGAACGACGGATGTTCAGATCGATGGAACATGGTATCACATCGTCGTCAACGACAACCTGCCTTCTGATCCGCTCACGGCGAATTCGCTTACCCTTGAGTACATGATCACAACTTGTCATGTATATGATTACAAGAGCGAAAAGAACAGCCATGTGATCACGAGCGCGGCAGCATCGAATCCCACAGGTGTTGATGTATCGACGCTTGCGCCTGCAAATGGCTATTTCCGCAAAAACAATTCGAGCAGCAACCCCCAAATGGATGCCACCTATTGGCAGACCATGCGTCTGGATAAGTACCACAAACAGGCTGCTTCCGGCTGGGGAGACAGCACCGGTGACGGTACGACGCTGACCAATGTCCGCTACTATACCAACAGCGCGAATAAGAGCGCGTGGCAGTATCAGACCACGGACGGTATCTGGCACTATTTCCGCTCCGGCGATCAGCTGGTCGCATATTACCTGCAGAAGACAGAAGTCACAAAGGACGTCACCACGTACACAAAGGACTGGGGCGTTGGAATCCCCTCCGATGGCAATGGAAGTAATGGTCAGGTAGCGCTGACGTTTGCGGTCGTCTATCCTGACAACACGGTGCTGCCCTCGAAGGAAAATATGTATCCGGGCTCCACGACGATTTATAACTATGAGAAAACAGGTCGTGACATTGGCATCATCATGCCGAAAGAGAACGAGTACTATACGATCTCGAAAATCACGGTAACCGATGGTGTGCGTACCAGACAGGATGACGACAATAAATGGTACAAAAATGACAGCATCAACTGGAATATGAAAACGACGCAGGCCGGCGGCATTTGGTATGATGAGACCGTGGTTTGGGACGCAAGCTATGGCACAGAACCTATTGTCAACGGCAAGATTAGCAACATCAAGTGGCCTGCAAAAAATACAGGCAAGCTTGTGCTGATCTACCTGAGCGCGGTGGAACTCGAAACCAACCTGAACGTCACCTATTGGGATGACGATGCCGACACCCAGATCTATAAGTATCAGATCGTGGCAAAGCATCAGGCAACCGATCCTGAGCCGAACTACAAGACTGCGCTCATGGACGGCAAGTCCTGCATCGGCGAAGCCGGTCCGTGGATGGGCAAGACTGCCGAGGATAACGGCTATCTGCCGGACAGCGCCTATGTGGTCAATGCTTCCGGTAACCAGCAGACCATCAGTAAGGACATTAAGCAGCTTGACGGTGTGACCGGCAACTACAAGAGCGGCATTTATGAGTACCGCTGGGCTGAGATTTCCGAAGACGGCAAGACGCTCATGCTGCACTATGACCGCAAGGACTTGAAGGCCAAGACCTATGTCGTTGACTTCGGTCTGCCGGTGACGATTCCGGTGAGCGCATTCGGCATTGAGGATGCCAGCACGATCGCGCAGATGTCACTGCTTGCCGGTGAGCAGACGCTTGAGAATACGGGCAAGTACGGCACTGCGAAGATCAACAGCGACGATAAGACGGTGACGTATACGCTCCACAATACGCTTGACAGCACGGCGGCGATCTCGCTCTTTGTCAAGTTTACGAATGATCCGGCTGAGCAGCCGACGGTCTTCTCCGTCAACATCATCCCCGCGACGAGCGTCTACTATGAGGACAGCTTCGCCACATTTACGAATGCCGATGGCACGAACGTTGTCAACCAGAAGCAGGCCAAAGGCTTCTGGACGACCGACGGCGAGCAGGATACGACGAAGCAGCAGGTCTTTGAGCAGCTCAAGAGCGAGAACAGCAATGTCTACGGTTATGACCATGCCTATGCCAACTGCAGCACCTTCTCCATGGGCAGCGCCACCAAGGTCACGGTCGATGCCAACACCAGCAGTAAGTACGGTCATGTGCCCGCTGCGACCTTCACCTTCAAGGGCACCGGTTTTGATGTCATCTCCCTGACCAGCAACACCTCCGGCACGGTCATGTACACCGTGACGAATTCCAAGGGAGAAAAAGTGAAGGTCGGCCCGTGCGACACGTACTACGGCTACAATGGCGATGCCGCCGGTGTGACGACTGACAGCGCGAAGGCGCTCTACCAGATCCCGGTGATCAAGGTCTCCGGTCTGGATTATGATACGTATACCGTCGAGATCAAGGTCGGCTACGGTGAGTTCTTCAATCACACGGGCAATGATTCCTTCAGCTTCTGGCTCGATGCCATCCGCGTCTATGACCCCATGGACAAGAACAAGGATGTCTACGCGCAGGACGGCGAGGGCTACCCGCAGTACATCAAGCTGCACGACGCACTGGTGAAAAATGGTGCACAGAGCGAAGCGGTCTTCATCGACGGCGGCCCTAAGGCTAATGTCGAAACCTATAAGAACTTTGGCCCGAACAATGAGGTCTATCTGGCCAAGGGTCAGGCGATCACGTTTACCGTCCCGAGAGACAGCAACATTGCAAGCGTCCAGATCGGCGCAAAAGCTCCCAGTGGCAGCGCTGCGCAGATGGTCGTGACCGGTGGTAATCGACTTGATCAGGTGCTTTCGACCGCGACCGAGATGTACTACGAGATCGGCACTGCCGACGGCAGCTTCATGATCACCAATATGGGCGATGGCATCCTGTCGCTGACGAACCTGAAGATCACCTTTAAGAACAAACCGGCCAGCGCAGCTGCACTGAGCGCGCCGACCGCTGAGGAGCAGGACGCCGCGGTCATGTCTGTGCGCGCGCTCTTTGCCGCGCCCGAGCAGACCTTTAAGCCTGAGCACTTCACGGCCAAGTGGAGCCGCAATGTCCATAAGGGCGGCAAGGCGACGCTGACGGTCAAGGCGTCTGCGGATGTCGAGGCGATCCATGTCGACGATGTGACGATCGACAGCTACAAGGTTCGCACCGAGCGCAGCGGTTGGGGCTCTTCCGCGAAGAAGGTGACCTACCACGTGTTCACGTATACCGTGACGGCGACGGCAACGGCGGACTACTCCATCTGCGCCGTCAATGCCGACGGTGTTGCGAGTGACCCGATCACCGCAAAGCTGACGGTGCGTCCGTCCATCCGTGACTGGTGGCACGATATTTTCGGCAAGTGGCAGCACTAAGAGAGGAGTGATCGAACGTATGAAGAAAACCTATGTGAAACCCGAAGTCTACTTCGAGAGCTTTGAACTGAGTGCCAGCATCGCAGATAACTGCGGCAAGCCGCTCAACCTCAACCAGGATACCTGCAGAGATATCTTCGGCGATTATCGTAACAATGTGTTCTCTCAGGGAAGCTGCGATATGAACCCGGATCAGCTTGGATTCTGCTACCATGTTCCGTTGGAAGGGTCGAAACTGTTCGCCTCCTGACACAAGCTCACACAAGGAAATGCCCTGCCCGATTGGGCAGGGCATTTTTTCAAGAACCGAACGCCGCGCGATGACGCGCGCAGCAAAGGAGCAAAACTATGGATAAATTCAGGACACGCGGTGTGCGCGCGCTGCTGCTCACGCTTGCCGCGGCGCTGCTGCTCGCGTGCGCGGGCTGCGGGAAAAAGCCCGCCAAGCCGGATGAATACGGTCTTGCGGCGGAGAAATCAAAGCTGGACGGCACGGACATCGGCAACGATCTGCAGCTTGTCAGCACCGGTCGCTATGCGGGACTGTTTGTCGAGGATGGGTCTGACAAGACGGTGTCGGACGTATTTTGCATCCGCGTGAAAAACACCGGCAGCAGCGACGTGCAGTATGCGCACATCACGCTCACGCGCGGCAGTGAGTGCTATGAGTTTGATATCAGCACGCTCCCGGCCGGGCAGACGCTTCAGGCGCTGGAGCTCGGCGCGCAGACTATGCCTGAGAAGCCGGAGGAGCTGACAGTGACCGTGACAGCCTACGCCGCGTTCGCAGAGCCGCTGTCCATGCACGATGATCTGTTCACCGTCACGACGAGCGACAACACCATCACCGTGACCAACAGCTCCGGCGCTGCCGCCGCGCAGGTCTATGTCTACTACAAAAATGTCAGCGGCGATATGCTCCTTGGCGGCATCACGTACCGCGCGGGCGTCAAAGATCTCGCGGCAGGCGAGAGCCAGAGCAGCTATACCAGCCACTTTCACGAAGGCGCGAGTGCGCTGCTGTTTGTGACCTATGTACCGTGAGCTTTATCGCTTCGGCGGCGTGACCTTCGCGCTGGAGTCCGATGCGCCGCTCGAACGCTCGCCGGTGTGCGAAGCGTTTCGAGTGCCGGACGGCGTACCTGATCACACGATTTGTCTCCGGTTCAGCGATGCGCTGCCCACACCGCCGACGGGCGCGCTGCGGCGCAATGATGTGTTTCGCTGGCAAGCGGGCGCACAGCGCCACCTTCTGCAATGGGTCAGTGCACCGGGGGATATCCCGCACTTTACCTATGCCGTGACGCATGGTGCGCACACGGATGTGATCTTTGCGAGCGCTTATCGCACCGGTGCGTCGGTCAGCACGGCGCTGGAGGCTGTGGGGCTGTTTGACGTGTTTGCCGAGCGCGGAATGCTCGTGCTGCACAGCGCGTACATCGTGACGAGCGCTGGCGAGGCTATCCTGTTTTCCGGACCGAGCGGTGTCGGCAAGAGCACGCAGGCCGCGCTCTGGGAGCGCTGCGCCGGGGCGCGGGTCGTCAACGGCGACCGCGCACTTGTGGACGTGGGCAAAAAGACCGCGAACGGCATTTTCTATGCGGGTACGTCGGGCATATCCGAAAATGTAACGGCGCCGGTCCGGGCGATCGTCCTGCTCGGGCAGGGCAGTGAAAACCGCGTGTTTGTCCCGAGCCCGCAGGCGGCGTTTGCGGGTGTGCTCAGCCAGTGCGCGTATTACGAATGGGACGCGCGCTCGGCGGAACAAATGACCGAATGCGTGGCGCGGCTCGTCTCCGACGTGCCGGTGCTGCGCATGGACTGCTTGCCGGACGCCACGGCGGTCGAAACCCTGCGGGGCAAATTGGGAGGTATCTGATATGGAACATACGGGAGCTGAGCCGCGCCTGTCGGCCTATCTGCACGCGCGTGCCTGCGCAAACGGCATCCCACTTGCGGGCACGTTTGAGCTCACACCGCGCTGTAACTTCAACTGCCGTATGTGTTACGTGCACCTCACGCCAGAGGAACAGCGGCGGCGCGGGGCGGAGCTCACCGCGGACGAGTGGCTCGCCATCGCGGAGCAGGCACGCAGCCAGGGGATGCTGTTTTTGCTGCTGACCGGCGGAGAGCCGCTTATTCGCGTGGATTTCCGCTATCTGCTCACTGAGCTCAAGAAGATGGGGCTCATGGTGTCCATCAACAGCAACGCATCGCTCATCGACGACGACTGGCTGGATTTTTTCCGGCATGAGCCGCCGTCGCGCATGAACATCACGCTTTACGGCGGCTGCAGTGAGACATATGAACGGCTGTGCGGCCGGCCGATGTATGACCGCGTCGTGCACAATATCCGCGCGCTCAAGGCGCTCGGCATCGGCGTGAAGCTCAACGCTTCCATGACGCCGTACAATGTCGATGATATGGACGCGATCTATGCCATAGCGACCGAGCTCGGTACGCCGGTACAGATGGCGTCGTACATGTTCCCGCCTGTGCGCCGTGACGAGCGCGCGACCGGCAGAAACGACCGCTTCACCTTTCAGGAGGCAGCTGCTTGCAGCGTGCGCTGGGATCGGCTGCGGTTTTCGGACGAGGTGTTCTGCCAGCGCGCCGAGGCAATGCGAGCCGGTATCCGCGCGCCGGAGAGCGAAGTGTGCGACGGAACGCCGGGGGAGAAGATGGCCTGCCGCGCGGGGCGCAGCTCGTTCTGGATCAACTGGCGCGGCGTCATGACGCCGTGCGGCATGATGGTACAGCCGGATGTCTCCGTGCCGGAGCTCGGCTTTGCGCGCGCATGGGAGGAAACCAAGGCGGCCACGGCGCGCATTCTGCTGCCGCCGGCGTGCACACAGTGCGAATATAAGCACATGTGCCATGCCTGCGCCGCGATGTGCGTGACCGAGACGGGCGCGTTTGACGGAAGGCCGGAATATGTCTGCGCCATGACGAAGGCTACTGCCGCGCTGACGCAGAGCGCGTATGAAAGGATGAAAAACACATGAAGCTCAAAGCACAGCTTGTCAAGCGGGAGATCGCGGGCGACACGATCCTCGTGCCGGTCGGCGAGACGACGACGAAGCTCCAAGGACTGCTCACGATCAACGAGACCGGCGCCGCCATATGGGACGCGCTGCCGGAGGCCGAGAATGAGGAGGCGATCGTCGAGCGACTCTATGAGGCGTTTGACGTCGAGCGTGACGTGCTCAGGCAGGACGTCCATGCTTTCGTCGCAAAGCTCCGCGAGCTGGACATCCTCTAAACCCCAATAGAATGAAAAAAGCGAAGTGGAAACCACTTCGCTTTTCTTTTCGCAATCTGTAATTTTGTATTGTAATTGTATTATGTCCGGCGCTTTTTGAACACGCTCCATATCCGGACAATGGGATGCCGCAGCGGAATGACCCACAGCCACGGCCCGCGAAAGAGCTCCCACAGAAAATCTCCAGGCTGAAGCTGCCGACCCTTTCGGCAGACGGCGGTCGCCCGCGCAAAGACCTGCTGCGGCAGGATGCCGGCCTCGGTCTCGGTCTGCGCATCGCCAAGGATGTCGAGACTGCCGTCGCGGTGCACGCGGCGGATCCTGTGCATGACAAACTGGCCGCTCGCGCGCTCGTAAAACACGATGTCGCCGCGGCGCAGGGGCGTGTCCGGCCTGGAAAAGAACACGGTGTCGCGCCCGCCTGCCAGAAAGGGCGACATACTGCTGCCGGCGACGGGCACGCTGACGCTGTGCCCCTGCTCGGTGAGCGAGCGCAGCGCGGTCATATATGCTTTGGTATCCACCTGTTTCATCGCGCTTCGTCCTGCATTCTTTCCGGGAATTTATCGATCCCCGCGCGATGCGCGGAGATCGGTTTGAGACATCAGATCTTGCTGTTGAGCCACTCGAGGACGTCGGCATACACCTCGTCTTTGTTGAGCTCGTTGAGCATCTCGTGGCGGCCGTCCTTGTAGAGCTTGAGCTTCACGTCCTTGCAGCCGGTTTTCAGGAAGCGCTCGTAGACCTTTTTGACCGCCTCGCCGTAGTTGCCGACGGGGTCGCCGTCACCGGCCATGAAGTAGACCGGGGTGGACTTATCCATCTTGTTGAGATTTTCCGTCTTCCAGATATACTGCAGGCCGCCCATCATGTCGTGGAACATGCCGGCAGTCGCCATCGCACCGCAGAGCGGGTCGGCAATGTAGGCGTCCACGACCGCCTCGTCACGGGTGAGCCAGTCGAGCTTTGTGCGCACGTGGTCATATTTCTTGTTGTAGCTGCCGAAGGCAAGCTTGTCGAGCGTGGGGCTGTGATACATGGGGCCGTTGTCGATCATCTCGAGCTTTGCCATGAGCTTACCGGCGGCGATGACTGCGCCCGGGTTCTGGCCGGTGCCGCTGATGACGACGCCCTTGAGGCCCTCAGGGTGGTCAATGATATAGGTGCGGGTCAGGAAGCTGCCCATGCTGTGGCCGAACAGGAAGTAGGGTACGCCGGGGTATTTGGCGGCGGTGAGCTTGTGGAGCGTGTCCATATCGCTCACGACATCGTTCCAGCCGTCCTTTTCTGCGAAAAAGCACAGCTCCTGTTCGTTTTCTGCGGTCTTACCATGGCCAAGGTGGTCATTCGCGACGACGACGAAACCGTTTTCTGCGAGAAACTCCATAAACGGAGCGTAACGGTAGATATGCTCGGCGACGCCATGCGCGATCTGCAGGACGGCGCGCACTTCGCCGTCGGGCGTGCACTCTCTGGCAAATACGTTGTGTTTCCCATCAGTGGACAAAAACCTAAAATCATGAAAAGATGGCATAGCAATACTCCTTATTGTGTGATATACTAAAAGCTACCTGAATTGTATTCCAATTGGCGAAATTCGTCAAGTCTACGGAGGTTATTTTCATTATGAACGGCTACATCATTGCACTTGATCAGGGTACAACCAGTTCCCGCTCGATTATCTTCGATAGTAAGGGAAACATCGTATCTCTGGCGCAGTATCCATTCACGCAGATCTATCCGAAACCGGGCTGGGTCGAGCATGACCCGATGGTCATCCTCGAGAGCCAGCTGCTCGCCATGAGCGAGGCATTTGAAAAGAGCGGCCTGTCGCCGACGGACATCGCCGGCATCGGCATCACGAACCAGCGCGAGACGACCATCGTCTGGGACAAGCACACCGGCAGACCTGTCTATAATGCAATCGTCTGGCAGTGCCGCCGCACGGCGCCCATCTGCGACCAGCTGATGGCGGACGGACTCGGTGATTACGTGAAGGAGAAGACCGGGCTGCTCATAGACGCTTATTTCTCCGGCACGAAGATCAAGTGGATTCTGGATAACGTTCCGGGTGCAAGAGAGCGCGCCGAGCGCGGCGACCTGCTGTTCGGCAATGTGGACGCGTGGCTCATCTGGAACCTCACCGGCGGCCGCGCGCATGTGTCGGACTATTCCAACTGCTCGCGCACGATGCTGTTTGACATTGACAATCTCTGCTGGGACGAGACACTCTGCGCGCGTCTGGGCATCCCGATGAGCATGCTGCCGACGCCTGTGCCGTCCTCCATGGTGTACGGACGGGTGACGGCGGGGCTGTCCGGCCTGGAGGCGCTCGAGGGCGTGCCCGTCTGCGGCAGCGCCGGCGACCAGGCGGCTGCGCTGCTCGGTCAGGCGTGCATCGAGCCGGGTCAGGCGAAGAACACCTATGGTACGGGCTGCTTCACGCTCATGAACACCGGCAACAAGTCCGTGCGCAGCGTCAGCGGTCTGGTCACGAGCGTTGCGTGGTCCGTTAACGGCGAGACCACCTATGCCCTCGAAGGCAGCGTGTTCAATGCCGGCAGCTCCATTCAGTGGCTGCGCGACGAGCTTGGTCTCATCGGCGCGGCGCATGAGTGCGACCTGCTGGCCGAGAGCGTGCCGGATAACGGCGGCGTGTATCTCGTGTCCGCGTTCACCGGTCTTGGCGCACCGCGCTGGGATATGTATGCCCGCGGCGCGATCGTCGGTCTGACACGCGGCAGCAACAAGGCGCACATCGCCCGCGCCACGCTTGAGGGCATCGCCTATCAGGTCAAGGACCTGCTCGATGCCATGCAGATCGACGCTGAGAGCCCGATCTCCGTCCTGCGCGTGGACGGCGGCGCGTCGGTGAGCTCGTTTTTGATGCAGTTTCAGGCGGATATGCTGCGCGTGCCGATCGACCGGCCGAAGCTGGTCGAGACGACCGCGTTCGGCGCGGCGTTCCTCGCCGGCCTTGCCAGCGGCGTCTGGGAGAGCGTGGACGATATTGCGCTCCTGCGCCAGTCTGACCGTATTTTCAAGCCAGAAATGGATGCCGAGCAGGCAAAGCGGCAGCATGACAACTGGCTGCGCGCCGTCGGCAGAGCGGAAAAATGGAGTCTCGAATGAACCAGAACCTGTTTTTTGCCCCTACGGATATTCTGCTGCCTGAGCGTGCGGATATGCATCGCTGGAGTGTCATTGCCTGCGACCAGTTCACGTCGGACGCCGCCTATTGGCGCGCAGTGCAGGACACGGTCGGCGACGCACCCTCTACGCTGCGGCTGATGCTGCCGGAGTTTTACCTCGGTAAGTGTGACGAAGCGGCGGCGACGCGTGCCATTCAGCAGACGATGCACGCTTATCTGGACAGCGGCGTGTTTCGCACCGTGCCGCACAGCCTTGTGCTCGTGCAGCGTACGCTGCCGGGCGGCGCTGTGCGCTGTGGCATCGTCGGTGCGCTTGATCTTGAGGCGTATGATTACGCGCCCGATTCCGTTACGCCCATCCGTGCAACGGAGGGCACGGTCGCCTCGCGCCTTCCGGCGCGTGTGCGCATCCGTGCGGCGGCGGCGCTGGAAATGCCGCACATCATGGTCTTTTATACAGATCCGGAGGATGCTATCTGCCGCAAGGCGGAGGCGCTTGCGGGTGACACGCTCTATGATTTCGACCTCATGTCCGGCGGCGGGCATATCTGCGGCCGCCGCATTGCCG
>ULRF01074714.1_pt1 | contig 13197 bp, 9 predicted proteins | sample 1955131 | NCBI WGS metagenome assembly ULRF01 (sample SAMEA4835673, study PRJEB28245) | human gut metagenome | biome: gut microbiome; material: fecal sample | place: Denmark | collected 2008
GATGCACACGGCGCGGCGGAAAATATGCTCGTCCAGCAGTGCGCGATACAGCGCCCTGTGCCGCAGCGCCGCAACGCTCTGCGCGTGCGCCGTCGCCAGCAGTGCGACGCCGCAGCCGGCGGCGATGCGGATGGCCTCAATGTCCTCCGGCGCACTGATCTCGTCAAACGCCAGCACATCCGGCCGCATGGCGCGCAGGAGCATCATGCAGCAGGCCGCCTTCTGCCCGCCGGTCATCACGTCCGTATTTGCTCCGACGTCAAACTGCGGCGCGCGGTTCTGCACGGCCGCGATCTCGCCGCGCTCGTCCATGAGCGAGATGCGCGTGCCCATATCGGACAGGCGGCGCACACACTCCCGCAGCAGCGTCGTTTTCCCGTTGCCGGGCGGCGAGAGGATGAGCGTACTGCAAAACCCATCGCGGAGCAGCTGCGGCAAAAGCACATCGGCACAGCCGGGCACCGCGTGCGGGATGCGCACAGACACGGAGCTCAACTGCCGGATGCCGTCGATCTGCCCGGCAGCCTGTCCGTAAGCGCAGCCGCAAAGCCCGACGCGGCAGCCGCCGGCCGTCTGTAAGTACCCCTGCCGGATCTGTTCTCCTGCCGCGTAAACGGACGCTCCCGTCGCGCGCTCGAGCAGATAGTCCAGATCACCCGCCAGAATGGCGCGGCATTCCGCCGGATATACATGCGCCTGCGTCAGCAGCACGGGCACCTGGCCGATGCGGCAGCAGATCTCTTCCACGAGTTCCTGCCGGTCGCGCTGCGTGTGCGCAATGGCCTGTCCCAGCGCCGGCGGGAACAGCGCCAGCGCCTGATTTGTGAAGATCATGGTGGTCCCTCCTCTTTTGTTCTGCCACATCCTATGCGCGCGCCGCGCGCGGCAGAACAAAAAAAGAGACAGCCGATTGGCTGTCTCTTCTGTGGTATTTTTGCGGATTACAGTTTGCGGCACTCGAGGTAATAGCGCTTGTCCGCGCCGAGGCCGATGGAAAAGCTCTTTTTCGGGAACGGGCCGGAGCGCAGCACCGACGTGAAGAGCTCCGCCTTGTCCATGCGCGGCATGAGGATACCGCAGCAGCCATCACCGGCCGCAAGGGCGATCGCCTCATCGTCGCCGTGGATATAATCGACCGAGCCGCCGTTTTCCGCGAGATAGGCCGTGCAGAACACATCCATCGCGGCGATCGCTTCACCGAGCGACGCGCCCTTGGCGAGAATGTCGCGGCGCGCACGCCCGGCGATCAGGGAGATCGCATAGCCGCTGCCGTCAGTGGATGCCAGCGCCGTCTCCGCCGCCTGCATCCATTTGGACGCATCGGTACCGAAGAGCACGCGGTGGATGGGTTCAAACGTCACGGCCGGGCTGTGCAGGTTCACAAGCTCAACGAGCGCGTAGCGCGCGGGATCGGCCGCCGCCTGCTCAGGCGTGAGCGTTTGCTTCTTCTCCAGCCAGCACAGACGGGCTGCCGCCAGACTGTGGTTGCCGTCCGCGATGGCAAAGCGCATGGGGTGCGCGCCGTCCGTGCCGACACCGGTCGCGCACAGGCGCGCGGCAAGTGCATCCGCCTTCGCGCCCGCTATGCGCAGGCCGCGAACGTGACCGCCGCCGGACATGAGGTCAAAATCATACAGCGTTTCGCCGGCCGCCGCCTGCGCTTCCCGGCGGATCGTATCCTCCGGGTCGCTGTAAAACACCATGATGTGCGGCATTTCCAGCGCCGCCGCCGCGCGGATGCGCACACGCGCCGGAAGGCGCGAGGCGACCGTGCCCTCCGTCGCGCGGATCGGCGTGACGGAGTCCGGCGCGTAATCATACGCCTCCAGATCGAGCGCGCCGACAATGCCGCAGCGCACGGCGCCGCCCGGCAGCGTGCGCTGCACGAGCACAAGGCTGTGCGGCACGGTGCGGAACACGCCGTCATCGAGGTAGCGGCGCATGGTCTGCTGGATCTCGCGCGTCGCCGCAGCCTCATCGCACTTGCCGAGGTAAAACTCCGGCAGCATCAGCCGCAGCGTGGACGGCGCGTCGCCGACGGTGTCCTGCACTGCCTGCCAATAGCCGGCATCCGCCGTGAACTGGTCACAGGCAATGACGCTCCAGCGCCGCATATCCGCATGCGCCGGCAATAGAATATCCGTTGGGGTAAAAAACAGGTTCTGGTTCATTCCTGGCTCCACTTTTCTGCTCTGCCGACGGCGCGCAGCCAGTTATCGTGATACTGCTTTGCCTGCTCGGCATCCATTTCGGGCTTGAAAATACGGTCAGACTGGCGCAGGAGCGCAATATCGTCCACGCTCTCCCAGACGCCGCTGGCAATACCGGCGAGGAACGCCGCGCCGAACGCCGTCGTCTCAACCAGCTTCGGCCGGTCGATCGGCACGCGCAGCATATCCGCCTGAAACTGCATCAAAAACGAACTGACGGACGCGCCGCCGTCCACACGCAGGACGGAGATCGGGCTCTCGGCATCGACCTGCATGGCATCGAGCAGGTCCTTGACCTGATACGCGATGCCCTCAAGCGTGGCGCGGGCGATGTGTGCCTTGTTGCTGCCGCGCGTGAGGCCGACGATCGCGCCGCGGGCGTACATATCCCAGCGCGGCGCGCCGAGACCGGTGAACGCGGACACAAGATACACGCCGCCGTTGTCTGGCACGCTCTCGGCCAGGATATCGCACTCATGCGCCGTGCCGATCAGGCCGAGCTCGTCGCGCAGCCACTGAATGGAGCTGCCGGCATTGAACACGCTGCCCTCGAGCGCATAGGTCGTCTTACCGTTGACCGACCACGCAACGCTCGTGACCAGGCCGCTGACGCTGCGCACGGATTTGCTGCCGGTGTTCATGAGCGTGAAGCAGCCGGTGCCGTATGTATTTTTCGCCTGGCCCGGCACGATGCACGCCTGCCCAAGCAGGGCGGCCGCCTGATCACCGGCGCTGCCGCAGACCGGAATGCCCTCGAGCGTCTCCAGTCCCGGCAGACCTGCCGTCACCTGTCCGTACACCATGGACGACGGCACCGGCGTCGGCAGCATGCTCATCGGAACGCCGAGACGCGCGCAGAGCTCCTCGTCCCAGCAGAGGTTGTCAATATCAAACAGCATCGTGCGCGAGCAGTTGGAGTAATCCGACACATGGGCGCGGCCGCCGGTCAGATTCCAGATGAGCCACGAGTCCACATTGCCGAACAGCAGCTCGCCGCGCTCGGCGCGCTCGCGCGCACCCGGAACGTTATCGAGAATCCACTTGATCTTCGTGCCGGAAAAATAGGCGTCGATGAGCAGGCCGGTCTTCTCCTTCACATACGGGCCAAGACCGTCGGCCGTGAGCTGATCGCAGATGGGCGCCGTGCGGCGGCACTGCCAGACGATCGCGTTATAGACGGGCTTGCCCGTGTTCTTGTCCCAGACGATCGTCGTCTCGCGCTGGTTCGTGATGCCGATGCCGGCGATGTCCGTCGGCGACAGGCCGCTCTTTTCAAACGCCTCGCTCATGGCAAGCATCTGGCTCTCAAGGATGACCATCGGGTCATGCTCTACCCAGCCCGGCTTCGGGTAGATCTGCGTAAAAGGATACTGCGCCAGAGACACAATGTTGCCCTTACTGTCGAAGATAATGGAGCGGGAACTGGTTGTACCCTGGTCAAGTGCAATGATGTAGCCGTTCATAATTAACATTAACCTCCATAGACTTGACGGAATCCGTCAATTGGAATACAATTCAGGTAGCATTTAGTATATCACAACTGGAGGAGTATTGCTATGCCATCTTTTCATGATTTCAGGTTTTTATCCACTGACGGGAAACACAAGGTATTTGCAAGAGAATGCACCCCCGACGGCGAAGTCCGCGCCGTTTTGCAGATCGCGCACGGCGTCGCCGAGCATATCTATCGTTACGCCCCATTCATGGAGTTTCTGGCCAATCACGGCTTTGTCGCCGTCGCAAACGACCACCTCGGCCACGGCAAGACCGCCGAAAACGAGCAGGAGCTGTGCTTCTTCGCGGAAAAGGACGGCTGGAACGATGTCGTGAGCGACATGGATCAGCTCCATAAGCTGACCGCCGCCAAGTATCCCGACGTCCCCTACTTCCTGTTCGGCCACAGCATGGGCAGCTTCCTGACCCGCACCTATATTATTGACCATCCGGAGGGGCTCAAGGGCGTCATCATCAGCGGCACCGGCCAGAACCCGGCCGCCGTCGTCGCCGCCGGCAAGCTCATGGCAAAGCTCGAGATGATCGACAACGGCCCCATGTATCACAGCCCCACGCTCGACAAGCTTGCCTTCGGCAGCTACAACAAGAAATATGACCACGTGCGCACAAAGCTCGACTGGCTCACCCGTGATGAGGCGGTCGTGGACGCCTACATTGCCGACCCGCTCTGCGGCGCGATGGCGACCGCCGGCATGTTCCATGATATGATGGGCGGCCTGCAGTATATCTGGAAGACGGAAAACCTCAACAAGATGGATAAGTCCACCCCGGTCTACTTCATGGCCGGTGACGGCGACCCCGTCGGCAACTACGGCGAGGCGGTCAAAAAGGTCTACGAGCGCTTCCTGAAAACCGGCTGCAAGGACGTGAAGCTCAAGCTCTACAAGGACGGCCGCCACGAGATGCTCAATGAGCTCAACAAGGACGAGGTCTATGCTGATATCCTTGACTGGCTCAACAGCAAGATCTGATGTCTCATGGATAAAACGCGCGCAGAAGCAATTCTGCGCGCGTTTCATTTTTATATTGTGTCCAGCGAGCAAACAACAAAAAGGCGAAGTGTTGCCCACTTCGCCTTTTGTTTCACAGAATGTCCAGTTCCCGGAGCTGGGCGAGGAATGCGTCCACGTCCTTCCGGAGCACATCGCGCTCGGCGTCAAACGTCTCATAGAGCCGATCCACGATCGCTTCCTCGTTTTCGGCGTCCGGAAGTGCGTCCCAGATGGCAGCACCGGTCTCGTTTACGGTCAGCAGACCCTTGAGTTTGGTCGTTGCCTCCCCGACCGGAACCAGGATCACATCACCGGCGATCTCTCTTTTTACAAGCTGCAATTTAAGCTTCATGGGTATTCATCCTTTCATACTCGGCCTGCGTCAGCTCGGCAGTCGCCTTCGTCATGCCGCACACATACTCCGGCTTCCCGTCAAACGCCCCCGTCTCGGTGACGCACATCGCGGCGCACGCATGGCACATGTGCTGATACCCGCACTGCGCGCACGCAGACGGCAGGCGTATCTGTGCCGTCGCCGCTTTGGTTTCTTCCCAGGCGCGCGCAAAGCCAAGCTCTCTGACCGAGACCACCGGCTGCAGCATCATGCCGCACGGCGTCATGTCTCCGCGCCAGTTGATCCAGAATGAGCTGCGGCCCGCGCGGCAGGCCATCTTTTCACCCGGCGTGCCCTCGCACACATCGCTGTCCGGCGCGCAGATACCGGCCTTCATGGCCTCCGCCCGCTGCCGGAACTCCTCGTCCGTAAAGCGCAGCCTGTCCCAATGGACACTGCAGGCGGCGGCTTCCCGGCAGGTGAAGCGGTCATTGCGGCCGGTCAGCGCTTCATCCCGCCGCACCGGTGGGAACATATACGACGCCATCTGCACCGGCGTGCCGAGCTCGGTCGCCGCAGCATAAATACCGTCCAGATCATCGACGTTATACGGCGTCATGGAGACGTTTAGTTTCACGTCCATGCCGAGCGCCTTCAGCGCACGAATATTCGCCATGACACGCTCAAACATCGGGCGGCCGCACAGGCGCTCATAAGTCTCGTTGCTGCTGCCGTAGAGCGTAATATTAAACCGCGCCGGCGGCTCATGGCGGAAAAAGTCCAGCCAATCCGCGTCAATGAGCGATGCATTGCTGTTGATCGACACCATGAGGCCCATCTTCTTGAGCTCGGTGAGCAGATAGCGGAAATCCGCGCGAATAAGCGGCTCTCCGCCGGTCAGCAGCAAAAACAGCATCCCCTGACTGCGTGCCTGCTCCGCGATGGCAAGCCACTCGTCGGCAGTAAGCTCCGTGCCGCGTCGCTGCTCCTCCTCGGGAGTGAGATGGACATAGCACATCCGGCAGTTGAAATTACAGCGCGGGGTCAGCTCAAAATTCCCGGCAAGCGGTATGCCCTTTGCGCAGGCACGCGCGTGGAGATAAGCCGACAGCCGCGGCTCGGTGCTCCTGTATTCCATGTCATTTCCCTCCCAATCGTTCCTGCAGTGCGCGAACCGCTGATGCATCCGCCCGGCAATCAAAATGCAGCACCGGCACGTCGGAGACGAGCCGCGCCACGCACTCCGTCATTTTCGTCGCCGAAAGCGCGTCCCAGTCATAGTACGCGCACTGGCTGAGTACGCCCGCAAATGCCGCCTGCGGGCTCGGGGTGGAAACGCGGTTCTCGTCGTTCTGGCCGAGCAGCACGATCGCCCGAATGGGCGCTGTGACGTTCCTGCAGATGCCCGATGTGCCCGAATAGAAAATGCCGTGTGCGGTTTTCCTGCCAATGTCCAGAAGTGTGCGATCCCCGTTGATGATCTGCGCCCCTGCGGATCGTTCCCAGAGCGCGGCCTGCGTGCTCTTGCCGATGCCGCTCGGGCCGGAAAACAGGATCGCTTCCCCCGCTGGCGTCACGATATACGCACTGTGCAGCACCAGCATTCCGGCGTCCGCGAAGATATCGAACAAACCGGCCGCCTCCAGCACGGCGCGCACCGACGCCCCTGTGCGATAGCACTCGGCGAAGGTCACCTCCGTGTGCGCACCCCGTGTCACGGCATAGGTGAACTGCGGCGGCTTGTCCGGTGTGCCGTATTGCTCTAGCAGATGGCGCTCCGCGCCAACCTGCCACCGATAGACAGAGCCGCTCCGTGCGGCCTCCGCCGGCGGCTGCGGCATATCGTCGCTGAAAGTCAGCCGTATCGTATGGTCAGCCGCGCCGCCGGAAACGCGAAACGGCTCGCACATCTTCGAGCGCTCGATCGGCTCGTCGGACGCGATCGCAAATGTCATGCCGCCGAAGCGGTAACACTCACGCTGCATAGGTCACGAAGAGCAGCTTGCTCGTGCCCTGCACAAAGTGGCTGGTGTAGCAGCTCTGGCTCTCGCCCGCCGCGAGATTTTTGACGCCCGCGCGGTACGTGATGCCGCCGAGCAGCATGTCGCCGCTGGCATTTTTGTAGTAGACGTAGACCTGCGCAACATCGCTGCCGGAGTTGTTGGTCACAGTGATGCTGCTGTCGCTCGTGGTGACCGTGAAGAGGTCGTCATGCATGGACAGCGGCTCGGTGAACGGCGCGTAGGTCGTCACGGTCGCGGTCAGCTCCTGCGGCTTTTCGGGCATCGCCTGGGCGCTGAGTTCGAGCGCCTGCAGTGTCTGTCCGGCCGGGAGCGTGCTAATGTCGAACTCGTAGCGCTCATCGCCGCGCGCGAGCGTGATGTGCGCGTACTGCACGTCGCTGCTGCCAGTGTTTTTCACGCGGATGCAGAAGACGTCGGAGACGGTCTTGTCCGAGCCATCCTCGACAAACTGGCCCGCGTAGCGCCCGGTACTGACGATCTGGAGATCGTTGCCGATATCGGTGCCGTCGAGCTTGGATTTTTCCGCCGCGAGGCCGTATTCATCGGGCTGGGCGGCTTTTTTGCCGCAGCCCGCACACGCGAACAGCAGCGCTACCGCCAGTGTGAGCAGCAGCGCGCGCGCGCAGCGCCTGATCGTTTGCTTCATAGTTGTCGCTCCTTTGCTGCACGCCGCGTGAGGCGCGGCGTCCAGGATTCTGAAAAAATGCCCTGCCCGATCGGGCAGGGCATTTCGTGTGTTAGGCTGCATCAGGAAGTGAAAACATTATAATTAGCTTGCGGCACATCATAGCAAGGCTTATCCCCACTATTAGGCGCGGTCCATTCACAAACGCCTTTAGCAAAAACGCTAACTCCCAATTCCTTATCAATAATCTCACACATATTCTGCGCGCTATTGGATATTGCTTCACATCCCGCTGCAATGTTAGCGCTCAGTTCGAAGCTCTCGAAATATACTTTGGGTTTGACATAGGTTTTCTTCATGATTTCGATCACTCCTCTCTCAGTGCTTCCATTTGTCAAAGATGCCGTTCCACCAGTCGCGGATGGACGGGCGCACCGTCAGCGGCGCGGTGATCGGATCGCTCGCAACGCCCTCGGCGTTGAGGGCACAGACGGTGTAGTCGGCCGTCGCCGCATTCGTCACACGGTAGGTGAACACATGATAGGTTTCCTTAGGCCCCCAGAAGCTGCGCTCGGTCTTGGTGGTATAAGCGGTAATCTTTTCGCCGTTGACCGTGATGGACTCGACGTCTGCGGACGCCTTGACCGTCAGCGTCGCCGTGCCGCCCTTTCGGACGCTGCGGCTCCACTTGGCCGTGAAGTGCTCAGGCTCGAAGGTCTCCGGCTCGCCGTAGAGCATGCTCGTCAGCATCACGGGTGCCTGCGCAAGTACATCGCTGTCAACAATGGGTTTGGCACTGTTTGTCGCGGTCGGCGCATTCTTATAGGTCACTTTCAGCGTCGTCAGGGACAGTAGATTATCACCCGTGTTGGTGATGACAATCGTCTGGCCAGCCTGCACATTCTTCAGTTTATAGTACATATCCGACGCCGTTGTCAGAGGCTGCGTCTGCGACTCATTAGTGCCAACTTTGATCTGCATCGTGGCGTTGCCTTTGGGAGCCTTAGCGCCGATCTGGATGCTGTCGACATTGTTCATGTCGCTGATCTTGAAAGCAATGGCCTGATTCGTCGACAGATAAACCTCGTTGTTCGGGCCGTAGTTGGTGTAATCCTTGAGCGTACCTTTATCGACAACACCATCCACAAAGACCATACCTGTGGTCGCGGGCTCGATGTTCGCCGTGAGATCACTGGCCTTCAGCAGCATGTTGCGAATCTCGGTAAACTGGGCATAGCCCTCGCCGTCCTTGACATACTGACTGTTCAGCTTGTCGCCCGCGGGATTATAGATGCGGACACCATCAAGGTAGAAGTCGTAGTTGTTGTTAGCTCCGCCGGCCTGATAATAGGGGTCACGCTTGCTGGAGTATTTCGGCGTAACGGTAACCGTATACGTGCCATAGGGCAGATCTGTGTAGTGGATGACCGGAATCTGGTAAAGGGCATTATCGTCCACATCTGTACGCGTCCAAATGTAGTTCAGCTCATAGGTCACATCATCGGATTTTACCGGCGTACCGCCGGTTTTCGCACCAGCAGGCAGATCGGGAATCTTCTCGGCCTTATTATGCCACTTGCCGTCCTCGCCCTTCGTCCAGGTGTACTGGATATAGCCATCCGGCTTTCTCGTGTAGCCATAGAAGGTATCCACGATCCAGTTCTCTTTAACGTCGTTACCGGCACCATCCTTACCTACAACGTTCACGAGGATCGTACCCGTGTCTTTGCTGGTCATGGAAACAAGGTCAAAACCGGTGCCCTTGAAGGTGAAGGTCGCAGTCGGAGGATTGTTGTTGGTGGAGCTGTCGACCGTCGTCATCATTGCGCTGCCGAGCGAGAACTTACTGGATGCTTCATAATGACTGTCGTAACCATATGTCTTCTGAGCCGTCAACGCATCCAAATCCTGCACGGCGCTAGTTGTCGTACCACCCTCTGGCTTCCAAGTGCCGCTAAACTTTACGAAGTCGTTCTCATAGTAGACGGTCGAGGCAGGGATAATCGTAACGATATAGGCAACGGTACTCGTCTTACCATCTTTTGTGCCTTTAACTTCAACTGTAAAGCTCTCCTGCTCGCTGAGCATGCCGTTCAGCTTGTAGGTAATCAACTTTCTGGTACTATCGTATTCAGGAGTACCATACTTAGCGCTGCGGAACGTCACACCCGTAATTTCCGCAGTGCTAAGATTCGGGCTCAGGTCGCTCAACGGAATCTCCAGCGGCAAACCGAAGTCAACAACATAGTTTACTTTGTTATTGAATTTGTAATACAGGTAAACATTCTTATTGTCTCTGCGTTCTACTTTCGTGCATTTATTAGGAACATACCTATATTGAGCGCCAATGGCAGGCATAGTGGACAAATCCGAAGAAACATACTGCGGATTACCATATTTGTTAATAACCTTACCATTGGTCAGAGATGTAACACCGTAAATCTTGGTTTCAGGCAAATCAATTTTTTTATTAAATACAGTGCCTCGCGCTACAGCAATGTTATAGGAATAGAACTCGCTCGGATTCTTTTCGTCATCAGTAGCGTCCATATAATGCACCGTGAGGGAGTCCTCAGTCTGCTTTGCCCGGACATAGTAGGTGACGAGCAAGGATTTACCCTCATAAATCTTTGCCCTGTTGACGGTAGGCTCACCACCGTATACGCAGTCACCATAAAACGCGTCATTCGAAAAAGGTGTTATATCACTCGGCAAGTCCGCCTGTGACTTGACCCAAATTGCCTTCTCGTTGCTCTTATCATATGTATAGTTATAAACACTTCCGTTATAGTAATTATAGGTTCGATTTTCCAAATTTGGAGTCAGCGTGATCATATAAAGCTCATAATCCGCTGTTTCCAAACCGGTAATCCCATATACAATGCGATAATTCTTCCCTGTCGTATCAGTATCAGAATAAGTGTTATCCCCACCCATATTATAAACGACACTCTTGCCATCGTTAGGGAAAGAGCTGGGAGACATCTGGCCAGACTCATACTTAACTGCATAATCGAGAATCTGATTCTGAGTATCTGTAGTAGGCGTACCTGCCGGACCCCAGTCAACATTCAATGTGGTGATCTCTTTCGTTACCGTTGTCACCTGGCGATACCAGATGCATACCTGATTTTTGCCAGTATCATCCTTCTTCGCGCCAACATTTTTAATCTCAGTCCATGTACTGCCGTCAGAAGAATATTCCCATTTGTCTTGCCAATAGCGGATATACTCAAAGACAGTCCCTTTGTTGGACTTGTTCGTCCAGCCATCGGTGCTTTGACGCTCTGCGGAGGTGTTATAGCTGCACTTCCAAAAGTCTACAGGATAAGACTCCGGTGTGCTGTCTCCACGGTATCCATAAGCGGTGCCAGTACTAGGCAAAAGATCGCTTAGCTTTGCTCCCTGTTCGCTATTTACATTACTTTCTGCTGCAGACAAATTGTATGTTGCCCGGAAGGTTCTCCAATAGTCGTATGAATTATTGCTATCTGTACTATAGGTAAATTCAGACTCAGATTTGCTAATACTATTATAAGAAGTTCCCCAACCAGTCGGCACCACACCGGTGTTGGTAAGCCACAGGTTGATTGGCAGCGTTTCTTTGCTCAAAGCCGAATCACCTGCAGCAACCGTCAGCGTTATCTGAGCGGTCTTGGAGGGATCCGCGATGCTGGTCGCGGTGATCGTCGCAGTGCCCGCGGCGACCGCCGTGGCGGTGACCGCCGTGCCGGTAATCGCAGTAGAGACAGCAGCCGCTTTCGCAGCATCGGCCGTCTGTGCGGCAGAGAGCTTCACGACGTTTTCATCACTGCTCGTCCACGTAGCCTCCGTGGTCGCCGTCAGCGTTGTTGTGCCGCTCACAGTCAGCGTAGCAGTGTCCGCTTCACTTCCGGAGCCAGAAGACGCCGTGACCGAGAAGGTGTTCTGCGTCTCTGTCGGCTTCTTGGTAAAGTAGGCAGTGTTGGCAGTCGCCATAGCCGCAATCAAGTCCTGCACATCCTTCAGAGGCACGTCCACACTGGGCGTATCACTCCATACACAGAACATCGCTCCTACGTTGCTGCTGCCGACGGGAATCTGTGTATACGTCGTGCTGTTGGAGTTGTAACCGTATTTGATATTCTGGAACTTCGTCACGTCAAAGTTTTTAAGGTTGCTCTCCACCACAGACTTGCCGTACTCATTTGCCTTGCTCGGTACAAAATACCACTTCTGGTTGGTATTAATGAGCTTATAGCCAGCATTTTTGATGGCATCCGGCGTATTATATTCGCTGCCATTCCACTGATTGGACCAGTAGCAGACCTCGACCGTTTTGTAAAGGTTGCAATCAGTGCGGCGATTGTAGCAAACAAAGTCATTGAAACAGCGCGCAGTCATGTTCTCAGTTTCAATGACGCCCGCGCAGTCGTTCATATAATTGATGAGCTGGTTATAAGTAACATTGGCCACATCGGACTCGATATAGGGATTTCGAATTCCCTGACCATACTCATCCGCACCAAAGTTAAAATGCGACGTCAAATTGGCATTCTGCTTGAACCAGTCCACATACAGCTTCAACAACGCTTTGCCAAAAGTCACTGCATTAGCGTTGTTCAGATCCAAAGAACCATAGGAACCAGACAGCTTATACTTAGAAAACAAACTGCTACTCAGCAGTCCGTCCATATGGCCGGGCATATTCAGCAGGGGGACGATCTCCACGCCATTATTCTCAGCATAGCTGATAATGGCTTTCATGTCATCCTCGGTAAGGGCATTACCATTGGGATCATCATAGAATTTTTTGTTGCCCTCCAAGACGGCAGCCTTGACGGCATAACTATCAAACAAAGTAGTACTGCCATTCTTGATAGTCATATCATCAAGCACAAAGCGCAGACCACCGTTGCCGAACGCCAGCTCCAACTGGTTGAAGCCGTTTTCAGCCATGGAGTCAATGACTCCCTTAATATAGGTGACGCTGAAATACTTACGGCCGCAGTCCAAATGGACAATACGGTTATTCAGCGTGCTCGCCGCGCCGTCAGAGCTGGCCGCAGTCGGCAGCGTGAACGCCGCCATGGACAGCAGGCTCAGCAGCATGACCAGTACAAGAATCATGGAAAGCACTTTTTGCATTGTCGTTCTTTTCCGTGCCTGGTTCATTCTTGTCATTCCTTTCGATACCGATTTCCCGCCGGTCTGCGCGCGCGGACGCGCAACGACAGCAGGAGAACATACTACTTCATAAAGTACAATACAATTTTCTACATTTCAATACCTTAACTGTTTTTTTGCACAAATTTTTGTATAAATTTTTAAGGAAAGTGCACCCTTTATTGGACACTCACACCAAAATCCGGGCCGGAAGGCGCGCCGGCTGCAGCCAGCGCGGAAAGGCCGGAAGGATCACGCCTTCATCTGGCGCTTGCGTGCGAGATTGACCATACCGTCTTGCATGTCGTTGAGATTCATGAGCATCTTGCCGCTGCCGAACGCCGCGCACGAG
>ULRF01019982.1_pt1 | contig 13133 bp, 10 predicted proteins | sample 1955131 | NCBI WGS metagenome assembly ULRF01 (sample SAMEA4835673, study PRJEB28245) | human gut metagenome | biome: gut microbiome; material: fecal sample | place: Denmark | collected 2008
AGGTAGCCGTGATTGTCCTTATGGCGCAGATAGGTTGCTTTGTGCCTGCAAGCTACGCAAGACTCGGAGTAGTGGACAGGATATTCACCCGTGTCGGTGCAAGCGATGATTTGTCCGCAGGTCAGTCCACCTTTATGGTCGAGATGACCGAGGTTGCAACTATCCTTAACGAAGCGACCAGAAACTCGCTCGTTATCCTTGACGAGATAGGCAGAGGAACATCGACCTACGACGGCGTATCAATAGCAAAAGCGGTAGCCGAGTACATAAGCTCAAAGGCTATCGGCTGCAAGACGCTTTTCGCAACGCATTACCACGAGCTTATTTCGCTTGAAAACGAGCTTGACGGTGTGCGCAACTACAGCGTAAAGGTAAAGCGAAGCGGCGAGGATATAAAGTTCCTGCACAAGATAGTCGAGGGCGGCACGGACGACAGCTACGGCATAGAGGTCGCACGTCTTGCAGGACTTCCGAAGAAGGTCACCGACAGAGCAAAACAGCTTCTTGCCGAACTTGAAAAAGCACCGAAAATACAGCGTGAGCTTGAACTGAGAGCCGAGGAGGAATCCGAAAGCCAGATAGACTTTGAGGCAACAGGCAGGCAGAATGTCATAGCCGAGATAAAAAACCTCGACCTTGACGATATGACGCCGAGAGAGGCTTACGCAAAGCTTGAAGAACTAAAAGCAATGTTATAAAGAAAAGGAAAATCAATGCCCGAAATCAGACTGCTTGATAAAAGCGTAGCGGAGCTTATTGCGGCAGGCGAGGTCATAGAGCGCCCGTCCTCCGTAATAAAGGAGCTTGTGGAAAATTCAATAGACGCAGGCGCACGGCATATCACCGTTGAGATAAAGCACGGCGGTATCAGCTATATGCGTATAACGGACGACGGTTGCGGCATAGCTTACGAACAGATGCCGACAGCCTTTCTCCGTCATGCCACAAGCAAGATTCGCACAGGTGACGACCTTACGGGCATTATGACGATGGGCTTCAGAGGAGAAGCGCTGGCGTCCGTTGCGGCGGTCGCAAAGATAGAGATGATGTCACGGCAGGACGGCGATGAACTCGGCGGACGTTACATTATCGAAGGCGGCGAGGAAAAGGAGCACGAATCCTGCGGCTGTCCCGTCGGCACGACTATCGTGATAAAGGAGCTTTTCTACAACACTCCCGCACGACTTAAATTCCTCAAAAAAGACATATCCGAGGGCAATTTCATAGCGGCGACGGTCGACAGACTTGCCCTTTCCCACCCTGATATTTCCTTCAGATTCATAAGAGATAACAAAAGCGTCAGAATGACATCGGGCGACGGTTCGCTCTTATCTGCGGCAAAGGCGGTATTTGGCAGACAGTTTGCCGACAGCCTTATTCCCGTTGACTTTTCGCTTAACGGCATAGATGTAAGCGGTTATGTTTCATCTCCGCTTTTCTGCCGCAACAGCAGAAGTATGCAGACGTTTTTCGTGAACACAAGATATATAAAAAGCACCACCTGTATGGCGGCGCTTGAGGAGGCATACCGTAACAGTATGATGGTCGGAAAATTCCCTGCCTGCATACTGAATATATCGCTTTCTCCCGAAACTGTCGATGTAAACGTACACCCGGCAAAGACCGAGATACGCTTCGCTTATGAAAAGCCTGTTTTCGATGCTGTGTATTTTGCGGTAAAGAACGCACTGGTGAACGCCGCAGACGATAAACGGCAGATAGAACTTGAAAAACCGAAGAAATACGATAACGCAGACGATTATTTCAGGCACAACCCCGAAATAATAAAGCGTGAACAGCAGACGCTCGCACATATCCCCGTAACGCTTCCGCTTTTGTCTGAGGAACGTCCGGTCGTTGATATAAAGCCGGAAGAACCGACCGAAACGGTAAAAGCCGAAAAAATATACGGCGACAGCACAATAAAGCCCGTTTCACTGCACAGCACACGCTCTGACTACAGCGCAAAGCCCGAAGAAAACACAGGTGAAGCTATTGACGAAATACCTTTGCCAAAAGAGCCGCACATCCCGTCATATAAGGCGGTAAGCAGCAGTGTTGTTGTCACCGTTGACGATGATACGGACGATATTCCCGTAACAGCACCGCAAACTGACGAAGGCTTCAGATTTATAAACGCAAAGCCGGTAACGGTTGAAAGGATAGACGAGCCGAAGCCCGAAAAAACAAGTGTTCGTGTTATCGGAGAATTTTTAAAGACCTATATACTGTGCGAGGCGGGCGAGGAGCTTATAATAATCGACAAGCACGCCGCCCACGAACGCATAAGGTTTGAAAAGCTGAAAGAGGAGTTTGTGACCACCTCACAGCTTCTTATCGACAAAACCGAGCTTAAGCTGTCGCCCGAAGAATACGAGGCACTGCACGAGTATTACGAATATGTGGAGCAAAGCGGTATAGAGCTTGTTTTCTGCGATGACAGCACAGTGCAGATAACCGCAATGCCGTCCGTAGTGAAATGCTCGCCGCAGGAAATAGTATCCGATGTAGCACAACGGCTTATGAATACTGCCACCGACCAGAAAGGCGCTCTCTTTGACGATATGCTTCATACGATGGCTTGCAAGTCGGCGATAAAGGCACACGATGATACGGATATTCTCGAATTGCAGGCGCTTGCCGACAGAGTGATGAATGACAGGACGATACGTTTTTGTCCGCACGGCAGGCCGGTTATGACCTCGCTTTCAAAATACAGGATAGAACGCTTCTTCAACAGGAGTTGAGTTATGGATAAACAGTTTATCGTAGTGGTATGCGGACCTACAGCTTCCGGCAAGACCGCTCTTTCGGTCGAACTTGCAAAAAGGCTTTCGGGCGAGATAATCTCAGCCGATTCAATGCAGATATACAGAGGTATGAACATAGCCACCGCAAAGCCCACAGATGAGGAAAAGCAGGGTATACCGCATTACCTTATGGATTTTCTCGACCCTCACGACAGTTTTTCGGTAGCCGACTATGTTAAGGCGGCACACGGTATTATCGCAGATATAGCGGCAAGAGGAAAGCTACCGATAATAACCGGCGGCACAGGACTTTATATAAGCTCTCTTATCGACAATCTCAGCTTTGAGGAAACCGAGTGCGACTACGCATACCGTGACGAACTGCGTAAGCTGGCGCAGGAAAAGGGCAACGGCTTTCTGCTCGGAATGCTCCGTGAAACCGATTCCGAAACGGCGGAAAAACTTCACGAGAACAATCTCAACAGGATAATAAGAGCGCTTGAGGTCTACAAGACTACGGGAAAGACAATGAGCGAGCAACAGCGCCTTTCAAGGCTTGCCCCTTCGCCGTATGAGCCGTGTATGATACAGCTTGACTATGACAGGGAAACGCTGTACGATCGCATAAACAGACGTGTTGACATAATGCTTGCCGAAGGACTTGTCGAGGAGGCAAGGCAGTTTATTGATATTGACGATTATCCTACGGCGGCGCAAGCGATAGGCTATAAGGAGCTTATGCCGTATCTTAAAGGCGAAAGCCCTCTTACACCTTGCGTAGAGCGGCTGAAGCAGGAAACCAGAAAATACGCAAAGCGTCAGCTTACATGGTTTCGCCGTGACGAAAGAATCCATTATATCAAGGCTGACGGAGGAAAGAACTTTTCGCAGATTGTTGACGAGGCGATAAATTATATCGGCAGTGTAAGAAACAAAAGCAAGTGAAATTCTCACTTGTCGAAAAAATCTCCCCAAACTGTCACAAAGCTATGGAATTTTCAATCAATATGTGTTACAATATAAGTTAAGCTATCTGTAGCTGTGATTTATCACAAAAACAGTTATGATTTTATTTTATTTTATGTTCCGCAAAAAAGCGGAGAAAAGAAAGGACGTAATCAAAATGGCAAAGGAACTCAATTTACAGGACGTATTTTTAAATCAGGCGAGAAAAGAGAAGATACCTGTAACTATCTACATTACAAACGGCTTTCAGTTCAAGGGACTTGTAAGAGGCTTTGACAATTACACTGTTATCCTTGATACAGACGGAAAGCAGAACCTGATATACAAGCATGCTATCTCGACAATAACACCTCTCAGAGCTGTATCCATCCTTGACGCATTCGACAGGACGGACAGCGAAGACGTAAAAGAATAAGGGTATATGGACAGGACGTTAACAACAAAGCTTGTAACGGTGGTTCTTGCCGTATTCCTGCTCCTGACCATCGCAGGTCAGTTTTTTGCGGGAAACGACCACTCCTATAAAACAGAGGTGGCGCTGAAGTACGATTCTCAGGATACTATCGAGTTTTACGGCGTGTTCGCACGAAACGAGCATACCGTCAGCCGTAAGATTAACGGCACGATACAGTATGAGCATGAGGACGGTTCAAAGGTCGGCAAGAACAGCGTTATAGCCAATGCTTACGGCTCGGCGGCCGATATATCGCTTACTGCGGATATAAATAAGCTGAAAACGAGGATAGACACGCTGACAGATGCACAGAGCCTTGTCGGTACGGATAATTCTCAGATAGAGGCTTTTGACAAGCTGATAACCGAAAAGCACAGCAAGCTGATAACAGCTATAAACAACGGCGATTATACCGCCGTTTCACAGCTTAAATACGAAATGCTAAACCTGCAGAGCAAGCGTGATATGGTCAAGGGCAAGGTGAATGATTATTCATCGGTGATTTCGGCGCTCAACTCAAAGATAAAGACGCTTGAGGGCAGGATCTCGGCTTCGCCCGTTCAGGTCACGGCTGATGAAACAGGCTATTTCGTAAGCAGCATCGATGGGTACGAGAGCAAGATAACATACGATAACATCGACAGTATAACGCCTGCGGAGATTTCCGAAACGGTAAAGACACCTGAGCTTACAACAGCTTCCGGCGACATAATCGGCAAGATGATAGACGATTATAAGTGGAAGCTGGCGGCGACCTTTACAGAAGGTCAGGCGGCTGTACTTACGGAAAATACAAATGTACGGCTGATACTCGGCGCAGACCAGACGGAGATAACCGCAAAGGTCGAAAATGTCGAAAAGTACGACAACGATTATGTTGCGATATTCTCTGCAGATGATCTAAATTCGGTTATCGCCTCGTCAAGAGTCGGCAGGTTCAAGCTGCTTGTAGACAGCTATAACGGTATACGCATAGCTTCGTCCGCTATCCATTTTGACAAGGAAAACAACATCGGAGTCTATGTGAAAAAAGGCTCTCAGGCTTACTTCGTACAGGTAGACCGCATATATTCAAGCGAGGATTATGTCATTGTCCGTGATACTTCGGGACAACCGGGCTATCTGTCGCTTTACGATGATGTTATAGTTGAAGGGAAGGATCTTTATGACGGAAAGAATCTCTAAATCCGCCGAAGAAACAACGCTTGAGGATATAAAGCTGAATTATACGGCTATAAAACAGAATATAGCCGAAGCTATGGATAAAGCAGGACGATGTGATACGGTTCGCATTATGGCGGTCACAAAAACAGTACCCTGCGAAAAGATAAATTATGCCGAAAGTCTTGGCATAGACCTGCTGGGTGAAAACAGAGTACAGGAATTTCTCGGAAAATACGAAAATTATTCGGAAAAATCCGAAATTCACTTCATCGGGGGCTTGCAAAAAAACAAAGTAAAGTATATAATTGATAAGGTGAGTATGATACATTCGGTCGACAGTGTCGATCTTGCGGCTGAGATAGACCGCAGAGCAGGAAGTCACGGACTTGTAAAGGACATACTCCTTGAGATCAATATAGGCGGCGAGGAGTCAAAGGGCGGTATTGCACCGTCTGAGCTTATTGAAACGGCAAAAGCTGTATCCGGGCTTGAAAACGTCAGGATAAGAGGGCTTATGACCATTCCGCCTGTGAATTGCGATGAAAAGTATTTTGCGTCAATGCAGGAGCTTTTTGAAGATTCAAAGCAGAAATATTCTTTCCTGTCCGGCATGGATACGCTGTCAATGGGTATGTCGGGCGATTATGCAACAGCCGTAAAGTACGGCTCAACGTTAGTCAGGATAGGCAGCGGTCTTTTCGGCTACAGAAATTATTCGAAAATATAAAAACGGAGGAACAAACAATGAGCGCATTAGAAGGACTTAAAAATCAAATCAGAAGATGGGGCGGATCGGATGACGATGAGAGCTACTCAAACGAGCTTGAATCCGCAAAGGAAGAACCTGTGCAGGAGGCTCCTTCACGCAGCTCGTCACAGGCATCAAACGCAAATAAGATATACACTTATAATGCAAGCACAACTCTGCACCTTGTTGTAAACAGACCCAAGAAGCTGTCCGATACAGCCGAGATAGCAGAGCTTTACAAGAACAAGACAACGGTTATCCTTATGCTCAACAACACAAATAAGGATATAGCTACCCGTATCATCGACTTCTTAGGCGGTGTAAGCTACATAACGGGCGGCGAGATAAAGAGAATCGCAGATACAACATACGTTCTCGCACCTTATAACGTTGATATTTCAGGCGAATTCATAGACGAAATCAGCAGCATTTCGGGCGAGGATATTTTCGACGATCTGGACTGATATGGCAGACCGTGAACTTGTCAAAGATATACAAAATGCGGCGAGGGACTGCCTTGACAGATCCCGCCCGTATTTTACCCGTTTCCTGTCCGAAAGCGAGCTTGCACAGATAAAAGCTGTCGGTATCCCGAAAGGGCTTACGGCATTGCTTTGTGCAGGCGCAGGAAATGCAGATCCGCTCAGATGCTGTCTTGGGCTTTTCCCGTCATATTATTTTGACGGCAGTGCGATTTCCGATGCATCCTACGCCGTTGTGTCCGATGAAAACACGGCTGAACTGTTCCCGATAAAAGCGGTGACGTTCACCTTCAGAAAAGAGGACAGTGTGACACACAGAGATGTGCTGGGTTCGCTTATGGCGCTCGGTATTGAGCGTGACACTGTCGGGGATATTTTCGTTACCGACGGGAAGGCGGCAGTGTTTGTCTACGAAAAGGTAGCACCGCTTATTTCTGACAGTATAACGAAAATAGGCAGGGTCGGAGTGCAGGTGCAGACGGGCATTGCGGCAGGTTTTACTTTGCCCGCAAGAGAATATGAGGAGCTGCGGTTTTCGGTAGCTTCAATGCGCCTTGACAATATTGTCAGATGCGTTGCCTGTACGTCAAGAACAGGTGCTGTGGAAAAATATATTACGCCACAGCTTGTGACGCTGAACGGCACGGTATGTACCGATGTGTCAAAGCAGCTTAGCGAGGGCGATGTGTTTTCCGTCAGAGGAAAAGGCAAGTTCATATTGCAGTGTATCGGTGAAACAGGCAGAAAAGGTAATATACATATTACTGTTAAAAAATATATTTAGAGTACATTTAGGAGGACTTTCCCGTGAATGCTAAAGATATAGTATCCAAAGAATTTGATACGGTTAAGCGTGGCGGTTACGATGCCGCCGAGGTAGATACTTTCTTGAAGGACGTATCTATCGAATACAAGAAGCTGCAGAATGAAAACGAGGAGCTCGAAAAGAAGCTGGAGGTTCTTGCGGAAAAGATAAGAGAGTACCGTAAGGATGAGGACGCTCTGAGAGATGCTCTGCTCATTGCGAAAAAGCAGGGTATAGCTGTAGTGAATGAGGCTAAGGAAGATGCCGAAAAGATAAGAAAAGACGCTCAGGAAAAGGCTGAAAAGACTATAAAGGATGCGGACGCTCTTGCGGCAAAGAAGAAGGAGCTCGGTGAGAAGAATCTTGCCGAAGCAAATGCAAAAGCAAAGCAGACCGTTGACGATGCCAATGCAAAGGCTGCCGAGATTCATACAATGATGATGCAGCAGACCGAAAGAGAGCAGATTGTTCTCCAGAGAACAAGAAAAGAAGTACAGGACTACACAAACAAGATTCTTGCCGCATACAGCGCACATATCGAGAATATAAAGGCTATGCCCAAGGCTTGTGAGAATGAGTTCGTGATAAATACCGTTAAGGAAGTTGAGGCAAGAAAGCCTGAGGACAGCGCATTTGCAAAGAAGCCTGCTCCCGAAGCTAAGCCTGCTCCGGCAAAGCCTGCGCCCGAAGCTAAGCCTGCACCTGCTCCGGCAAAGCCTGCACCTGCTCCGGCGAAGCCCGCTCCCGAAAAGAAGGCGGAAGAAAAGGTAACGGGTGAATCTGTGCTTTTCAGCCTTAAAAACGAGAAGGAAGAAAAGAACGCTCCCACATCCGAACTTGAGTTCGGAAAGAACAAGTAATTATAATAACTGAAATAACGTCAGAAAAATACCGGACAACGAAAGGAATCGGAATTAATGCTATATATCGCTCTTGCGGCAGCCGCAGGACTTATCGGGCTTGACCAGCTGACAAAGATACTGATTGACAGTAATATGCAGCTTCACCAGTCGATACCGATAATATCATTCGGAGATACAAATGTACTGAATATCACCTACGAGAGAAATCCCGGAGCCGCTTTCAGTATCCTTGAGGGAAAACAGCTGTTTCTCATACTGTTTACGGCTGTGGTTATCGTTGTTATGCTGTATCTGATGCTTTCAAAAAGAGTGAAGAAGCCGACGTATATATGGTCCATGTCGCTTATAGTGGCAGGCGGTATCGGTAACCTTATCGACAGAGTGATAAGAGGCGAGGTGGTTGATTTTATTGATGTAAGGATAATCAACTTCGCCGTGTTCAATGTTGCGGATATATGCGCCGTTCTCGGAGCACTTGGATTACTGCTTTTTGTTGTAGCAGACGAGATAAAAGAGCAGAAGAACAAACGCTCGGCAAAGAAAAGTACAGCAGCCGGGGAAATAGAGAAATCAACAAACGAAGATAAATAACACCGCTATGGAGGGTAACGTTGCATTACGAATTTACCTGTAAAACAGGCGGCGATAGAACAGACAAGTTTCTTGCATTGCAGGATACGGGAATAACCAGATCAGCAGCCGCCGCTCTTATTGAGCAGGGCTGCTGTCTTGTAAACGGGAAAATTGCCGCCAAGAATCAGAAGCTAAAAACGGGAGATATAATCACGCTTGAAGTGCCGGAGGCTCAGCCTGCGGATATTCTGCCCGAAAATATACCGCTCGATATAGTCTATGAGGACAGCGACCTGCTGGTAGTGAACAAACCCAAGGGAATGGTGGTGCATCCTGCGCCGGGGCACTACAGCGGAACGCTTGTAAATGCGCTTATGTACCACTGCGGCGACAGCCTGTCGGGGATAAACGGGGTTATAAGACCCGGTATCGTCCACAGGATAGACAGGGATACGAGCGGACTTCTTATCGTAGCAAAGAACGATACCGCACACAATATACTTGCCGAACAGATAAAGGTTCACAGCTTTACAAGGGAATATATGGCGGTCGTTCAGGGCGTTATAAAAGAGGACGGGACGGTCGATGCGCCGATAGGCAGACACAAGACCGACCGCAAGAAGATGTGCGTTACGACCGAGAATTCAAGAGAGGCGGTAACCCACTATTTTGTCGAGCAGACTTACAGGAACAATACGCTTGTAAGGCTGCGTCTTGAAACGGGAAGGACGCATCAGATAAGGGTGCATATGGCGTATATCGGTCATCCTGTGACGGGCGACGAGGTGTACGGAAACGGCAGTCCGAAGTGGCTGTGCGGTCAGTGCCTGCACGCAAAAAAGATAGGATTTATCCACCCTGACGGGCGGTATATGGAATTTGACAGCGAGCTGCCCGACTACTTCAAAAAGCTGCTCGCAAACCTTGAAACGCAGAAGACAGAGATATAAACGGCTTGAACAAAGGAAAGAAACTATGGACTTCAAAAATGTGATAATAATGAGCGATCTTGACGGCACGCTCCTTGACGATAAGAAAGAGATCTCTCAAAGGGATATGGAATCGATAAACGAATTCTGCGACAAGGGCGGAATGTTCACGATAGCTACCGGCAGAGGCTATTCAATGGCACGGCCGGTTGCACAAAAGCTGAAGCTGAGGATACCTGCGGTCATCTTCAACGGGTCGGCGGTGTACGACTTTGACAAGGACGAATTCCTGTGGCAGAGCGAGGTTACGCAGAAAGCCGGAGATTACATAAAGCTGGTCATGGACAGGTTCCCCGATGTAGGCATAGAGGTGCTTCACAAGCACACGGTATATGTGCCGGCACTGAACGATGTTGAGAGGGCCCATATGGCGCTGGAGAACGTACACGGGGATGTATGCAGCCTTGACGATATACCGCATGAGGGCTGGCTTAAGGTGCTGTTCGCCTACCCTGAGGACAAGATGCCTGAACTTGCGAGGTTCATAGATGAGCATTGTGCCGAGGGGACGAACAGGGTACTGTCTGCGCCGTTCTTCTACGAGCTTCTGCCCGAGGGCGTGAGCAAGGCTTATGGATATAAGCAGCTTCTGAGGGTGACGGGAAGCGAGGACAGGTTCACTGTGGCGGCAGGAGATTATCCGAATGACGCTGAAATGGTACGCAGTGCCGATCTGGGAGTTGCTGTAAGTAATGCGCACGATGAGGTAAAATCATCAGCTGATGTAATAATAGGATCCAACAACGAGGATCCGATGACGCAGATAATAGATATAATCAGGAAAATGTGAGAAATCACGCTTTGAGCGACAAGTGATGAATTTCGATGAATTATAGTGCTGATTTTATCTAAATATTGTAATTAAAGCAATTAATTGTTAGTGAAAAACGGCACAGCGAAAATGTAATTATCAGGAAATTTTAAAAGGCTTAAGAGTAATGATAAGTCAGATAAGCGGAACAAGGTATTAAGAGATTTTCGGGCTTGCATATTTTACAGATAAAGAATGCGTTGGTAATCACAATGATTACACCAACTATTTGATATATGATATAATTAAAACGTTCTACAATGATAAAACAGTGATATATAATGCGATGTATTGATAATCAAGGTGGGTCAATAACAAATAATATAATGCTTATATCAAAGTGATGAAATCGGTAAAGGAAGAAATTTACAGCGTAAAAGTCAAGCACTCTGCGCAGGAAAGATTTGACAAACGGTACGGGAAGACTTGCGGTAAAATTATAGAATGTTGTTATAAAAGGAGTTTGGCTCATAAGCGTGAAACGAAAGGAGTAAAGTATGAAACGTGAACCCGATTACAAGCTGAAAAAGCGTCTGGAGCGTATGGAACACGAAAAGAAGATGAACCGGACCTATAACAGAAACTGGATAATATGTATCGGTTCGCTTGCAATTATCATATTGGCGGTTTTTGTGTTCGGCGGGAAGTGAGGCTGAAAGACGGCAAATCCAATCGGTTAAGAAATAAAGGCACGGCCTGTGTAAGCAGCCGTGTCTTTTGTTTGTATAACGTGGAGATTGGAAAGAGAATATAAGGGGAAGCGGTAAGCAGTGACGGCGATAAGGCGATAAGGCGGCAAGGCGGCAAGGCGGCATAATTATGCATAAACAGTGAGCCGATGGCTTGACAATCGACTTTATCAATGATATACTTAAGATAAATTATTACAGCTTAATTTACAGCGTTCGTGAGAGATGTTCAGACAAATATCAAACGGCGAATAAGAAATAATTGATATTTTGGCACAGCTCTTTTGCGAGGGGCTGTGCCTGTTTGTATATTGCGAAATTTCAGGAGGAGCAGGAGGAGATAGTATGAGAATCAGAAAAACAGCTTCGGGAATTACGGCGGCTATAATGCTTGCTACAGTCGTTTGTTCTCCGCTTTGCGATAATTTTCCGTTAACAAGCGGAGGGGTCGCTGTTGTTGCCGGCGCAGAAAAAGCGAATAGCGCATCTGCCCAAAAGAGCGTTACCGATTACAGTTATACGGTAACTCCGCTCCTTGAGCCGTTCAACGAATATTTCTTTGTAAAGACGGACAATCCCAATCCCTGCTCGTTCAGATTTATTGATAAATCGTCAATCTACGGCGATAACGGAAATATAGGTCTGAATTGGGATTCTTGGGACGACTGCCCGTATTTGTATGAAGATATAAAGTATGAGAACATTCAGACAGGCCGAGTTGACGGGGGATATATCTTCAGAGGGTCATACACTGATGGCGGAGAGGTCGAACTTCAGAGTAACGTAAGTACCTACTATTCTTCGACATGGGAAGATACCGGTGTTAAGCTAAGACTTCCGACATTAAAAGACGATGTCGATTATCTTATTGACACATATGCGACGAAATCGGATTTTTTCGATAATATGGATGCGGTAGAGAGCGGATTTTCTTCGATATGCCTTTACAGCGGATCATATATACGGGGCGAATTGTACAAAGTCGGTGATTACTGGGGAATGTCCACTTCTCCGCACAAGGATCAGCTTTTCTATATTCAATCTCCGTATAAGCGCAAAAACAGTAAACCGCTTTTTGCATCGACAGCCTATCCTTACCGCTATGATTCACTTGGCTTTCCGAGCGTAATGTCAACGGTAGCAAAAAGGCTCGACAGCACGGCTGAGGTGTCGTGGAACGAAGACTATCATTATCTTGTAGACGTAACGTATAACGGAGAAACACGTTCTTACGGAGGCGCAGGAACCGGCGAGGGACAGGGTATAAGCAACGATAAGATAAAGCAGTATTTTACATTCACAAACAACTCTGCCAAGCTGACAACGGACAGCTTAAGGGAACTGCTGAAATATTATGCCTCGATAAAGATGGAGGACGATGTACCCCGTGAGGATGCACTTACATGGAAGAGTATTTATGATACTGTAGGGGAAGGCTCATGGGTGCGTCTGATAACAATCACCGGCATATTCGGAGGCTCGGGTATCGGATACAGCTATCTTTATAAGGACGGCGACGGAGACTATTTCAGCACCCAAAATGCCGGAAATGCCGGCGGTGAAATATACTGGGGCGGAGATCTCGGATATGCTTCAGATGTATGGGTAGACGGCAGATATGTTGATGCATATGAGAATTTTGTTCCGGGAGAAAAATTCGAGAATCATCCTACAAGCAGTATTTTCATAAAGACGGATCTGCCTCTTGTAAAATACAAGACCGAGTACAAATACGACTATGATACAGGAAAATATGTGTCATATAGCACGGTCACTTCTGTTGAAATAAAAAAGAGTAATGTTTTATTCAATTATTATTCCGATGATAATATATGGATA
>ULRF01032490.1_pt1 | contig 12617 bp, 10 predicted proteins | sample 1955131 | NCBI WGS metagenome assembly ULRF01 (sample SAMEA4835673, study PRJEB28245) | human gut metagenome | biome: gut microbiome; material: fecal sample | place: Denmark | collected 2008
TTTTCGGGTCGAACCGGGCAGCCTTCGGGCTGAAGTTCAGGACTGTGAGGTAGTTTCGGCCTGTCCCTTCCCGCAGGTAGGCGAATACCTGCGGGTTGTCTGCATCGACCAGCCGGAACGAGCCGTAAACCAGGTCCGGATGTCCTTTGCGCAGCGTTACGGCCCGTCTGAAGAAGTTCAATACGGAATCGGGGTCGCATAGCTCCCGGGCGGCGTTTACCTCCGTGTGGTTGGGATTGACGCGAAGCCAGGGTTTCGCCGTGGAGAATCCCGCGTAGAGCGTTCCATCCCATTGGTAGGGCGTGCGGGCGTTGTCGCGTCCGATTTCCTGCTGCTCGCGCAGGAATTGTTCCGTATCGCCGCCTTCCCGCAGGAGTTTGCGGTAGTGGTTGCGCGTGTCAATGTCGTCGTACTCTTCGATGCGGGTGAATCGGATGTTGGTCATGCCCAGTTCGTCGCCGGCCAGCCAATAGGGGGTTCCCCGCATCGTGAGCAGGAACATCGTGAGCATTTTGGCCGACAGGTCGCGCCACTCGGGGGCGTCGCTGCCGAAGCGCGAAACCATGCGCGGCTGGTCGTGGTTGCCCAGATAGATCGTAGGCCAGCCGTCGCCTACGGCTGCGTCCCATTCGGCGTACATACGCTTGAGGGCGAGCAGGCTGTACGGGATACCGGTTGCGGGATCGTCCGCCTCCGTTTCGTTGCGGATGTCCGCCGCGCCGAAGTGGTAGAGCATGTCGAGCTCCTGCCGTTCGGGTGCGATGAATTTCCACCCCTCTTCGGGGGCGGTTTTCGAGCCTTCGCCGACGGTCGTACAGTCGTAGCGGGAGAATACCTCGCGGTTCATTTCGTGCAGGTAGTCGTGCAGGTGCGGTCCCAGCGAGTAATAGGGAAATACGTCCGGGTATTTGCGAAGGTCGATCTCCGGAAACGACGTGTCTTTTGCGATGTAGGGAATCGAATCCAGACGGAATCCATCGACCCCCTTGTCGAGCCAGAAACGCAGAATGTCGTAGATTTCGGCCCGCACCTTGGGGCTTTGCCAGTTGAGGTCGGGCTGCTGCCGGGCAAAATAGTGCAGGTAGTAGGAGCGTGTCGGGGCGTTGTAACACCAGGCATCGCCCTTCTCGTCGAAATGGCTCTTGCGGTAGGGCGGGTGGCCCTGTTCCTCCGGCCACCAGAGGTAGTAGTCGTAGTAGGGGTTCTCCCGCGAGGTGCGGGCCTCGCAGAACCAGGGATGCTGGTCGCTGGTGTGGTTCAGCACCAGGTCGAGGAGAAGACGCATGCCCCGTGCGTGTGTTTCTTTCAGGAGCCGGTCGAAATCCTCCATCGTGCCGAAGTCAGGCATGATCTGCCGGTAATCGCTGATGTCGTAGCCGTTGTCGGCGTTGGGGGATGCGAAGATCGGATTGAGCCACAGGGTTTCGATTCCCAGCCCATGCAGGTAGTCGAGTTTTTCGGTGATTCCGTTCAGGTCCCCGATGCCGTCGTCGTTGCTGTCCTTGAAACTGCGGGGATAGATTTGATAGACGATCGTTTCTTTCCACCAGGCTTTTTGCAAGGCAGGGGATGGAGGAGTGAATATGGGCATATTGTTCAGGATTCTGTTATACGATCGCAAGATAAGAAAAAAGAGAAGTAGAAGGTTCTTATCGGAGGAAAAAACGACAGGGAGTCAAAGACTCCCTGTCGTTCGATTCATATTTTTATGGCAATCGGATTTTACAGGCTACCTCCCTGGCGGACGGAAAAACGAAACGAGCGGACTTTTTCGACAGGCGGTTGCAGATGTCCTTCGTGCAGATATGGGAACACCCTTCCGCGGCAATCGAGATGCGGTTCTGCTCTGCCGATGGCGTGCGGAATGCTTCGATTCAGATATTTTTCGGATTTTTCAGGTGGAACAGGAGCGAAGGCAGGATTACGTCCCGCCAAAAATTCTCGGGCAGTAAGGTGCGGTATTTCCAGCGGCATGAGAAGAGTTTGCGGGTTTTCCGGCCGATACGGGTCAGGCGGTTACCTGACGGAGTGCGGTACACTCCGAAGCCGAGAATGTCGTTCAGTACCCGCTGTTTGAGCTGTGGATCCGGAACGGCAGAGAGCAGCGGTGTGAAATCCTCGTCGAGCAATTCGCCGGCCAATGCCGTGAAAATGTTATAGACCGTGTCGTAACCGGTTGCAGCGTAAAGCGTAAGGATTTTCTCGAAGTCGATTTCCGATTGCTCGCTGCGCAGGAAAAGGCCCCAATCCAGCAGATGTCGGAGGTTGATGCCTTCCGTCCCGAAATGCCGGGCCATGTGGCGCAGCAGATAGAGTGCGTTGAACATCGGGGATGGGGTGTAATAGCCCGCCGGCGCTAATCGGCTGTTCTCTGCTTCACCCACGAGAAAATCGTCTATGGCACGCTCCGTCCGGCGGTGCGACGGCATAAGCAGATGGCTGTGATTTTCGACCATGACGCCCTTGTAATGGAAAACGGCATGTTTTTCACTATCGTAATTGATTTTAATCCCCAGCTCTTCGATCAAACGGTTGCCCTTGTCGCAGTCGTCGAGCCACAGATCTATGTCGCCGCATTCGCGGTGCTCCGGCCGGGGGTAGTAAATGCTGAGGCCCAGCCCTTTCAAAAGGATCGTACGGACGCCGTGCGAAGCGAAGAGCGTTGTCAGTTCGTGTGCGGCACGGGTCTGTTGGGCATGGCGCTTCTCGATGGCTTCCGAACTCAGGGCCCAACGGATTTTGAGGGCTCTGGAGGGCTGTTGCTGTTCCGGGAGCCGGAGAATCGTGTCGAAGAGCAGGGCCGTAACGCCGTGTTGGGCCGCAAGGGTAAAAAGACGGGTCCAGTCTTCTTCAGACAAGTTCAGTATGTTTGGCTGTAATATGCTAGGGGTAATGGTTGGGCGCAACAATGCAAGCAGCAAAGTATGAAGTTTATACGTAATATCTTTTTGCACATATTCCGGAAATGGCTTTATTGGTCGATCATATACTTTGCTGTTTTTCATGTTATCAACTTGTAATTTTTATATCCGGATGTTGTTTATGGCTGCTTGATTGACAGATGGTTCTAATGTATATCCTTAATACGAAGCATAAATAGTACGATTCGATTTATCGGATAAATTTTTTTATGGATGAAACAACTTCGAGAATCTGTTCGTCGGTTAAAGAGGGGCCGGAAGGAAGACATAGTCCTCGTTCGAAGATGGTTTCCGCAATTTTGTTTCCATAATATGCGTTGCGTGAGAAAATTGGCTGCATATGCATCGGACGCCAAAGCAGACGTGATTCGATATTCTCCTGTTCGAGATGTATGCGAATGTCATTCGCTGTTTTGTTATTGCATTTTTTCGCATCGACTTCGATGCAGGTCAACCAGAAGTTCGAATCGTATTCGGAGGATGGATTCTGCTTGACATGAATTCCTTCTGTGTCCGCGAAGTTTTCGGAATAAAGTGTATGTATTGCCCGGCGGCGTGCGATATATTGTTCGAGAACAGTCATTTGACCTCGACCTATACCGGCGCAAATATTGGATAATCGGTAGTTATAACCGATGTGTTTATGGTAGTAATAGGGGCGATCTTCACGTGCCTGCGTAGCGTAGAAAATTGTGCGTTTCGCCTCTTCTTCGGTTCTGCAAATCAGGGCGCCTCCGCCAGAAGTAGTGATCATTTTGTTGCCGTTGAACGACAGCGCTCCGAATTCTCCGAAAGTGCCGCATTTTTGCCCCTTGTATTCAGATCCGATAGCTTCTGCTGCGTCTTCGCAGATTGGAATATTGTACTTTTCGGCAATGGCGCATATTTCGTCTAATTTGGCTGGCATGCCGTACAGATGTACCGGAATGATGGCTTTAGGATATTTTCCGGTTTTAGCTTTTCGATCGTGGATGGCTTGTTCCAAAAATTGTGGCGACATATTCCAAGTTTCCTCTTCTGAATCGACGAAGACGGGTGTTCCGCCCAGGTAGGTTATCGGATTGGCTGATGCCGAAAATGTGAACGATTGGCAAATCACTTCGTCTCCGGGACCTATTCCCAATTGCAAAAGTCCCAAATGAATGGCTGCTGTACCGGATGAGAGGGCAACGATATGTCTGCCCTGTCCGATGAAAGTTTCTAGATCTTTTTCGAATGCATTAACGTTGGGGCCGAGCGGAACGACCCAGTTGGTATCGAATGCTTCTTGAATGAATTGCTGCTCACAGCCGCTCATACGTGCCAGCGAGAGATGGATGCGTTGTTTCATAACGAATTATTTTTGAATTTCCGGAGTCGGATACGTGTGGAAAATCGTTTGGAAAATTAGTTTCAGATCTCCTCGAAAAGTGTGGGTATAATAGTAGTCGAGATTGATTTGAACTTTGTCCGGAAAAATTATTTCATTGTTATATTTTACAGGATCGGGGACTTGTGCCAGTAGCTCTTCCTCATTGGCATATTTGAGCGAGGCTGGTCCGGTTATTCCTGGGCGTAATTTCAGAATGAGTTTATTTTCTCCAGTTAGTTGATCCGCATATCCGGGTACATCGGGACGTGGTCCGACGAAACTCATGTCACCGATCAATACATTCCATAATTCGGGGAGTTCATCGAGTTTATATTTTCTCAAAACGGCACCCAAAGGGGTGATTCGGCTCTCTCCTGCAATGGAAATACTGGAGCCTGAATGGATTACTTGCATCGAACGGAATTTATACATCGTGAAGAGCTTTCCCTCTTTTCCGACACGAACCTGTTGGAAAATGACAGGGCCTCCCGGCATTTTGATTTTGATCAAAATAGCTATGATTAGTAGAATCGGACATAAACAAATCAACCCCAAGAATGATGCCGTGCGGTCGAAAATCCACTTTGCGTCCATTGTAATGACAATTATCGAAAAATTTTATACGCGATTTTTTTTACCCAAGCAGGGGCGATGAGCAGACAGAACATGGCATAGGCGAATAAGTCGGCGGTATGGCCGTAGTGCAAGTTTTTGTTGATTTGCAATCTGTCCGCCAATTGTTTTTTTGCAAAAACCCATCCATTCCGGCGCTTTTTGAACAAGGCTTCGGTCATTCTGAATTTCAATACTACGTTCGGAAGATTTGCTATATTCACTCCATGCATTAGGCCGTCGTACCAAAGCATCGTATCTTGGTTTTTCCGATATTCAGGGCGGTAACAATGTCCGATTTTATCAAAAAAACTTTTGCGGAATAAAACGGCGGGATGGGCGAGGGGATTTCTTTTCGCAAAAAATTTCTTGCATTCGGTGGGAGTCGCTGGATAAACGATTGTTTTCCCGGATTCGCAACCTTCTTCGTCGATTTCGTTGATAGCCCCTCCGACGACATCTATTTCGGGGTGTTCATTCAGAAAACAGATCTGTTTTTCGATGCGATCCGGCAACGAGATATCGTCTGCATCCATACGGGCGATGTATTCGTAACCGTTGTCGAAACATATTTGGAGCAGATCGTTTAAGACGCAGGCGAGTCCCCGATTCTCTGCAAAACGTACAATCGATACGTTTTTGTTATTTTCATACGCTTCCAGACATGAATTTAAGGAATTTCCTATGGGACCATCTACTCCTATATATATTCGACAGGAATAAGTCTGTTTTATGATGCTGTCAATAGCGGGGCGGACGTATTGGGGCGTATCGTTTTTATAAACGGGGATAATGACGGCAACAGGATAATTCATCGTGATTAGAGTTTTGTATATTTTTCTATTATGTCCATCCACTGCTGCAAAACGGTATTTTTGTCGACTAAGTGTTTGATTGTATTGGATGCGCGAAGTCCGATCTCGCGTGCAGCCGTTTCATTTTCCGATAGATATGAAAATGCTTGTGCGATCGAGTTTGCATCGTCGGCGAAGCATCCGTTTATGTGATCTATAATTAGTTCTTTTGCACCAGATACTTTTGTACTGATTACAGGCAATCCGAGGTACATTGCTTCTATCATTGCATTCGACATTCCTTCATAGTCGGAAGATAGGACGAATACTTGTGCCGATTTCATTTGTGAAGCTATGTTAGCAGACCTGCCTTGTAACCTGACACGACATCCTTTTCGTTCTATATATTCTTCGAGTTCCTGTCGCATAGGGCCTTCTCCATAAATATCTAAGCAGTGATCAGGATGGGTTTTACTGAAAAGTGCAAAAGCATCGATCATCATTTTCTGGTTTTTTTGAGGATCGAGTCGTCCGACGGAGATTATTTTCTTTTCTTTGTGGCTGCTTAATGCTGATTGCCATTCGAATTGTTCTGATATGGGATTGGCGATTACGGATATGCGCTTATGGTATTTTGCTGGAAAATATTTCTTAATCTCCGGGGTTTGTACAACCATATGTTGCATTCTGAATAAGAGCATTCTCCGTATTATTTTTCGGAATAGGCTGGCTTTTCCTGGGTCATTTCGTTCGGAAACAATAATAGGTGTCCGGGTAAACAGCATACAAGCCAATGTTGCTACAAACACAGGTAACATGAAGGCGATAACAAGGTCATATTGCCGTAAATATTTGCGTAGCCACAATAATTTAGCCGTGATGTCCCGGTGATGATCATCTGCAAATGCGAGTTTTATTGCCGGATTTATGTCGTATGCAATCATCCGTTTTCTTAAACATACGATGCTTACTTCGTAGGTTTTACAAAGAGAATTAGCAAGGGTAGAGAGGACACGTTCTGATCCACCGGAGGATAGGGTGTCCGTTACGAATACTATTTTCATCAAAAGGATTACTTTTTATCGGATGGTTGAAGGCATACAACCTTTTTTATGAGGTTTTCCCATTCTGCGTATATTTTTTCGGGAGAGTGTGTTTCGCAGAGTTTATGCGCATTATGGCTAAGATTGTCTGCGAAAAATTGGTCTGATAGTATTTTCTCCATTGCGGTCTGTAATGCTTCCACGTCGCCAATGGGGGTTAGCAATCCATTTGTCCCGTTTTTTATCAGAAATCTCGCGCCCCCACCTTTGCAGTCGGTCGATATGCAGGGTACTCCTAAAGCCATCGCTTCCATCAGTGCGTTGGGCATACCTTCGAAGTCGGATGAAAGCACGAACAGTGAAGAACGTTCGATTTTCTTCCGGATTTCTGTCGTGTAACCGGGAAAGCTGACTTTGTCGGCAATTCCCAAGTTTGAGGCCAATAATTCGAGGTCTTTCCGCAGCGGACCGTCGCCGTAAATGACCAGTTTGTAGGCTGGATATTTGGCTGTTATACCCGCGAATGCTTTTATCAGGAGAGCATGATTTTTCTGTTCGGTCAGCCTGCCGGAGGAAACGATCTGCTTGTTTCTCGGACCTGAGTATTCTGCGGTGATGAACTCCTTGTTGATCGCATTCGGAATGATTTTTACGGCTGCGCTGCCGATGGAATTCCCGTACCAGTTTTTTTGAATTTCGGTTTGGAACACCCAGCCATCGGCTTTATGGGCAACTTTCTTCAATCGCTTTTGTTTCGAAGGAGGGTACGTGGAGGGATCGACACGCTCCGAAGCGATAATTTTGGCTTTGGTGAGGAATCGAAGTGATAATAGCAGGATTGTCGGTATCGGCAACATAACTATATAACAGTCGCATCGGGTTTTGCGGATGAGCTTGCATACTCTGTAGAAACGAAGCAGATTGTCGTGCAGGAAGTTGCTCCGTTCTTGCTGGTGCAAGAGTGCTTGGCGACTTATTTTTGTCGAAAGCGGATACGTCGCCTCGTCATCGGATATGGTGATAAATTCGATATCGTGTTCACGTTGGCAGAGAAAATTGGCGAGGTTGCAACAAACTCGTTCGGCTCCTCCGCCCGAAAGTCCGCTTGTAAAGAAAACGATCTTCATGTTATTATTTACGAATCAATTGCAACATTTTGCCGGTGTTCTCTCCGAACAAGGATTCGCCGTTGACCATTTGGCAAAACCAAGCACTTTGCCCTGTCGTATTGACTTCTATAAGAACAACGGCTCCTTCTGTATCGAGAGACAGATCCCAGGACAGAATCCCTAAGTACGGTAGATTCGCATGCATTTTTAGTACAGTTTCTTTTATTCGAGTCAAATTCCCCCCCCCTATGTTGTAGCCTGAGAATTTGACCTTTGTATCCGGGTGAAAAACAAAATGTTCTCCTTGTTCCGAAAATGCTTCTTTTTTTAGTGTACCGTCTGCGTTTATTCCGATACATACTCCTCCGTAATGGATGTTATCACGATCGGATGAAGATCGGCCCAGCCTCAATGCGATGGGGCAAATATGGATTCGGTCGTCGAGGATATAGGTTATGACCCGAAACGTATTTACAGACGATGGATTCAATGTGGCAAGAACGTCCGCTTGATGGATTAATTCCTGTACAACGAAATTATTTCCGAATTTTTCCAGTACTTCCCGAACGGCCAAAGAGCTGCCGATGTCTTGTCCTCCGACAAAGTTGCATATCTGCACATCGCGTCCGCTACTGGTGTCTATCGTCTTTTTCACCACGCATTTGCCTCGGTCGAATAATGACATATAGGCTTCGGCTGGGGATAACAGAGCATTGTTCCCGTTTCTGTATATGCCTTTTACGCAGGATAGATAGGTTTGGGGGATGTGAAGGCCTTCTATTCCGGAGAACAATAGCGGCAAAAAACTTTTGTCGCCCAATATTTCTGCTTCTCTGTATGGATTGAGTTTCGGCTCCAATCGTGTCGAAAATAGAATTTCGGGGAAATAATCTTTGCAGTATATGCCGGTGTAGCTTTGGTACAGTCTGTGCCAGGCCGTAGATAACGATTTTCCGTAGTTTTTTCGGAAGAATTCTTTTATCTCCTGCTTCTGGGTTTCAGTCAGGGAAACTTTATCGATCAATTTTCGTTTTTTTTGGATGTTCTGCCTTTCCGAATAGGATACGAGTACTCGCCGGATCGTTCGGCTGATTGCCGTCAGATGATTTTCTATCGTATGTACAGTGCCCATTTTATCTTGTTTTAGGTGGTAATGTAAGCCATTCTCCGAATTTGTAATCCCAGTCTTCCGGTTCGAACGGAGTCATACCGCTCCAGTGGAAAAAAGTCAATTCGCCGAAATATACTTTACCATTGACTTCGTACAGATCCACACGTACCTGCGGATAACCTGCGGATAACTGGGCTGCCAATTCTTTCATTTTGTCGAAATTCAGAGGTTTATTCGGTAATACGGAGGCGTTGGGATGGCCGTTACGGAATGGAAGGTGGTTGTAATCGGCATCGAAGAAGTCGAATTTTGTTTCTTCTCCCTGTGTCATTCGATCGGAGGCAATGAAGAGTGCTTTCACTTTTCCGTCAAAACAGAAGAATTTATAGTCACGCAGCTCTCCGGAAGCATTGTCTTCCATATATTGCTCGGCAATGATCCGGGGTTTTATGTCTTTGTATGGCCATTCGCGCATTCCCCAGAAAAAATTATGCCGCAGGCAAGCGTTGATTTTGCGATGGACTTTTTTATAGTTCAGTTTTGATTTGTCCTTGCAAACGATCACACCGCCGCTGTCGTGCGTACATTTCAGCACGAAACGTTCGGGTAGTTTCGAAAAATCTATATCCTCGAATTTCTCCCATACACCGAGTGTGGGGATGAGGTATTCGTGCCCGATGATATCGCCGACGATGGCCTTTACTTCGTATTTGTCGCACAACTGTGTGTATCGTGGATTCCGGTCGTAGAGTTTGAGCCATTGCAGTTTTTCGCTGAACGATTTCGGGTGTTCCAGATCGAGTTTTTTATGCATACGCGCCCAAAAAGCAATCTTCAGATATGATTTATCACTTACCCAGTTGAAATATTCTCGGTGGCCCAATGTAAGCAGCAATAAGGCTGGATTTTTTATAATATCTGTTATCGAATGGGACATATTGGTCGGTAGATGTGATTATTTTGTCATTTGTTTTTTGTAGGCAGGATTAGCAGGTCACCCAATTTTTCATCCCATTCTTCTGGTTCGAAATGTCCCATGCCACTGCTGGGGAAGAAAGTTAGCTCTCCGAAGAAGATATCCATGCCGACTGTATAAAAATCGACTCGAAGGAATGGGATTCCACTACTGAGTGTTTCTGCCAACGATATCATTTGAGAAAGGGTAGGGGGCATGGGAATAATGCGGTCGAATTGAGGTGGAAATTTTTTCAAGCCAAAAGGAAGAAGTTCTCCTGTCGGTGTGTAGTAATTAACACGATGTTTTGTAAAACGATCAAAATCGATGTCGAATAATTTTACTTTTCCATCGAAGCATAAAAACTTATAATCGCATAGATCTTGGGAATCTTTATCTTCTATATATTGTTCGGCGATGATTCGGGGTTTTATGTTTTTGTACGGCCACTCTCCGTTATGATAGAAGTAGTCCTCCTGCAATCCGGCGCGTAATTCGTTACGGACTTTCTGCACATCCATTTGCTGTTTGTCTTTGCAAATGTACATTCCCGTTCCGCTGTTGTGATTGCATTTGATGACGAATTTGTCGGGCAGAGTATCGAAATCCACTTCTTCCGCTTTTGTCCATACTCCCAAGGTCGGGATGATGTATTTTTCTCCGATACGTTCAGCTACCCACTTTTTTGCCTCTATTTTGTCTGCCATAATGGTATATTCCGGGCGGCGATTGTATAGTTTGAGCCATTGCAATTTTTCATTGAATGTGTGGGGGGATTTCCAATTGATTCCCCCCCCCATTTTTAGTCGAAACTTTAACGACAGAAATAGCTTGTCAGACAGTAAATTACATCTGTATAGAAAGTTGAGTAGTTTATGTACCAACAGGGATGGACGGGAGATACCCCGGTTTATTTTCGAATAAAAGGAGTGAAGATATTCGAAACGGGCTTTTTCAGATGGCGTAGGATCTTGAGGATACATAAGAAATAATTTTATTTCAATTTCGATACGACTGTCCTTAATTTATCGAGATGGGCTTCGCAGTTGAGATAGTTGAGTATTTGATATCTCTTTTTTCGGGTAATGAACGACGGCAGTAGGCCGTGTACGAAAAGTCGTTTGGCTGTGCGGGTGCAATAGGGCTGGAATGGAACCAGAAAATTGCGACTTGTTTTTTGTGCCCACGTTTCGAATGTTGTGTTCAACTGTTCGTCGTCCGAAATTATTTGGTTCAGCTTGTCGATGCGTTCTGCGAAAATTTTACGTTCGGCTTCGTTCATCGGTATAACGGAAGGTCGTTCGTTGCATTGTGTATACGGGTATAATTCGAATTGAGGTAATGTCTGTTTGTCGAGTCGAAGCGATACCATGTAACCTTCGTTCCAAGGACCGTGACGTTCGCTTTTATGATCGAAAAGCAGATTTCCCAAGCCATAGAAAATAGGTTTTCCGTGGTATATTTCATATCCCGAATAACAATGCTGGTGGTGGTTGATTATTGCGTCGGCGCCGGCATCTATAAAAAAACGATAAGTTTCTTTCATACGGGGAGATGGCAACGCGTAATGTTCGTGTCCTCCATGCACGATGACCAAAACATAATCGGCTTTTGTCCGTGCCTCTTGTATATTGTAATATTGTTGTATCGGATTTAATGGATTGGCGCCGGCGGTTGTGGCCGTTGCTATAGAGAACTCATGTTCACAACAATTCACGATCGCTAATGTTCCCTTCTCTTTTTGATTTATGTACAGAACAGTTGCTGCTTCAGCCGAATTCTTACCGATGCCGACTGTCTTTATTCCGGCGTTTTCAAGCAGTTCGCGGGTTTCAATACAGCATTTTGTACCTTGGTCGAGGATGTGGTTGTTGGCGAGTGTGCAAACATTGAAACCGGCATACTTGACGGCATCGACTGCGGCGGGCTGCCCTTGTAATGTGGGACCGCTTTTGGCAATTGGAACACCTGCGTGCAAAACGATTGGGAATTCGAAATTTATGATACTGACATCTGCCTGCTCCGTGAGGTATTTAATGTCGTCGAACAACGAAGCGTAGTCGCCACGGGCGATAAGATCTGATATTCGGTATCTATCGCAAAAATCGCCTGCTATCAGAAGGTGCATCATGATTTAGTTAGAGAAATATTAAAGACTTAAGCAAGATAGTTCGTTGTGCTAAATCCAATATTGGATAGATATGAGTGCTGTGTATTAATCTTGGGATTTTCTCATATATAAAGCGACTGAAAGGAAAAATATTAATCCGATGTATCTATCTATGTTTGTATAAAAATAGCTAATAACTCCACATTGCAAAATGATGGCGATGGAAAATGTGATGATTATATTTGATACGCGGAGATATTGGTCGGAATATCGTAGTCTAACTGATATATTGGCAATTCGGTTGATTATGAAAGGGAATAAGAAGACGCAGACTCTGCCAATATCGACTAAAAACAACCCTAAAAATGTATAAAATACATTTATGTTCATTTGTGTGTTTGCATAAGCGATATTGTTCCAATCCTGAACTGAGATTTTGTCCTCGGAGAAAAAGTTGAAAAATGGAAATATACGAGATAAAGTCCACTCTGGATTATAGTAATTATTCCAGAGGTTACAAAAGTTCAGAAATGGTTGTCCTGCATAAATAATGAAACTTCCTTCGGCTCCCGCATCTCGTTCTCCGAATCTAGATGTGGTTACAGCGATAA
>ULRF01019031.1_pt1 | contig 12575 bp, 8 predicted proteins | sample 1955131 | NCBI WGS metagenome assembly ULRF01 (sample SAMEA4835673, study PRJEB28245) | human gut metagenome | biome: gut microbiome; material: fecal sample | place: Denmark | collected 2008
TGTCCCTTCGCCACCATCTGCGTACCAATCAGCACATTGGCCGTACCGTCGGCAAAGCGCCGCAGGATATCGGCATGCGCAAACTTCGCCACAGTCGAATCCTGGTCCATGCGCAACACACGCACCTCCGGCAGCTGCTGCAGCTGTTCCTCGGCCTTCTGCGTACCGCTGCCGAAATATTTGATGCGGCGGCTATGACAGTTGGGGCACTCCTGCGGCAGCGGCATCGTGTTACCGCAGTAATGGCAACGCAAATCCTCGTTCTTCTTGTGGTAAACCATTGCTACGGCGCAATGCGGACAGGTAATCGTCTGGCCGCAGTCGCGGCACATCACAAAGGTAGAATAGCCACGGCGGTTTAGGAGGACAATCGCCTGCTCCCCCGCCGCCGCCGTCATCACTAACGCCTGCTGCAGCGCGCGCGACAGCACGCTGAAATTGCGCGCCTCCAGTTCCTTGCGCATATCCACGATCTCAACCTTTGGCAAAGCAGCACCATTAGGACGTGACGTAAGATGCAAATGTGTACATTCGCCCTGCAGTGCCTTATAATAAGTGCATAAATCCGGCGTCGCACTGCCAAGCACCAAAGCTGCGCCGGTCAGGCGGCAGCGGGTGCGGGCAACATCACGTGCATTATAATGCGGACGGTGGTCCTCCTCCTTGTAGCTTCCCTCATGCTCCTCGTCGACAATCACCAAGCCAAGCTTTTCAAACGGAGCGAACACAGCACTGCGCACGCCAATCAGCACCCTTGCCTTGCCTGTGCGCATGCGGTACCACACGTCGCCTCTTTCGTTCTGCGATAGCTTACTGTGCGCCACGGCAATCTCGCTGCCGAACCATGCCTGAAAGCGCTTCACCAGCTGCGCTGTCAGCGCAATTTCCGGCACCAGCATCAGCACCTGCCAGCCTGCATCCACAGCATGAGCCGCCGCACGCAGGTAAACCTCCGTCTTGCCGCTGCCCGTAATGCCCTGCAGCAAAAAGGACTGCGCACGCTGCGCATCTATCGCCTGATTAATCTTTACTGCGGCATCCTGCTGCTCCGCCGTCAGCTGCAGGCTTTCGCCACGCTCCTGCTCTGTGTTATAGCTGTTGCGCAGCACACGCTTCTGCACTGCGTCCGCCAAACCGTTCTGCGCTAAAGCGCGCGCTACCGCGGAGCTCACACCCTGCTGCGCCAACTCGCTCACGCTCAGTGCTCCTGCAGCCTGTGCCAGTACGCCCAGGGCAGCATGCTGCCCCTTGGCACGTTTGGCAAGCGTTCCTTCAGCCAACGCCTGCCTTCCTGCAGCATTGATACGGTAAGCCAACACAGTTTTTTCCTGCAAACGCTCATTATAAACATAATAAAGCAAACGTCCCTGCGCATCACGCACGGCACGCCGCTTAATGCTCGATTTTCCCGGCACAAAAAGGCGCATCGCCTCTGCCAGCGAACACATATAATAATCTGCCATCCATTTGGCAGTAGCCAGCATTTCCTTATCAAACCAAGGAGTATCGCCCAAGGCTGCCTCCACCGGCTTCAGCTTACTTCTCAGCACTTCATCACTAGGCAGCGACACACGCTCCACCACAAAGCCTTCCACCTTCTGGCCGCTGAAGGGAATAACTACACGCCAGCCGCTGTCTATAAACTGCAGTGCTTCCGACACACTGTAGGTAAACTGACGGAATAAATTTTTTACCGGTAAATTTATCGCAACATTAACAGCAAACATGGCAACCTCCTGCAAACATACTTGTAGTTTATTATAGCATAAATCAGGGAGAATGCGGAGAGCGTTTATATAAAAAGCGTTCTACCGCAGTCATGTAGAACGCCTTTTGCAGCTTTATGCTGTTTTACTGTTATGCTGTCAATTTGGAGGCAAGCTCACGTACTTCTGCTTCTACCGAAGTTTTATCTTTCATAACCGCTAAGGTTTGCCTTTAATCTTTATGTTTACTTCTTTCGTCCCCGAAAGAAGTAACAAGAAAGGGGCGCGCTTTACCAAAGCGCGGGAAACAGTCGCTTTTTTGCTCGCACAAAAAGCTTAGCAAAAAATGCTTTACCATATTCTCTTTGGTTCGTAGTAAACTAACGACTACTGAAACACATTAACGATTATGGAAGTATTTTTTGAGGTTTAGACTAACGCAAAGTTTAATCCCCTGATACAAGTCTTAGACAAACCACAAAGCACTTCATGGGTTACGAAGAACTTTTGCAAGAATTCGAACAAGCGCTAGTAACAGTAAAGCGGCCCTATTCAAACTGTTTGCATAGATCAAAATCACTGTTTAAGCACTTCGTCATATTTCATAATCTCGCACTGAGACTAGCCATTATTTTTTGCTTTCTCTTCCAGTTCCAACATGTACTTATCAAAATCAGACATAAATAATCTGTCTTGAATGACACGATATTTTTCAAATTCAGTTTCGGCATGCAGCTTTGCAATTGCTGCTGACACCTTCCCTGCATCCTGTAAAACACCATATTCAAACATTTCAATGAAACTGTTAAGTCTCTTCTCCCAATCCTCCATAGTAAGAGGAATATGCCTTAATGTCATGTTCTCTGCGAAATCCAAGTATGCGGTAACCATACGGTTTAATTGCTGCAATTCATTTTCGCTCAGATAATTTTTTGCAATCGTCACATCACTTTTTTTAATCTTGCCGTCTGGAGCATCTGCCCATGTAGTAAGTCCCATATGTTCCTTTTGATGGTCGGCGCGTTCTACAATCAATTCAGCTGCAGTGTGACCGTGAATTGCATAGTGCATTTTGTTCTGAATAGTTGCGTAAAACCGTTTCGTTGTTGCAGAGGTTTTGTCATAATCTATCGCAGTAGCATAAATATCTGTGATTTTCTGATAAAACTTCCTTTCGCTTGCGCGAATTTCTCTGATACGTTCAAGCTGTTCATCAAAGTATTTATCCGTCAGATAAGTGCCTTGTTTCAGGCGTTCATCATCCATTACCCAGCCTTTAATGGTGTAGTCCTTGGCAATCTTATTTACCCATTTACGTAACTGCACTGCACGCTCAGAATTGACTTTAAATCCTACTGCAATAATCATCTCCAAAGAATAGTGATTTGTGCTATAGCTTTTTCCATCAGCAGCAGTTATTCGATATTTTCGAATAACTGAACCCTCCTGTAATTCACTATCCTCGAATATCTTTTTAATATGATAATTTATGGTGTTTACACCTACATCATACAAAGTTGCCATCATTTTCTGTGTCAGCCATATATTCTCATCTTCGTAGCGCATCTCAATGCTGTCCTGCTGGTCCCCCACAGAGGCAACATAAGTCAGATATTCCGCTGCGCTGGAACGGATGGTTATTTCGGCTTTGTTTTTTACCAATATCCCCACCACTTTCTCTCAAATCAAATTTATCAGCACAGTTTAACAGTACCACAGTTTCAGCGGTTCGCCGTCTCCAATCATGCTTCGCTCTCGCTCGCATTCTTGGACGGCTATCACATGGTGCGCACCAGCTGCTCACCGCGTCGCTCAGCTCCTAGTGAGCAGGGTGACGCACTCAACATGGCTCGTCATCGGGAACATATCCACCGGCTGCGCTACAATCGCCTTATACCCATGCTGCTCCATAAACGCCAAATCACGTGCCAAGGACGCAGGATTGCAGGACACATAAACAACGCGCTCAGGCTGCACCTCGGCAATCGCTGCCAGCACCTTCTGCTCGCAGCCCGCACGCGGAGGATCCACTACCACAACGTCCGGACGCACGCCGCCTGCAAGCATCTTCGGCAGCTCCACAGCAGCATCACCGCAGATAAATTCCGCATTAGCGCATTTATTTTCTTCTGCATTTTTCTTGGCGTTTTCAATCGCAGGCGCTACAATCTCGATACCATAAACCTGTTTGGCGTGACGTGCAAGATACAGAGAAATCGTACCTGTACCGCAGTAAACGTCCACCACGGTTTCCTTGCCGCTCAGCGCCGCAAACTCCAGCGCTTTGTTATACAGCTTTTCTGCCTGCTCGCTGTTCACCTGGAAGAAGGCCTGCGCGGAAATATGGAAGCTCAGGCTGCCCAGACTGTCCTTAATCGATTCCGGTCCGTACAGCACGCGCGTCTTGCTGCCCATGACCACGTTCGTCTGTTTTTTGTTGATGTTCTGCACTACGCTCACAAGTCCCGGAACATGGCGTTTCAGCCATTCAATAAGCACGCCGCGGTGCGGAATGTCATAGCCAGAGGTAATAATAACCGCCATCACTTCGCCGCTGTGTACGCCCACGCGTCCCATAATATGGCGCACAAGTCCCTTGCCTGTCTTTTCGTCATAGGCGCTGATATTATAATGCTGCATCCAGGTGCGCACTGTTTTCATAATTGCATTGTTCGCCTCTTTGGAAATCATGCAGGCATCCGTATCTACGACGCTGTGTGTTGCCGTCGCATAACAGCCTATCTGCAGCACACCTTCAGCATCCGCTGCCGCGGGGAACTGCATTTTGTTGCGGTAGCTCCACGGCTCCGCCGCCCCCAACACCGGCAATGCCTCTAAATTAAGATGTCCGATTCTGGTGAGCGCATCCTGCACCTGCTGACGCTTGCACTCCAGCTGTCCCTTGTAGCTCAAATGCTGCAGCTGACAGCCGCCGCATTCCTTATACACCGGACACGCAGGCTCCACACGCTCGGCAGATGCTTTGACAATCTCCTCCAGCGCACCAACTGCATAGCTTTTCTTCACCAGCGTAATAGTTACGCGCACCTCTTCCTCCGGCAGCGCGCCTTTGACAAAGACTGTAAATCCTTCATACTTGCCAACGCCCTCGCCGCTGCTGCCAAGACCATTGACAGTTAACGTAATATTATCCCCCTGTTTTACAGGAATTATCTGCTTCATATATTTCCACCTGACTTTTTCGATTTTATTGTATATATATCTAATTATATCACAAAAACAGCCTGCAAAGAAACAGCAGCACGCTAAGATAATGCTTTACATCAATTCCGCAGCCTACATAACGCCAAAATATCACTTTGCATCTTTCCTGTAATTGTGAGAAGTGTGCAACATTTTCTGTAAAGCTATATACTTTTCATATAACATAAGCTATAATTAAGTCAGGGACATTGAGTTTCCGGGTCTATAAAGGTTTTATTTTGCGAAAGGAGCGATGCACAATGACAGTAAAATTTTTAAAATGCAGTATTTGCGGTAATATTGTCGGCCTGATTCACGACGGCGGCGGTGAGCTTGTCTGCTGCGGCAAGCCCATGCAGGAGCTTGTTGCCAACACTGAAGACGCAGCGCAGGAAAAGCATGTGCCCGTAATTACCGTTGACGGCAGCACTGTGCGTGTAGCTGTAGGCAGCGTGGAGCATCCCATGATTGAAAAGCACTACATCCAATGGATTTATCTGCAGACAACTCATGGCGGTCAGCGCTATATCTTAAAGCCCGGTGACAAGCCGGAGGCTGTTTTCGCTCTTGCCGAGGGTGCAGCTCCGCTCGCCGCTTATGCTTATTGCAATCTGCACGGATTGTGGGCGGCAAAGCTGTAACAGCTGATGCCTTACATTAATAAAACACTTCTTTTCTCAGTATCTGAGTCCCGACCGATAATGGTCAGGGGCTCCGATGCTTTTTTATTACTAAAAAAGCTAAAAAATAAAACCGGCCTCCGACAGCTATATGTAATAGCATATCAGAGACCGGTTAAATTACAAAAACAATCACGCCAGGCTTATGGTCTTAAGCCCCAAAGGCTGTTAAAAAGCACAGCGAGAGAATTATTTTTCTACCCACAGGCCTTTTTCGTCTTTTTTGTAGCCAGCAAATTCGATTGCCAACGCAGCCATAACCTTGGTTGCGTCCTTGATCTGTACGTTCAGCTCTTCTGCGCGGATGAAATCATCATGGCACATTTCGCTGGGGTTTTTGCTGGTGAGCAAAACGTATTCGTTCTGCATTTCTACAAGTGCTTTTGCTTCTGCATTAAATTGTTCCATTAGACTAATCTCCTTAGTTTTTATTATTGTACGATAACGCTCAGGTCACCTACAGCATGGGTAATATCCTTAACTGCTGCCAAGAGTGCCAGACGGTTGTTCTTCACGCGAACGTCCTCGTCCATAACCATAACGTCTTCGAAGAATTTGTTAATCGGGTCAACCAGCTTAACTGCTTCAGCCATAACTGCAGCATAGTCATACTTGGTTGCTGCAACCAGCACTTCCTTGCTGGCTGCCATAGCAGCATTGTGCAGAGCGCCTTCAGCTTCAACTGCAAAGAGCTGCGGGTTGATTGCAGATTCTTCTTCAATCTTCTTGCACAGGTTAGCAACACGGGTTGCAGCCTGAATCAGTGCCGGAGCCTCTGCGGAAGCAACAAAGCTGTTCAGAGCCTTAGCACGGGCAACAAGATCGGTGAAATCGTCGTTCATCTGGTCAGCCAGAACTGCGTCAACTACGTCATAACGGATGCCCTGATCCATCAGCATATTGCGCAGGCGCTGTTTCATGAACTCAGCAATCTGCGGTACGAGCTTTTTGGTGTCCTCTGCCGGGATGTTCAGCAGGTACAGAGCGCCGGCGATAACCTTGTACAGGGATACATGGTAGTTGCCGTCCAGTAAAATGTTGATGATGCCCAGAGCCTGACGGCGCAGTGCGTACGGATCCTGAGAGCCGGTCGGAGCCAGACCGCGGCTGAAGGTAGCGCAGATGTTGTCCAGTTTATCGGCAATACCGGTCAGACGGCCGATATCGGTAGTCGGCAGCTCGTCACCGGCAAAGCGCGGCAGATAATGCTCGTAAATACCCAGTGCAACCTCAGGAGCTTCACCGTCGAGCTTAGCATATTCGCGGCCCATAACGCCCTGCAGCTCGGTGAATTCGATAACCATGCCGGTTACCAGGTCGCATTTGCACAGCAGAGCGGTGCGCTCCAGCTTTTCTTTATCAACATTGGCATTGATAGCCATAGCCAGCATATCAACAGCCTGTACCAGACGTTTGCTCTTATCGTTCATATTGCCCAGGCCTTCCTGGAAGGAAACAGTTTTGAGTTTTTCCAGACGGTCAGCCAAAGTTTGTTTTCTGTCTTCGTTGAAGAAGAATTCAGCGTCGCTCAGACGTGCACGCAGTACGCGCTCGTTACCGTGAGCAACAATTTCCAAATGCTCCTTGCCGCCGTTGCGGACGGTGATGAACTTGTTCAGCAGGGAGCCGTCCTCTGCCAGTACCGGGAAGTAACGCTGATGCTCTCGCATCGGGGTGATGATGCATTCCTTCGGCAGAGCAAGGAATTTTTCTTCGAATTTGCCGCACAGAGCAGTCGGCCATTCTACCAGATAGTTTACTTCCTCCAGCAGGTCTTCATTGATTTCTGCATGACCGCCTTCGGCAATTGCCAGGTCAGTAACCTGTTGACGAATCAGCTCACGGCGAGCGTCCTGGTCAACCATTACATAGTTGTCATACATAACCTTTTCATAGGAATCAGCATCAGGGATTTCTACAGCGCCGATGGTGCCGATAGCAGCGGAAGCTACAGCGTTCTTAGCCTTACTCTTTACAGTGTCGAACAGAGCCTTGGCAGCATCGCCGATGGACTCATGAGCTTTAGCGTTATCCAGTGCGGAAGGACGCAGGAAGCGGTGACCGCGGCTGAATTTGCCGGATTTTACGCCGGTAATTTCAACAGGGATAACTTCATCGCCGAACAGTGCAACCAGCCAACGAATCGGACGGACGAATTTGAATTCATGATCTGCCCAACGCATGTTTTTCGGGAAGTTCAGGCTGGTGAGGATATCAGTCAGCAGGCCCGGCAGCAAATCCTTAACCGGTTGGCCTGCCAGATGCTTAACAGCATATACATAATCATCGCGAACAACGAGCTCTTTTACGTCAACTCCTTGGCCGCGAGCAAAGCCGATAGCTGCTTTAGAGGGAGCGCCGCTTACGAAAGCGATTTTTGCGGAAGGACCTTTAGCCTCAACAGTGCTGTCCTCCTGAGCCTCGGCAACGCCGCTGGCAATGAAGGTCATACGACGGGGAGTGCCATAGGTTTTAACTGCTTCGAAGGGAATGCGCAGCTCAGTCATTTTCTTTTCTGTCAAATCCTTTAATTGTGCCAGAATGGCAGGCATAAATTTCGCAGGAATCTCTTCTGTACCGATTTCAAAAAGTAATTTTTCCATTATTTATTCTCCCCTTTCTTGAGCAGCGGGAAGCCCATTTCTTCACGTTGTGCTACATAAGCCTTTGCACACAGGCGGGCCATCGCACGTACACGGCCGATGTAGGCAGTACGTTCACTTACGCTGATTGCTCCGCGGGAATCCAGCAGGTTGAATGCATGGGAGCATTTCAGAACGTAATCATAAGCAGGACGGATATAACCAAGCTCAATAACGCGCTTAGCTTCTGCTTCATATTTGTCGAACAGGTCAAACAGCAGCGCGGTGTCTGCTACCTGGAAGTTGTAGAAGGATTGCTCTACCTCGTTGGTGTGGAAAACGTCACCGTAGGTAATGTCGCCAACCCATTGGATATCGAATACGTTTTCTACGCCCTGAATGTACATAGCCAGACGCTCCAGGCCGTACGTGATTTCAACGGTAACAGGCTTAACGTCAATGCTGCCTACCTGTTGGAAGTAGGTGAACTGGGTGATTTCCATACCATCCAGCCAAACCTCCCAGCCAAGGCCCCAAGCGCCCAGAGTCGGAGATTCCCAGTTATCCTCTACAAAGCGGATATCATGCTCCTCCTGATGAATGCCGAGCTCAGCCAGGCTCTGCAGATACAGCTCCTGAATGTTTTCCGGAGAGGGCTTAACGATAACCTGGAACTGATGATGCTGGAACAGACGGTTTGGGTTATCACCGTAACGGCCGTCAGCCGGGCGGCGGGAAGGCTCTACGTAAGCCACACGCCAGGGCTCAGGTCCGAGTACGCGTAAAAAGGTAGACGGGTTCATTGTGCCTGCGCCTTTTTCGATGTCATAGGGCTGTGCCATAATGCAGTTTTGGCCTGCCCAGAATTTTTGCAGCTTCAAAATAATTGTCTGAAAATCCATGTTTTACCTCCTATATTTGTTACAAAGACGGCAATGGCAGCAGCTTGGTCCGAAAAACAAAAAGCACCCGCGTCCCCGTAACTTAAATGTTACAGGGACGGAGTGCATACAGCTCGGACTCCGCGGTTCCACCCTGCTTGACTGCAAAAAATGCAGCCCGCCTCAATCAATATACTTTTACAGCTCCAAAGTGCCTTCATCCGCCTTTGCCGCCTTGCACTGTCACGGCTCGCTGAGGTTGCAGACTACTACTCTTCTTCTTAGCTTAACTGTTAGTATATAAAATGCAGCGCTATTTGTCAAGTGCGGCAAATAATTTTGTAAATAACGCTCACAAAAATGTATCAGCTTTCACCATAACAAAATGCCCCCACGCGAACGCGCAGAGGCATTATTGCTTCAAGTTGTCAGGTTAATATAAATTAAGCGGCTATTATTTCTTTTCGATGAGCTTCAGCGGAGCAGAAATCTTAGCTTCTACTTTTTCGCCTTTAGCAGCTTTAACAGCTACTTCCAGACCTTGCTGGCCCATGATTTCCGGCTGTTGAGCGATAGTAGCGCTCATAGCGCCGCTTTCTACAGCCTTTACGCCGTCAGCAGTGCCGTCAAAGCCAACGATGAAGATTTGCTTGCCAGCACTCTTAGCAGCTTCGATTGCACCCAAAGCCATTTCGTCGTTCTGAGCGAAAATAGCTTTGATGTCCGGGTTAGCCTGCAGCATGTTTTCTGCTACAGTCAGGCCCTTGCTGCGGTCAAATTCAGCAGTCTGTTTAGCAACAACGGTCAGCTTGCTGTCAGCCAGCTTGTGGAAGCCTTCGCCGCGTTCACGGGAAGCGCTGGCACCGGGGATACCCTCCAGCTCAGCAACCTTAACCTTTTCGCCCAGCTTTTTGATAATGTAATCAGCAGCCATTTCGCCGCCCTTTACGTTATCGGAAGCAACCAGGCATGCTACATCACCCTGGTTAGCACTGCGGTCGAGGCAGATAACAGGGATGTTAGCCTTGTTGGCAGCCTTTACGGACGTAGAAATTGCATCAGAGTCAACAGGGTTAACCAGCAGAACGCTGATGTTTTGCTGCAGCAGGTCAGCAATATCATTAGCCTGCTTTGCAGGATCGTTCTGAGCGTCAACAACCTTTACAGTTACGCCCAGCTCCTTAGCCTTAGCTTCTACGCCTTTAGCCAGGGAAACGAAGAACGGATTGTTTTGAGTGGATACGGAGAAGCCAACGGTGATTTTCTTGTCGTTGCCTTTTGCAGCATCCTTCTTGTCGCTGCCGCCGCAGCCGACAATCATCATAGCCATTGCTACAATGCAGGTTAATACCAATAAAATTTTTTTCATGTGAGAAAATACCTCCCGGAATTAGAAATTACTATGCAGGCAAAAACTTGAATTAAGCAGGCTGCGGCTGAAAAGCACTGGATGGTGCTTTACGTCCGCATCACGCTTAGTTTTTCTTTCTGTCCATCAGCACAGCCAGCAAAATTACTATACCTTTGACAACTTGTTGGTAAAAGCTGGATACGTTTAAGATATTCAGACCATTGTTCAGAGTGCCGATAATCAGCGCACCGATAATGGTACCGAAGATGCGGCCCTTACCGCCGGAAAGACTGGTGCCACCCAATACTACAGCTGCGATAGCATCCAGCTCATAGCCGGTACCGGCAGTAGGCTGAGCACTGTTCAGACGGCTGGTAAGAATAGCGCCTGCCATACCGCAAAGGAAACCTGTTACGGTATAAGCAAATATTTTAATGCGGTTGATTTTGATACCTGCAATGAAGGAAACCTTCTCATTACCGCCGACAGCATAGGTTTTGCGTCCCAGCGGAGTTTTGTGCAGGATGAACCACAAAATGAAAAACATAATCAGCATCATAATAGCAGGAACCGGCAGACCGGCAACATAGCCCTGGCCAAATTCCAGGAATCGGTCATCCTCGGACAGACTGCTGATAGGGTTGCCGTTGGTATATACCAAAGTCAGACCACGGAAAATAGTCATCGTCGCCAAGGTTGCGATAAAGGGCGCCACCTTGCCGTAGGTAATTACCAGGCCGTTGACACTGCCCAGTGCAGCACCGATGAGGCAGGCCAGCACGATACCGAATACAGGATCCATACCGCCCTTGATAAAGCTGCCCATGAGTGCACTGGAAAGCGCCAGAATACTGCCGACGGACAAATCAATACCGCCGGTTAAGATAACAAAGGTCATGCCAAAGGAAATTAAGGCATTGATAGAAACCTGACGCAGCAGGTTTTTCAGGTTGCTGGGATCGATAAAGCTGCTGTTAAGGCAGGAAATGACCACAAACAACACAATAAGTCCGATTATGGAACCGGATTTTTTTAAGATTGCTTTTACATCCATTATTTTTATTGCCCTCCCGTTGCAAGTGTCATGATTTTTTCCTGGTCTGCTTCATCGTGCAGCAGCTCGCCGGCAATGCGGCCTTCGTGGACAACGACGATTCGGTCGCTCATGCCCAATACCTCCGGCAGCTCCGAAGAAACCATAATAATCGAAACGCCACTTGCAGTAAGCTCGTTCATCAGCTCATATATATCGCGTTTTGCACCTACGTCGATACCACGGGTAGGCTCATCCATAATAATGACCTCCGGGTGTCTGCCAACCCATTTGGCAATAACCACCTTCTGCTGGTTACCGCCGGACAACGCACCGGCCTCAAGGTCCAGGCTGCTGGTCTTTACGCCCAGCTTTTTTGCCATTTTATCGGCAAAATCATTAAGAATATTAAAATTGATGACACCGCTTTGGGCAAAGCTGTCAACACTCGGCAGAGCAATGTTACGCAAAATGGAGAAGTCCAGAATCAGGCCCTCTGTTTTGCGGTTTTCGGTTACGAAGCCCAATCCTGCCTTAATAGCATCCTCAGGCTTGGTAATCTTCAAAGACTCGCCCTTGAAAACCAGCTCGCCGCCTGCATGAGGATCAACGCCGAAAACGGCGCGCATGATTTCGGTACGGCCGCTGCCCATAAGGCCGGCAAAGCCCAAAATCTCGCCCTTGCGCAGGTTAAAGTTAATATCATGGAAAACTCCCGGCTGTTCAAAGTGCTTAACCTCCAGCAGCACCTCGCCCGGCTTATTGCGGCGGTCGGGATAAAATTCCGTAATGGAGCGTCCTACCATATCGCGGACAATCTGCTCCATACTGTATTCCTTAACAGGCTTGGTTGCAACGGATACGCCGTCACGCATAACGGTAATCGTGTCGCAGTTCTGCGTAACCTCTTCCATACGGTGCGAAATATACACCATTGCTACACCACGTTTTTTCAGGGAGCGCATAACCTCAAAGAGCTTTTCTGTTTCTCTTTCGGTCAGCGCCGCCGTAGGCTCGTCCATAATAACAACCTTGGCATCCAGCAGAAGGTTACGGACGATTTCCGTCATCTGCTGCTGTCCTACCGAGCATTCGCCGGCTTCCATATCCAGTGGCAGCTCAATTTCAATTTCACGGC
>ULRF01030196.1_pt1 | contig 12415 bp, 7 predicted proteins | sample 1955131 | NCBI WGS metagenome assembly ULRF01 (sample SAMEA4835673, study PRJEB28245) | human gut metagenome | biome: gut microbiome; material: fecal sample | place: Denmark | collected 2008
GTTTGAAAATTCGGCATACAATACTTATCTCGGTGGCTTCAGAGGTACTATTACAATAACTGCTCTTGACTGAGCCGACCTACACGAAAACGGAGGTAGCAAGAAATGAAAAAACGACTACTAAGCATCCTGCTCGCCTTTTGTATGATGATGAGCTTTGTGCCGATGATGGCAAGTGCAATTGAGATTTACATTGACTTGAAAATTGTCGGTCAGGCAAATTTAACGCTCGAAGTTGTGTCGGGCGACAGCATTGACGAGGTCAAGGAGAAAATTCAGGATAAAAGGGGCTTTTCTCCCGATGCGCAAAGACTGTTTTTTGGCGAAAAAGAGCTTGAGAACGGGCGCACGCTGGCAGATTACAATATTCAAAAGGAAAGCACACTGAGCTTGCGTTTGCAAAAGACGATGCAGCTCGGCACAGACGCACTGAATAAAACTGTAAACAGGGCTAGCGCACCTATCGTGTATTTCGGGCAAAATCAAGAAAATAAGCCTGCCGCATGGCGAGTTATCGGTTATGACGGAAACGGTGTTACAAGCGCACAAGGGGATATTACCCTGCTTGCGGCAGGCGCTATGGGAGTTATACCATTTGCCGATATCATATTATACAACGAATACGCACCGAGTAATTTGAAAACCGCGATAGATGCGCTTGCAGAAAAGCTGACGGCAGAAGAAAATGCTGCCGTAAAGAAACGGGCGCTTACAAGCGGAAGTTACAACGGAGAAAATACCGACTGTGTAGCGGGAGGGCAGGTGGATAACGCTGTATTTTGGCCGCTTTCCACAAAAGAGGCTATTGCGGTAAACAACGATCTGCGTGCCTTGGATCCTGCGCATCCGAATTGGGTGACAAGCAGTTGGTACCTGCGCTCTCCTGGCTCCAAGACTTTTTATGTCGCCATCGTGAGTAGTGATGGTTCTGTCCAATACTCTGGGGCCTCTATCCGCAAGAAAAATAATCATCGGACTGTTCGTCCCGCTTTTAACTTAAATCTGAACTCTGTCCTTTTTGCATCTGCTGCCGTGGGCGGAAAGCCCGAAGGAGAGCTGACCCCGATTTCCGAATACAGCGGCAATGAGTGGAAATTGACCCTTTTAGATAGTAGCCGCAATTTTGCCGTAACGGAAAAAGCTGTCAGCGGCGCCCCCGACGATACCGTTACGCTGCATTACACCGGGGCGACCACAGGGATAAATGAATATATTTCCGCTATCATTGCGGATAACAGCGGCACACAGTATTACAGCAGAGTAGCACAGCCTACTGCCGAAAGCGGAACGGTTGAAATCAAAATCCCGTCCGACCTTGCACCGGGCGACTATACCCTGAAGGTCTTCAGCGAACAGTATAACGGCGATTATAATACCGATTACGCAAGTAATTTCACAGACATTGCGCTAACGGTGGAAAATCAGCCTGACGAACAGTTTTCCCTCACCCCCGGCGGCAGATATTATTTTGACCTTTCGGCGATGAATATTCCCGGAACGTTAAACAGCGCTCTGCCGGACAGCACACTTCATTATGTGCCTTTTACCTATGTGGGTACGGTGGAAGCCTACAAACTCACGTCTGCGATGGCGACCACCGAGGAGTATGCACAGCAGAACAAATACGCTCACAGCCTGTTTGTGGCGGACTATGCCGTAACGCATAAGGTAAACTGGAATAACTTAGATACTGCGAGCCTGATTTTCGGCAAGGACTATGTCGCCGGCGGCGTGGACTATACCCTGCGCGCACCGTCTTGTGGAAGTGGGTTTACCGGTTCAGGCGATTCAGAGTGCGGTACGCCCCAAAGCAATGAGTGGGACGCGGTGCTGGACAAGAACAGCGGATATATCCAAAACTGGAATAAAATGTATTCGTGGGGGCAGGACACATCAAGTTACGAATTGTGGTATCGTGCGGTTCGCGGGTACAGTTCGGCCCGCAGCTGGAGCCACGACTATGCTGGGAGCTCCTTCCCGGTCGTCGGTTTCCGCCCCGTCCTTGAAGTCCTGAACCCTGACACACTGGGTCCTGACGGACTGAAGGTCGTTACCCTTGACCTTGGCGGCGGCAAGCTGGGCGGCAGCTCCGATGCTATTCAGATCATCGTGAAAAACGGCAGCGCATTTACCGCTCCCGCATCCGACGGCATGACCCGCCCGGACGGAAATACAGGCAGCTACTTTATGTGGCTTGACGGCAATGGCAATTCCTACGAACCCGGCGACAGTGTTCCGGCTGATGTGACAGCACTGACAGTGCAGTGGACAGCCCCGACCTATACCGTAACCCTGAATACGAACGGCGGCACGATCAACAGCGGCAATGTCACCGGATACACCTATGGCGTGGGCGCAACACTCCCGACAGCCGACGATATGACCTATACAGGCCACACGTTCAAGGGCTGGTATGATAACGAGAGTCTGACCGGCTCTCCTGTGACGGCAATCGGCGGTACAGAAACGGGCAATAAGGAATATTGGGCGAAGTGGGAGATCAATCAATATACCATCACAGTCAAACCCGAAAACGGCAAAGCGGATATTACCATAACGCAGGATTACGGCACGCAGATTGCCTCCCCTGCCGACCCGACAAGAGAGGGATACACCTTTATCGGCTGGGATATGGAAATTCCCACGACCATGCCTGCCGAAAATATAACGCTTAAAGCACGGTGGAAAGACATTGAAAAGCCGACGGGCGAAATTATCATAGGCACAAATAAATGGCGCGAATTCTTAAACAAGCTGACCTTCGGTCTGTTCTTTAAGGATACGCAGGAGGTAACGATAAACGCTTTCGATAACAGCGGAACCGTATTTGTCTCTTATTTGGTGACCGATCGTGACCTCTCCGAGACGGAACTCGGCTCTCTTGTATACAATGCGTATGATGAGCCGTTTTTAATAGAGCCTAACGGAGAATATATTGTTTATGCAATGCTTGTTGACGAGAGCATGAATATAACATATCTTCGCTCCGACCGCATAACGCTTGATAATATCCGGCCTGTAATCGGCGGCATTGAAAACGGCAAGACCTACTGCGAGGCACAGACAGTTACAATTGACGAGAAGTATATAGATACAGTTACCGTAAACGGCACAAAGGTCACGCTTGATGAAAACGGCGGCTTTACTCTCTCTCCTGCGGACGGCGAACAGAAAATCATTGTCACCGATAAGGCAGGCAACACCGCCGAGATGACCGTGACGATAAACGACGGGCACACCTTCGGCGAATGGACATCAAACGGCGACGGCACGCATAGCCGTAAATGCACCGTGGACGGCTGCAAGGGTGTTGAAACAATGGCTTGCTCGGGCGGCAAGGCAACCTGCGCCGAAAAAGCGGTATGCGAATACTGCGGCAAGGCTTACGGAAAGACTGATTCAAACAATCACACCGACTTAAAGCACATCGATGCAAAGGCGGCAACGAAGGCCGCCGAGGGCAATATCGAGTATTGGTACTGCGGCGGCTGTGATAAGTATTACAGCGACAAAGACGGTATAAACGAAATTAAGAAGGCCGACACCGTAACGGCTAAGCTGCCGGGCGATCCGAAGTCTCCCCGAACCGGCAACGCAAGCGACCTCGCTTTATGGATTTCCCTGCTGCTTGTCAGCGGCGGCGTAACAGGCGTCACGGCAGCCTTGCGCAAAAAGAAAAAACACAAAGTATAATTTTTTTCGTTTCCCTTTTCTGCTTTTACGGCAGTAAAAAGCCTCCGTTTAAAAAACGGAGGCTTTCGTTTATTGCGGCTTATGCATATTCTCGATTTTTTTAATGTATTCGGTGCTGTTCTCAAGAAATTTCCGAGTATCAAAGGACTCGTTTTTAAGGCTGTTTTGAATAATAATACCATCGGAAACCATCAAAATAAGCCAAGTGAAATAGTCGGCAGAAACAACGTCTGTTCTCTCGGCGATTTTTGCCGAAATGAGCTTTTGGAATTCATCATAGCGATGAATCAGCTTAGCTCTGATTTCCTCGTCGCCGAGCAATGCCGCGTCAAAGAGGTGAAGCCTGAGCCCGGCATAGGCTATATTTCTCTCGATTACATAATTTACAAGACGGTGCGGCGAGGTATCCTTTTCCTTGTTTTCCGTCCATTGTATCAGCTCGTCCCATTGGCGCGAAAGATAGCGGTCGGTAACGGCAAAAAGAATTTCGTTTTTGCTTTTATAATAGTAATACAGCGTGCCCTTCGAAATATTCGCCTTTTCGGCTATTTTCGCGAGAGTCACCTCCGAAAAGGAATTTACCTTTAAAAGCTCCTCAGCAGTATCAAGTATGATTTCGTTTATATTTTCGGGTCTTTGAGCTGCCATAATACCCTCCTGCAAAATTTCTTAAAGTATAACACGAACAATCGGCAATGTCTACAAAACAATATTCACAAAAAAAACACATAAGAGTGATTTTTTTAGTTGAAAGTATTGACAAACGCTTTTTTCGGAATTATACTTGGCTTATGAGTCGGTCAGTTAACCGACATATTTTTTATGCACAGTCGGGCGTGTGACCGACTGCAAGGCTGATTAAAAGAGGCTTGAAGTTATGAACATATCATCAATTAACAAAAAATTGAAAAAGACTTTCGGCGGAAAATTCAGTGCTTCAAAGGAGAACGGCTCGATTTTTGTTCGAGGCAAAAGCTCCGATTGGGGCGAAATCGTCGCGGCTTGCCAAGCGGCGGCAAAAAAATTCAGCACAACGCATATTGTCAACGATATTGTTTACACGGGCGAGCAGCCCGCTCCGACGCGTCTGCCGTCTCTCAAGGATTATTTCCTCGATGGCAGAACACCCGACGTGCTTGTTATCGGCGGCGGCATTTCAGGTGCTTCGATAGCAAGAGAGCTGACCAAGTGGAAGCTTGACGTTTTACTTGTAGACAAGGAGGCGGACCTTGCACTTCAGGCGTCGGGACGCAACGACGGCGAAGTGCACCCCGGAATCGACCTCGGCAAAGGCTCGCTCAAGCACAAGTACATTCGCCGCGCAAACCATATGTATGCAGACGTTTGCCGCGAGCTTGACGTTCCGTTTAAGCAGGTAGGTCAATATGTGCTTTTCCGCAACGCCGCGCTGAAGCCGCTTATCGGTCTGTATGCTTTTTGGCGGAAGCATCACGACGGCATAGAGGACACCGAGATAATCTCGGGCAAGGAGCTTATGCGCCGCGAGCCGAACCTCACACCGGAGACAAAATTCGCAATGTATAATCCGAGCGCAGGCTGTGTTTGCCCTTACGGACTCACCATAGCCTATGCCGAAAACGCCGTTCAAAACGGCGCGCAGGTAAGTCTTAACACCGCCGTGCTCTCCATGGAGGTGTCGGAGCATAACATCATAAGCGTTACCACCAACAGAGGCGTTATTCATCCGAAAATCGTTATCAACGCCGCAGGCGTTTTTGCCGAGGATATTGCCGCCATGGCGGATGACAGATTTTTCTCGATTCATCCGCGCCGAGGAACCAACTCGATTCTTGACCAAAAAGCAGGCGCATATATGCACTCGGTAGCCTCCGTAAAGGACATAAGCGTTCACGGTAAAACCCATTCAAAGGGCGGCGGCATATTGCACACCGTCCACGATAATCTTCTCGTAGGACCCGACGCCGTAGAAACGGTTGAAAAGGAAAACACGGAAACACGTGCCGAGAGCATTAAAACCGTCTTCGACAAGCAGACTCAAACAATGCCGGCGCTGTCAAAACGTGATATAATCACTTATTTCACGGGCGTTCGCGCTCCTACCTTTGAGGAGGATTTTATACTTGAACCCGGCAGAAGAACAAGGAATTTGATTCACGTAGCCGGTATTCAATCCCCCGGACTTACAACCGCCCCCGCGGTTGCCGTCGATATGGCGGAGCTTGCGGTCGATATGCTCGGCAAGACCGAGACGGTTGAAAAAAACAACAATTATAATCCTATTCGCAAGGGCGTTCCCGTGCTTCGCGAAATGGACGACGATACAAGAGAAAAAATGATAGCCGAAAATCCCGACTACGGCGAGATTATTTGCCGCTGCGAGCAAATCAGCAAGGGTGAAATTCTCGACGCGTTGAAATCCCCGATATGCGTTCCGACGGTTGACGGTATCAAAAAACGCATAAGACCGGGAATGGGACGTTGTCAGGGCGGCTTCTGCTCGCCGCTTGTCACCAAAATAATTGCCGAATTCCTCGGCGTTCCGCTGTATGAGGTTAAAAAATCCTCGGCGGAAGCGGTGATAACATACGGCGAAACAAAGGTAAACGAAGGAGGCGAAGAGTGATGACGACAGGTAACTATGACGTACTTGTTGTCGGCGGCGGTCCTGCCGGACTTGCGGCGGCAATAAGCGCTCATGATAACGGTGCCAAGGTTCTCCTTCTTGAAAGAGAGGCAAGGCTCGGAGGAATACTCAAGCAGTGCATTCACGACGGTTTCGGTCTTCATCACTTCGGTGAGCAGCTCTCAGGTCCTGAATACGCCGAGCGGTTTGAGGATGAGCTGTACAAACGCAATATCGAATACAGCACCCTGACGTTTGTCACGAAAATAGACAAAAACGGCGACGGAAGCTTTTCGGTGCATACCGTCGGCAGAAGCGGCGTTTCGATATTTACGGCAAAAGCGCTTGTGCTGGCTACTGGCTGCCGCGAGCGTACCGCCAAGCAGGTATTTATTCACGGTACGCGTCCTGCAGGCGTTTTCACGGCCGGAACCGCACAGCATTTTACAAATCTGCTCGGGCTTATGCCCGCCAAAAAATGCGTAATTCTCGGTTCGGGCGACATCGGTCTTATTATGGCTCGTCGCTTGACCCTTGAGGGCGCAAAGGTTCTCGGCGTTTATGAGGCAAAGCCTACGCCGTCGGGACTTACGAGAAACCTGCATCAATGCCTGCACGATTATGATATTCCGCTGCACCTGTCGCACACCGTCACTCGCGTGTTCGGAGTTGACAGGCTCGAAGCAGTTGAAATTTCAAAGGTTGACGAAAATATGACTCCGATACCCGGCACACAGAGCCGCGTCGAATGTGACACGCTGATTCTCTCGGTCGGATTGATTCCCGAAAACGAGCTTGCCGAGTCCGTCGGAGTAAAGCTTGACCCACGCACAAAGGGTCCCGTATGCGACGGCCAGTGTATGACGAGCATCGACGGCGTATTCAGCTGCGGCAACGCTTTGCACGTCAACGATTTGGTTGACTTTGTTTCGCAGAACGCCGAGCAGGCGGGAAAATCAGCCGCTGCTTATTCGGGCAGAGAAAGACGGCTTATTGAGATAACCCCGGGTGACGGCTTATTGTACGCAGTGCCGCAAAGGCTTAATCTCAACGAGGATAACAGTAAAACAGACCTGTATTTCCGCGTCCGCGAGGAGGAAAACAACTGTGCGCTTCATATTTACGCGGACGGTAAGGAAATACTTAAAAAGCGTTACGCATTTATGCGTCCGCCCGAAATGGAAAATCTCACGATTGATTTCAGCGCATGCGAATTAAACGAAAACAGCCGAGTTGAGCTTCGGCTGGAAAGACTCGGTAAAGGAGACGGTGTAAAATGACAAAAGAATTGGTTTGCATCGTTTGTCCACGTTCATGCAGAATGACGATTACATCAGACGGCGACGAGCTTGTTGTGACCGGCAACACCTGCAAAAGGGGCAAAGAATTCGCCGTAAGCGAAATGACCGACCCGCGTCGTACCGTTTGCACAACGGTGCGCACCGCCTTCCCTTCGGTACCGGTTCTGCCCGTTCGCGTATCGGGGCCGATTCCCAAAAACAGAATTTTCGACCTGATGCACGAGGTAAACCGTATCACCGTTTCAAAACGACTCGGGCGAGAGGAAGTCGTTGTACCGAATATTCTCAATCTCGGCGTGGATTTGATTGCAACAAGCAATATCCTGAAGGACGAGAATAAGCAACCTTAAAAAAGAAAGAGGGGAAAATCTTTAATGGAACAGTCACTTGTGCTGACCTTTGACGTCGGCACGCAGAGTGCAAGATGCTTGCTTGTCAATGAGAGTGGAGACTTTGAGGATAAGGAGCAGCAAAAATACAAGGTTCCTTATTTATCAAAACAGCCCGGATGGGCAGAACAGACCCCGGATTTTTATTTTAACATTATAGCCGAAATGTCAAAAAAGGTTATCGAGAGAAATGCCGATAAGCTTGACCGCATAACAGCCGTATGCCTTACCTGCATACGTGACACGGTGCTTTGCCTCGACAAAGACAAACGTCCGCTTCGCGACATAATATTATGGCTCGACGAGCGTGAGGCCGACGAGGACGGACAGATTCCGGCAGCAAAACGCGCATTGTTTTCGCTTGTGGGAATGGGAGAATCGGTAGATATGATTTACCGAGCCTCTACCGGCAACTGGATTATGCAAAACGAGCCCGAAATATGGGCCAAAACAGACAAATACGTTATGCTGCCGTCATATCTCAACTATCTTTTGACGGGCGAGCTTAAGGATTCCGTGGCAAATATGATAGGTCACGTACCGTTTGATTACAAAAACCGCCGTTGGATGAAACCCGGTGCTCTCACGCGCTGCGTGTGCAATGTTCCGTCTGAAAAGCTCTGTGAGCTTGTTCCGTCGGGCGAGATTATAGGCAAAATCACAAAAGATGCGTCCGAAAAAACGGGCATCCCAATGGGACTTCCGCTTATAGCAACCGGCTCCGACAAGGGCTGTGAAACCATCGGTATGTCCGTTGTAAAATCAAACCGGGCGGCAATTTCCTTCGGCACGACCTCAACCTTACAAATGGCGGTTAAAAAATATTTTGAACCGCAGCCTTATATGCCGGCTTATCCGGCTGTTCCGAACGATATGTTCAATCCCGAATTCGAGGTCTATCGCGGATTTTGGATGATTTCATGGTTTATAGAGCAGTTTGCCGCGAAGGATAAGGTTGACGCCGCCGAGGAGGGCGTTTGCATAGAGCGTTATCTTGACGATAAAATCAAGGATATTGAGGCCGGCTCCGGCGGACTTATTTTACAGCCGTTTTGGACTCCGGGCATCACGAACCCGAACGCGAGCGGCGCAATTATAGGCTTTTCGGATTTCCATACGCGTTATCATTTGTATCGCGCCATAATAGAGGGCATCTGCTTAGAGCTGTACCACGGGCTCGTTAAAATGCAAAAACGCTCAAGCGTCACGGTAGATGAGCTTTATGCCGGCGGAGGCGGCTCCAGCAGCCCGGTCGTATGTCAAATTGCCGCAGATGTGTTCGGCTTGCCCGTACACCGTATTCAGACTCACGAGGCGAGCGCAGTCGGCTGTGCCATGGTCGCGTTTATTTCACAGGGCGTTTACAGCAGCTATGAGGACGCCATAGAGCATATGGTACATAAAAAAGACGTATTTATTCCGAACGAGGAAAACCACCGAACCTATATGAAAATTTACGGCAAGGCATATTCTCACCTTGCCTCAAGATTAAAGCCAATAGAAAAATACCTACATCATTTTCAAACAGGAGGACACTGATAATGAGTACAAAACCGTATAAGGGCTTTGAGCCTAAATGGATGCTTCAGAGAGCACCTGAGAACAGCTATCGTTCAATTTTCCGCTGGGGCGACCCCGACTTCTTCAAATATCCGAAGGAGAGCCTTTACAAATATGTTAAAAAACGCTGCAATCTCAAGGACGAGGAGTTTATGCAGTATAATGACGATTTGGGTCTTGACCCCGTAAATCTCGGCGAAGAGCACGCTCCGAAGATTGACAAAAAGCACGTAAAGGCCATTGCCGCAATAGTCGGCGAAAAGAACGTCTCACAGAGCGACTACGACCGTCTCGCCGTTTCCTACGGACAGACAATGTACGATCTTCTCAGAATGCGTCACCGTCGCTTTGACTCTCTTCCCGACCTTGTTGTTTTCCCGGAGACAAGCGAGCAGATTGAGAAAATCGTGGCCTACGTCACAAAGAATAAAATACCGCTCTATGTTTACGGCGGCGGCTCGTCGGTTACAAGAGGCGTTGAGCCCATTAACGGCGGCGTTTCTCTTGATATGCGCCGCAACTTCAACAAGGTCATTAAATTCAATGAGACCGACCAGACCATTACCGTTCAGGCAGGTATGTCCGGACCAAAGCTCGAGGAAACGCTTCAAAACGCTCAGAGCCTTTTCGGCGCAAAGCGTCCGTACACCTGCGGTCACTTCCCGCAGTCGTTTGAATATTCCTCCGTCGGCGGATGGACCGTCACACGCGGTGCCGGTCAGAACAGCACCTATTACGGCACCATAGCCGATATAGTTGTTTCGCAGAAATACGCCACACCGATAGGTAAAATCGAGACAAGTCACTATCCGAGAGAGGCAACGGGACCGAATCTCAATCAGGTCATGATGGGCGGCGAGGGCACCTTCGGCGTTCTTACCGAGGTCACGCTCAAGTTTTTCCGCTGGATGCCCGAAAACAGAAAACGCTTTTCTTATATGTTCAAGGACTGGCCGACAGCTATGCGCGCCGCTCGTGAAATGATGCAGTGCGAGTGCGGCTTCTCCTCTGTTTTCCGTCTTTCAGACCCTGAGGAGACTTCATTAATGCTCCATCTTTACAACGTTGACGAAACGCCGCTTGAGCCTCTTCTTGATAAATTGGGCTACAAGGACTTTGAGCGCTGTCTCTTCCTCGGATTTACAGACGGCGAAAAGGGCTTCTCAAGAAACGTTGCGCATAACATAATGAAAATTGCCGTTAAGCACGGCGGTATCCCGATGACCGGCTACGTATGCAAGGGCTGGGAAAAGGGCCGCTTCAACGACCCGTATCTTCGCGATACACTCATGGATTTCGGCTTTATGATCGATACGCTTGAGTGCACGGTCAACTGGTCAAATATGGCTCGTGTTCACCGTGAGGTTCGTGAGGTTTGCCATAAGCTTCCGAACACAATCGTTACAACTCATATGTCGCATTGCTATCCGCAGGGCGCCAACCTCTACTTCATCTTTATGACTAAAATGCAGGACGAAGAGGAGTTCCGTGCTTATCACGCAACAATTCTCGACGCCATACAGAAGAGCGGTGCAGCCATCAGCCACCACCACGGTATCGGAAAGATGTTTGCCCCGTGGCTTGAGGGCTACCTCGGCGAAAAGGAATACGGCATAATCCGCACGCTTAAAAACTATTTTGACCCCGATTACCTTATGAATCCGGGCGGAACCATAGGCCTTGACCTTAAGCCCGAGGACAAAAAGTATCTGCGTGAGCATACCGAGTATGTTGACGAGCTCAAGGACTGAATAGGCTTTGAAGCGCGGCTCAAAGCCGTAACGTCAAGCATAAACACATAAAATCAAGGCTTTCGTTTCAGGTGAGACGAAAGCCTTTTTATTGCCGTTCACAGAAAAGCTTACTTTTTGTATAAGCTTTCGGCATTTGCGGATGTTGACTGTTTGCCGTCGTAATTATATAATAATTTATAACAAAATTTCGCCGCATATGTAATATGTCGCACAAGTAAAGAGGTTCATCATGACAGATAAAAGCTATTCAATTATTTTCAGCAGCCCGACAGGCAACACGAGGCTGCTCGCCGACGCCATTCGCGACGCGCTGCCGGAGGAAAACTGCAATTATTTCGGAGTGAGCGAAAACGCCGATACACAATCCGACATTTTGTTTATAGGCTTTTGGACGGATAAGGGAACCGCCGACAAGGCGACCTTGGATTTGCTCGAAAAGCTGAAAAATAAAAGGATTTTTCTTTTCGGAACGGCGGGCTTCGGCGGAGACGAGGAGTACTTCAAAGAAATCCTCGCAAATACAAAAAAGAGCATTAGTGCCAGCAACATCACAGTCGGCGAGTATATGTGTCAGGGGAAAATGCCGCAAACGGTCAGGGAGCGCTATATCAAAATGAAAAGCCTGCCGAATCCCGTGCCGAATCTCGATATGCTGATTGAAAACTTTGACCGTGCTCTGTCTCATCCCGACGAAAACGATTTGAAAAGGCTGAGACTCTCCGTGGAAAAGCTGTAACATTAAGCGACAGCGCGACCTACCCCGCTAAGCTGTGCCGCGTATCATATTACTATTGATTTATTGCAAAAATAATGATAAAATATTCAGCGTAGCACGTAAGCAGGTGTAGTTTAATGGCAGAACATCAGCTTCCCAAGCTGAATACGGGGGTTCGATTCCCCTCACCTGCTCCAAAAACGGCAAGCATCCTTTGATGCTTGTCGTTTTTTACTTTTTTACATTTTACTCTCGTCTCGCTTTTCTTTCGTCTACCCTCAGTCCGCTCACTTCATTATTCGCTGTTCACTTTTCTCTCTTCGCTCAACCTCTCCTCTCTTGCAGAGGAAGGTGAGCCTCGTCAAGGCAAGCCGGAGGGATTCTGCCTCCCTTGTAAA
>ULRF01024540.1_pt1 | contig 12340 bp, 9 predicted proteins | sample 1955131 | NCBI WGS metagenome assembly ULRF01 (sample SAMEA4835673, study PRJEB28245) | human gut metagenome | biome: gut microbiome; material: fecal sample | place: Denmark | collected 2008
CGTTCTGCGTAAAGAACGCCGCGGCGACTACCTCGGCGCAACCGTGCAGGTTATTCCGCACATCACTAACGCAATCAAAGAGCGCGTGCTGGAAGGCGGCGAAGGTCATGACGTAGTACTGGTAGAAATCGGCGGTACAGTAGGTGATATCGAATCCCTGCCGTTCCTCGAAGCGATTCGCCAGATGGCTGTTGAAATTGGCCGTGAGCACACTCTGTTTATGCACCTGACGCTGGTGCCGTACATGGCAGCGTCTGGTGAAGTCAAAACCAAACCGACTCAGCACTCTGTTAAAGAGCTGCTTTCCATCGGTATCCAGCCTGATATCCTGATTTGTCGTTCAGATCGCGCCGTTCCGGCGAACGAACGTGCGAAGATTGCATTGTTCTGTAATGTTCCGGAAAAAGCGGTTATTTCTCTGAAAGACGTCGATTCCATCTATAAAATTCCGGGCCTGTTGAAATCTCAGGGGCTGGACGATTATATTTGTAAACGATTCAGCTTAAACTGCCCGGAAGCGAATCTGTCCGAATGGGAACAGGTTATCTTCGAAGAAGCGAATCCGGTAAGTGAAGTCACCATCGGTATGGTCGGCAAGTACATTGAACTGCCGGATGCTTATAAATCAGTGATCGAAGCACTGAAACACGGTGGGCTGAAGAATCGTGTCAGCGTCAACATCAAACTGATCGATTCACAAGATGTTGAAACGCGCGGCGTTGAAATCCTTAAAGGTCTGGACGCAATCCTCGTACCTGGCGGTTTTGGCTATCGTGGCGTAGAAGGCATGATTACGACCGCGCGTTTTGCGCGTGAGAACAATATTCCTTATCTGGGCATTTGCCTGGGTATGCAGGTGGCGTTAATTGATTACGCTCGCCATGTTGCCAACATGGAGAACGCCAACTCTACGGAATTTGTGCCAGACTGTAAGTACCCGGTTGTGGCGCTGATTACCGAGTGGCGCGATGAAAACGGCAACGTTGAAGTTCGTAGCGAGAAGAGCGATCTCGGCGGTACCATGCGTCTCGGCGCACAGCAGTGCCAGTTGGTTGACGATAGCCTGGTTCGCCAGCTGTACAATGCGCCGACAATTGTTGAGCGTCATCGTCACCGTTACGAAGTCAACAACATGCTGTTGAAACAGATTGAAGATGCAGGTCTGCGCGTTGCGGGCCGTTCCGGGGATGATCAGTTGGTCGAGATCATCGAAGTTCCGAATCACCCGTGGTTCGTGGCTTGCCAGTTCCATCCGGAGTTTACTTCTACTCCACGTGATGGTCACCCGCTGTTTGCAGGCTTTGTGAAAGCCGCCAGCGAGTTCCAGAAACGTCAGGCGAAGTAAGTAAAAAAGTTAGAACGGCAACGCGTACCCTGGGTACGCGTTGTTTGTCTGGAGTTTCAGTTTAACTAGTGACTTGAGGAAAACCTAATGTCCAAAATCGTAAAAATCATCGGTCGTGAAATCATCGACTCCCGTGGTAACCCGACTGTTGAAGCCGAAGTACATCTGGAGGGTGGTTTCGTCGGTATGGCAGCTGCTCCGTCAGGTGCTTCTACTGGTTCCCGTGAAGCTCTGGAACTGCGCGATGGCGACAAATCCCGTTTCCTGGGTAAAGGCGTAACCAAAGCTGTTGCTGCGGTAAACGGCCCGATCGCTCAGGCGCTGATTGGCAAAGATGCTAAAGATCAGGCTGGCATTGACAAGATCATGATCGACCTGGACGGCACCGAAAACAAATCCAAATTCGGCGCGAACGCAATCCTGGCTGTATCTCTGGCTAACGCCAAAGCTGCTGCAGCTGCTAAAGGTATGCCGCTGTACGAGCACATCGCTGAACTGAACGGTACTCCGGGCAAATACTCTATGCCGGTTCCGATGATGAACATCATCAACGGTGGTGAGCACGCTGACAACAACGTTGATATCCAGGAATTCATGATTCAGCCGGTTGGCGCGAAAACTGTGAAAGAAGCCATCCGCATGGGTTCTGAAGTTTTCCATCACCTGGCAAAAGTTCTGAAAGCGAAAGGCATGAACACTGCTGTTGGTGACGAAGGTGGCTATGCGCCGAACCTGGGTTCCAACGCTGAAGCTCTGGCTGTTATCGCTGAAGCTGTTAAAGCTGCTGGTTATGAACTGGGCAAAGACATCACTCTGGCGATGGACTGCGCAGCTTCTGAATTCTACAAAGATGGTAAATACGTTCTGGCTGGCGAAGGCAACAAAGCGTTCACCTCTGAAGAATTCACTCACTTCCTGGAAGAACTGACCAAACAGTACCCGATCGTTTCTATCGAAGACGGTCTGGACGAATCTGACTGGGACGGTTTCGCATACCAGACCAAAGTTCTGGGCGACAAAATCCAGCTGGTTGGTGACGACCTGTTCGTAACCAACACCAAGATCCTGAAAGAAGGTATCGAAAAAGGTATCGCTAACTCCATCCTGATCAAATTCAACCAGATCGGTTCTCTGACCGAAACTCTGGCTGCAATCAAGATGGCGAAAGACGCTGGCTACACTGCAGTTATCTCTCACCGTTCTGGCGAAACTGAAGACGCTACCATCGCTGACCTGGCTGTTGGTACTGCTGCAGGCCAGATCAAAACTGGTTCTATGAGCCGTTCTGACCGTGTTGCTAAATACAACCAGCTGATTCGTATCGAAGAAGCTCTGGGCGAAAAAGCACCGTACAACGGTCGTAAAGAGATCAAAGGCCAGGCATAAGACTGACTTTATCTGATTTAAAAATGCCAGCCTCCGGGCTGGCATTTTTTATGGTTGAGTTACCAGCGGCCGGATGCGCCGCCACCTCCAGAAGAACCGCCACCGCCGCTAAATCCGCCGCCACTTGAGCCTCCACCGGAACCGCTGTTGTCTGAATGATAACTTTTACCTGATGCTCTTTTCTGAAGTACACATAAACAGGTAAAGACCATAAATATGGTGAAAGTAAAAAAGAAGGAAAATACAGCAATGGAAAAAATTTTATCGGAGAACAGGAATAAATCTAAAAGATAGATTGCTGAAATATAGACTCCACTTTTACATGCGCGACAAAAATTACTGCCTTGATGAAAAAACCAGAAAGGGAAGAACATCACTGCAAATACCCAAAAAATAGCAAAGTAATAATGATCACTGGAAGACGCTGATTCACTTTCTGAAGGATTAGTCGGATATTGGTGTTGTGAAGTGAGTTGGTTATTCAAAGCGTTTATAGCTAGCTCTAATCCCTGAGCAAATTTTTGTTGTTTAAATGCGGGTATCATGTTGCTACGGATGATATCTCTAGCCAGAGCATCGGTTACCTTTTCTTCCAGCCCATAACCTACCTGGATGCGGACAGTACGATCTGACCAGGCAACAATGATCAGTATCCCATCATTACGTTTGGCATCTCCTAAACGCCAATTGTCAAAAACTCTTGTAGCATATTGTTCAATTGTCTCGTCTTTGGTTGTGGGAACAATTAATACAGCAATTTGCACTTGGGTATTATTGAAAATAGATTCTAACTTGTGCGTCAGTTCTTTCTTTTCTTGTGAGTTTAAGCTACTCGTAAGATCCGTAACTTGTTACTGTAATTGTGGGACAATAGTTGGTTGGGCTGCAACAAAGGAACATACGAAAGTGAACATTAGTATGAAATAGCGCATTATAAATTTCTCATTAAATCTGGATAAATAAATTGACGGCGGCATCGGTAATTTTAGATTCGTTATCATTAAAAACTAATACAGAAAAAATAAATATAATTTTGGTGAATGTTTTGACATGATTAAATCCATTTTCTTTATTTTCTTCTGACATAATACGTTACTCCCTTTAATTATTAACGATATGTTTCGCATTTTTCTTTAAATCTGCATGTAACAGAATGTTAATAAGACATGATTGTTGCGGCAGGATCTGCAATAATTAACAATTATCCACTTCACAGAGAATGCTATGCAGTACCCGATTAACGAGATGTTCCAGACCCTGCAAGGTGAGGGTTACTTTACCGGCGTCCCCGCCATTTTTATTCGTTTACAGGGATGCCCGGTTGGCTGTGCCTGGTGCGACACCAAACACACCTGGGAAAAGCTTGAGGATCGGGAAGTCTCCCTTTTCAGCATTCTGGCGAAGACCAAAGAGAGTGATAAGTGGGGGGCGGCGAGCAGTGAAGATTTGCTGGCTGTCATTGGTCGGCAGGGATATACCGCGCGGCATGTGGTGATTACGGGTGGTGAGCCTTGCATTCATGATTTGCTGCCACTGACTGACCTGCTCGAAAAGAACGGTTTTAGCTGCCAGATCGAAACCAGTGGAACTCATGAAGTACGCTGCACACCGAATACCTGGGTTACCGTATCACCAAAGCTGAACATGCGCGGCGGCTATGAAGTGTTGTCACAGGCACTGGAGCGAGCCAACGAAATCAAGCATCCAGTGGGGCGCGTACGTGATATTGAAGCACTGGATGAACTACTGGCAACGCTGACCGATGATAAACCGCGAGTCATTGCACTGCAGCCGATTAGCCAAAAGGATGATGCCACACGTTTGTGCATTGAAACCTGCATTGCGCGTAATTGGCGTTTGTCGATGCAAACACATAAATATCTAAATATTGCCTGATTAAACATTTATAAGCGTTATAAATGGGTGGAACCTGTAAAGACTTCTACTCATTTATATTGTTTGTCGCCTCTGAAAACTCCTCCATTTTACCCATCCAGGGCTAATCATTAGCATTCTCTACAAATTCTGTGGCATTAATTTTTCGCTGGAGTGAAAATTATTGCGGTAAAGTTTGGTAGATTTTAGTTTGTATAGAGTTATTTTAAATATTTACCTTTTTAATCAATGGATTAAGTGCTCTTTAACATAATGGATGTGTTGTTTGTGTGATACTATAAAGTTGGTAGATTGTGACTGGCTTAAAAAATCATTAATTAATAATAGGTTATGTTTACAGAGTTCCCCGCGCCAGCGGGGATAAACCGACGCTGATTATTCCGTACCAGTATTGTGAGGCGAGTTCCCCGCGCCAGCGGGGATAAACCGGCTATCGCAGCAACACCCCAGCAGGAGCACACGAGTTCCCCGCGCCAGCGGGGATAAACCTCCCACTTCCCGCGCTCCATATCGATGATATACGAGTTCCCCGCGCCAGCGGGGATAAACCGAAAAGGGCCGCATTGACGGCCCTGTGTTATCGGAGTTCCCCGCGCCAGCGGGGATAAACCGGGGTGGCGGTGGTGCTGTAATTCACACCGGTAGAGTTCCCCGCGCCAGCGGGGATAAACCGTATTCCCCCAGTCACCCCCGCCACCAAAATCAGAGTTCCCCGCGCCAGCGGGGATAAACCGATTTTTCAGACTCATCAAAATAATCCTTTAATGAGTTCCCCGCGCCAGCGGGGATAAACCGCATTGCCTTTGCAGCGTCTTTCCGATCATTCAGAGTTCCCCGCGCCAGCGGGGATAAACCGAACGTGAGATACGCCTCCCAGCGGCGCTCGGTGAGTTCCCCGCGCCAGCGGGGATAAACCGCCGTCAAACAGTATCACCGCGTTAACGCCCGCGAGTTCCCCGCGCCAGCGGGGATAAACCGCCACACACGTCGAGCTGGTGGGGGTTAATGCTGAGTTCCCCGCGCCAGCGGGGATAAACCGACACCTCTACTGACGTTCCTGAACAAGAAGATGAGTTCCCCGCGCCAGCGGGGATAAACCGCTCTGTCGTTTTCATATTACCGGCCTGCCACTGAGTTCCCCGCGCCAGCGGGGATAAACCGGCCAGGAATGCAGCATTTTGCATGGGAAATGAGAGTTCCCCGCGCCAGCGGGGATAAACCGCCGATATTTTCCTGACGTCGAAAAAAGAGGACGAGTTCCCCGCGCCAGCGGGGATAAACCGCTGGGCGAGGGAGAAACGCCAGCGGAGCAGTAGAGTTCCCCGCGCCAGCGGGGATAAACCGGGATCACAAGGGCGGCTATCAGGGTGGACGGAGAGTTCCCCGCGCCAGCGGGGATAAACCGCCCTCCAGTACTGTGATGCGATCTTTAAGTCCGAGTTCCCCGCGCCAGCGGGGATAAACCGACTGGTTCTGTAACCCAAATTTGGGATCATTCGAGTTCCCCGCGCCAGCGGGGATAAACCGACTATCGGCGCTGTTCAGTTGGGACAGAAACAGAGTTCCCCGCGCCAGCGGGGATAAACCGTTATCGCACCGTGTTAAACCGGCAGAAAAACAGAGTTCCCCGCGCCAGCGGGGATAAACCGCGTGCCTTCGACTTTGCGGATCACGTCGTCTTGAGTTCCCCGCGCCAGCGGGGATAAACCGACGGGGACGAATCACAGCAGCGTTATCGTGATGAGTTCCCCGCGCCAGCGGGGATAAACCGCCTCTCAATTTGTAACGTCTGCAATGTCAGGCGAGTTCCCCGCGCCAGCGGGGATAAACCACCATATAACCCGTTATCTCTTTCTCAAGTTTTTATATTAGCAGTACTTGTAATAAGCAACATATCCACGTAACACCTCATGTTCAAAATAGTTCTCCATGCCAGAGAGGTTCACAATTATCGATACAAAAAATTAAATTTAATCAAAGTGTTATTTGTATGATTCTTAAATCGTTAAGAAATTTTAATCTATTATTTTTTTAATATTGAATTAATGCCTGTTAATTTTTTCTTTAGAATAACAGTATGTTTTTTAAGCTTGTTATTCATTGGTTAAGTAATAAATCTGGAAGTTTGTCTTTGTTTTGAGGCTAATGAGTGGTTTTACATAACCGCCTCTATACGCTGTTGATGAATAGTTCTTATGAATAAAGATATCCAGTTCATACTTTAAGTGAAAATTGATAAAGTGCGATTCGTATTGTCTTTTATTCTAAAGACATCGAGTGTAGTTAATATTCCTTGTAAAAACAGGGATAAACCGAACTAGTTAAAGTTTTTATTATGTTCCCTGCATCAGCGGGGATAAACCGGACTTGTTATCATTTTTTAAGTTGTCGAACTTATGTTCCCCGCGTCAGCGGGGATAACCATTCAGGTATGTTCAGGCCGGGCAGTTTCCCGCCCGGCCTTCCTCACTTACGCATTCGACCAGCTCTGGATCGAATCCACATTCCCCAATTCCCCATGCATCACTTCATACGATTTTTTCAGGATCACATCAGTATGTTTGGTTAGGTCTTTGAAAATGCCTTTATTCATCGCGTCGTAGCGTTTGGCATTGCTCTCAATCGGTATAAAGATATCTTTCACGCGAACCATCTTATCAACAGCCGTTGCGTAATCCGGGTATAGCCCCAGACCTACCGCTGTATTAATCGCTGCTCCCAGACTTGCACAACCGTTAATGGCGTTACGGCGTGCCGGAAGGTTGAACACGTCGGCAAAAATTTGCATAAACAGATCGCTGTTCGAACCGCCGCCAGTAATGATCACATGCTTCGCAAAGTGATTCATTTCATTACACATATTGTCGTAATTGTTCTTCAGCGTTAGCGCCACGCTTTCCAATATCGAACGATATATCCATGCGTAATCCATGCTGGAATCAAAGCCGATCATAATCCCGCGTTTGTACGGTTCCCACGGATTGGTCAGCCAGTCCAGCACCGTCATCAGCCCATTACAGCCAGGTGGCACACTAGAGGCTTTCTTGTTGAGTAAATCTTCCGGTGAAAGATCCTGCGCCCTGGCATCCTGAATTAACGACTCGCCTAACATGTCACGCAGCCAGCTCACCGTCCACATACCTTTGCGAATACCGTAACCTTCATACAGCAATGTTTGCGGAATAGAAGACATAATCGGCCAGTACGCCACCGGATCTTTCGGCAGTGCTTTGCCGTTCATCATCAATGCGATGTAAGTGCCAAGAGAAATTACCGCAGTTTCATCATCCAGTAATCCGGCCCCCAGAGCTTCTACCGGTTTATCACTGGTGGTACAAACAACCGGCAGTCCTGCCGGGAAATGTGTCGCCAGTGCGGCTTGTGGTGTGATATGTCCGAGGACGGTGCCAGGCATTTGCACATCAAACAGCATATGACGGGGGATATTAAACTTATCCATTACCGCAGCATCTTCGCTCCATGTCCAGCTCTTATAATCCACCGGCCACTGACCAAAATAGTTGGCGATATTGTCTTTAAACTCGCCGGTTAAGCGATGCGTCAGATAACCCGAAAAAGAGGTGACATATGCCACGTCAGGATTAGTGTGTTCGTAAGGGCGTGTAACGCGTGCATCCTGCCAGCTAATCAACGGCGCAGCAAGCGTGCCATCGGCTTTCAATAACGCACGACAGCAACGGATGGATCCCAGACCAATACCGACAATATCTTCTTTATTCCCGGCAAACTGACTCATCAAATCGTGACCGGCAAAACATAATGATGCCCATAAATCGTCGTCAGGATGTTCTGCAGTATCGGCATCTGGCGTGTGCATCGGCTGTAATAAGCCTTTGCCTTCGCAAACCACGTTACCTTCCAGATCGTACATCACCACTTTTGTGCTCTGACTTCCGCCATCAATCCCTATGATGTATTTTTTCGACATGATTTTTCTCCTGTAATTTTCCTGGCTTACTTGCTGCTAGCCATTGCGGGGGCGCTATCAGCAGTACGAATTTTTTGGAACAGCAAAAAGGTAAAGACAATCACCATGGCAAGCGCCGCCATTCCCATCAGCCACATATTGCGGTAGGCTTCTGCTGCGGGCAGGGTGTCTTGCCAGTGGCCGATAATCGGGTAAACGAAGACATCCGGCAGGAATCCAATCACCGAACAAATACCTACCGTGGTGCCCATAATGTAAGACGGTGTTCTCGCTTCGCCAGGGCAGGCCCAGTACAGCCCGCGTGAGGCGTAACAGGTGAATCCCAGCAGTAAAATCAGGCCAATCCCCATCGCGACCGATTGCGGGTTAGAGTTCGTGACGAGCAGGGCAGTTAACGCCAGCAGGCCGAGTACGGAAAGGATTTGGATCACGCGGGTAGGGGATTTCACTTTACTGTAGGTGGTGATAATGCCGCCAAGTGGGCCGCACAGCGCGCGGAAGATTTTGTTGATCACAATCCCCATGTAGCTCGCTGCCACCAGCGACATGCCGTACATTTCGGTCAGATAGTTGGTGGAGTAACTCAGAATGGCGTAGATTGTGAAGACACCAAAAATCACCATGCTGCAATACCAGGTGGTGCTGATACGCAAAACGGCAAGGATGTCGCTAAACTGGAATGACTGTTTTTCTTCGTTATTGGCACTGCGCAGGTTGTTGTTATCGCTAACAAAAAACCAGCACAGAATCCCCAACAAGATGTAAACCACACTGTAGATGATAATGACTGTTTTCAGGCTGGCGCTGTCATCCGGTGCAAAGCGAGAAAAGACCCACATGGTAAACACCGCCAGCGACATTACACCGACGCCGCGCAGCCCTTCCATCCAGCCCATAATTTTCCCTTGCTCACTATGATCGCCCAGCAACGAGGCGGCTTTAATCGACACCGACCACAGCATTAAAATCGTCGTTATCGCAAAGGCGATCTGAATACAGAGCATTACCCACAGCGGTGGATACGTTGCCATTAACAGACCCAGTAATCCGGTAATGATCATCGCGGAAGTAATCATTTTGCGATGTGAAAATTTATCGGCAATAACGCCGCTGGGGGCATAAAGAATAATAGCCGCAATACCAAAGGTACTCATTATTAAACCTATCTCGGTATTGCTGAATCCCATAAATTTCGCCATGGGAATTTGATAAATATAACGTAAATAAGCCAGGTCGAAACTAACGCCGCCGCTAAAACTAATTATCGCGAGGGTTATCCAACGGCGATATGAGTTGTGTTGCATATCGTACTCCCATTTGTAATAAACAAAAAAAAGAGAAAAGTAAGCCGCCCTTTCAGGTGGATTACTTTTCTCAGGTCTCTAGTAATTGCAATAAGAAATAACATGGAAAGCATAGGTGTTGTGTGAGAGTAATCACGCTTCTGCTTTTTAAAACTATTTGATGATGCGAATATCACACTGTGATTACGATCACATTAGCAGTTATGCCCTTATGCTAAAAATTATCTCCAGTTACCAGAGATAATGAGAAAGGTAACTTCCCTCTCGCGGGGGAAGTTACCTTTCTTTTTTTTTGCCTTACGGAAATTGGAGCTAACTATGTCAATCGAATCTCTCAATGCGTTCTCAATGGATTTTTTCTCCCTGAAAGGTAAAACCGCAATTGTTACCGGTGGGAATAGCGGTTTAGGCCAGGCATTTGCCATGGCGTTGGCCAAAGCTGGCGCAAATATCTTTATTCCTAGTTTCGTCAAAGATAACGGCGAAACAAAGGAAATGATTGAAAAACAGGGTGTTGAGGTGGACTTCATGCTGGTGGATATCACCGCAGAAGGCGCGCCGCAGAAGATTATCGCTGCTTGCTGTGAGCGTTTCGGTACAGTTGATATTCTGGTTAACAATGCCGGTATTTGTAAGCTGAATAAGGTGCTGGACTTCGGTCGTGCCGACTGGGACCCGATGATTGATGTGAACCTGACCGCCGCATTCGAGTTAAGCTACGAAGCGGCAAAAATTATGATCCCGCAGAAAAGCGGTAAAATTATTAATATCTGTTCATTGTTCTCTTACTTAGGTGGACAATGGTCACCTGCATATTCTGCCACTAAACATGCTCTTGCCGGGTTCACCAAAGCTTATTGTGATGAACTAGGTCAATATAATATTCAGGTAAATGGTATCGCCCCTGGCTATTATGCAACAGATATTACGCTGGCGACACGCAGTAATCCAGAAACCAATCAGCGCGTTCTTGATCATATTCCGGCAAACCGTTGGGGCGATACTCAGGATTTAATGGGCGCAGCCGTATTCCTCGCAAGTCCGGCATCGAATTATGTCAACGGACATTTATTAGTGGTTGATGGCGGTTATTTAGTGCGCTAATCCATAACGGTGGTTTCTGTTTTCTCTTATTAATGATTATTCCATTTTTATTATCAGGAAGGAATTACTATGTCTTTATCTCGCGCAGCGATTGTCGACCAGCTAAAGGAAATTGTTGGTGCAGATCGCGTAATTACCGATGAAACAGTATTAAAGAAGAACAGTATTGACCGTTTTCGTAAATTTCCGGATATTCATGGCATCTATACTTTGCCGATTCCGGCAGCGGTCATAAAACTCGGTTCCACAGAACAAGTCTCCCGTGTGCTGAATTTTATGAATGCGCACAAAATTAACGGTGTGCCGCGTACCGGTGCTTCCGCTACCGAAGGTGGGCTGGAAACCGTTGTGGAAAACTCGGTGGTGCTCGACGGCTCCGCCATGAATCAAATCATTAATATTGATATTGAGAATATGCAGGCGACGGCGCAATGTGGTGTTCCGCTGGAAGTGCTGGAAAACGCGTTGCGTGAAAAAGGTTACACCACGGGGCATTCTCCGCAGTCAAAGCCGCTGGCGCAGATGGGCGGCCTGGTAGCAACCCGCAGTATCGGGCAGTTCTCCACACTCTACGGCGCAATCGAAGATATGGTCGTTGGTCTGGAAGCAGTATTGGCTGATGGCACCGTGACACGTATTAAAAACGTGCCACGCCGCGCGGCTGGCCCGGACATTCGTCACATCATCATCGGCAACGAAGGTGCATTGTGCTATATCACTGAAGTAACAGTGAAAATCTTTAAATTCACCCCGGAAAACAACCTCTTCTACGGCTATATCCTGGAAGACATGAAAACCGGCTTCAACATCCTGCGTGAAATCATGGTGGAAGGGTATCGTCCGTCGATCGCTCGTTTGTATGACGCTGAAGATGGCACCCAACACTTCACCCATTTTGCCGACGGAAAATGTGTGCTGATCTTTATGGCTGAAGGTAACCCTCGCATTGCGAAGGCGACGGGCGAAGGGATTGCGGAAATCGTTGCCCGCTACCCGCAGTGCCAGCGCGTGGACAGCAAACTGATTGAAACCTGGTTTAACAACCTGAACTGGGGACCGGATAAAGTGGCTGCCGAACGTGTGCAGATCCTCAAAACCGGCAACATGGGCTTTACCACCGAAGTGTCCGGCTGCTGGAGCTGCATCCACGAAATCTACGAAAGCGTTATTAACCGTATTCGTACCGAGTTCCCGCACGCCGACGACATCACCATGCTGGGCGGTCACTCCTCTCACAGCTACCAGAACGGCACCAACATGTACTTCGTTTACGACTACAACGTTGTTGACTGTAAGCCGGAAGAGGAAATCGACAAATACCACAATCCGCTCAACAAAATCATCTGCGAAGAAACC
>ULRF01037847.1_pt1 | contig 12335 bp, 8 predicted proteins | sample 1955131 | NCBI WGS metagenome assembly ULRF01 (sample SAMEA4835673, study PRJEB28245) | human gut metagenome | biome: gut microbiome; material: fecal sample | place: Denmark | collected 2008
TTTTTCTTAGGTGTCCAACTTCATTTTACAATCGACCTTCCATATTGTATCCTTTCTATCTCTTCTTTTTTGTTGAACGGAAATCGGATGGAAGCCATCAGTGCTGGCAGTCGACGATGATCTTGTTGCTCTTGGATTCCAGGAACGCGTTGAAGATCTCGACGCCGTCGCTGAGCTTCATTTCGCGGTTTGCGATCACGTCCAGATTCATTCTCGGGATGAGGTCGATGACGCGCGGATAGTTGTAGATCGTGGTGAAGACGGTCTGCAGGCGGCCTTCCTTTATGTACAGGTCGTACAGGTTGAGCGGCAGCTCATAGTCCATCGGGAATACGGCGAAGTAGACGACCGTGCCCTTGTTGGCCAGCAGCTTCGGCAGCAGCGGAGCGGCGGCGGGAACGCCGGAAACGTCGAAGATCACGTCGTAGCCGCGGCCGTTTGTGATCTCCATCGCGCGTTCTTTCAGATCCTCATTCTTCGGGTCGATGACATACTGTGCGCCGAGCTTCAGAGCCGTCTCACGCTTTTCTGCGATGGGATCGGAAACGGTGACGTTTGCGCCGCCCTTGAGCAGGAGCATGTTGAGGATGATGGAGCCGATCGCGCCGCAGCCCTGCAGCAGCACGTTGTCGCCGATCTTGATGTCGGCCAGATCCATGCCGTCCATCGCGGAGGCCATCGGCTCTGCGAGGCAGTAATACTTCGGGTCGATGGGGCTGTTCTTCGGGATCTGGAAGACCTGCTCGCAGACGGCGGTGCAGTATTCGGTGAAGCCGTGAACGAAGGAGCCTGCGATCGGATGCTTACAGAAGATGTCGTGGCCGCGCTTGCATTCGTCGCAGCAGCCGCACGGTGCGGTGCAGTTTACGACGACCTTGTCGCCGACGGCAAAGCCGTTTTCCGTGGCGCGGGGATTGACTTCGACGATCGTGCCGCAGAGCTCATGGCCCATGATCCAGGGTGCAGGCATGCCGTACAGACCCATCGTGACGATGTGCACGTCGGTCGCGCACATGGCGCAGTAGTCGACGCGGATCTTCATATCGTCGGTCGGCAGAAGCTGCGGTTCCGGGATGTCCAGAAGCTCACATTTGCCGGGTTCGATGACTTTTCTTCCGTCCATTTTCGCCTGTGTTGTGTAAACGAGAGCTTTCATGTTCTTTTTTCCTCCAACAAGTTTTTTTACATATGGTGTGCTGCTGTTTCCATGATACCGGATTGTCCGGGGCTTTGCGCTTTATATTTCAACCTTTTCCCACCCAAAAATACAAAAGCGCGTCAAAATATGCCGGCGGTTTTTGTGCATATTCACAATTTTGCATACGCCATTGTGAAAAATGCATGGTGGAAGTGCGAAAATTATACCTTTGAGGGTTAATTTTTTACACATGATTTCGGAAATCATAAATTAATGTACAGTTTCGTGCGACCTTCTGAACGAAATCAGGGCAATTCCAACAAAAAGCTTGGCATTGCGCGCGTGCTGTGATAAAATATCTGACATCAGTAAAAAAGCAACGGGAGGCTGTCATGATTCAGGTCCTGATTATTTCATCCCTGTATTCGCAGACGCAGCATCTGCGCCGCATCCTTCTGGGGCAGGCCGGGCACATTCAACTGTGCGGAACGGCGGACAACAGTGTGCTCGGAATGTCGCTGATCGAGTCGCTGCACCCGGACGTTGTGATCATGCCGGTGCATATGACCTTCTGGAACCCGGAGGATCTTATCAATTATCTGCTCCCGCGCGGGATCTGCCCGCGCTTCGTCCTGCTGTCCGACGGGGCGGAGGCGGTCATTGAGGGCGCGGCTGCGGTCAAGGTGCAGCAGCTGCTGCCGGACGCCATGCCCTCGGATGCGATGCTCCTGCACGCGGTCGAGGAGGCCGGACGCCTGTAAAAGCACGAAACGGGCGCAGTCCGGCCCCCGGAAAACGAATATGTCCAGCACAGTCTGGAGGTCATGGAGCTGCTGATGGGCCTTGTGCCGGTCGGCACGGGGTCTGCGCAGCAGCAGTTCGGGCGGCTGCATGTAGGCAGCCAAGAATGCTGGATTTTGCTCGGCTCCCAGCCGGATCCCGGCTTTTCCTGCGATTATGCCGCGCTGGAATCGTTCTTTTCAGAATTGACTGCGCTTCTTCGTCCGCTTGGAAATACGGATATCTGTATTTACCGCGATCAGAATCTGTGCATTCTGCTTGCCGGCGGGCAGGACGTAGAGCCGGACTGGAACTTTTGGGCGGGACAGATCAACGCGCTTGCTGCGCAGCATGCGCTCGGGCAGATGACATTTGATATCTCCGATGTGCCGCTGCCTCTGCCGCAGTGGCATAGCCAGTGCCGCCAGCTGCTGGAACTGCGCAAGCAGCGCTTTTTCTTCTCACCGCTCTGCCTGCAGCCGAAGATGGCGTTTTCCTACCGCGTGCCGGTCACGCAGCAGCTGCTGCATGAAAAGCTTTCGGCGCTTTCCCTGAGTATGCAGGATGCACGGCAGGCGGACGCACTTGCAATTCTGCAGGAATTGCAGAGCATGGTTAGCCACAGCATGTCGGATGAGGTCTGCTCATTCGTTATGACGCAGCTGACCGTCCAGATGTATTCTCTCAGCAGCAGCTTCGGCGTTGAGCCTGCGTCCGGCCCACTGCTGCTGGGCACGCAAAGACCGGCGTCGGCTGAGGCGATGTTCACAAGCTGCCGTGAGCAGATGACGCAGCTATTCTCCAACATCCGGAATCTGCGCACGACCTCCAACACGACCATCGACGAGGTCTGCCGCTTTGTCACACAGAACCTTGCCGAGCCTCTGACGCTGACGTCTGCAGCGGAGCATGTCCATATGAACCCGGCCTATCTCAGCCGCGTATTCAAAAAGGAGACGGGGCAGGCCTTCAACGCCTATGTGAGCGAGCAGCGCATCCGCCGTGCCAAGCAGTTGCTGCAGACAAAGGACCGCATCATTGATATTGCCGGAAACGTCGGCTTTGAAAACTCTAAATATTTCAGTCAGGTATTCAAAAAGCAAACAGGTATGACGCCGCAGGAGTACCGCGCAGCCATGCAGAAGGAGGCAGAATTATGATCCGGTCGCTTCGGATGCAGCCGAACCGGAAGCTGTATTTCAAGGAGCTTCCCATGCCGCCCACGCCGGGGCCGGGCGAGGTGCAGGTCAGAATGGCGTTCGCGTCGATCTGCGGCTACGATATGATGATGCTGCGCGGAACGGCGGCGTATCCGCTGAACGGCTATCTGGGGCACGAGGGCTCCGGCGTCGTGACAGCGGTGGGCGAGAATGTCCGTGCGCTCCACCCAGGCGACCGCGTGACGATCAACCCGTATGAGCCGTGCGGCCTGTGCGATGCCTGCCGCAGCAACCGCCCGGAATACTGCACGAACCCCAGTTCCGGCTATGCTAATCTGATGACGGAGTATCTGAACATTCGCCAGCAGCAGGTTTTCCGCCTGCCGGAGCAGGTGAGCCTGCGTGCCGGAAGTCTGATCGAGCCGCTGATGATGGCCATGCACGCCGTAAGCAAGGCGCGGCTTAGCTATGGCAAGCGGGTTATTCTGCTCGGCTGCGGGGCCATGGGGCAGATTATCCTCAAGCTTGTGCGGCAGCACCCGGTCGGGCAGATCGTCGTGGTAGAACCGGTCGCAGAAAAGCGGGAAGCAGCCCTGCGCTTCGGTGCAGATATCGTGATCGACCCGAATACGCAGAGCGTTACGACAGAGGCACTGACGCTGACTGGCGGCATCGGCTACGATGCGGTCATTGAGGCCAGCGGCGACCGGAAATCGGCGGCAATTACCATGAATCTTGTCGCGCGCGGCGGTTCCGTCGTCTTTTTCGGGCTTTACGGGATGGACTATAATCTGGAACTGAATCTGTTTACGCTCTATTGGAAGGACGCGACGCTCTCCGCTGTCTGCGTGCCGAGCGGGCAGTTCCCGGCGGCTATCGCCATGGCGCGGCATTTGAAGCTGGAGGAGGTCATTTCCTGTGAGCTGCCGTTTTCCAAAGGAATCGAGGCGTTCCGTGAAAAATCCAGCGGCCGCGAGGCAAAAGTTATGCTGCATTTTGAACAGGAGGAACACACATGCTGACGCTTGCACCGTTTACGTTCTGCGCCAATAACGTTCCAGGTACGGATCCAATCCGCGCGATGGACATGGCCCGCCGCTGCGGATTCCATACGATCGAACTGTCCGCCATCGATGGTATCAGCGAGCAGATCGTCGCCGAGCGCGTTTCAACGGGCTATGTTGCACAGATTGAACGGGAACTTCAGAAGCGCGATCTGCAATGCACCGCGCTGTCGGCGCACTGCGACATGACGGACGAGGCGCAGTTTGCGCGCCTGATGAAAAAAATCGAATTTGCTGGGCAGATCGGTGCGCGGCTTGTCAATACGCGCTGCGGCCCGAAGACTCGGTATGATGTGTTCCTAGAGCACGTTAAACGGGCGGCGGAACTGGCTGACCGTTACGGTATGCGGCTGGGGCTGGAGTCCTACGGCGATATCGTCGGCCCGGCAAGCGAATGCGGCGGCGTGTTCGCGGAACTGAATCTGCCGAACGTCCAATATACCTATGATCCGGGAAATACCTACCGCTTCTGCCGGGGCGAGATACGGCTGGACGAGGATCTGCAGAACGCCTCCGTGCCGGTCGCGTATCTGCACATGAAGGACGGCAGCATCCACGACGGCTATATCTGGAACGAGCCGATCGGGCAGGGCGTGTTCCCGTATCCGGTCATGTTTGCCGCGCTGGAGCGGCAGGGAGGGACGCTTGCCTGCGCGCTGGAAATGCCCATGAGTTTCTGCGTCAGCATGGAGGATCTGTCCTTCCGATTCCTGGAGCCGTCAGATGAGCAGATCTACGCGCAGATCATGCAGTCGGTCGAATATATAAGAACGATTGCCAATATAATAATGCCGCAACTAAAAAAGGCTGCCCGCAGACATTCTGCAGGCAGCCTTTTTGGCTGCGTTGTCATGTATTGAGAAGTTCCATTCACATGACGGGATTACCGACTCAGATGCGTTCTGCGCCTGCGCAGTGCAAGTGCGGCTGCAGCGCACGCGCTCAGAAGGCCGCCCGCAAGCAGGAACGGTTCTGCGCCTGTGCCGCCGGTCATGGGCAGCGCCGGATATGCAGCGCAGTTCGTGACCGTAACCTCACCGGTCGGTGCATCCTGACTGACCGTGACCGTTACGCCGCTGCCGGACACAAGGAACGGTTTGCCGCCGATGGTTGCGGCGCTGCCGTCCAAAATGGGCCTGCCGCTGCTGTCAAGTTCATAGACATGGTAGCTGCCGCCGATTTTGAGTCCGTCAAACCTGGCAATGCCGTCTTCGGGAATGGACGTGCCGTTCCGGTATACGATAGAGGCTGTCATCAGCGGAGTGCCGCTCGGGTTCTCCTCCTCGTAAAGTCCGAAGGTATAAGTGCCTTCGATCCGGTCAACGTGTTCGCCTGCGGCATTCTGGAACTGCTTGGATACTCGAATCTGTCCGCTGTTGCCGTCAAGCCGGTTGTGAACGGTGAGCAGGACGTGATCGGCATAATGCAGAATGCCGGTTTCGTCCGTTCGATATGCGTCGCTTGTATACGGGCCGCCGTTCTCACTGTAAAGCGCGGCATCATATGTGACCTGATAATTTGCGTAGCCGTCGGAGGGATCGGCGGTCTTGTCATATGTTGTGCCGCCGATCATGGCCTCGTGCAGCGTATACTCTGCCAGCTTTCCGTTCATGAACAGCGGCAGATCCGGCCATTGGTATGTCCAGCTATTGCTGCTGCTCAGCGTCTGCGTATACTCCGTTCCGCTGAGCGGAACGCCGCCGCACAGCAGCGTTGCAACGACCGGTTCCCGCCGGTCCTCCGGTGTGGAACCCCAATCCTTCACGGCCGTGACGCTCGTGAGCAGATGGGACTGGTTGCGAACCATGATCGAAGATTCGGTGTTGGAGACGGAACCGCTCGGGCCGTCACTGGAAATTGCGGTGATCCGGCAGTTTTCGTCAACGGTAAATGCAATGCGGGCTGCGCCGGAATAACCGGTCGGGAATTCTTCCTCCAGAACATATGAACCCGCCTCCAGTGAAAGGAAGAGATCACCGTTTGCATCGGTCACGATCCGGTTTCCGGCCGGCTCAGAATAATCGTTGCCAGACAGATAGGAATACATGCCGGTGCCCGGCTTGCGGTACAGTATAAGTTCCTGCTCCTGATCTGTGCGGGAGATCGAAAACCTAATGTTTGCCAGAGAAAGATTAGTGAACGCGTCTATCTTATGAAGCGTCAGCGTATTGGGCTGGATGTAATAGTTTCGGAACGAGACGGTCTGATAGGAGGATGCAGGCTGATCCTGCGGATAGGACTGCATACGGATACCGCTCACGGTAGAGCCGGTCTGCCATGGAGCATCGCTCACGCGGCAATAGGACGCACACTGCGCCTGACTGCCGGAAGGCGGCAGATAGTTCTGCTCCTCAAATGAATACAGTCCGTCGATGCGCCCTGTTACGATCCATGTGTAAGTGTCGGTGGTTGCGTCATAGGTGTCGTATCCGATGGCAGAACTGTCAGTATCCTCGGCCTGTCTCTCATTAAGCGTCAGATAATAGGTGTCTCCGGCAACTTCCTGTCCGCCCTGCGGATGAACGCTGTCCATCTGAATCCGATAGGCCTCGCTGTCCGTCTGGTTTTTGATCTGTGCGATCGCATCCGCGTCGCCGAGAAAGGATTTTGTTACGCGCAGCTGCGCCTGCTTGGCGACCAGAACGCCGTCAATGTGCCAGCCGTCGCTGTCGTGATATTTCAGAACATACCAGCGAACTTTGAAGTAGTCCGTGGTCAGATTCTGAGCCGGGATCGACTTCCCGTCGATTGTGATGGAATATCCGCCGTCGGCACGGATAGCGGCAAAGACTTCCTCATCAGACGGGAACGCCGAGAGTGAGATGCCGTCATAGGCCGTCTGCGTGAGCGTGCGCAGCTGCGCGTCAACGTTGTACGCGCCGTTGGCGGTATTCTGCTCCGCAATCGGCATATAGCCTTCCTTGACCTGTGTATTCTCGTCCGTACCGAAGACCTTCGCGGTAAACAGGGACTGTGTGAAGTTTGTTGCAGGATTTCCCTTGAAGCCGTTGTCACGGCTGTCCATGATCTCGCAGGTCAGGCAGAGATAGAAGTTGACGGTCGGGATTTTTCCGCGCGCATCAAACGGTGTCCAGACAGCCTCCAGTTCAATTACACCGCTGCCGTCGTCAAACACAGCCAGTTCGGAGGCGCTGACCGGCGTACCGGCCGGGAAAAATGCTTCCCTGCCCTTGATGCGCCAGCCCGTAAAGTGGTAGAAGTAGACCTTGCTTTGAACAGTGTTGTCGGACTCGCCGACCTGCAGCGCTGTATCGTCCGGCCAGCGAAGCGTATGAGTATCGGTCAGGGAAAGGTCAACTTGCTCGTCGAGCGACGTCAAACCGCCGACGGTTCCATTGGTGATGATATACTGCTTGGCGACTGTTACGATTGAACTGAGTCGCTGGAGTTGTGCGGAAAGCGTGTCGGCGGTATACCGGATGGTGCATGCCAACCGGTCGCTGCTGCCGTCCTTGACGGCGGCAATCCGGATGGGGCAGGTGACAGGCTTAAAAAAGTAGACGACCGATTGCTCCAGCTGTGTAACGCCGGCCGGCTCAAGCGGCTTGCCGGTATTGAGATCCGTGATCTTCCAGACGTAACTCTCTTCAGCAGGCAGTTCGATTTCAAACGCCTGGCCGGTCAGAACTTCATAGACGCCGGTCTTTGAAATGTCGAATTCTGCCGGAGCAGTCACAGTGATGGTGTAAAACGTGTTCGCTGTCAGCATTTCTGTATCAGACAGCGATGTGGTTGGCTTTGTATTAGCAGGCAGATAATATACATAGCTGTGGTCGCTTTTTCCCTGTTCACTCAGCGGAATCCGCCATTCGCCGTTTTCTTCGTCGTAAACAGGCGCACAGTCTGCCCAGAGTTTGCTGGCGTCTCTGTTATCCGTATGCGGGAAGAGCAGTTCCCCGCTATATGCCGCGCGTTCAAAGCCAAATGCGCCATAGACGGCTTCCAATTCTGACGCTGTGACATAATACCGGGTTTGTCTGCCGAATACGGCGGTTGCCCGGACCGTCGATTCTTCCTTGACCAGCAGCGGTTTTCCGTCGCAGATGCGGTAATATCCGAGCCGGAAGGTCTGTGTCTCGTCTTCTTCCGCCGGCGTATCCTCTGCAGGTTCTTCCTCCGGTTCCGCATGATCTTCCGGGGCTGCATCCGGTTCTTCCGGATTCGCTGGAGTCTCCGGAAGAACCGGATCCTCCGCCGCATCTTCATCGCCGTCTGCGGGGGCATCCTCCGTCAGCCCGCAAGTCAGTTCCCATGTGCCGTAGCACAGCATGCTGTGAACGTGTTCCGGGGCTGTGTTCGTGCAGGTCAGCGTCTGTGTGTCCGCCGGGACGGCGATTGTCTCAAAGCATTCCGGCCCGTGCTGATGCAGCAGAATCTGCGGCAGGTCGCAGCGCAGCGTTCCGTCTTCGCCGAAGCACGTTTCTGTATGTGTATGCAGGACGATCTCCGGCTTTTCACAGATCAGGACAGGCTCGGGGGGGGCAGATTCGTCAAAGCCGCAGACGAGTATATCTGCCCAGACATAGCAGTTGTCCGTGTGCTGGTGTTCCTCCGTTTCTTCTTCCCCGCAGATCAGATCGCCCTGCTGCCGTTCATAACAGTCTTCACTGTGCGTATGTGCTTCCGGCACGGTATGGCACGCTTCCGTATGTGTGTGCGCCTCGACTTCCACAAGTGTGCAGACGAGTGCGCCGGTATCGTCGTAGCAGGTCTGATCATGCAGATGGACGATGCAGGCGGTATCGTCGGCGTGTTCCTGTGCAAATGTGCAGTGAAGCGCCTGCTCCAAGCTGGAAGTGACCTGTGTATAGCAGCTTGCGTCATGCCTGTGTGCAGCGGCTGTCATGGTGATGGCGGGGTGGATCAGCGCATAGCCGGTTGCACTTGCGACAAGGACTGCAAGGCAGATCAAAGCCAGACGGTACCGCTGCCTGTTTTTGTGCGCCTTGCGATAGCGCTCTGTTTTGAACGTGGGAAGCAATTTCATGCGTGGGAACCTCCTGCGGATGAAAGCATGCGGGAAAGTCAAAGGGAATACGGAAAAGTCCGGGGAATTCAACTTTATTATATCCAACGGGGTTTTACTTTTCAAGCATCAGATTTAAAAATGGGGAAATAGAGGGCGAAAAATGCAAAAATGTAAGAAACCATCAATATTCGGGAGAGACTGCAAAAATAGGCGCGGCAGCAAGAAACAGCCCCCTCCGCCATTGGTGGAGGGGGCCAAACCTGATTGAAGCTTATGCTTCCTTTTTGCGTTCTCTTGCACGAAGAAACAGCAGGATACCGAGCAGCAGCGCCGCGCCGACGAGCCATGTGATGAGCACATTCTGCACAAAGCCCGCGACAATGAAGCCGACAAAGCTGACGATTGCGACTGTGACCGCGTAGGGAAGCTGCGTGGAGACATGGTCGAGATGCAAACACTGCGCACCGGCAGAGGCCATGATGGTCGTATCGGAAATGGGGGAGCAGTGGTCGCCGCAGACAGCGCCCGCGCAGCAGGCGGAGATGCCGATGATCAGCAGCGTGCTGTCAGCAGGGAAGACAGCAGTGACAATCGGGATCAGGATGCCGAATGTACCCCAACTCGTGCCGGAGGCGAAGGCCAGAATGCAGGCCACAACGAAGATCACGGCGGGCAGCATGCTGTACAGCCACTCAGACGCGGCGAACATCAGATTATAGACATACACGTCCGCGCCGAGGGAGTTGATCATGGCTTTCAGCGAGACGGCCAGCGTCAGAATGATGATCGGTGGAACCATGGCGACAAAGCCCTTGGGCACGCAGGCCATAGCCTCCTTGAACGACAGAACCTTCCGCGCAACGAGATAGATAACCGTCAGTACCAGCGCAATGATGCCGCCCCACGGCAGGCCGACGAAAGCGTCCGTATTGCCGAAAGCACCGATAAAGTCGCCCGCGAACGACGGATTGCCGGACATATCAACGCCGAAGAAGCCGCCGACATAGATCATGCCGAGCGTGCAGGTCACGATCAGCACCAGCACCGGGAAAATGAGGTCGATCACGCGACCATTGGGGTTAGCCGACTCCCCGGCGTCCGCCGTCAGCGCGGACAAATCACCCTTCGCGGCCTTTTCCTCAAATTTGCGCATGGGGCCGTAATCGAATTTCATGGCAACGAGTGCGAGGATGAACACGAAGGTCAAAATGGAATAGAGGTTATAGGGGATGGCCTTGACAAACAGTTCAATGCCGCTCATGCCGGTGTCGAGGCCCTCCGCCGTGGAGGAAACTGCCGCCGCCCAGGACGAGATCGGCGCGATCATGCACACGGGAGCCGCCGTGGCGTCGATCAGATAAGCCAGTTTTGGGCGGGAGATCTTGTGGCCATCCGTGACCGGGCGCATGACGGAGCCGACAGTCAGGCAGTTGAAATAATCGTCGATGAAAATCAGAATGCCGAGCACGAACGTCGCCAGCTGCGCGCCTGCGTGCGTCTTGATGTGCGTCTCGGCCCAGCGGCCAAAGGCAGCCGAGCCACCTGCTGCGTTGACCAGCGAGACAATAATGCCCAGCAGCACGAGGAACAGAAAAATGCCCGCATTGGCGGCAATCGCGGCAATCAGGCCATCATTCAGGATGGTGTCGAGTGTTGCGACGGGTGCGAAGCCGCAGGTAAACAGGCCGCCGACGAGAACGCCGATGAACAGCGCGCTGTAGGCTTCCTTTGTGATGAGCGCCAGCACGATGGCAATGACTGGCGGCAGCAGCGACCACGCTGTGTTTGCAAGTGACGCGCCGTTTGCGCACTTGACTGCCGCGATGACGAGCAGTGCCAGAATGACGATGGCGACGATCTTGGTCAGGATCGTTTTGGATTTGGGTGTTTTGGTTCTCATGAAGCCCACTCCTTTAATAAAAATGCGTCATGATTTTCCATCATGACGCACACAAGATCCTCATGTTCGCGCATGACAGCTCTCCACGGAAAAACCGTGACAGTCCGCAGGATCTTTTCCTGCGTCCCAGATACCGGCGCTGCGGGAACGGCGCGGGCTCTTCGGCGGCTTCTCCTTTCAGACACCCGGTTCCCGCCGGATACGCGTCTTACTCCTGTCAGCCGCAGCCTCTCTCATAACGGGTTTCATTATACAGCGCGGTAAAGAAATGTCAAGAATATTTATGAGTATTTCTTGAATGATTATAATTATAATTTATAATTCTGCCGAATGATGACGAATCCCGGGGATCGCGCATACGATAGAGCGGGAGGAGAGTATCATGTTTTCCTATCTCTTTACGTTCCGCAGCCAGACGGCGGCACAGTCCGGCAGGCGGATCCTCTACGAAGCGGGGCTCTGGACGCAGCTTCGCCGTGCGCCGCAGGAGGTGTCGAGCCTCGGCTGCACCTGGGGTGTCTATGTGGAGGGAGCCGACGGCGTACATGCCGCGCAGCTCCTGCACGCATGGAACAGCCCCGTTTCCGGGGTTTACCGTGTCCATCCGAACGGCTTTCTGGAGCAGGCACAGCTATGATCTATCTCGATGCCGGGGCGACTACGCTCCAGAAGCCGCCTGCGGTCGCCTTTGCGGTACAGAGCGCCATGCGCCGCATGGCGACACCTGGGCGCGGCGGGCATCCGCCTGCCATGCGTGCGGCCGACGCGGTCTATGACTGCCGCTGCCTGGTCGGCGCACTCTTTGGTGCGCAGCCGGAGCAGGTTGTATTCACCATGAACGCCACCCACGCGCTGAATCTGGCGATCAAAACGCTTGTAAAGCCCGGCGGACGTGCGGTGATCTCCGGCTTTGAACACAACGCAGTGCTGCGCCCGCTGCATCACATCGGCGCGAACATCACAGCCGTCGGGCGGCAGCTGTTCGACCCGGCGGATACGCTGGCTGCGTTCGATCGGGCCGTTACGCCGGATACGAACGCCGTCGTCTGCACGCATGTCTCCAATGTGTTCGGGTATATCCTGCCCATCGAAGAAATCGCGGCTCTGTGCCGCGCACGCGGCGTTCCGTTCGTACTTGATGCGTCACAGTCGGCAGGATTGCTGCCTGTGCACCTTGCAGAACTCGGTGCGGACTTTATCTGCATGCCGGGACATAAGGCACTCTACGGGCCGCAGGGCACGGGGCTGCTTCTGTGCGCCCGGACGCCTGATACGCTTTTAGAGGGCGGAAGCGGCAGCGCCT
>ULRF01066221.1_pt1 | contig 12240 bp, 9 predicted proteins | sample 1955131 | NCBI WGS metagenome assembly ULRF01 (sample SAMEA4835673, study PRJEB28245) | human gut metagenome | biome: gut microbiome; material: fecal sample | place: Denmark | collected 2008
TTTGTCAAAGGGGTTGACGGTGCTCGGCACACCGGCGCGGATGAGGGTGTTGGTTTTCGGATCCATGCGGATCTCGGTCGTGTCCGGGACCTGCTTGATACAGACGAGAATGTTCACGCGGCACCGCCCTCAGCCGAGCAGCGTCTTGCCGATGACCTGACGCTGCACCTGGTTCGTGCCCTCGAAGATGCTGTAGATGCGCGCGTCGCGCAGCAGCTTTTCCAGCGGGTATTCGCGGCTGTAGCCATAGCCGGCAAAGACCTGCAGGCCCATGTTCACCACGTCGTAGCACATTTCCGAGGCAAAGCATTTGAGCGAGTTGCCGAGCGTGCCGATCGGGATGCCGGCGTCCGTCATCTGCGCGCCGTAGACTGCCATGGCGCGCGAGGCCTGAATGCGCATCTCCATGTCCGCGATCAGGAACTGAATGCCCTCGAGTTTTGCGATCGGCCCGTGCTTGAAGCAGCGCTCCCTGGCGTAGTCCACGGCCAGATCCAGCGCGCGCTGCGCCACGCCGACGGCGCCCGCCACGCTGACCGGGCGCTTGCCGGCGAGGAATTTCATGGTCTGGGCAAAGCCGTTGCCCTCCGTGCCGATCAGGCGGTCGGCGGGGACGAACACGTCCTCCATCACGAAATCTGCCGTGTCCGACAGGCGGATGCCCATCTTGTCCTCGTGCTTGCCGACGCTCACCCCGGCGTCGCTTTTTTCCACCAGCAGCAGGCTCATGCCGTGATAGCCCGCATCCGGATTCGTCACGGCCAGCACCACGCACGCCGAGCAGAGCGTGGCGTTCGTGATGAAGCACTTGACGCCGTTGAGCACGTAGCCGCCGTCCACTTTCTTTGCACTCGTGCGCGTGCTGCCGACGTCCGAACCGCTCTGCGGCTCCGTGATCGCCATGGAGATGCCCTCACCGCGCAGAATGCGCGCGCAGGCGGCCTGCTTTTGCGCCTCCGTGCCGTCAGCGAGGATCGCCGACAGGCCGAACGAGTAGGAATTGTTCGAGATCGTGAAGCCGGCGTCATGCTTGGCCAGCTCCTCGCTGATGCAGTAGCGCGTCACGGCGTTGAGTCCCAGTCCGCCGTACTGCTCCGGCACGTCCAGACCAAACAGGCCCATTTCGCCCCATTTTTCGTGCAGCTGCACCGGGAATTCGCCCTTTTCATCATATTCTTTCACGACCGGGTCGAGCTCACGCTCGGCAAATTCGCGGATCATTTTGACGATATCCTGCTGCTCCGGCGTCATGCCGAGATAGTAACCGTATTTGCTCATGAAAATCTTGCTCCTCTCACGGGAAAGTACGTATTTTCCCAACTTTGATTACATTTTAACGAGGCGCGCGGCACGGAACAACGTCATTCAAAACGACATTTTTTCCCGCCGCCGCACAAGCGACTGTGCAGAAATGACGAAAAAAAGCGCCCGCTTTCTCCTGTTTCAGGAGAAAGCGGGCGCGAAACGGTGGTCACTCTTGATGCACGATGCCGCTGTTGCCGGCATCGTTCTCGCCGTGCGGCGTTTCCCAGTGCGGGATGCGGCCGGTCATTTCGAGGATCTTGAACGAGATCATCAGCCGCAGACGGACATCCGGATCGTCGAGATCCAGCGCGAGGATGTCCTGGATCTTCTGAATGCGGTAGATGACGCTGTTGCGGTGCATGTGCACATGCTTGGCGGTCAGGGAGATATTGCGCTCCGAGCACAGGAAGTAATACAGGAGCTTGATGTTGCTGCAGACGCTGTTGTTATCGTCCATGAGCCGGTCCAGATAGTGCGTATAGGTGTCTTCGAGGGGCATGGTGTCGGCATAATGCTCGAGCATGTCCTCCAGATAGTATTTCGAGTAGAAATAGGCGGTGCCGTCCGTATCACGGCGCTTGCCAATATTCGATGCGGCTTCGGCCTGCCGGTAGCCGACGTAGAGCTTCGTGACGTCGCTGAACAGCAGGCTGATGCCCATGCAGGCCTTGTTCTGCCGCAGGGTGGTCAGCAGGGCGTTCCAGTCCTCGGAAAAGCCGGACTGCGTGCGCACGTTTGCGTCGTTCCAGTCGCGGAAGAGGATGATGACGGACGAGCCGTACTGGAACACGCCGTAGTTTGCCAGCGGGCAGTGGGCGCGGAGCTGATTGGAGATGTGTGAGACTTTGAACATGGTCGAGCTCTCGCACTGCACGAGGCCGATGCGGAACGTGCCCTGATAGGGAATGTTCAGCTGCGCGCAGCGGTCGTGGAAATATTCCGGCGAGTTCTGCTTCGGCCGGATCAGATCGTCGAGCAGCTGCTGCTGTTTGCCGAGCATGCCGGCGTCAAAAATGCCGTTGACTTTATAGTAATTTTCCAGCTCCTGCGTCAGACAGGTGTAGAGCGAGATGTCGCGCTGCGTCGGCGGCACATCGAGAAAATAGCAGCCGATGAAGCAGTAGGCCGCGCCGTGATTCTTGTAGGAGCGGACGAGAAACGGGTACCCGCAGATGGTCTTTTCCGCCGGGTAGAGCACCGGCTGGACGCACTTGCGCTCGTCCTCATAGTAGCCAAAGCTTGCGATCTGGTTCATATCCTCGCGGCTGTAATAGCCGCGCTGGAGCAGGTCGCGGAAATAGGGGATGTCATCGACGGAGCTGCGCGTGGAGCACACGATGTTGTATGCCGAGTCCGTGACGACGATCAGACAGTGCGGGAACGCCTTTTTGGCGATCTCAAAAAACGGCTCGTAGCCGCGCCGTTCGAGAGAGGCCTCCTTGATGGCAAACTCAAAGGCGTGAAACTGTGTAAAGAGGGTAATGAGCCGGTTGACGACCTCGTTGAGGTCGGTGTTTTCGTCAAGCAGGATGCCGTGCAGCGCATGATGGCACTGCAGCTGGGACGGCTTGGCCTTGAAAACGAAGCAGTGGTTTTCAAAAAGCTGCTTTTTCAGCTTTGGGAGCACTTTCGGTGTGCAGACATACAGCGTGTCCGGCTCCAGAATATCCGTGGGAGAGGTCAGGATCTGTACGCCGGTGAAGGCGAAATCGCCGTCGGTCTCTAACAGTTGTGCGCCGTATTCCGTCAGGGTTTCCAGGATCAGTTGCAAAGACAATTTCATTCAGAATCCACCACACTTCCATTTTTCTGTCCCCGGGACGGGGGCTGATTGCTGATTTGCAAAAAGGGGTGCCGTCCGGCACCCCTTTGGCCGGTCGTCCGGCAGTGATCTGCTTACTTGCTGAATTCCGCGAACAGCGCGTCGTTGTCCGCGCCGATGGATTTGCTCTGCGCGAAGTAGTTCTGCACGCCGACGCTCTCCATGTAGATCGGGATCTGCGGCTGATAGTAGTGCTTGCCGCTCTCGTAGGTGCCCTCGCCGAGGTAGCCGTTGGACAGGCACTGGTCGAGCTGCTCCTGCTCTTTGTACTTGTCGCCGATGCCGCGCAGCACGGTGCAGGGCACGTTGCCGGCCTGGAGCACGCTCATGATCTCGTCGGCGGTCTTTTTCTTTGCTTCCTCGATGCAGCGCGCCACGATGATGGCACAGTTGCCGTTGACGTTCAGCGCCGGGCGCGTGTTCACACGCTCGTCGTCGAGCATGTCCTCGATGTTGAAGGCTTTGCAGAAGACGGGGAAGTAGCGCTCGTACTCATTGACGAAGATCTGCACGAACTTGCCGTCCTTCGTCTCGAACGCCTGGCCCATGGGGCTCTGCGTGAAGCGGGAGCGCGGCCAGGGGTTGAAGTACTGCGTGCCGGAGTTGATCGCGGATGTGACCCAGTTGCCGGTGCCGTAGAGAGAGGCGGACACATAATCGCCCTTACCGGTACGCTCGCGGGCAAACAGCGCCGTCATGATCGCGCCGAACAGCGGCATGCCGGTCGTCAGGTCGCCCATGCCGGTCGGCGGGCAGATCGGGGAGTCGTCCGGATTCAGGCGCAGGTCGGAGATCAGGCCGTTCATGGCGAAGAATGCCACGGCGTCCAGGCCGGGGGCAGCGGACAGCGGGCCGTCCTTGCAGCCGTAGCCGGTGGCGTGCGCCATGACCAGGCGCGGGTATTTCTCTTTCAGGGTGTCATAGTCCAGGTTGTGCTTTTTCAGACCGCCGAGACGCATGCTCGTCAGGAACACGTCCGCCTTGGCGAGCATGTTGTGCAGCACGCGCTCGTGCTCGGGATCGTTGAGATCCATGTGCATGAATTCCTTGCCGCCGTTGAAGAGGTCGAACGAGGGGTTCTCGTTCGCTTCGATCGGCATGCCGCAGGTGCGGCCCCAGTAGCGAACCGAGTCGCCCGCTTTGCCGGTCTCGATCTTGACGACTCTGGCGCCGAGGCAGCGCAGAAACTCACCTGCGGAGGGGGCGGCCCAATAGGTCGTCAGCTCCACGACGAAAAGACCTTCGAGTGGTTTATTCATATTGTATCAACCTCCTGTATTTTTCAGTCCATCCTCATCGCACGCACGAAAGACAACAAAAATGCGCGAAAGTGACGAATGACTGTTTTTTAACAATTCCAATTATACAGGTGGCCGACTGCAAACGAAAAGGGCAGGAGTTACGAAAAAAGTGTGCGTATTTGCACAAAACCTGTGCAGAAACGACGATTGCATATCCCCGGGAACGCTTGAAATTCCAACAAAAAGCGCGACTGTGCAATCGCTCCGAAAACGCCGCCGTGAAAGTGACGATTCATGTGCAAAAACAACGACGGTCGTTTCTGGCGGAATGACGGTGTGCGTTTTTTTCAAGCACGTTAAAATATAAACGTTAAATCCGAAACGCGCAAGTAGGTTCTTTCCATTTTGGCCGTTTCGGGAGATAATTCACAATTTTATAAAGAATAGAACCATGAAAAAGAGGATCGGAGGGATCACCCATGCGGGAAATTGCTCAGAAGCTTTCACGGTGCAGCAGCTTTGGCGCGCTCATGGATGATGCGTTCGCGCGCTGCCCGGAGCGCGAGGCCATTGTATACGAGGACTGGCGGCTGACCTATGGCGACCTGGAGCGCTACATCCACCAGACGGCGCACTATCTGCGGCACCTCGGCGTGCGCAAGGGCAGCCGGGTCGCGATCCTGTCGCGCAACTGCCCGGAGTGGATCATTGCCGAGTTTGCGCTCTATCAGCTCGGCGCCATTGTGGTCAAGATCAACTGGCGGCTCACGCCGCCGGAGCAGGCGCGCATGCTCGCGCGCAATCAGGTGTCGGTCGCCTTTCTCAAGGCGGAGAAGCCGGAGTGGGGCGCGGAGCTCGAGCGGCTGTGCGCGGACAGCGTACGCCTGATCCGGCTGGAGCCGGTCGACGGCCGCTCGGCGCTGTGCGCGCTCGTCAGCGGCGAGCCGGACACGCCGCCGGACGTGCCGGTCTCGCGCGACGATGTCGCCTGCCGCCTGCACACGAGTGGCACGACGGGGGAGCCGAAGTGCGTCGTCTACACGCACGGCGGCATGCTCCGCGAGATCGTGAGCATGCTGCAGGTCTATCCCTACCCGGACGGGCAGCGGTATCAGTTCATTGCGCAGCTGTTCCACTCGGCCGCCATCGGTGCGCACCTGTCGCTTGCGACCGGCGGCACGATGGTGCTCAAGGATCATTTCGCGCTTGAGGATTACATGCACACGCTCGTGTCCGAGCGCATCGAGTCCATCAGTGTCGTGCCGACGGTGCTCAAGTGGATCCTCGACGAGACGGACAACGGGGACTATGATCTCTCGCACCTCAAGACCGTCAACTATTCCACCTGCCCGATCCCGAAGGCGTTGCTGCAGCGCGCGATCGAGAAGCTGCACTGCAGCTTCTATCAGTCCTACGGCATGACGGAAATGGGCAGCACCGTCACGGCGCTGCTGCCGGAAGACCACCTGCGCGACGGCGGTAAGTACCTCTCGTCCGTCGGCCGGCCGATCCCCGGCGCGGCCGTGCGCATCGTCGCGCCGGACGGCAGCGATTGCCCGGCAGGCACCGCGGGTGAGATCTATGTGCGCGGCCCGGGCCGGATGCTGGAATATCTGGATGCGCCCGAGACGACGCACGCGGCGCTGGTCGGCGGCTGGTACCGCACGAAAGACATGGGCATGCTCGACGCACAGGGGTACCTGTTCCTGAGCGGCCGTGCCGACGATCTCATTATTTCCGGTGGCGAGAACATCTATCCCGGAGAGGTCACCAATGTCATCATGCAGCTTTGCGACGACGTGGCCGAGGTCGCGGTCTACGGCGTGCCGGACGAGACCTGGGGTGAGCACGTGAAAGCGAGCGTTGTGCTCATGCCGGGCAGCCGGCTCACGGCGGAGGCGCTGCGCCAGTATTGCCGCGCGCATATGCCGACGTTCCGCGCGCCGAAGGAGATCGAGATCGTGCCGGAGCTGCCCAAGGGCGCGACCGGAAAAGTGCTCACGGCCGTGCTGCGCGCGCGCAGTGTCCAGGCGAGCTGACGCGCGCATCTTGTAGGCCGTGCCCATCCGGCGCACGGCGGCAACTGCTGTTTTTTGGAGAAATCAGCGTTGTGAAGCGACTGACGGTTTGCTATTGTGAAATCACAAACAACCAGACGCCGCACAGCGGCACACGTGAATATTTCAGGAGGTAATACCTATGATCCGTACCAAACTTACCGAAATGCTGGGGATCGAATACCCCATCGTGCAGGGCTGCATGCAGTGGATCTCCCGCGCACCGCTGGTCGCCGCCGTGTCGGAGGCCGGCGGCCTGGGGCTGCTGTCGTCGAGCACGTTTTCCTCGGCCGATGAGCTGCAGGCGGAGATCCGCAAGATCAAGTCCATGACGAGCAAGCCCTTTGCCGTCAACCTCACGCTCATGCCGTCGCTCGTCGTGCCGGACTATGCGGGCTACATTCGCGTCTGCGCCGAAGAGGGCGTCAAGGTCATGGAGACCGCCGGCCGCCCGCCGAAGGACGACATGGTGCGCGCCATCAAGGACGCCGGCATGGTGCTCATCCACAAGTGCACCACCGTCAAGCACGCGCTCAAGGCGCAGTCGCTCGGCGCGGACATGGTCGTCGCCGACGGCTTTGAGTGCGCCGGCCACCCGGGCGAGAACGATCTCGGCACCATGGTGCTCACGCCGCGCTGTGTGGAGGCGCTTGACATTCCGGTTATCTGCGCCGGCGGCGTTTCGACCGGCCGCCAGATGGCAGCCGCGCTCATGCTCGGCGCCGAAGGCGTGTACATGGGCACCCGCTTCCTGCTGTCCGAGGAGTGCCCGGTGCTCCCGGCCGTGAAAAACTACCTCGTCGAGCACGCCAACGAGATGGAGACGATCCTGCTTCTGCGCTCGTTCCAGAACTCCACGCGCATGTATAAGAGCGAAGTCGCCAAGCGCGTCTTTGCCAAGGAGCAGGCCGGCTGCGAATTCAAGGATGTGGCCGAGGACATGGCCGGCAAGACGGCCTGCAAGATGTTCTTCGAGAACGCGGACGTGGAAAACTGCGGCGTCATCTGCTGCGGCCAGACGTCCGGCCTGATCCACGATGTGCTGCCCGTGCAGACCATCATCGGCCAGATGATGCACGAGTGCGAGGCGACCATCGCAAAGTTCGCCTGACTTTGGTAATCCCCCCATTCCCTTCTTTTTTCTTTGGAGCGGCTCGGCCTCCGGGCCGGGTCGCTCCCCCTTATTATCAGAAATGGAGATCCGATCATGTTCTATTCGTTTCATGGAAAATGCCCGCGCGTCGATCCCACGGCGTTTGTCAGCACCAGCGCCGAGCTCATCGGCGATGTGACGGTCGGCCCGCGGTGCTATATCGGTCCCGGCGCCGTGATCCGCGGCGATGCCGCCGAGATCATTCTTGAGGAGGAGGTCGCGGTGGAAGACGGCGTCATCATCCATGCCGGCGGGGCGGACAAGCGCTGCCTGCTGTCCCGGCGTGTGACCATCGGTCACGGGGCGATCGTCCATGCGCGCTATCTCGGCCCGGAGGCCAGCATCGGCATGGGCGCGGTGCTCAGCCTTGGGTGCGCGATCGGTGCCGGCAGCGTCGTGGCGGAGTCCGCGCTCGTGCCGCAGGGCAAGTCCGTTCCGCCGGAGACGCTCGTTGCCGGCATCCCGGCCAAGCCTCTGCGCCCGCTCACGCAGGCGGACCGCGAGAGCTGGCAGGCCACGAAGGACTGGTATGTCCGGCTCACGGCGGCGTACCTGGATCCGAATCATTTCTTTCCCGTTGCACCGCGGGAGGCGTGAGCACGATGGATTGGCGTGAGATCTATGCGCGCAGGCTCTGCACGCCGGAGCAGGCGGCGGCGCTGATCGCGCCCGGCGACCGCATCTTTGCCGGCGGCGCCGGCAGCTTCCCGGCCGTGCTGATCGACGCGGTGAGCGACCGCGCGGAGCTGCGCGACATCCCGGTCGTGACCGTCGTCAACGGCACGGAGAGCCGCGCCCTGTCCGACCCGGCCTGCTTTGCGCGCACGCCGTATCACTCCCTGTTTCTCGGCCGCGCCGACCGCAAGTTTCAGCAGCGCGGCGGCCTGCACGAAAACTCCGTGCAGTTTCACCAGACCGTGCGCGCAGCGCGCGAGGTCTACCGTGTCAATACGCTGATGCTCGAGGTGTCCGAGCCGGATGCGGACGGGTATCTGTATTACGGCCCGCGCGGCACGGCCTGGAGTTCGCTCGATACGCAGGTCGAAAAGCGCATCTATCAGGTCAACGCCTTTCAGCAGCGCACCCGCGGCGAGCACCATCGCATCCATGTCTCGGAGGTCACGGCGCTCTGCCGCGCGGATCATCCGCTCAATACCTATCATTATAAAGCGCCCGATGCACTCGATGCGCGCATTGCCGCGCACATCCTGCCGCTCGTCCGGGACGGCGATACGCTGCAGGTCGGCATCGGCGGCATTCCCAACGCTGTCGCCTACGGGCTGCACGGACGCAAACGGCTCGGGATTTACACGGAGGTGCTCACACAGGCGCAGCTGCGCCTGATGGCCAGCGGCGCGGTCGATCTCGATCGGGTCGAGGCGTCCATCGTGCTCGACGCGGCGGGGCATCTGGATGATTTTGCGCTCGCGCACATCCGCATGATCCCGGTGGACGTGCTCAACGATCCGTTCCGTGCCGCGCAGCAGCCGGGGCTTATCTCGGTCAACGGCTGCCTGATGGCTGATCTGACCGGGCAGGTCTGCGCCGAGGCCATTGACGGCCGGCAGTATTCCGGCGTCGGCGGTCAGCTCGATTTTGTCCGCGCCGCGGCGCGTTCTGCCGGCGGACGGAGTTTTCTGTGCCTGCATTCCACGCACGAAGCGCCCGACGGGACGCTCACGTCCAACATTCGCGCGCATCTTCCGTCCGGCGCAGTCGTCACGACGCCGCGCAGCGATGTCATGTACATCGTCACGGAGTGGGGCGCGGCCGATCTGCACAATCAACCGCTGGAGACGCGCATCTGCGCCATGATCCGCATCGCGCATCCGCGCTTTCGCTGCGCGCTCGCGCAGGAGGCAGTCGCCTGGGGACAACTGTCACCGGAGCGCGCCGCGCAATTTGATACACAACCCGAACCAGAGAAGGAGGAAACCACATGAACCCCGCATACGAACCGCTGTTTACACCGTTTTCGATCCGCAATACGCGCATTAAAAACCGCTACTTCATGGCCGCCATGGGCACCGTCACGCACAACGATGAGGATGGCGCCTACCTGCCGGACGCCGTGGACTATTTCGTCCGCCGCGCCGCCGGCGGCGTCGGCCTGATCATCACGGGCGCCAACTGGGTGGACAACAACATTGAGGTCCACAGCCCCGGTTCTTTCCCGTGCCCGACGATTTGCCCCGGGAAATACATCAAGGCCGCGCGCGAGCTGACCGACCGCGTGCACGCCTTTGACACCAAGATCTTCGTGCAGCTCACGGCCGGCCTTGGCCGCAGCGCCATGCCCGCCATGATCCATGACCGCAAGTTTGTCGCGCCGAGTACGATCAGCAACCGCTGGAATCCGCGCATCGAGTGCCGCGAGCTGACGACGGAGGAGGTCGAGCGGCTCGTGGAGCAGTTCGGCGTGTCGGCCGCTATCGCCAAAAAGTGCGGATATGACGGCGTTGAGGTGCATGCCGTGCACGAGGGCTATCTGCTCGACTGCTTTGCCATGTCGCTGTTCAACAAGCGCACGGACAAGTACGGCGGCGATCTCAACGGCCGCCTGCGCTTCGCCATCGAGATCGTGCAGAAGATCAAGCAGTACTGCGGCGAGGATTTCCCGGTCATCCTGCGCTTTTCGCTCAAGAGCTATATCAAGGATCTGCGTCAGGGCGCGGTGCCGGGTGAGACGTTCACCGAGCTCGGCCGCGATACGGACGAGGGCCTGCAGGCGGCCAGGATCCTGGTCGATGCGGGCTACGACGCGCTCGATGTCGATGCCGGCACCTACGATAGCTGGTACTGGGCGCATCCGCCGATGTACTTTGACAAGGGCGTCTATCTGCCGTTTGCCGAGCAGGTCAAGCAGGTCGTGGACGTGCCGGTGTTGGCTGCCGGACGCATGGACGATCCGGATCTGGCGGCGCAGGCGCTGCGAGACGGCCGCTGCGACATGATCGGTCTGGCGCGTCCGCTCCTGACCGAGCCTGACTACGTCCGCAAGGTGCACAACGACGAGCTCGCGCTCATCCGTCCGTGCCTGTGCTGCCACGAGGGCTGCTTCGGCCGCGCGTTTGACGGCGCGGTCGGCTCCTGCGCGGTCAACCCCGAGTGCGCGCGCGAGCGGCTCGTCGGCATCACGCCCGCAGCGGAGAAAAAGCGCGTGGTCGTTGTCGGCGGCGGGCCTGCCGGCCTGGAGGCGGCGCGCGTGAGCGCGCTGCGCGGCCATGATGTCACGCTGCTCGAAGCGAGCGATGCCCTCGGCGGCGCGCTCAAGCCGGCCGGTGTGCCGCACTTCAAGCAGGCGGATCGTGATCTTGTTGCCTGGTATGCCGCCACGCTTGCGCATCTGGGCGTGGACGTGCGCCTGAATACACGCGCGGATAAGGCGCTGCTCGATTCTCTCAAGCCGCAGACGGTATTCGTCGCCGAGGGCAGCACGCCCAGAACGCTGGCACTGCCCGGTGCGGACGGAGGCAATGTGGTCAGCGCGCTCGACGTGCTCGAGGACAAGGCGAAAGCCGGCAAGTCGGTCGTCATCATCGGCGCGGGACTCGTCGCCTGCGAACTGGCGCTGCACCTGGTGCAAAACGGCCACACCGTCACGCTGCTCGCCCGGCGCAAGCTCCTGCGCTCGGCCAAGCTGCCGGCCATGAATGAGCTCATGCTGCGCGACCTGCTCGTGTTCCACGGCGTGCACATCGTCGAGGGCGCGGCGTTGGAATCCGTCGATGCCAAGGGCGTTTATTACGAGGTCGAGGGCGTGCCTGCGCTGGCGGAGGGTGACACGGTCATCACTGCGGTCGGCATGGAGGCCAACCATGCGCTCTTTGACGCGATCCGCGATGACTATGAGACCGTGCTCGCGCTCGGCGACGGCCGCCGTGTGCGCAACATCTTCGGCGCCATCTGGGATGGCTACGAGGCGGCACGCAGTCTGTAATTGCGATCCGAATACGTTTGCCCGGGCAGGTTCCTCCTGCCCGGGCGTTGTGCTTGCATCCGGCGGCTGTGCATGATAAAATCATACATCTTTTATTTGAATGGAGAGACCATTATGCTCTATACCTTTGGCGGGAAAGCCCCGCAGGTCGCCCCGACGGCGTTCGTCAGTGCGAGCGCGGAGCTCATCGGCGATGTGATCGTCGGCCCGCGCTGCTATATCGGCCCTTATGCCGTCATCCGCGCCGACGCCTCGCGCATCGTCCTCGAGGAGGAGGTCGCGGTCGAGGACGGCGTCATCGTCCACACCGGCGGGGAAGATCCCGTCGTGACCATTTCGCGCCGCGTGACCATCGGCCACGGCGCGATCATCCACGCGCGTGTGATCGGGCCGGAGGCCAGCATCGGCATGGGCGCGGTGCTCAGCCTCTGCAGCGAGATCGGCGCGGGCAGCATCGTGGCCGAGTCGGCGCTCGTGCCGCAGGGCAAGATCATTCCGCCGGAGACGCTCGTCGCGGGCGTGCCCGCAAAGCCGCTGCGCGAGCTGACCGACAAAGACCGCACCGACTGGCGCGGGACGAAGGACTGGTACGTGCGCATGGCGGCACAGTATCTCGACCCGGACAACTATCATCCGGTCAAGTGACGGCTTGAAATGCCCGGGCACCCATGCTATAATAAACTGCTATGTCAGCCGCGGCCGCGGCTGGGAAACGAAGGAGA
>ULRF01002325.1_pt1 | contig 12225 bp, 7 predicted proteins | sample 1955131 | NCBI WGS metagenome assembly ULRF01 (sample SAMEA4835673, study PRJEB28245) | human gut metagenome | biome: gut microbiome; material: fecal sample | place: Denmark | collected 2008
GTACGACACGCTCAAGGAGCTCAAGGACAGCATCAAGCGTGAGATCACCGAGCAGCGCGAGCAGGCCGCGAAGTTCACGGTCGAGAGCAGCCTCATGGAGAAGGTCGCCGAGGGCATCGAGTGCGATATTCCCGACGCGATGATCGAAGAGCAGTGCGCCCGCTTCCTCGAGGATTTCAAGCAGCGCTTACAGTCTCAGGGCATCCCCTATGACCAGTACTGCAAGATGACCAACATGAACGAGGAGAAGTTCATGGAGGACGGCAAGGAGCCCGCAATGCGTCAGGTGCGCATGGATCTCGCTGTGAACGCCATCATCAAGGAAGAGAACCTTGATGCGACCGACGAGGAAGTGGAAAAGCAGTACACCGACCTTGCTGAGAAGTACAGCATGGACGTGAACGAGCTGAAGAAGTATCTCGATCCCATGAGCGTCCGCGCCCAGCTCATCCGCGACAAGGCCATCAGTGTCGTCGTGGACAGCGCAAAGGTCGAAAAGAAGAAGGCTCCCAAGAAGGAAGCCGAGGGCGAAGCCGCTGAGGGCGAGGAAAAGCCCGCCAAGAAGACCGCTGCCAAGAAGACTGCCAAGAAGGAAGAAGAAAAGGCTGAATAATCGGCAAAAGCGGCCATAATAGATAGAAACGACGATCAACCACAAATGCCTGCCATTTGTGGTTGATTGTGTACATACCATTTTTTTGAACAGGGTATGAACAAGGAGGTTACCAAAATGAGTTTAGTCCCTTACGTCATTGAACAGACCAACCGCGGTGAGCGCTCTTACGACATTTTCTCCCGCCTGCTGGAAGATCGTATCATCTTCCTCGGCGAAGAGGTCAACGATGCGACCGCGAGCCTGATCGTCTCGCAGCTGTTGTTCCTTGAGGCCAAAGACCCCGACAAGGACATTCAGCTCTATATCAACTCCCCCGGCGGCAGCGTGACGGCCGGTATGGCGATCTACGACACCATGCAGTATATCAAATGCGATGTGTCCACCATCTGCGTGGGTCTTGCCGCCAGTATGGGCGCGTTCCTGCTCTCTTCCGGCGCTAAGGGTAAGCGCATTGCGCTGCCGAACGCGGAGATCATGATCCATCAGCCCTCCGCCGGTACGCAAGGCAAGGTGACCGACATGGAGAGCGACGTGGAGCACTTCCTGCGCATCAAGCAGCGCTTGAACAAGATCCTGGCCGAGAACACCGGCAAGACGCCCGAACAGGTCAAGCTCGACTCCGAGCGCGACCACTGGATGACGGCCGACGAAGCGCAGGCCTACGGCCTTGTGGACAAGGTCATTTACAAGAGATAAGGATTTTTGCATGATGAGTGAAGATAAGAAGAAGGAACTTCGCTGCTCGTTCTGCGGTAAGAGCGAGCGTGAAGTGCATCGCATGATCCAGGGCCCCGGCGTGCGCATTTGCGATGAGTGCGTGCAGCTGTGCATGGACGTGCTGGAAGACGGCTACGAGCCGCATGACGAGCTGGAGGCACCGGATTCCATTCCCACGCCGCGCGAGATCCACGAAGTGCTCGACCAGTATATCATCGGGCAGGAGGCGGCGAAAGTTGCGCTGTCCGTGTCCGTTTACAACCACTATAAGCGCATTTTCTTCGGTGGCGGCGACGAAGTTGAGCTGCAAAAGAGCAATATCCTGCTTCTTGGCCCCACCGGCAGCGGCAAGACGCTCTTCGCGCAGACGCTTGCCCGTATCCTGAAGGTGCCGTTTGCGATCGCAGACGCGACGACGCTCACCGAAGCGGGCTATGTCGGCGACGATGTGGAGAACATTCTGCTTCGCCTCTTGCAGGCGGCGGATTACGATGTGGAGCTTGCCGAGCGTGGCATCATCTATGTCGACGAGATCGACAAGATCGCCCGCAAGAGCGAGAATACCTCCATCACGCGCGACGTTTCCGGCGAGGGTGTGCAGCAGGCGCTGCTGAAGATCGTCGAGGGTACGGTCGCCAATGTCCCGCCGCAGGGCGGGCGCAAGCACCCGCACCAGGAATTTATCCAGATCGACACGCACAATATTCTTTTCATCTGCGGCGGTGCGTTTGAGGGCATTGAGAAGATCATCGAAAGCCGCCTCGACCGTAAGTCGATGGGCTTCGGCGCAGAACTCAAGAGCAAGAACGACGTGGACGAGAGCAAGATTTTGCGCGAGGTGCAGCCGCACGATATCCTCAAATTCGGCATCATTCCCGAACTGGTTGGCCGACTTCCGGTTATCACGGCGCTCGACGCGCTCACACGCGAGGATCTCGTCAAGATCCTGACGCAGCCGAAAAACGCGCTCGTCAAGCAGTATCAGAAGCTTTTCTCCTACGATGGCGCTGAGCTTACGTTTGAGCCCGGCGCGCTCGAGGCGATCGCTGACAAGGCCATTGCGCGAAAGATCGGTGCGCGCGGTCTGCGCGCGGTGATGGAGGGACTTTTGATGCGCGTGATGTACGACATTCCGTCTGACCGCACGATCGACCGCGTGACCATCACGCTGGGCTGCGTGGAGGGGACGGAAGAGCCGATAATTTCCCACCGCACGAACAAAGAAGGGGAGGAGCCTCAGCCGCCGCTGCAGGCAGATCCCGCTTCGTAAGGAGAAAGCATGGAACCTGTAACAAAAAATCTTCCGGTCATTGCCATGCGCGGGCTCAACGTGTTCCCGCGCATGAATACGAGCTTTGATCTTGAGCGCCCGATCTCGGTGCGCGCGCTTGAGCGCGCCATGGAAAACGGGGAGGAGATCTTCCTCGTCACGCAGAAAGAGATCGGCGTGGAGCAGCCGGAGGAAAAAGACCTGTATGAGATCGGTACGGTTGCGCGTGTGACGCAGATCCTGCGCGTGACCGACCATGTGCTGCGCGTGATGATGGAGGGCGCATGCCGCGCCCGGCTCAAAAGACTCTGGCAGCGCGAGCCGTTTTTGCAGGCGCAGGTGGAGCTCGTTGAAGAATCCGCAGCGCCGCGCAGCGGAAAGCGGACGGAGGCGATGCTGCGCCAGACCTACGCCAGCGTGACGGAATATGCCGAGCTTGCACAGAAGCTGCCGGACGACGTCTATGCCGCTATCCTCTCGACAAACGATCCCGGCTATCTTGCTGATTTTATTGCCCAGCAGCTCAACCTGCGCTATCAGGACAAGCAGGATATTCTGAGTGAGCTGCGTCCGCTGCCGAGATTGCAGCGCATGAACGAGATCCTGCGTCGCGAGATCGAAGTGACCGCCATGGAGCAGGACATCGAGAGCAAAGTTCGCTCCCGTGTCGGCAAGATCCAGAAGGATTTTGTCCTGCGCGAGCAGATCAAAGTCTTGCAGGACGAGATCGGCGAGGGCGGCGAGGACGAAGAACTCGACGAATACCGCGCAAAAATCGCTAAGGCGCACCTGAACGAGGAAACGGAAAAGAAACTCCTCAAGGACGTTGACCGCCTTGCAAGGCAGCCCTTCGGCAGCGCCGAAGCGAGCGTGCTGCGCAACTATCTCGATACCTGCATGGAAATGCCCTGGGGCGAGGAGACGAAGGAGCGCGCCAGCGTAGACGCCGCGCGCAGGATCCTTGACCACGACCACTATGGACTGCAAAAGGTCAAGGAACGCATTCTGGAATTCATTGCCGTGCGCCAGCTCAACCCCGAGGCAAAGGGGCAGATCCTCTGTCTGGTCGGCCCTCCGGGCGTCGGCAAGACGTCGATCGCACTGTCCGTTGCCAAGGCGATGAACCGCAAGGTCGCGCGGCTGTCGCTCGGCGGCGTGCGTGACGAGGCGGATATCCGCGGCCATCGCAAAACCTACATCGGCGCGATGCCCGGCCGCATCATCGAAGCCATTTCCCGCAGCGGTTCGATGAACCCGCTGCTCGTGCTCGATGAGGTAGACAAGCTCTCAAGCGACGGACGCGGCGACCCCGCGAGCGCACTGCTCGAGGTGCTTGACAGCGAGCAGAACTACGCCTTCCGCGACCACTATCTGGAGATTCCCGTCGATTTGAGCCGTGTGATGTTCATCATGACGGCCAACACGCTCGACACCATTCCCCGCCCGCTGCTCGACCGCATGGAGATCATTGAGATCCCGAGCTATACGGACGAGGAAAAGGTGCAGATCGCACAGCGCCACCTTCTGCCCAAGGAGCGTCAGGCACACGGACTGACGGCTTCGAGCCTGCGCGTGGAAGAAAGCGCCCTGCGCGCGGTCATCGCGCGCTACACGCGCGAGAGCGGCGTGCGGTCGTTGGAGCGCCAGCTTGGCAAAATCTGCCGAAAGGCCGCAATGCAGCTCACAACAAGTGATGTAAAGCGAGTTACCGTTACAGAGAAGAACCTCGCAGATTTCCTCGGCACGCCGCGGAGCACGCAGGATAAGATCCCGGAAAAGGATCTCGTCGGCGTGGTAAACGGCCTTGCGTGGACGGAAGCGGGCGGTGAGATCCTACCGGTTGAGGTCGGTGTGATGGACGGCAGCGGCAAGCTGGAGCTGACGGGCAACCTTGGCGACGTGATGCAGGAGAGCTGCCGCGCGGCGCTCTCGTGTCTGCGCCAGCGGGCGCTGGAGCTCGGCATTGCAGCAGACTTCTATAAAACAAAGGACATTCACATTCACTTCCCCGAGGGCGCCATTCCCAAGGACGGCCCGAGCGCCGGCATCGCCATCGCAACGGCGGTGCTCTCGGCGCTGACGAATCGGCCGGTGCACCGCGAGATCGCCATGACCGGTGAGATCACGCTGCGCGGCCGCGTGCTTGCCATCGGGGGACTGCGCGAGAAGACGATGGGCGCGCTGCGCGCGGGCGTACATACTGTCCTCCTGCCGAAGGAGAACGAAAAGGATCTCGACGAGATCGACCCGCTGGTGCGCAAGAAGCTGCGCTTTGTGCCGGTAGAAACGGTGGACGCCGTCTTTGCTGAGGCGCTCGTTCTGCCGGAAAAATGCACCGCTGCCGCACATGAGACTTACCTGCCCATGCAGGAGGCAGCGCCCGGTGCGCTGCGTGCGGGCGAAATGAGCTGAAAGGAAACGAAAACCATGGCGATCAATTTCAACAGGGTGGAATTTGTCCTCTCGGCGGCGTCGGAGAAGCAGTTTGTGCGCGACGGAATGCCGCAGCTCGCGTTTGCGGGGCGGTCGAACGTCGGCAAATCCTCGGTCATCAACCGGATCGTGAACCGCAAGAACTTTGCCCGCGTGGGCGCGTCCCCGGGCAAGACCTCGCAGATCAACTACTTCAAGATCGACGGCAAGCTCTACCTCGTCGACCTGCCGGGCTATGGCTACGCCAAGGTTTCCAAGGCCGAACGCGACCGCTGGGGCAAGCTCATGGAGGACTACTTCCAGAGCGCGGGACTTATTCACCTCGGCGTGCAGATCGTTGATGCGCGGCACAAGCCGACGGCGGACGATGTGACAATGCACGACTACTTTGTGCAGACCGGCTGCCCCGTCGTGATCGTGGCGAATAAGCTCGACAAGCTCAAAGCGCGCGAGATCGAGCCGAATCTCGCGAAGATCCGCGAGACGCTCTCTCTGCGCGACGATGAGATCATCGTCCCGTTCTCTGCGGAAAAGGGGACGGGCAAGGAGCAGCTCATCAATGCGATCTTTGACCACCTGAATGGCTGAAAAGGAATAATACTTCACAGAAAAGCCTCTGTATGGAATGACCATACAGAGGCTTTTTATCGTATTTCCTGGGAAATCACTTGCGCAGTGTCAGGAGTGCATTGCAGTGGGAAAAATACTCAAACGTCAGCGCGGGGAATTGTGAGTGGAGCTCGTCGTAGACGAAGTAAATTTCATCCTCGTCCCACTCACTGCCCGCCGCGTTTCGGCACACTTCGAGCTCGTCACGGGTGCGGAAGGCGACGTCGCCGATGAAAATGTAGCCGTCCTGCTTCAAAAGCGGTAGGAGTGCGCGCAGAAAGTCAATTTTCTGCGCGTCCGTCAGATGGTGGAGCGAGTAGGTCGCGATGATGGCATCATACTGTCGCGGGCAGAGCTCGGGCACAAGCCCCTTGGAAAAGTCGCCCTGATAGAGCTTGGCTTCCGGCATTTTTGCCTGCGCCAGCTCGATCATGCGCGCGGAAAAATCCTGTCCATAGATTTGGCAGCCCTGCTCATAGAGCCTTGAGGTCAAAACGCCCGTGCCGAAGCCAATGTCTAACACGTCATGACCGCTTTGTGCAAGCACGCGCTGATAGAGCGCGTTCATCATGGCACGATAGCCTGCGAAGGGGTAGCGGTCATTCTCGTCGGAGAGGCCGACGCTCTTGTCGTAGCCGTCGGCCCAGAGGTCGAAGCCGGTGTTGTTCAGCATGTCAGTCCTCCTTTTCGTTCGGCGGAGGAAGCCCCAGCTCGTAAAATGCCACGGCGCTTGCCGCAGCGACATTGAGTGAGTCGACGCCATGGTACATCGGGATCTTGACTGTGTAGTCGCAGCTTGCAATGGTGGTGCTTGCGAGGCCGTCACCCTCCGTGCCCATGACAATGGCAAGCTTTTCCTCCGCGGCGAGGAGGGGGTCATCAAGCCGCACGGAGTCGTCGCGCAGCGCCATGGCGACCGTGCGAAAGCCGAAAGAGCGCAGAAGCTGTGTCCAATCGCCTTCCTCGGGGAGATATGTCCACGGAATGAGGAAGACATTGCCCATGCTCACGCGCGAAGCGCGGCGATAGAGCGGGTCGCTGCCTGCGCAGGTTAACAGCACGGCGTCCATGCCAAGTGCAGCGGCGGAGCGGAAGATCGCGCCGATGTTCGTCGGGTTCATTACGTTTTCGAGCACGGCGATGCGCCGTGCGCTGCGGCAGACTTCTTCGACTGACGGCAGCTTCGGCCGGCGCATGGCGCAGAGCATTCCGCGCGTCAGATGGAAGCCGGTGAGCTGTGCAAGCACGGATTCTTCAGCGGTGTAAACCGGAACATCTTGACAGCAGCGCGCGAGGATCTCGCGCCCCTTGCCCCCGATGTGCTGGCGCTCCATCAGAAAGGAAACCGGCTTACAGCCCGCGTCGAGCGCGCGGCCGATGACGAGCGGACTTTCTGCGATGAAAAGCGCGTTTTCCGGATCGGCGCGGTTTAAGAGCTGATTTTCCGTCAGCCGCGCATAGAGATCGAGTGCGGGATCGGAAAAATTTTGAATTTCAATGATGGATGCCATAGTCGATTCCTTTCCTGCGCTTTTTGCATTTACTTATTCGGAGAAGATCAAGACCCCTTCTTCTTGCCGTCCACGGCGATGAAGAACAGCGAGCTCACCGCCAGCAGGTAGGGGTAGAACAGGTTCGGAATGATGTCGAAGGCGGAGATGTTGTAACCAAGCTCGTGCGCTGCGGAGATGGCGACGAGCATCTGCGCGCCGTAGGGAATGATGCCCTGGAAAATGCAGGAGAACGTGTCGAGCAGGGAGGCGGCCTTGCGCGGCGTGATGCCGTATTCCTCGCTCATTTCCTTGGCGATGGGGTTCGCCATAACGATGGCGACGGTGTTGTTCGCCGTGGCAATGTCCATCGCGCCGACAAGCAGCCCCATGCCGATCTGGCCGCCGCGCTTACCGCGGAACGCCCGGCGAATCCAGCCAAGCAGCGCCTCGAAGCCGCCGAATTCACGGATCAGCGCGCAGATGGCAGAGACCAGGATCGCGACCATCGACGTTTCGAACATACCGGCGGCGCCGCTGCCCATATTCTCAAGCAGCGCCTTGACCGCGAGGATACCGCTCTGGCCAGTCGCACCGGTCGCCAGCGCGATGATCGAGCCGGAGACGATGCCGATGAGCAGCACGACAAAGACATTGATGCCGATGATGCCGCCGATGAGCACCAGCACATAGGGAATGATCTGAATGAGGTTATAGGGCGGGATCTCTGCGGGTGTGACGTCGGCGCGGAGCGTCAGCACGAGAATGAGCGCAAGGGAGGCGAGCGCAGCGGGAAGCGCGATGTGGAAATTCTCGCGGAATTTATCTTTCATCGCGCAGCCCTGGCCGTTGCAGGCGGCGATGGTGGTGTCGGAAATGAAGCTCAGGTTGTCGCCGAACATGGCGCCGCCCATAACGGACGCGATGCACAGCGGCAGCGAGTATCCGCTGGCTGCGGCGATGGGAATGGCGATGGGCGTGATGAGCGTGATGGTGCCGACGCTCGTGCCCATTGCGGTGGAGACAAAGCAGCTGACGACGAAGAGTACCGCCACGGCGAACTTTGCAGGAATGAGAGAGAGCATGAAGTACGCAACGCTCTCCGCGCTCGAACGGCCCACCACGCCGACGAACATGCCGGCAGCGAGGAAGATGAGCAGCATCGTGACGATATTTTTGTCGCCGATGCCCTTGCCCATCAGCACGAGCTTTTCGTCAAAGGACAGGGTGCGGTTCTGGCAGCAGGCCACGAGCAGTGCGATGAGGAAGATGACAACGATGGGAATGGAATAAAAGCCCATCGGGATCTTGAGCACATACTCAAACCAGACCGAGACCCAGATACAGAACCAGAAAAACGAAGATCGGCAGCAGCGCTGCGGGGTTGGATTTTTTTTGCATGGCGGCATTCTCTCTTTCTCCGAAACATAAAAAAAGGCTCCTACGAGGAGCGTTTGTGCGATGCGAATTATTATAAGGAGTCAAAATGACCTTGTCAAGTAAGACTTGCCGGAAAACGCGGCGTTCTCCGATCGGAGAACGCCGCGCTGCGGATGGTATTTACGAGACAGACACGACGAGCCGCCAGACGGGCTCGGCAAGGTAGTAGCCGAGAAACGCTGAGGCAAAGTTCGCCGTGACGGCATAGAGTGCGGCGCGGCCTTTGCTGTGGCCGGTGAGAAGGCCACGGCCGGAGTAGAGGAAGACCTCGACGAGCATGACGACGAGCTCGGCCGGAAGGAAGAAGCAAAAGAGATACCAGGCGCTCACGCCGCTGTGCGCGGTGACGGACGAGGAAGCAACAGCCAAAAGCCCCTGCGTGAGCATATTGACAAGCAAAAACGTTTTCCAATTCCGCTTCCATGAATATTGGAACAGAAGCAGCAGAATGCCCTCGATGAGGAGCGTCGGCACGAGCGTTGCAAGGAATTGCAGCAAATAGCCGGTGACAGTCGAGGGAACGGTGACAGTGGTGTTCTCAGCGTCGTCCGCCCAGTGGACAGTCACGCTCGATTGCAGCACCCTGCGCTCAAGCACGTCGGAGAGCCAGACCTTGCCGGACTGCGTGACAAGGATGATGCGGTAGGTGCTCGGTACGCCATGGTAGGCGAAAATGTGCAGATCGTTGCCGGAGGCGTCCGTGCTTTCTGCGTACAGCTCGCTATAGATCGGCGCGCCGGTCGTGCCTTGGGCCACGCAGGCGTGCCAGCCCTCGGGAACATTCTCACGCAGAAGTGCCAGGAGATCGGGGTCGAGCGTGTCCTCTTTGCCGTAGTAGCTCCGCTCGATGCCGTCGTCGCTGTCCGTATCTTCCGCGTCCCAATCGCCCTTGGCGAGCAGGTCGAGATAGTAGAGTTCCTGCGGCGCGTTTTCGACGCGCACGGTGAGCTGAGGCTTTGGCCCAAAGTCGGCGAGGGCAAAGGTCGTGAGTGCAAGGGATGTCAGGAGCGCGTAAACAAACGCGCGAAGGGGTGCTCTTTTCATCGGAAATCCTCCTTTTTTCTGCGGAATACATCTATCTTCCGTTTCTTTAGACGCGAAAGAGAGGAAAAAAGTTCCCGCATTTCGATTGTAGCACGAAACGGAAAAAAGGAAAAGGACGGCTTTTGCGAGCCGTCCTTTTGAATCGGAATGGTCACTTCTTGTCAAAGTAATAGTCGCGGAAGTTGTGGTACTGCGCGCCGTAGTAGCGCAGCAGGCGGTAGAGGCGGGGGAGCGGAAGGTCACCCTTGCAAAAGAGCACGTGCGTGCCCTTGAAGGCCTTGAGCTCTTCGGCAAGCTCGCTGTTTTTTACATAGCGGCGCAAAATGCCGGTCGGCACGTTCTGCCAGAGGGCGACGGTGTGGTTGTAAACGCAGTCCTCGCGCTTGCCGTAGACGATGTCATCGGTCAGAAGTTTCATCATATTGAGCCCTGCGGCGCGGCAGAAGTAGCTGCTGCGGCCGAGGCGCGGGTTGATCTCAAAGAGCACATAGCGCCCCGTGCGGCAGTCGTACTTCATGTCGATGTTCGAAAAGCCGACGTAGCCGAGCTTTTCAAGGAATTCCTGCATCTTGTCGTACAGTGCCTGATCGCCGCGGGAAATGATGGCGGCATAGTTGCCGACGGACTTGGGGTCGTAGTATTCGAGCACCGGCTGACCAAGACACATCGCGCGCACATGGCCGTCCAGATCGGAATAGCTGTTGAGCACGCGCATGGCGTCGTCGCCGCCGGGAATAAACTCCTGCAAGATGAGCTTGCCGCGATAGTCCGAGCGGTTCATATTGCGAACCATTTCGAGGTATTGCTCCTTCGTGTCAAAGAAGAATACCTTCTTCTGGCCTTCAAAGTGACAGCGGAGATAGTCGAGCGCGTTGGAATTTTCGGGCTTGACGACGATGGGAAAGTCAAACGGCAGCCGCTCGGCGACGCTCTCACGCTCCTCGGGAGAGGCGACGACGGTCTTGGGGTAGTCCATGCCGTACTGCTCGCAGAGGGCGTAGAACTTGTCCTTCGTGTCGAAGGTCTCAAGAAGCTCTTCGGAGATGAAGCGGTTCGCGATCAAGCTCTCAAAGTGGTCGTAGTGGCGGCAGAGAAGGCCGGTATAATAGTCCGAGCAGGGGATAACGAGCAGCTTTTCATAGTCCTGCGCGCACTGCTTCAAAACCTCGCGCAGCGCGTCGGGGAAAACTTCCTCGCGCTCGAAATCCGGAATGATGCGGCAGAGAAACAGGTGCGAGTGGCGCGTGGGCACAAGCTGCTGCGTGCACAGCAGCAGCGGTGTGACGCCGTAGGCTTCGCGGAAGAGGCGCGCCGTGCCATAGGCATTTTCATCGCTGCCGAGGATGATGGGGAGGAAATCCTTTTTCATCTTCTTGCCGCTGCTCCGGGGCGTTGCGGGGTGCGCAGCGTCGTACTCGGCAAGGTATTTTTGCGTCAGCTCCACATCGGAGGGGTAGGGAACGTAGGCGCTGCCGCGCTTCATCGTCGTCTCCTCGCCCTTGCCGGTCAAGAGAATAACGCGAGCGTCCTTGCCGTCCAAAATCGCGCGGCGGATGCACTCGCTGCGGTCTTCAAGGACGAGGTGCGGGCAGGCCACGTGCTTTTCAATGTCGGCGGCGATCTGCGCGAACGGCTCTTCGCCGGAGTCTTCCTCGGTGATGAAGACGAAGTCACAGTTCTGCCCGCTCAGCTCGCCGAGGTCTTTTCTGCGCTGGAGCGCGTGGGAGCCGGGGCAGCCGAAGACGGAAATCATCTGGCAGTCGGGGTATTCGATCTTCGTCGAGCGGTAGAGTGCGTCAAAGCTCATGCGGTTGTGCGCGTAGTCGACGATGACGGTGACCTTCCTGTCGCGGCTCTCGTAGATCTGCATGCGGCCTGCGGCGCGTGCCTTGCGAAGGCCGGAGCGCACATATTCTTCCGGCACATCGAGCGCCATGCAGATCGCCATGGCGGCGAGGGCGTTGGAAATGTTGAAAAGACCGGGCATGGTGATGGAGAATTCGCCATTGTACTTTGGCGAAACAACGGTAAAATAGAGTCCGTCGCTGCGTTTTTCCACATGCCGGCAGGAGACGGTGTCGCTCTCATGCGAGCCGAAGGTGATGAGGTTACAGCGGCCCTTGGCGTATTCGATGACGCGGTCAGCGTGTTTTGCGTCGGTATTGACGCAGCCAAAACGGCAGGAATCAAAAATTTTAAGCTTGGCGGTGAAATAATCTTCAAAGTCGGGGTGCTCGATGGGGCTGATGTGGTCGCTGCCGATGTTCAAAAATGCGCCGACGTCGAACGTGATGCCGCGCACGCGGCCGTATTTGAGCGCCTGGGACGAAGCCTCCATCACAAGGTGGGAAATGCCGGACTCGTAAGCGTTTTCAAAGTGCTGGTAGAGCTCGAGCACCTCCGGCGTGGTGATATGGGATTCCTCGCTTACCTTGCCGTCGTAGTTGTCGATGGAAGAGAGAATGGCGCACTCGGGCATGGACTGCGCGCGCAGCCAGTCATTTAAAATGTAGCGTACGTAGTAGGCCGTGGTGCTCTTGCCCTTCGTGCCGGTGATGCCGATGCTCGTGAGCTTGTCCGTCACATGGTTATAAAAGAGCTGACCG
>ULRF01039166.1_pt1 | contig 12198 bp, 7 predicted proteins | sample 1955131 | NCBI WGS metagenome assembly ULRF01 (sample SAMEA4835673, study PRJEB28245) | human gut metagenome | biome: gut microbiome; material: fecal sample | place: Denmark | collected 2008
CCGGCTGCATCGTCGCCTGCGACTATGTTCAAGTGGACGGTGCTCACGCCGGAAGATTCCTGGCCAATCCACAGGAGGAGATTAATCGGATATACAAGTAAGTTCGGGTTAATAAGCGTGAAGCATTTGCCGGATGCGAACATTCTATTAAACTTTTTTCATTTTTCTCTTGACTCGTACCCTACGGCATATATTATCTTTGCCGGCGAATAACAAAAGTGCACGAATTGTTATGGGTAAAAACAAGTTGAAAATCGGGGAGTTTTCCCGCCTGGGCAGAGTGACCGTGAGGGCTCTGAGGCATTACGAGGAGATTGACCTGCTTACTCCTGAGATTGTGGACCGGGATACCGGGTATCGCTATTATTCCGTAGGTCAGTTGCAGAAAATCTTCAGCATCACCCAGCTCAAAAATATGGGTTATTCGCTGGAGGAAATCCGGGACCTGTGGGATGATGACCAGCATTTCCCTACGGTGGAATCGCTGGAGGAAAAGATCCGCAAGTGTGAGGATGAGCTGGCGGTGCTCAAGGAGCGGAAACGGATGCTCAAGGCGGTGGTGGCTTCCCAAAAGAAGTTGCACAAAATGGAAAAAGTTTACTTTGAATCACTTCCGGCCATCACCGTGGCCAGCCATCGTACCATCATCCCTTCTTTCGAGGACCTCGGCCGCCTCTGCTGCGAGGTAATCGGCCCCGAAATGGCCCGTCTGGGCTGTGAGTGCCCGGGACCCGGCTATTGCTACACCATCGAACACGGCGGATACAAGCCGCAGGACATCGACATCGAGTATTGCGAGAAGGTCACGAAAAAGGGTACCGACTCCGCTCTTATCAAGTTCAAGGACATCCCGGTCGTGCCGCTGGCGGCTTGCCTGAAAGTCTTCGGCCCGTATGACAAACTGTACGACAACTATGTCGAACTTTTCGCCTATCTGGAGAAAGAGGGCTACAAGATTGTTGCTGCTCCCCGCGCCGTTTACATCGACGGTATCTGGAATCAAGAGGATGCCGACAAGTGGCTCACCATCATCCAGGCGCCTGTAGAAAAAGCATAATGAAAAGACACGCCCTTGTGGAATTCCCCGCAGGGGCGTATCTTTGTGTCGACAAATCGAGATTTAACGTTACAATGCTTAGATATAGTAGAGTTCTTCTTTTTCTCATCATAGCCGCTTTATCCAGCTGCAATCAGTATAATCGCATCTTAGAAGATGTGTACGATAATGACCAGGCTGCACGTGAGTGGACAAAAGGGATGTCTTCACTATCAGCTGACGAGATTGTGGAGTATACAACAGAGATGGAACGGGTGGATTCATTGAATCAAGCGACTGTATTCGGCATTCTGGACAAGGAGGGTTGGCCCTACCATCTATCCGAAAAGGCCAATAGGGCCATCTGGATCGTTATTGACCATTCCGACCTTGCCTATCGGAGCAAGTATCTTAGTCTTGTGAAGGAAAAAGCCGAAGAGGGCGTTTTGGATAAAACGGACTATGCCATTCTGAATGACAGAGTTCGTATGGAAGAGGGCAAGCCACAGATTTATGGCACCCAGATTAAGATGGCAGCAACGATTGTAGATGATGATATTGCCATGCAGTTATGTCTCTGGCCGGTGGAAAATCCCGCTGCTCTTGACAGCCTGAGAAGCACCGTGGGATTATCTCCCATCAAAGAATACCTGAAGACCAGCAGCGAGTCTATAGGTCAAGAGATTGTTTGGGACAAGGAGAAAACTGTGGCTGACTTTGATTAGCCACTAAACTCGGACTTATCGGTGTAAAACGACATTGACTCTCCCGGCAACCAATCTGGGAGAGTTTTTTATTGAGCAATCTGCATACTTCTCCAGAAGCGGCAGTGCCTGTCCTGCCGCTTCGGAGAGTTCTTTCAAGGATGTCAGTAACGGATGCATCATCGTCTAATACAGGAAACCGAACAGCCAAAGCGGAATCCGGCAACCGGAGCCGACCTCGGTATCGTCAACTGCAAGGTAGCTGTCCGGGACATCCGCAATCTGTTCGAAGGTCTTTCCCTTGCCGCCCACCTCAAAGAGGTGCTTGTCGTCGATGAGGAAGTCTCCCTGCTTGGGGTAACGGACGTCGTGCAGGACGCGCAGCTGGCTGATGAAGAATGTCTCCCTCTCGTTTCCCTTGTCCACTTTCGGACACAGGACGTGCATCAGGTTGGGATTGCCGAGGAATATCTTGTCAGGCTTGGTAAGGGACTTGTAATTCTTGGTCTTGGCTGTGAGCAGAGCGAGGACCTGGGCTTTGTCGAGAGCGTAGAGCATCTTGAGCCCGGATTCGTTGTCCGTGGAGAGTTGCCGCCAGAGTTCCGACATGTTGGGCTCGAAGGGGACGTGCTCGCTGATGATCATCAGGAGTTTCTTCACCTTCTGCAGCGTCTCATAGGTTACATTCTCCACGGCGGGAAGGTCGGAATCAATGACGACAGTGACGGTCTCACGCAGCCGGGAAGGAAAATCCTCCAGGGATTCACGGTAGAAGGGGTAGTAGCCGTGGGCAAGGTACGCTTCGAAGAGCGGAGCCACTTTGATGCTTCCGACGATTTCCATCGCTTTTTTTACGTGGTGCGTCAAGACATCATCCAGCGGAATCGCGTCGGTCTTGAAGATGCCTTCCAAATCAAGATATTCGCGGAATGAGAGACCGTACAAGGTGTATGGAGTCTGACGACGGGACATATCCACGGTTGCATTGTCGAGGACCAGCAGGGAACTGCTGGTATAGACGATGCTCATATCGGGGTAGTCATCGTAGATGTTTTTCAGTGCCTGGGACCACCCTTCGTAACGATGAACTTCGTCCAGATAGAGCCGGGAAATGCCGTGCCGGTCCGCCCAGTCGACGAGATCCATCAGACTGTGTGTGGCAAACCACAGATTGTCCAGCGAGGCATAGAGAGTCTGGTCGATGTCCTCATAGTTCTCCAGGATATGCTGAAGGAGCATGGTGGTCTTTCCAACGCCCCTGGCGCCCTTGATGCTGATGATACGCGCTTTCCAATTGATCTGGCTGTATAGATAACGCTTGAAGCGCAGGTCAACCTTTGCGATTTTGCGGTGATAGCTGTCGTATAGTGGCTGAAGTTCTGCTTGTTCCATGACAATAACCGTTTTGTTTACTGGGCAAAGATAGCGATTTCATATTTCAAACCATAAGAATTTTGAAAAATTTATGGTTGCAACCGAAATGGATGTGTCTGAAGTGGCTGTTTTAGTCTAGCAGGGTGATCATCTCCTTGATCATATCGTCGTCGATATCGCGATAGTGGGCAAATCTTGGGTTTGTCGCTCTGAAATCATATTGATTTAAAGGTAGTTACAAGCGAATTTTGTTTTCATTTCTTTTCAGGGCTTTTCGTTTCTTATTTCCCCATGTACTACGCTTAATCATCTGAGAGTCAATATAAAGCATTTTCTTGGGCCAATTTTGGGCGTCGAAGTCGCACAAAAACTCGCACCATTTCCGGCGGTCGTCACCAGAACGGAGATGGGCACCTTGTCAGATTGGCAACCAACAAGGGACCGGTGGCTATTACATCAAATGATCATCTTTATTGAAGTACGTGTGAGAAGTTCTGGCTTATTCATCTTTAGAAAAGTCTACCGCAAAGGTTTGCTCCGTTTTTCTTCCTGACTTTGGCGAAGATTCACCCAATTTGAGTTTCGATATATTGCCAAAAAGCGGCAGTAGCTACCGATGCTCCGGGGTTAGGAACAGAGTCCTGGTCCGAACATGGTCAGTCCATGGTATCTTCACCTCAAGGTGATAAGCGTCGTGGCTATATCCAGCACCTTATCCACGCTGAGGTCGAGACCGGCTTTCTTGATGACCCTTTCAAGCTCTTTGTGCACCTTGTAGGCGACAAAGCAGATACAGATATGTGCCTCGATGCGTTTTTCGGAGAACTGGAGCGGAAGGAAAATCAAACAGTAACGAATTAAGTCTAAGGTCTTCTTTCGTTGTCATTGGGGTATAAGAGGGTCTTTGATTAGAGATCATTTTCCGGCCTTTTTAGACAAAGAAAAGCGCCGCGCGGTGAAGGGATACGTATGGAGTGTGGTGAACGTGATGACGGGAGACAGGTTCTTCTTCTATGAACATGGCTCCAGGAGCACCCGCGTGGCCATGGGTCTGCTGAAGGACTTCGCCGGATCCCGTAATACGAACAGGCAGGGAAAGACTACGCAGACCTTCTTCCCGCAAACTGGCGCGCCTTGTCCGCAAAGTAACTCGAGCCAATATCACACTCCCATAAAAAGACTGCAACCGGCATCACACTGATGCAAGTTGCAGCCAAACTTTATCGACGCACGTACTTCCTCGAATGCTTACGGTTTCTTTACTGATTCTGAAGGACAAAAAAAGGCGGCTGCTGATATGCAGTCGCCCTTTTTAATATATTCAAAAAGAATTACTCTTTGAAAGCTTTGAGACCAAAGAGTACCGCGCGGGTGTTGTTTCCAACGTTTGCGGCAGTGGTGATCTTTATGTCAAGATCCTCTGTCAAGGCTGTAGGAACGGTGAATGTGTAGTAGTCATCATCTGTCACAGTGATCTTGTAAGGTGACAGACCAGTCACTCCATCATTAGCCCTGATGCCTTGAGTGCCGAACGTCATCCCTAAACCAGAAAACTCCAATGTGGTGGCAGCACCTTTCCAAGCCAACGCATAGAACGATACTCTCTTGGAACCAGCTGGAACAGTGATTGTGAGATCGCCGGTCTTCCCCTTCGACGCTCCAAACTTAAGAACTTTCACATTTTCTTTGCCATTGATCGTAGCAACACCATCATCATAAGCATTAGCCCCGAGTTTGTAGCTCAAATCAATGGAATACGAATTATCTCCAGGTTCTGGTTCCGGATCCACGCTGCCAGCCTCGTGGCTGACATAGTAGCCATTAACCATTTGAGCGGAGCCGTTGAATTCGCCCCTCTTTCCAATAACTGTGAGGACATCACCAACTTTCAAGCCTATATTCTCAATGGCGGGACCACCTTCAGCCGCCTTCATTCGGAAGACGTACAAAGTAGTTCCCTCATCATCAGCGATCGTCAAGGTAGCGTTCTTGAAAGAAGCACTGATCTCCTTGATGTTGACAATCTTGCCCGTCACGATATATTCAACGTCCGAGACTTCCTTGGCAAGGAACTCCTTGATGGTGGCAGGAATATAGTGGACATGGCTCTCATAGACACCATTTACCATCTGGGCTGTGCCATTATACTCTCCTCTCTGACCGAGAACCGTAAGTTTGTCACCTACACCGATGGTCAAATCCGTAATCTTGCCACTGGCAGGCTTCATCCTATGAACAAGCACCGAGTTGCCAAGAGCATCGGCAACCGTGATGTCCGCATTGTTGTACTGTTCAGAGACAGAAATCTTTTTAACGGTTCCGGTAAGGCGGTACTGCGCCGGGCTGACAGCGGCGTTAAGGAACTCGCCCACTGTAACAGCAAGAATGGATCCTTTCTGCTCAAGAGAGGTCTGCGCTGAGTAAACCTTGCCGTTGGAGGTCGTGTTGAAAGTAAGGTTTGTGGCACGGTCACCGAGCTGGTTGTCAGCGGCGATGAAAGTAACGGTGGCGTTTGTGCCGGAAGTCTCGATGGAGGTAACCGAGAGCCAAGACTTAGCGTCATCTGGAACAACCACAGACACACCTTCGCCTTTGCAGGTCAGATAAGCCTTGAACTCACCACCCTCGACAGGAAGAGGTTCCTTTACGGAAACAGAGTCAACTTTGATGAGGGATTTCACAAGGCTTACAAAGACGCCACCTTGGGCCATCTGAGGAGAACCATTATATTCACCTCTCGCGCCTTCTACAGTAAGGAAGTCACCGACTTCCATTCCCAAGTCCTCTATCTTCTTTCCGGAAGGAGGCCCGAAACGATAACAGTAAACCGAATAGCCTTCGTCATCAGAGATTGTAAGAGTCGCATTCTTATAGCTGGCGGAGATTTCCTGAATATTAGAAATGGTACCGGCAATCCTGTAAACAGTTGGAGAAACCTCCTTGGCAAGGAACTCTTTCAGTGGAATAACCTGAGGTTCTACTTTCTCAGTCTGCTGCAGTACGTTAATGATCTGAGACTTGCCATCGCAGGTAAGGTAGAGCATAGCCTCGTTGGTGGAGGTAGCGGCGTCAGCCTTGAAGCTGACGGTAGTCTCACCGGCGGCTCCGGATGTAGGAGATACGGTAAGCCATTCAGGAATATCGCCGAACGACCAGTCAGCACTGGCGTTGACTGTGATGGTCTGGGAACCACCGGCGGCAGGAATAGCCACGTATGATGACGACACCTTGACTTCATCAAGATATCTTTCGATGTCATCCTCGCAGCCAACCGCGAGAGTCAAAGCGGCCACAAGGGCGGTGAAAATATATTTAAGTTTCATATCGTCTTGACATTAAATTAGTTGAACATGTACTTGATACCAATGGAAGCGTACCAGCACTGACCGATGGTGTGGTAAGGCACAAATGTCTCGGTGTTAGCATTGTAAGCCTTGGCGGTAGAGAATGTGGCATAGCCCTCATTGTCAACACCTTCATACCTAAGGATACGTCCCTCACCAAGAGCCGGGTTCATGTACTTGCTTACACCCCAGCTGGAGTTGAAGAGGTTAAGGATGTTCTTCACATCAAGGCTGAGCTGGAGAGTGTTGACGCTCTTGCCGACATTAACCTTGAAATCGTGCTTGTAGCTGAAGTCAGCCCTATGAACCCAAGGAGAATAAACGCTGTAAGCCTCAGCGTACTTGCCCTGACGCTTGCTCAGGTACTTGTCGTTGTGGACATAGTCCATGAAGCGGTCACGGTCATCATCGGAAACAAAACGGAACTCCTTGTTGGCGACCTCCGCGTCGGTAGGAACGTAGATTGCGTCGTAGTTGTAACCGTCACCGTTGATGTCGTTGACAGTCATGTAAGAGTAGTTGTAACCACCTCTCCAAGTCTCGTAGATGAAGCTGTAGTGGTTGCCGGACTTGTCACTGTGGGTAAGGGAAGCCACGAAACGGTCAGGGGTCACGTACTGTGAGTTGTGGAGACCCGGATCGTTAGGGCCGTTGACTGTAGCCATGTAGTTGAGCACTGAGGAAGCGTTTGAACCAGGCATACCGGTAAGTTCCTTGGAAACAGTGTGGGTGTAGGCAGCCATAATGTTGAGGCCCTGAACAGGAGTCGTGTTGATTGTCAGGTTGGCGGAATAGCCGTAACCCTTATTTGTGTTCTCAAGAACGTAAGCGGCAGGCATATTCGTGGTCTTACCATCCTTGTCGTAGGTAAGCTTGAAGTCCTGGTAGAGAGGACGGTTGTCAGCACCGTTGAATCTTGAGAATCCGTCGGTGTCCTTGACGCTCCAATCCCTGAGGCATACACCGTTGATGGTCTTGTTGAAGATTCCCTCAGCAGTGATAGTGAATGGGAATGAAGTAGGAAGAGAGTAGTCAAAAGCGATAGAGGTCTTCCAAACCTGAGGCATCTTGAACTTAGGATCAACAGCGGAAATCTCAGAAGGAGCTGTTCCATCCTCAGGCTTGATTGTGTCAGGATAGCCCATAGAGATGAGTTTGTCGTGAAGTTCCTGACGGGTCAGGATCTTGCCGGCGAACTGCTTCATGTCTGTAAGAGTTCCACCATTCTTGCCGGTCGCGTTAAGCTTGGCCTGGTACTGAACCATACCAGAGTTGGTAGGCATATTGGTAAAGAACACGAGAGGGAGACGTCCTGAGAAGAGACCTGTACCTCCACGAACCTTGAAGCTCTTGTCGCCGAACACATCCCAAGTGAAACCAACGCGAGGAGAAACAGTAAGGCTGCTGTTAGGCCACTTGCCGGTGTCGATATGCTTTCCGTTATAGTCAAGATCATAGATCGCCTGGTTCCTCATCAGGTCCTGATTGCTGAAGAAGAGACCGTCAAGACGAAGACCGTATGTGAGTTTGAAATTGTCAAGCATAGACCACTCGTCCTGAGCATAAACACCAAGCTTGTTGAAACGCACGCGGGCCGCAGGATTTGCTTCTCCGTCGTAACCATAGGTAAGGCAGACAACTGAAGGAGCGGCCTCGTTGAGGAAGTCGTCAAGGCTGTTGTAACGATAGTAACCGGTACCGTTTCTCATGTAAGAGTTGTCGGCCATCTGGTACTCGTAGCTTGCTCCGAAAGTGGCCTTGTGGTTACCGGCATAGTAGGTAAGGTCATCCTTTGCGGTGATGACGTTGTTATGCACACCGTTGTTCCATGTGAACAGCTCATAGCCAAGAGCCATGTAGGTGCTGGAGCCATCAGCGGCATTCTCGCCGTCCGGACTCTTCTTGCCACCGTCCATAATGTCTATGAAAGGGAAATCAGATGAATTAGTTCCACGGACATCGTCAAGCTGTGAATATGTGGCGAGGAACTGGTTGGAAAGCTTGTCGCTCAGACGGCTGTTCAAGTCGAGAGACCAAGTGTTCACAACATTGTCCATTGAATACATTGAGTTGGCGAAAGACATCGCATAAAGGGATGTACGGCCGTAGGCGGAACGAGGACCACCGTCCATCGAAGATGCGTTAGGAGACATCCAGCTTCTGTTCAAAGTGTGGTTGTAACGCAGGGCGAGGTGATGGTTGTCATTGATGTTCCAGTCGATGCGGGCAAGAATCTTTCTGTTGCTCTCATCAGCAGGGAAATTTGTGTACGAACCTGTGTTGTAACCGTATTTGTCCTTTACAAAGTCAGAAACCTTCTGAAGATCCTCCAAAGTGGTACGTGAAAGATAGGCGTTTGAATTACCTATGCCATCCTCGGAACCTCTCCAACGGTTGGCAACGGTAGGAGTCTTGGCATATTCATAGTTCACGAAGAAGAAGAGTTTGTTCTTGATGATAGGGCCGCCGAGTGTCATACCGTAGATGGTGTTGCGGTCCTTGTCGCGCGCGCCGGAGATTGTCTCGCTCTCAACGGCATCACCACGCATGTTCTCGTTGCGATGATAAACGTATGCGGATCCCTTGAAGGTGTTGGTTCCGGACTTGGTGATGGCGTTCACACCGCCACCGATGAAGTTGGTCTGACGTACATCAAAAGGAGAAATCACAACCTGCATTTCCTCAATCGCATCGATGGAGATAGGAGAACCGCCTCCTGGAAGTTTCTCGCTAAGACCGAAGTTGTTGTTGAAGTTCGCACCGTCAACCGTGAAGTTGGCTGTACGTCCGTCCGCTCCGGCGAATGCCATTCCGTTTCCACCATAAGGGGAAAGCCTTGTGACATCAGAGATGCTTCTGCTGACAGTAGGCAGAGCGGTGATCTGGGCGTTGTTGATGTTGGTGGCGGCGCCAGTCTTCTCTACGGCGAACTTGGAGTTGGCGGTGGAGACAACAACAGCCTCTGAAAGCATCTGGGTGTCATCGTTCAGCTTGGCGTTGAGGTTGTAGGCCTCGGCGAGCTGGAGGGTGACATCCGTGAAGGTCACGGCCTGATAGCCAAGGCAGCTTACCTCAACCTTGTAAGGGCCACCTGAACGCATACCGTTGATCGCATAACGACCTTCGGCGTTGACAACAGCATAATACTGTGTACCCGATGGGATGTGAACCGCGACCACGGCGGCTCCAGGAACAGCGGCTCCATTGGCGTCAGTCACCTTACCGTTCAAAGAGGACGTGGTCACCTGCGCGAATGCCGTGATTCCGACAAGGACTGCAACCAATGCGGCAAATCCTTTTTTGAGTAATTGAACCATAGATTTGTTAATAAATAAAGTATTGAATTAATCTTTTTCAGTCCAAACCATTCAACTTGCGAAATTAACACTTTTTCTTCGGTTCAGAAAATTTAATTCAGTTACAAATCAATTACAGTTGATAATTGTTATGATTTAATCAAAAAATGCTGATTTAGTAATATTACTGGCCGACCGATGCAGACCGGCATTGTTCAAACCTTGCCTCTGCCCTTTGCCCAAACTTTGAGAAGCTTTTGGATATTCCCGAAAAAGTAGTACCTTTGCACACGGAATGTGGAGAGATTTGCCTGCTTGCAACCACACTAAAAAATGCTAAAATATTTCATATTGTGTTTTTGGTGTCGCTCCACGTATTCCGCATACGTTGGAGTTTTTTTGTTTTCGCCTGCCGCGCTGAAATGCGACGTTTGAAATAATGGCCGAAGAATTTGGCCCATTATGGCGAAATGATTGAAATTATAAATATAACACATTATGAATTACTTATTTACAAGCGAATCAGTTTCCGAGGGACATCCTGACAAGGTCGCGGATCAGATCTCGGACGCGATTCTGGACGAGTTCCTCAGCCAGGATCCGGAGTCAAAAGTGGCCTGCGAGACATTCTGCTCGACGGGTTTGGTGGTAATCGGCGGCGAGGTGCGCTCGGACGAGGCGTACGTTGACGTCCAGAAGGTTGTGCGCGGCGTGATCAACCGCATCGGCTACAACAAGGCCGAATATATGTTCGATGGCAACTCGTGCGGAGTCCTTTCCGAAATCCACGAGCAGAGCCAGGACATCAACCGCGGCGTGGTGCGCGAGAACCCTGAAGACCAGGGAGCCGGCGACCAGGGAATGATGTTCGGCTACGCCTGCAAGGACACGGAGGACTATATGCCGCTCCCGCTCTACCTCTCCCAGATCGCACTTCAGGTGCTGGCGGACATCCGTCACAACACTCCGGAGCTGATGCCTTACCTGAGGCCTGACTCAAAGTCCCAGTTCACCATTGAATATGACGAGTCCCACCACCCTGTAAGGGTCCACACGATCGTCATCTCCACCCAGCACGACGACTTCGTGGCCGAAGGACTCGGGAATATCACATATTCAGAGGCGGTCCGCCAGTTCGGCCAGGACAAGGTTGACCAGGCGATGCACGACAAGATTGAGGCTGATGTCAGGAATATCCTCCTGCCTAAGTTGAAGACCGCACTCAACCCTCAGACAGCAGCCCTGTTCAAGGACGATTTCATCCTGCACGTCAATCCGACCGGCAAGTTCGTGATCGGTGGCCCTGCGGGAGACACCGGCCTCACCGGCAGGAAGATCATCGTGGACACCTACGGTGGAAAGGGCGCGCACGGCGGCGGAGCGTTCTCCGGCAAAGATCCGAGCAAGGTGGACCGCTCCGCGGCATACGCGGCAAGGCACATAGCAAAGAATATGGTCGCCGCCGGTGTCGCTGACGAGATGCTGGTCCAGGTCGCCTACGCTATCGGTGTGGCAAGACCGGTAAGCATATTCGTGGACACCTACGGAACCGGCATAGTGCCTGACGCCGAGATCGCCCGCAAGATCGAGGAACTCTTCGACCTCCGCCCTGCCACGATCATCCGCAAGTTCGAGCTCAAGAACCCTATCTACGAACCGACCGCCGCCTACGGCCACTTCGGCCGCAAGCCGTACACCAAGACCGTGAAGGTCGGTAAGCCAGGGCACCAGACCGACAAACTCGTCCAGTTCTTCGGATGGGAAAAGCTCGACGCTGTCGATGCCATCAAGAAAGCCTTCAACCTTTAATCGCTTATATGATATTCATAAATGAATGAATATCGCTTGGAAGCATCAACAAGACAAAATGCCGGTGGCTCCCTGAAAAATGGTCGCCACCGGCATTGTCTTGTTTGATGCTTTGTGCTCGATCCAATTCAAAACAATTCATTTCTGCCATAGGAGCACAAACTGATGATATTGCTCCTGTCGATGAAAAAACAAAGGGTACTATATAGGAGTTGGCCAATATTTCTCTTATTATGCTGATATTTAAACAATTGTGCATCGCTGATAGTCCTGCGCAAGAATCTGTATGTAAAGGAACTAATCTCCATCGTAAAATAAAATTATGCTGATATTTAGACAATTGTGCATCGCTGATAGTCCTGCGCAAGAATCGGTATGTAAAGGACGATAATCTCCATCGTTATCATATAAGACAAGGTGTGGCGGAAGATCCCGGGCTTATGCATCGGGTAAAAAAAGTGGCGTTCCGCACCCGACTCCAATCAGGGTTGTCTCCCCGGGTGTATAACCACCATTTTTTCACCCGGAATGATAGCCTCTTGGATCTGAACTGACAATGCCACGCACCAAAGTTGATGAACGTGAATCAGGAATGTCACCTACTGTTCTGCCACAGTTTCCTTCCACTGGCCCGA
>ULRF01011431.1_pt1 | contig 12103 bp, 9 predicted proteins | sample 1955131 | NCBI WGS metagenome assembly ULRF01 (sample SAMEA4835673, study PRJEB28245) | human gut metagenome | biome: gut microbiome; material: fecal sample | place: Denmark | collected 2008
AAGGTTCAAGCCACCTTTAAGCAGAGAATAGGCTTCAGCAATCAGCTGCATATCGCCGTATTCAATACCGTTGTGAACCATCTTCACATAGTGACCTGCACCATCGGCACCAATATAGGTAACGCATGGCTCACCGTCTTCAGCCACTGCGGCGATTTTGGTCAGGATCGGTGCAACCAGTTCATAGGCTTCTTTCTGCCCACCAGGCATAATGGAAGGACCTTTCAGCGCACCTTCTTCACCACCGGAAACACCGGTACCGATAAAATTAAAGCCTTCGGCAGAAAGCTCACGGTTACGACGAATGGTGTCCTGGAAGAAGGTATTACCACCATCAATGATGATGTCACCTTTATCGAGGTATGGCTTGAGGGAATCAATAGCAGCATCCGTGCCTGCACCTGCTTTCACCATTAACAGGATGCGACGAGGCGTTTCCAGAGATTCAACAAACTCTTTCACCGTATAGTAAGGAACCAGTTTCTTGCCTGGATTTTCGGCAATCACTTCTTCCGTTTTCTCACGGGAACGGTTGAAAATAGAGACGGTATAACCACGGCTTTCGATGTTGAGCGCAAGGTTGCGCCCCATTACTGCCATACCGACGACGCCGATCTGTTGCTTTGACATTGTTTACTCCTGTCAGGGGGATCTGAGTAATAATATGGCATATATATTCATTTCAGTAATTAAAAATGATATATTGCATTGCTTTATAATAAGAGTGGGTTATGAGAAATTATCTTCGATACTTTTCAATATCCACTTAACATATTTTTCAGCTTTTTCATTTGTATCAGACTCGGCGTAGCACCGTAATTCAGGCGCATTACCAGATGCACGCAAATGAATTATATCACCATTAGATGCTGTTATTCTAACACCATCGAGTTGATTTACTGATAGTACACAAAAATCCCTCAGCCCAATTTTATTAATAAAATCTGAAGGGGAGTTTATGGCATAAAAAATCAAGTTCCTACTTTTATTTGATGGATAGTCCGTAATCCTATCAGAAAAAGTAAATCTTTGAGGCAGATTACTAACGCACTGAGAAATAGTTGAAGTTTTAAATGACTCAACCATAACTATTATAGCTGGTAAAAGGGCATCTCTTGTTGGAAGAGCTTGCAATGTTCTATTATTATAAATAATATCACTACCTAAAATAAAACCACCATTAGCTTCAAAGCCTGCTATCCCCCCACCATCTTTGCAAGACATATCTGAAAGAGCCTCAATAACATAAGGCGATCCAATTTTAGTTCTTACAATTTTAGAAAAAGAATTTCTTATATCAATTGCTGAAGTACAATTTATTGGAGTTGCAAGGTTTTTGATTGAAAGAAACTCAGCACATAATAATCCAAGAATATCCCCACGTAACCATATCCCATTTTCATCTGCAACTAATGGTCTGTCACCATCACCATCAGTTGAGAAAATAGCATCAAGTTTGAATTCCTGGCACCAATTCTTTGCTTTTCCCCGATCAGAATCACTTACTGCTTCAGTATCTATTGGAACAAATACGTCACTTCTATCGAGCGGAACTACTTTAGCACCTAAATTTTCAAATACAATTGAGTATAAATCTCTTCCAGCACTAGAGTGCTCATAAATACCAATCAACTTCCCTGACAATGGTTTGTCATCATACAGTTCCGAATATCTTTTAATATAAAAGTCGCAAGCACCATTGTCTACTGACAAGTCAAAGTCACTTCCACAAACAATCTCCTCCTCACAATTAAGGAGTATACTTTCATCTTTTTTAGTTAGCTCACCATCTGGCGTATAAAATTTGATTCCATTGCGATCAAAGGGAATATGGCTTCCGGTAATCATTATACACGGCACACTGTCATTCTTAGCTTTTAAAGCAAGAGCAGGTGTAGGAATAACGCCGTAATAAATAACAGGTATATTCAACACCCTTAAAGCTGAAGCGCAATATTGCACTATAGAATAACTGCTTGGTCTATTATCAATAGCTAAAGCCACATGAGAAAAACTAAACTTATCTTTTATTAAATGGTAAAAAGACTGAATAAAAGCTGTGCAAACATCCTGTTTAAAATCAACAACTAGACCTCTTGCACCACTAGTTCCAAATGCAATATTTGAATTATGTATTATATCACATATTTTATTTGATTTGTTTTCCATTTAATTTCCCTCTGCTATTCTATAAATATCAGCATCACTAATATAACTACCTGCCTGTATCTCAATAATTATCAGTGGGACAATACCTGGGTTAGTTATAGAATGCATTTGACCTGCTCTAATAAATGTTGATTCATTTTCCGTCAAGATAAACAAATCATCCTCGATTGTAACTTTCGCGGTACCGGATACTACAATCCAATGTTCAGAACGGTGGTAATGAACTTGTTTTGAGATATTAGCCCCCGGAGAAATAGTTATTCTATTAACAATGTAACCGTCATTTTTATCAATCCTTTCTATCTCACCCCATGGCCGATACTCATTTTTAAAAAGTGACAACTCTCTTCTATTATCTTTTTTTAGTTCACTGATTATTTTTTTTACATCTTGTACACTTTCTCGGTTTGCAACGAGCAAAGCATCATGGGTATTAACAATAATTAAATCATTAACACCTAGAGTAGCAGTAATTGCTGATTCTGAGCGTATATAATTTCGCTTACTATCAATAGCAATCACATCACCATGCGTATGGTTGAGCATACTATCTTTTGATGAAATTTCCCATAAGGAAGACCATGAACCAACATCGCTCCAATTAGCATTCATTGGCACGACAGCGCATTTGTCTGTTTTCTCCATTATCGCGTAATCTACTGAAACATCTTTGCATTGACTGAATATCGCATGATCTATGTAAGTAAAATTGCTATCACTGTGAGAATTAATAATAGCCTCTAAACATTGTGAGTATATTTCCGGTTCCTTGATTTTTAGCTCATTTAAAAATATAGAAGCTTTGAAAAGAAACATGCCACTATTCCATAAAAAATCGCCTGATTCTAAATAGGATTGTGCGAGTTCTTTACATGGTTTTTCTTTAAAAGAATCTACTTTAAACACACAGTCAGCGATTTTGTTACCTTTTTTTATATAACCGTACCCAGTTTCTGGTGCAGTAGGAACAATCCCAAAAGTAACTAATTTATCATTTGCTGCACAAGCAAGAGCCGTACTAATAGAATCGATAAACTTATCTTCATCTCCGATAGCATGGTCCGCGGCTAATATTAATAGATAGGGATCATCACCATGCCTCGAAGCATAAAAAGCTGCAAGGGCAATGGCGGGGCAAGTATTCCGACCTTGAGGCTCTAAAATAATTCCACTGGTATTTCTTTTTTCTGACCTCAATTGCTCTGCAACTAAAAACCGATGTTCTTCATTACAAATAATTAAAGGTTCTTTGTGTTGAAGATTATCTAGTCGTTTAAAGGTATCAATTAATAAACTTGTCTCTTTAACTAAACAATGAAACTGTTTTGGATAATGTGTCCGAGATAAAGGCCATAACCTTGAACCTGAACCACCGGCCATAATTACAGGAAGTATCATATTATTTCTCTATCAAATTAGTAACATCTGAAATCATTGATTCAAGTTTTGCTGACCATGAATATTTAGATTCAACGAAATTACGTGCATTAATTGCTATAAAGTTGTAGTATTTTTTATCACTAACCAATGCATTAATTTCATGATTATATTCATCTATAGTATCAGCTATCAATATATTCTCTTTATTTGAAGCCCCTATTCCCTCATATCCAACACTTGATGTAATACACGGTAAACCTAATGCCATATATTCTAATATTTTATTTTGCACTCCTGCACCTAGTCGTATCGGACAAATACCAATATGTCCGTCTAAAGATGCATCTGCCACATTATTTACAGCGCCAATTATTTTTACATTTGAGTATTTTGATAATTTTATTTCATCAGCTTCTTTTATTCTTCCAATTATTTTTAATATTACATTTTTTCCTTTTACATTTATTTTTGGCAAAATACACTTTGCGAACCAAAGGACCGCATCCATATTTTGAAGTGAATGCATATTCCCAATAAAAATGAGATTAACATTTTCCTCTTGTATTTCTCTTTTATAAAATGGCAATAAGTTTGTATCTACACCATTCCCATAAATTTTAACATTCATCTTATCTTTAAAGAGGAATTCTTTATCAATTGATGAAATCAACGAAAGCAAATCAAAATGTTCAGACATACTTTTCTCATAATGTTCCAGTCTTTTCTGCTCAATACTGTAAACAAAACTACGAAAATTAGTTATACTATTCTGTCGTACTCTTTTGTAATTTAAAGAGATAGCATCTGTCATTTCAAGTATTTTAACTGTATCCTTATTTTTAATATAATCCCCAGTTCTAATAAGATGGGCAAACACAGCATCATGCTTTGGTAAAAGTTCTTCTAATTTTTTTTTATACTTATATGATTTATAATATGCAACTTGAAGCGGGGTACTGGTTGGAACAGATATAATTGTATTGAGATAAGATATAAATCTTGGCAAATAGATTCTGTGAATTTCTTTAAAAACACCATCATTAACATCCATGTTTATTTCTTCTTTTTTTTCACACAGAGATAATAATGTCAAATCAAAATACTTAGAAAGGTATTCACATATCTTATAAATCCTGAGTCTATCTCCACCGATGACAGGATAAGGAAAACGAGGAGTAAGTACTAATATTTTTCTCATTGGATTATTTTTTCCATTTTTTTTACTAAATTCTTTGAAGAGAATCGTTCAGCATTACGAGTACCATTCTTAATAAATAAGTTAATCTCTTCTTGCGATAAATTCAGAAAATCGGATATAGCCGTTTTAATTGACACTTCGTTTAATGGTTCTCGTATTAAGTAAAAGGAGCCTTTCTCCAAAACCTCACACAGTCCTGTATTCCAAGTGGAAAGGACTGGCAGCTTATATAACTGTGCTTCAACCGGAGTTCGACCAAACCCTTCAAAACTACTAACACATATGAAATAATTAGCTGTATAATAAAGAGATTGGAGTTCGTCGGAATCGACCTCTCCAAGATTATATATATTATTACAATTTTTTATCAGGTTATTTATTTTCATATTGTTTGAAGAATCAATAATTTTTCCAGCCATGATTAAAGTAAGATGCGGCAATTGAGAAAATACTCTAACCAAAAGCTCAGTGTTTTTTCTGCTTTCATGTGACCCTACATATAAAAAAATAGTTTTGTTTCCATATTTATTTTTATTGCATCCGCTTATTAGATTGGTCTCATCAAAGTCAATTATATTATATATGACATTGATTTTCTTATTGGGTATTTTCAGTTTTCTTTCAATCACTTCTCGCGTATACTCAGAGACAGTTATTATTTTATCGTACTTAAAAAGCATGCCATAATTAAAACGCATCAATATCGCTTTAACATTTTCTTTCCATGTTTTAGGTTCAACATCCCTATAGTCGTGAACAATTATATAACGGTGCCGCCAATTAATTAAAAAGTAATATAAAAATGAAAAACTTTCGTCAGGAAGCACAATATCTTTCTTATTGCGCCTAAAACCCTTCAGAAAAAGATAAAAAGGCAAATACAAATATTTACCAAACGGATAGAGCCATCCTTCAAAAACAGATGGAACATAAACAACCTTTATATTTTCCCTAATATTCTTTATATATCCTTCAGAATACTTATTAATACCCGTATTCCTATTTTTGCGGCGACCTAATACCCAATATATCATTTATATATCTCTTAAATCGAAAGAAAAGCTCGATAAGGAAGCGAACCAGATATGCCATTTGTTATATTAACAAAAACCAAACAAAGCATCATTAACACGAATACAAATGTAAAAGCATAATAACCTTTGATTACACGAAAATCTTTTAGATAAAGACCTATTAATAAGATTTTTATATCCGTCAAATAGCTTAAGAATCTAAAAGCTAATGACAATTGTAAAAAATACAAAGATGACACTGAGCCAATCATAAATAATAGTGCCATAATATTATTTGGCCTAATATAAAACATTATAATAGAAATCAACGCCCAGAAATAAACAACGATATTTGTCCCATTACCAGCACTTTGGTCAATAAGCTTAATACTATATATTTCCCCATAATAGGGAACCAGAGAAATAATTCTCTTTATAATGTCTGTGGCATTTATAAAGAATGATGCTATTAACAAGACTGTTGCAAGCAGCACATAAATATTTTTATGTACTTTTATTTTCTGTCTTAATAAAGATGATGCAATAAAAACTATTGAAGTGTAGTGAAATAAAGTTGCAACAATAATATTTGTGTAAAACTTTTTATTATTCCCTCTGTGTAACCAATAGATTGCCAGTAAAAAAAATGCCGTAGCGATTCCTTGTCTAATCAAATTATTTGCCCTAAACAGGAAACCAGATGCAAATATTAGAAGTACTACCCAGAAAAGTATTTTTTCTTTACATCCAATATAAAATAAAGGAGTAAAAGTAATAAAGGCTGATATTGCGAAAACACCTAACCATCCATTTTTAAAAGCAGAAAACAAATAATTTAATGAATAGTAAAGAGGTTCTACATATGATCCATATCCATATTTAATATTATAAAAAATATCTTGATAAGCAATATAATCACTTCCAACATTGTATCTTAAAGCACAGAGTAGATATATTGGTAGAAAGCTGATGATCGCAAAGTAATACGATAACATCTGAGATTTAGCTTTATCGCTTATAAATGCAACAAAGGCTGAAAAGCCTAATACTACATAATATACAATACCAGTGCTATCTATCATTTACATCTTCCGGCTTAATTATTAATTTAGAAATTTCAATTGAATCAAGGTGTTTAATTGTATTTTCTATACGTTGTGGTTCTAGATTAACAACATATTTAATAGCTTCATAAAATGATTTGGAGTCATTTATATCTATAATAACACCATTTTCATTAGTTATGATTTCTGTCAATCCACCAGGGTAATGGTTTGCAATTACAGGTGTTCCACATGCCAAGCACTCAATTACAGCGTTAGGAAATCCTTCCCATCGTGAAGATGAAACAAACGCGTCAGCCTTTTTATAATATGGGTATGGGTTTTCTACATTACCATAAAAGTGTATGTAATCAGCTAGATTTAGTTTTAAAACTAAAGCACGAAGCTCATCAGATAATTCCCCAGCCCCCAAGATATGAAAACCTATATCTTTACTTAAATTCACTAAATTACTTACCATCATTATCAATAAGTCATATCCTTTTTGATATGTCAGCCTTCCTGCTGTTACAATGTTAATTGCATGCTTATTAAACAACGGAACGTCAATATATTCCTCTCTATATTCTTTAATACGATCTAATTCTAAAGGATTATTAATTAATTTTATTTGTTTTTTTTTGCACTTCGTTATCGCATTAATATCATTATACATTTCCTTACTCTGTACAATAATCTCATCAAACTTATGATAACTTATACCATACAATTTTCTTAATAGGATGTTAGAGTATAAAGAAGGCAGGTTTGTTTCCCTGGCTATTTTTTTTATTGATTTATTCAACCCCCAAAGAAAGAATGATACTATACAATTTACAGTCCCAGAACAAAATATAACCGTTGTTGGATTTATAGTATTAATATTACGAATTAACTTATAAATGAATTTAATTGGGGATCTACTGATTTTTTTATCAAAATCTAAGTAAACAACGTTTACTGAGTCATCGATAAATCTTTTATAATCATTACTAGAATTATTTTTATATACTAATAATGTTGCATTGATTCCCCTGCGGCTAAATGCATTTGCGAGATTGCATGCTACCTTTTCACCACCACCTTTCCCTAGTTGAGGAATAACAATCACAACATCATTTTTTAAATATTTCATTGACAATATCCTCGGCCCGATCTCCTTTTTCTTTTAAGGCTTCAATAATTTCATAACCATTAAGTATCAATTTCTCTCTCAAATGTGAATCTGAATAAAGACGGAGTATTCTTGTTTTTATCTCTGATATAGAGTGTGCGTCGAAATAAATTGCGGCATTCTTACAGACTTCAAAAATGCTAGTATTCCCGGATGCTAGAACTGGAACCCCAAACTCAAAGGCCATTAATGGTGGGTATCCATACCCTTCATTTAGAGTAGGATAAATAAAATATGATGCATGTTGAAACAAATGTCTCAACTCCTTACTGGAAACATAGCCCAAGAAAAGGAAAGAATCACGATTTTTGACTTTTTGAAGTAACTTATATCCATCACAACCTGTAATTATTACTTTATGTTGTATTAATCTTTTTTCTGTTATTAATTCATCTAGAGCCTGGATTGCTCGATAAGAGTTTTTAACCCACCGATTTCCGCTTACAAGTAAAAAATATGAATTTCCTTTCTCTAAAGAATTTTTATCATTAGCTTTTTTGGCTTGAAATTCATATGGTGAGTCAATAACAATAATTTGTTCACTTTTTATTTCAGGGAAATTAGCTAATATTGAATACTTTGAATGCTGAGATACTGTTATTATTTTAAGATTTTTATAAGCAAAAATCTTGCTTATATTTTCCTTTACTCTTCTCACCCTTACGCATTTAGGTATTACTAACGACCTGATAATTGCTTTGGTTACACTTATAATTCCCTTTCTATATTTGTATTCATAAAAATCCCCTGGACATTCAATTTCTCTTAATCCATGAATAGTACCTATAAATTTTTTATCACCCATATTTAGGTCATGATAATGATATGGTATTGCAGAATAGAATCCATTAATATCTTCTCTTTTAATTAGTAAGTCAATATCTTTTTTTTGGTCAATACTTATAAGTTCGATAGCGTATTGCCCACATTTCCTTTTAATATCACTATCGAGCTCCCATTTCCCATTATAAAAACACACCATCTGTTCAGCATAGCGTAGCTCAACTGCTTTGTGAAACACCAATTTTGCATACTCAGCTCCGCCATGAAACATGGCTTCTGGAGAAGCTTGCGTACTTGTAAGATCAAATAATAATTTTTTATTCATAAAAATCAACTTTTTAACTTGGACACTAACAACCTATAAATGACTTCAAAAAATACGGATAATATTAAAACGAACAATATAACATTTAAATTATCAACTTTTAATAAATACACTATTCCATTCCCAGCCATATATATAATCGTTGATATCAAAAGAGTAAATGTGTATTTATTTTCCAAACCTTCGGGTATTAACTTACACATACCTATTTGATAGGAAAGAGCACGTAATGGAACTAACCAGATTAGCCAATAAAAAATAATATTAAACTCATCAAAAAACAATATGTTCAGAATCGAAATACCTGCCAAAGTACCTATTGATTTAATGATATTTATAATTATAATAGATACCAATACCATAATCAAACTACTAATTAATATATACAGTGTGTATTTCTTATATTTTTCCTCATCTTTATTTTTCACAAAATACGGAAATTGTGCATTTGTAAAACTGCTATATATACCTGATATTACATTAATAACCTTGATTAAAAAGTCGTATACGATTACTTGGTGCGCACCAATTAGTGCGCCTATAATAATAATATTAGTTCGATCCTTTATCACAGATAAAAATGTGCTGCAAAATATTGGCAAACTATATTTTATTATACCTTTTAGCTCGCTAATTTTACAATATTCTTTCTTAAATAAAATTTTATCGCTAAATGTTAGATATGAAAAAGAAAAAAAATTAACGATAAAAGGAATGAATGAAAATATTATTAGATATACATATACATCACTAGGTCCTTTTACATAAAAAATTATCATTAAGAATACCATTACTCTTGACACTAGATTAATAATGGTAATATTCTTCATTCTCTCCATCCCCTGATAATACCATTGAGGAAAAAATAATTCTGCGTAAATTAATGGGAATGAGAGAAAGTAAAAAAAACAATCTTCAAAAGAGATTACAACTAATACTAATAACATTGTGGATATTGAGGCTAAAAATAATTTTACCACAAAAAACTGCCAAAATATTTTATCTATTTCATTTTTATCATTTCTGTGAGCAGCAATTATTTTTGTCCCGCTAATATTTATGCCAAAACCAACAAATACAGTAAAATAACTTATTATTGTTTGAATATATATGGATTTTGAGAAATAATCAGCACCTAGATATTGAGTCAAATATGGGTAAGTTAATAACGGAAATGCAATAGTTATCAAATTAAACAAACTTAGGTAGCCAAAATTTTTCCAGATCATATTAATAATTCGACACGCTACCGCCCCTGGCTTAACAGCTACCAGTGCACTGCGTAGATTCTCAATGGATGTCACGAACTCTGCATCTAACCCCGCAAAGCCCTCATAAATTCAAACGCTAATTGTCTTACCAATCCGCTCTGGAAACAAGGAAAATCCTGGAAAACTTTGATTAAAATCCTATTGCTAACTTGTTGTTATTCTGATTGTTTATATAAAACAACGGCAGGAATATTCGCAACAAATTACTTTCGCCACGAATCTTCACTGCCGTTATAATTTTCTTATCAACCGTTACATCCGGTCAGATTTTCATTATTCGCTTAACAGCTTCTCAATCCCTTTACGGAACTTCGCCCCTTCTTTCAGGTTGCGTAGTCCATACTTCACGAACGCCTGCATATAACCCATTTTTTTACCGCAGTCGTAGCTGTCACCAGTCATCATCATGGCATCAACGGACTGTTTTTTCGCCAGTTCGGCAATGGCATCAGTCAGCTGAATACGCCCCCATGCACCAGGCTGAGTGCGTTCAAGTTCCGGCCAAATATCGGCAGAAAGCACATAACGGCCCACGGCCATGATATCTGAGTCCAGCGTCTGCGGCTGATCCGGTTTTTCGATAAATTCGACGATGCGACTGACTTTACCTTCACGGTCCAGCGGCTCTTTGGTCTGGATGACCGAGTATTCAGAGAGGTCACCCGGCATACGTTTTGCCAGCACCTGGCTGCGGCCCGTTTCATTGAAACGTGCAATCATGGCAGCAAGGTTGTAACGCAGCGGGTCGGCACTGGCATCGTCGATCACAACGTCTGGCAGCACCACGACAAATGGATTGTCACCAATGGCAGGTCGTGCACATAAAATGGAGTGGCCTAAACCTAAAGGTTCGCCCTGACGCACGTTCATAATGGTCACGCCCGGTGGACAGATGGACTGCACTTCCGCAAGCAGTTGACGCTTCACGCGCTGCTCAAGGAGAGATTCTAATTCATATGAGGTGTCGAAGTGGTTTTCGACCGCGTTCTTGGACGCGTGAGTTACCAGGAGGATTTCTTTGATCCCTGCAGCCACAATCTCGTCAACAATGTACTGAATCATTGGCTTGTCGACGATCGGTAGCATCTCTTTGGGAATCGCCTTAGTGGCAGGCAACATATGCATCCCAAGACCCGCTACAGGAATAACTGCTTTTAAATTCGTCATTATTTCATCCACCTGTAAAATGGTTGCTGAATTATAGCTTGTTCGATTTTTTTCGCCAGCATCAATTACCCTGAATTGATTACTGAATTACTTGTGATGTTACGCCGCTTCGTTGTGGATTGCAGTAGCATTGTTCCTAAGTATGGCTCCATTTTTCCAGGAATGGTCGCAAATCTACTCCCTCCGTTCTGGCAATCTAAAGTTAATCTTTTCCACATTAACAATATGGTGATTAATCCTGTCGATATCGACGGAGCTTTGCCCTCTTTCATTCACCGCATGAACATTTGCAAGAGATAGCAGTGTTTCTTTTTTCGCCATAAAGACGCCGCGAACGTCTTTGCGCATGTCGAAGTTCATACTCAATGCTGGTCCAACTGAGGATTCCTGCATCACATTGATATTACGCATAAAAAGGTGTTGCGGTTTATTGTGTAGCTCAAGCGACGCATGCTTCACCTCAATGTTAGTCAGTGCCACAAAGGAGACGGCATTCCCGGCAGAGATTTGGATACCGCGCAATTTATAAGCAAGATGGGTGTTATCCAGTTGAATATTATTCACTCGGAAATTTTGCGGT
>ULRF01030550.1_pt1 | contig 12090 bp, 8 predicted proteins | sample 1955131 | NCBI WGS metagenome assembly ULRF01 (sample SAMEA4835673, study PRJEB28245) | human gut metagenome | biome: gut microbiome; material: fecal sample | place: Denmark | collected 2008
GCATGGAACCGTAACCACGTTCAAGCAGGCACCGCAAAAGGTACTGACGCTGGCGCTCAGCAGTGATGGCATAGTCATGGGCTTGGGCATGGAAGATAAATTGGTTGCCGTCAATTATCTTGCCGATGATCCGGTAAGCTCTAACCTTGTAGAGCAGGCTAAAAAAATTCAGCACAAAATCAAAAATCCTTCGGCCGAAGAGGTGCTGGCGCTGAAGCCGGACGTAGTCTTTGCCTACGATTGGAGCGACATGAACCGTGTCGAAAATTTGCGTAACTTGGGCATGAATGTTATCGTACTGAAAGGACCGGCGACTATTGAGGATATCAGGCAAAACGTGCGCACCGTCGCCAAATCCATGCACGCCGACAGTAAGGGAGAAGAGCTGGTAAAGCTGATGGACAGCAGGCTGACGCAGGTGAAGCAGCAGGTAGAGGCGCTCAAGCTGCAGCAGCCGAAGAAAATCGTTCTTGTTTCGCTGATGAGCTCCTATGGCGGCAAGGGCTGCATTTTTGACGATATGTGTAAGGAAGCAGGCGTTATCAACGGCGTTTCGGCTGCAGGAATCAAAAACGGCCGGCAGGTTACTAAGGAAATGCTGGTGAAGATTGATCCGGATTTACTGATAATGCCGGTGTATAACGACCATGGCAATTTTGATATCAAAAAATATAATCAGAAATTTTTAGAGGATCCGTCGCTGCAGACCATGCGCGCCATCAAAAGCAAGCAGCTTTTTTATCCCAATGAAGGCTATATCTACAACTGCTCGCAGGACGTAGTCTTCGGCGTACAGGAAATCGCCCATGCTGCCTATGGCGAAGCCTTTGCTATGCAGGGCGTGCAGCATTTAAGGGTGAAGTAAAAGGTTATGCTTATATTAATTTCACATAAAAATTAATCGCAGATAGTTTGCTTTGAAGTAGTGAATTTGATGCGAATAAAACATGAGTGGAGAGCATGTAAATAATCAGCCCCTAACCTTATTCATATACACTTAACTCCTTTGAGAAAGGCGGAGCAGAGTAAAATCTGTTCTGCCTTTTTCATATGCCAAACTGCTATAACTTGCTTATGTCGAAAGCTGATGTTCGTGCTATAATAGCTATACTGAAGGAAAATAAAGGATGAAGAAAATATGCCGAAACAAAAATATCAAAAGATAATAACAGCACTGCTGCTGTGTTTGAGTATACTATTAATAGTTGCAGGCTGTAGCAGTGATAGTGCGCAAAAATCGAACAGTACTGCAGCCTATACTGTTACGGATTCGCAGGGGCATAAGCTGTATTTTAAAGAAAAACCCCAACGCATTATATCTATGTCTATAAGCACTGATGAAATCCTCATTGACCTTGTACCAAGCAGTCGCATTGCTGCCTTCTCACGTCTGGTGGACGACCCGGGGATATCCAATATTGTAGAGCGGGCGCAGAGTGTGGGCAGCAGAGTAGATGGCCAAAGTTCGGAGGCAATTATGGCGCTGCACCCTGATTTGATATTGATACCGGATTTTGTTAAGCCGGAGGTTATTCAGTCGCTACGCGATATGAACCTGCAGGTTTATGTTTATAAAACTCCCAAAAGCTTTGAAGATGTACGTGAGTGCATACGCTTTCTGGGCGAGGCCGTTGGCGAAAAGGAACGCGGCGAAATGATGGTTACCGCGATGGACGAGCATCTGAAGAAGGTGCAGGATAAAATAGGCAAAATTCCTAAGGAAAAACAGAAGCGCATTGTTTTTATGCGCAGTAACGGTGCCTACTACAGTCCGGAGGCTTCGTTTAACGATGTCTGCAGATATGCGCAGGTGCGCAATGCCTTGGAGGAGCTGCATTATGATAAGCTTGGTATCGTCAATCAGGAGGCCGTGGTTCAGCTCAATCCGGAGGTGTTTTTACTCGCAGGCTGGAATTATGATGGTCAGCATGATCCGAAGCAGATGGAGGAGGAGCTGCTGAACAATTCCGGTTACCAGACTACGGACGCAGTGAAAAACAGAAAGGTCTATACAGTGGCGGCGAAGCATGTGCTGTGCGTGTCGCAGTACATTGTCAACGCTGTAGAGGATTTGGCGGACGCTGTATATAGTGAATAAAATTATCAATGACGTCGGTGAGCGGTGCAATGCTGCTTGCCGACTTTTTTTGTTAATGTTGTCAAAATAGTTGGCAAAACAATTGACTAGTTGCCAAAAAGTTGCTAAACTGTAAGAGCAATAGCAATTAAAAGGAGGGCGTACTATGCAAACTGAAGCTTTGCGCAATTTGGTTGCTAAAATAAAACATCTGCAATGTGAAATGCAAACAGTAGAGCTGAAGGCTACCAACAAGGGCTGTCCTACACGTTTATACGATACATTGTCGAGCTTTGCCAATCAGGACGAGGGCGGCGTTATCGTGTTCGGCATAGATGAAAGAAAAGGCTTTGATGTTGTCGGCGTTTATGATGCGCAGGATTTGCAGAAAAAGGTAACAGAACAGTGTAATCAGATGTCGCCGTGTGTGCGTGCTTTATTTACTGTTTGCGAAATAGATGACAAGGTTGTAGTTTCGGCAGAGATTCCGGGGCTTGATGTCGCAGAAAGACCGTGTTTTTATCGTGGTACAGGCAGATTGAAAGGCGCTTATATACGTGTGGGCGATGCTGATGAACCGATGAGTGAATATGAAATTTACAGCTATGATGCCTTCCGCAAGCGTATCCGAGACGATATTCGCGAAGCAACTGGTGCACGCAGAAGCTTTTTTGATGAAGAAAAGCTGGCTTGCTTTTTGCAGGCAGTAAAAAAAGACCGCAAAAATTTGGCTAAGCATGTCAGTGATGAAGAAATTTTAGAGCTGATGGGTGTTACGGTAAACGGACAGCCGACGCTGGCAGGCGAGCTGTGTTTTTCTAAATATCCGCAGGGAGCTTTTCCACAGCTTTGCATTACGGCTGTTGCTTTGCCCGGCAATGTAATGGGCGAGCCGGGATTACAGGGAGAGCGCTTTATTGATAATGAGCGTATTACCGGCACGATAGATGAAATGGTAGACGAGGCGGTTGATTTTGTGAACCGCAACAGCCGCCACAGTACGATTATAGATGATAAGGGCAAGCGTGCGGACAGGGATGAATATCCGCTGAAGGCAGTGCGTGAGGCGATTCTTAATGCATTGGTACATCGCGATTACAGTATTCATTCGGAAAACGTGCCTGTGCGTCTGGAAATATATCGTAATCGTCTGGAGATTATTTCCAGCGGTGGCTTATATGGCAAGCTGACGATTGATTCATTAGGCAAAGTGCGTCCGGATACACGTAACAGTGCTTTGGCAAATATTTTGGAGCTGATGCAGGTTACGGAAAACCGTTACAGCGGCATTCCGACTATTTATCACGAGCTGCAGAAGGCGCAGCTGCCACCGCCGGCTTTTTGTATCCGCCATGGCGAATTTGTAGTTACCTTCAAGAGCAAAATTTCTCAGGTTTATGATGCACCTTATGCAACTGTCAGCAGTGTGCAGGAGGAGCAGGAGCAATACAATGGACAGCGGGCATATAGCATAGAAGAACGCTTGATAGAGTTTTGCACAGTGCCGCGCTCCAGACAGGAGATTATTGAATTTCTGGGCTTTTCGCGCTATTATTCCATGTCAAAAATTGTGCAGCCGTTGATTGATGACGGCAAAATTGCTTTGACGCTGCCGGACAAGCCTAAAAGCTCCAAGCAAAGATATGTGAGAAGATAAGATGTTTTTAAATTAGTTAAGCGACCGTCTGACTAAAATCAGAAGCAAAATCTGGTTTTAGTTGGTCGGTTTTTATTTTCTGTAATTTTTTCTCCAAACCGCTTGCGTGTATACCTAGTAGACACTGTATAATTAGATACATATTTTATTGATAGTTATTTTTAATAAACGGAGGAATATAAATGAAACGTACTGCTGTATATCCTTTTACTGCGATTGTAGGACAGGAGGAAATGAAGCTGTCCTTGATTTTAAATGTTATCAACCCGGCTTTAGGCGGTGTTTTGATTAAGGGTGAAAAGGGCACGGCAAAATCTACCGCTGTTCGCGCTCTTGCCGAGCTGCTGCCGCCGATGGCGGCTGTGCACGGCTGTCGCTTCCACTGTGACCCGCACAGCAGCCAGCTGTGTGATGACTGTACTGCCAAGCTGCAGGCAGAGGGCACCTTGCCAGAGGAAACCATCAACATGCGCGTGGTTGAGTTGCCTGTAAGTGCTACAGAGGACCGCGTTGTCGGCACATTGGATATTGAGCATGCGATTAAGCATGGTGAGAAAAAGTTTGAACCCGGTATTTTGGCGCAGGCCAACCGCAACATTTTATATGTAGATGAAATCAATCTGCTGGATGACCACGTTGTAGACGTGCTGCTGGATGCCGCTGCCATGGGCGTAAACACCGTTGAGCGTGAAGGTGTTTCCTATTCCCACCCCGCACGATTTGTGCTGGTTGGCACTATGAACCCCGAAGAGGGTGACATCCGCCCGCAGCTTTTGGACCGCTTTGGTTTGAGCGTTGTTGTAACCGGCGAACATGACCCGCTGCAGCGCGTAGAGGTAATCAAGCGCCGTCTGGCTTATGAAAGCGATGCTGAGAGCTTCATTGCAGGTTACAAGGAAGCGCAGGAGGAGCTGGCGGAAAAAATTATTGCTGCCGGCAAGCTGCTGCCGGAGGTAACTATTGATGACAAGCTGCTGGAAACTGTGGCCAAGCTTTCTGTTGAGCTGGGCGTAGACGGTCACCGTGCGGATATTACTGTGATCAAAACAGCGCTGACCTTGGCTGCCTTCAACGGCCGCAAGCAGGCTAACCTTGATGACTTGAAGGAAGCAGCTAAGCTGGTGTTGCCGCACCGTATGCGCCGCCGTCCGTTTGAAGAGGGAGAGCTGGATTGGAATAAGGTAGAAAGCTTTTTGGCTGCCGAAGCCTAAGGAGCGTTGACTATGCTTAAAGATAATCTTTATCCCTTTGCTGCGGTGGTGGGGCAGGAGGAGGCAAAAAAGGCCTTGCTGATTGCTCTGGTCAACCGCAGAGCAGGCGGCCTGCTCATAGGCGGTGCCAAGGGTACGGCAAAATCCGTGCTGGCCCGCAGTGTGCAGAGTTTGATTGGTGCGCAAAGGATGCTGACGTTGCCGCTGAACGTAACAGAGGATATGCTTTTTGGCAGCATTGACCTAGAGGCTGCCGTAAGCCTGGGCGAAAAACGCTTTTCACCGGGAATTCTGGCACGTGCTACGAATAACATTCTTTATATTGATGAAGCTAATCTGCTGCGTCAGGAGCTGCTGACTGCGGCATTAGATGCTAACAGCGCAGGCATCAACAATGTAGAGCGTGACGGTATCAGCTGCAGCCATGAGGTACGCACGACCGTCATTGCTACGATGAATCCGGAGGAGGGCACTCTGCCCGGACATATTCTGGACCGCTTCGGTATGTACGCAGATATGCAGGCACTGCAGGATATCGGTCAGCGCGTGGAGGTTATCCAACGTGCCTTAGCATATAATAACAATACCCTTGCGTTTTGTGAGCAGTATGCGGAAGAAACCGCTGCCCTGGCAGCGAAGGTGCAGGCAGCGCGTGAGCTGCTGCCGCAGGTTGAGGTGAGCGATGCGATGCTGATGCTTGCTGCTCAGCTGTGCTCGCAGGCTTTTTGTGCCGGCCATCGTGCGGAAATTTATCTGCTCGAGGCTGCGCGCGCTATCGCCGCCCTGGCGGGGCGCACTTACGTGCTGCCGAAGGACGTGGAGGAGGCAGCGCAGTTCGTGCTGCCGCACCGTATGCGCAAGCCGCCAGAGCAACAGCCCGAGGAGCAGGAGCAACAGGACGATAACCAAAACGAAGAAGAAAACGAGCAGGATAACGAAGATAATCCTGACGATGAAAATAATGACGAGGACAACGAAGATAACCAGCTGCCGCCGCCACCGCCCTTGGATAACGGCGATGATGACGAAGATGACGAAGATGACGATGCTTCCGACGATGAGGACGAGGACGACGAAAGCGACGAGGACGAGCAGCAGCAGGAGCGTAATGATAACAACTTGGCACCGGAGGAGCAGCTTGCCGATATTGACAAAAGCTTCCGCCTGCCGAAGATGCTGCTGGATTTGGGCAAGGACCGCAATGTGCGCCGTGGTAGCGGCAAACGCAGCGTGACCAAGACTGACCTGAAGCAGGGACGTTACGTGCGCGCCGAACAGCCTAAAAGCAAGGTTACGGACCTGGCCTTTGACGCAACCATCCGCGCGGCAGCGCCTTATCAGCGCCTGCGTGAGGATAACGGCTGTGCGCTGAACATCAAGGAAGAGGATTTACGCCAGAAGGTGCGCGAAAAACGCATCGGCAACACCTTCCTGTTTGCGGTGGATGCCAGCGGTTCCATGGGTGCACGTGAGCGTATGCGCGCCGTTAAGGGTGCCATTTTCTACATGCTGCAGGAGGCGTACCAAAAGCGTGACCGCGTAGGCATGATTGCCTTTCGTCGCGATAAGGCAGATATGCTGCTGCCGATTACACGTAGCGTGGACTTGGCGCAGAAGCGTCTGGCAGAAATGCCGACCGGTGGCAAAACGCCGCTGGCTGACGGACTGGCGCTGTCACTGCAGACGTTGGCAATGATGAACAAGCGTGACAGTGAGCTGGAGCCGCTTCTGATCGTTGTTACCGACGGACGCGCGAATGCCGTGCACGAGGGCGAAAAGGATCCTGTAGCAGCAGCAATCAGCATTGCTGAAAAAATCGCTAAGGCTAAAATTACTTCAGTAGTGATTGATACGGAAAGCGGTTTTATCAAGCTGGGCCTGGCAAAGAAGGTTGCCGCCGCCATGCAGGCCAATTATTATACGCTGCAGAAGCTGTCTAAGGAAAATATAATTCATATTGTAAGAAATTTGAATTAAAGATAAGAGTATAGTATACTAATAGGTATATTGAAATATAAAGGAGTGAAGTTTTCATGAAAAAGCTGATTGTTTTATTGATGACTTTATTTTGCTGTGCAACCGCTTTTGCTGCGGATGCAGACAAGAAGCCTGCAACTCAGGAGGGTATGAACTGGGAAATCAGCATGATGCCTAAACCGAGCGAAGAAGAACAGGAGCAGGCACGTTGGTCTATTGTTGTAGAAAATAACGTAGGTATTTATGCTTACGATATGGATTCTCTGACCTTCAGCAAGGTTACTAACGGCCTGCCCGATAAAAATATTATTTCCGTGCTGACGAAAACCGTTTTTACCGATAAGGATATGCTGAAAAAGCTCAATGAAAAATACAAGGCTTCTCTGACTAAAAAAGAGAAGGTGCAATACTGTGAAATCGTCATGACCTTTAACCTGCAGGATAAAACCTACGGTGTAGAGGTAATGGATGTTTATGGCAGCAAGAAAACTCTGCTGAGCCATCAGGCTAAGGAGCTGAAGTTTGTTCCGGTTCCGGCAGGCAGCTTTGCTGAGGCTATGCTGGAAGTCTGCCAACAGGCCGTAGCTGCTGATGCCCAAGCAGCAGCGAAATAATGCTGCGCCCCGATTTTACTCAGGCAAAAAACTATATATTACAACACAAACTCCTTAGTCTGCTTGCTATCTGTGTGATAGGCATTACTTTGACACTGGGCCTCAGGCATCTCTCCAACCAGTCTACGTCAAAAAAAGCAGTAATGAAACCTATTGTGCACACGCAGGTAGTGAGCAGACGACCATTGTATAAAAGCATTAATCTTTTTGGACAGCTCAAGGCCAAGGCACAGATTGATATCGTCAATAAGTATGCCGGTATCGTCGATGAGATTAATGTGGATTTGGGCAGCAAGGTGCAGGCCGGAGATATCCTCCTGGTGCAGCATCTTGATGATGCCCGCGCCGAAATGCTCAAGGCCAAGGCACGCTATGCCGAGGCCGGAGCTAATGCGGCAACTACGGATGTGAGCTACAGCACCAGCCTTACTCGCTATGAGGCTGATTATAAGCTGGCGCAGGTCAACGCGGAGCGTTACCGCAAGTTGTATGCGCAGGGCGCTGTTTCCAAGTCTGAGCTGGACAGTATGGAGCAGACGCTGGCTAATAAAAAAGCGCAGTACGATGCTTTGGCGCAGCAGGAAAGCTATGATGGCACACCGTCGCAGGTCTACCGTCAGGAGCAGATTGCTGCCAGACGTGAGCAGGAGTACATTATTGCGCAAAACAAGTATCACGATCTGATTTTTAAGGCACCACGCGCAGGTATTATTACCTACCGCGATGCAGAAGTGGGTGGCTATGCGCCTGCAGGGAGCAGGCTGCTTACCCTTTTAGATGACAGTGGTTTTACAGTGGACTGCGATATTACAGAGGCCGAGGCTGCTTCTGTGACCGTTGGCACGCAGGTCGAGCTGAAGCTGGAGGCGATTGGCGAAATATGCCGGGGTACTGTTGTTTATGTGAGCCCTGTAAGAAGCAGGGAAACAAACAAGTTTACCCTCCGCATCAGGCTGGATGAGCCTGGCTCCAACGTAAAGGCAGGCTTGTTTGCCAAGGGTGAATTGCGTTTTCTGCAAAAGCCATCCACTATATATTTACCTAAAAATACCGTTCTCGAACGGGATGGCAAATATTTTGTCTATGTGCTGGGCAAGGGTAATAAGGCTCTGAAAAAGCCTGTTACTACCGGTGCAAGTAATAATGAAAGTATTGAAATAGTGCAGGGTGTGAAGATAGGCGAAACGGTTATCCTTGATAATCTTGCGCGTCTGCGTGACGGCATGGTGGTTGAGGTGGCCAAGGAGGAGGCGAAGTAATGAATATTACACGCTTTTCTATTAAACGGCCTATCGGTATCTGCATGATTTACATATTAGTCTGCGTCCTCGGTCTTATCAGCTTCTTTCGCATTGGCGTGGAGCTGCTGCCGGACGTGGACTCTAAATTTATCAGCGTAATTGTCAACTATCCGGGCGCCAGTACGGAATCCGTTGAACAGCAGGTGACGAAGCCGATTGAGGACGAGCTGTCCTCAATTTCGCACTTTAAGCAGGTGCGTTCCGCTACACGTCCCGGACGTGCGGAGATTTTTGTCGAGCTGGACAGTCAGGCCGATGCTGATATGGTGGCTATCGAGGCAACGAAAAAAGTCAGCCGTATCCGTAAGAATCTGCCGGAGGATATTGATGAGCCTGCAGTGCTCAAGCGTTCTTCAGAAGAATATCCGATTATCCAGATTGCAGCAACGTCTAAGGATAACCTGGACGATATTTTTGCCTTGGCAGACAGCAGCTTTAAGGAGCGCTTGCAGCAGGCAGCCGGCGTAGCTGATGTTGACGTTACCGGCGGTCGTACCAAGGAAGTCGCAATCGAGGTTGATAAGGATAAGCTCAATTATTACGGACTGACGCTGCAGGATATTATTACGGCGGTGCGCAAGGAAAACGTTATTGTTTCTTCCGGCTCCGTCTATACCGATGCTTTGGAAAAAACCGTGCGTCTGCAGGCGCAGTATAAGGCTCCGGAGGAGATTCAGCATCTGCAGCTTAAGGGTGCAGGCGGCAGATATATCGAGCTGGGGCAGGTGGCCAACGTGCAGGCCAAGGATAAGCGTGCCGTGGCCTATAGCCGTGTTGACGGCAACGAGGCGGTATCACTGGAGGTGTATAAGGCTAGCGGTGCCAATATCGTCGACACAGCAGATGGCGTGCTGCAGCAGCTGGAAACGCTGCGCAAGGATTACCCGGACTACGTTTTTACCGTTGTTTATGACCAGTCGCATTTCGTGCGCGATTCCCTAAGCAACACGCTTAAAACGCTACTGGAAGGCCTTGTTACTACCGGCCTTGTCTTGTATCTGTTCCTGCGTGGCTGGAAGTCCTCTATGGCAGTTATGATTGCCATTCCTACCTCGCTGATTGCAACCTTCTTCCTGATGTATTTGGCAGGCTTTACCTTCAATATGATGTCACTTATGGGTATGGCATTGTGTATTGGTATTCTTGTCGATGACTCCATTGTTGTGTTGGAGAATATCCATCGTTTTCTGGCGATGGGTAAAAGCGCTGACGTGGCGGCGGAGGAAGGACGTAATGAGATTGGCATGGCCGCAATCGCTATGACGCTTTGCGACGTGGTGGTATTTTTGCCTATTGCCTTTATGCAGAGTGCGACCGGCCAGTTCTTCAAGCAGTTTGGCATGACGATTGTTTTTGCTACACTGATGTCGCTGGTCGTTTCCTTTACGCTGACGCCGATGCTGGCTTCGCGCTTTTATAAAAACGGCGTGGAGGAGCCTAAGGGCAAGCTGTGGAGCAGACTGGATGACTTTGAAGCGCAGACGATTGCAAAGTATGATGTGCTACTGCGCAAATGCATAGAAAAGCCGAAGAAGCTGGTGCTGGGAGTACTGGCAGCCTTCGCGGTGGCGGTGGCGCTGGTGCCGCTCGGTATCGTCGGCTCGGAGTACATGCCGCGTACCGACGAAAGCGCGATTCAGGTGAATATTGAGCTGCCTACGGGCTTTAACGCTGACCAAACCAACGAGGCCTTGCTGCTGTTTGAGGATTATTTGGCCAAGGTGCCGGAAATCGAGCATTATATGACTAATGTAACGACCACACAGAGCATGGGCAAGCTGGTTATCGCGCTCAAAAGCAGCGATGAGCGCAGTAAGGATGTCTGGCAGGTAGCACAGGAGATTCGCAGCTTTGCCAAGCAGAATCTTGGCGAAATCAAGGTGCGCGTCAACGAAATTCAGTCATCCGTTACCGGTGTTTCGGGCGGTCGCAACCTTGTGCGCTCGCCGGTACAGGTTGAGCTTAAGGGCAGCGATATGGACCAGCTGGTGGCTGATTCCGCCAAGGTGGAGCAGATTTTTGCTTCGACTGCAGGCCTGAAGGATATCAAAAATTCCTATGTTAAAGGCATGCCGGAGCTGAAGGTGACAGTAGACCGCGACAAGCTGAAATATTATCACGCGACAGTCAATGACGTGGCGCAGTCCTTTAACGCCGCTATTGGTGGACGCAGCGCCGGCGTGCTGGCGAACGATGTGCAAAACCATGGCAATGACACCGATATTGCAGTACGTTTTGCCGGTGGCAGTGGCTATGATATTGAAGACGTGCGCGCTATTCCCGTGCAGACAGGCAGAGGAAGCGTCTTTCTTGGCGACCTTGCTGACGTAGAAGAGGGTGTAGGCCCAATTACAATCCGTCGCGTGAACAAGGAGCGCATAATCAACATCCAGTGTAACCTGACGGACAGGCCACTGAACGAGGTGGTCAAGGAGCTGACGCAGAAGCTAAATGCTGCAGGCCTCAAGAGTACCTATGAGTTTTCCGGCCAGGCGACCACGATGAACGATTCCTTTGCCGAAATGGCTATGGCATTGTTGCTGTCATTGCTGTTGATTTATCTGCTGCTGGCAGTGCTTTATGAATCGGTATTCACGCCGTTCATCCGTATGTTTTCGTTGCCGCTGGGCATCATCGGTGCAATCTTCTGCCTGCTTTTGACGCATAACACCATAAACCTGTATTCTCTCATCGGCATCTTGGTTATGGACGGTCTGGTAGCGAAAAACGGCACGCTGCTTTTGGATTATACGCTGACGCTGATGCATGAAGGCATGACGGCGAAGGCAGCGGTAATTGAAGCAGGCAAAACTCGTCTGAAGCCTATCTTTATGACAGCGCTGACGATGGTGGTGGGCATGCTGCCGACGGCGCTGTCGCTGAGCGCAGGCTCGGAGACGCGCGTGAGCATGGCGTGGGTAATCATCGGCGGTATGATAACATCAACGGTGTTTACGCTGTTGGTGCTGCCAATACTGTTTTTGTGGTTGAAAGAAAAATTTCCTAGTAGAATTTAGTTTAATAATAAGAATATATATTGAATATACAAGACTTGTGTAGTATACTATAGACATATAAAAAGAGAGATTCCTAAAGCGAAATATAACTTTGCAAAGAAGCTTTCTATATAATATCAGAAGAGAAACTTGCGCCTTTGCTGATTATAAAAGCAAGGGCGCTTTTTTATAGCTATATTGCCCTATAGCTTACAATTTTGCTTGATGCGCTTGGTAGCCCGTGACCATGGCGGGGG
>ULRF01046159.1_pt1 | contig 12063 bp, 10 predicted proteins | sample 1955131 | NCBI WGS metagenome assembly ULRF01 (sample SAMEA4835673, study PRJEB28245) | human gut metagenome | biome: gut microbiome; material: fecal sample | place: Denmark | collected 2008
GGCATGGGTTCATTCGGATTTGAAAAGCTGGGTATCGCCGGAAGAATTTGCAGCGACAACAAAAAGGTACTATAAAAGGTACGATATTGCAGTATGTGTTTCAGAAAATGTACGCAGGAGCTTTGTTGAGCTTTATCAGGACACAGTTTCGACCGAAACCATATATAACACAATTGATGATTCAGAAATAGCCGTCAAGGCATTGGCAGAGTTGCCGATCGGTGTAAAAAAGCAAAAGTTTACTGTTGCAGCTGTCGGCAGGCTGTCTGCTCCAAAGCATTTTGTTCGTGCGTTGAGCATGCATAAACAACTTCTGGATGAAGGGATTGATCATGAGCTTTGGATTATCGGCGAAGGGGAAGAACGTCCCAAGCTGGAAGCGTATATCCGCGAGAATCATCTGGAAACATCGGCAAAACTGCTGGGTTTCCGTGAGAATCCGTACAACCTGATGCATGCCGCCGACCTTCTGGTGTGCTCGTCTATATTTGAAGGCTTCAGCACCTTCGTCACGGAAGGTTTGATCTTAGGAAAACCCATCGTCACCACTGATGTTTCCGGCATGCGTGAGATCCTCGGCGACAGCGAATACGGTTTAATTACCGCAAACGATGACGAAGCATTTTATGAAGGCGTCAAACGAATGTTGACCGAACCGGGACTGCTGGAGTATTACACGGGGCAGGCTAAGCTGCGCGGGAAGGACTTTAAATGCGAGCGACTGGCAGGGGAGACGGAAGCTTTTTTTGAAGCGGAACTGCGAAAGAAACGGGGAGAGTAAATGGGCGTAAGAGTCTATTACTATGTTGTTGCGGCGGTACTGGGTTTCGGCTTTTTGATTCCGCAGCACGGCAATAAGAAAAAAATTTATATCGCACTTATGGCGATTCTGCATACATTCATCTGCGGCTGGCGGTATATGTACCTTACAGGCGATTTGCGCAAATATGCATGGGGGTATTATAACATAATTGAACCGGGTTGGTTCAGTGCCGAAGTTTTCAACGGAGGCAGGAATTTCGGATTTTTCTGGCTCCAAAAACTGTTTTCGACAGTATCCGACGGCGATTTTCAGGTATTTCTTATCTTTATCGCAATTGTGACGGAGGCCGCGGTTGCAGTCATTGTATTTCGTTATTCGCCTGCACCTTGGCTCAGCTATCTGCTTTGGAATTGTTTTGGCTTTTATGTGTTCGGATTCAGTGCAATTAAACAAGCATTGGCAATGGGCTTATTAATGTTTGCTTTTATCGGCATTATGGAGGAGAACCCGAAGAAATTCTTTATTTGGACCGCATTGGCCGGCTGTGTCCATGTTCCGGCGTTGATATTTCTTCCGGCGTACTGGATTGCCAAAAGCCGACTGAATACAAAAAAACTCATACTTTATGCGATTTGTGCGGCTTTGATATTCGTATTCAGAAATCAAATCGTCGCGTTTATCAGTAATTTCTATTACGATGAAACGCACTTTATGGTTAATACCCGCGTGGGCGGCCGCTTTTTGATAATTACGGCACTCGCTATTGCCGGAATCGTGCTGCGCGGTTTCTCCGGAAAGAATTTTACAAAGCTGCTCAATCTCATGATATCTGCAGCCGTTTTGCAGATGTTTTCCGGGTTTGATAATGTCTTTACGCGCCTTACGGATTATTATTTTCAGCTTCTGATCCTGTATCTGCCGATGATGTTCTATCCGGAAAAGGATACGGAATTGGGTAAAATCCGACGGCTGACCCTCTCGGGGCAGCAGCGGGCTGCCGCACTTTTATGTGTTGTGCTTTTGGCATGTGCATATTACTTCGTTACGAACCTGAATGCAACAATTCAAAATGAAGCGGATAATTATCTGAACTATCGTTTTTGCTGGGAGGTAAAACGATGATATTCAGCGTTATTATCCCTTGCTATAACTGCGTTAAAACGCTGGAAGCCACGGTGAACAGCATTCGGGTATGCGGATTATCGGATTATGAGATCCTGCTCATTGATGACGGCTCGAACGACGGCACGGCGGAACTGTGCGACAGGCTCTGCGGAAAATATGAGGGAATCAGATGCGTTCATCAGTCGAACAAGGGTGTGTCTGCGGCACGAAACCGCGGGATTGACGAAGCACGCGGGGAGTATATTTGGTTTGTGGATTCTGATGACACGGTGGACGAAGATTCGCTTCGCGGTGTTTTGAAAACAGCTTTGCTTAAAAAGCCGGATATGTTATTGTTCGGCATGAGTTTTGATTATTATAACAACGGGAAGATGTATCTGCGGGAAACCCTTAATCCTCCGTCGGAAGGTTCTGTGACACTGGGAGAATTAAAACAAACATTCGCCGAATATTATAATAGTAACTCATTAACAACCGCTTGCAACAAATTGCTTCGCAGCGATTTGTTGAAAAAGCACGGAACACGCTTTCGTGAGGACATGTTTCTTATGGAAGATTATCTGTTCGTGCTTGAGCTGCTGCCGTTCTGTAAAGAAATTTATTCCTTAAGAAAGCCGATCTACAGATACAGACAGGCGGAGGACGAGAAAAGTGCATACAGGAGACTGCAAAGGATTGAGAATCTTGCGGAGTACATACAGCCGTTTGAGCAAGGCCTTAAGACTCTCGGAATTTCCTGCGAACACGCGGAAAACTTGTACAGCATGCTTTTGAAACAGAGGATGTACTATGCTTCGTTTTCCGAAATCCGCAGTCTGGTTGCGCAGCATAACAGGGGAAAATACTGCCGCTTAAAACAGCCGCATCCGTTAAAAATTTATCTGTGCAGCAGATTGGTTCAAATTCGGCACAAACTTGCAGTGGCGGTGAAAAGCAGCAGCTTTTATCGAATAAACAGGGCGGACAGAAAACATGACTAAAAGAATTTCCTATATTGACAACACTCGTGCGATTTTAATTGCTTTGGTTGTTTTGGGGCATATTCTGAATTACGCAAACCCGAAATACGATATTGTACCATATGTTTTGGTGCAGCAGTTTTTGGATTCGTTTCATATGCCGGCATTCTTCATTCTGTCGGGAATGCTTACGGACGGCGATAAATGGCGGGGGAGATCCGTCGGCAGTTATTTTTTGCATAAGGCGAAAACCTTGCTTGTTCCGTATCTGTTTTTTGAGTGCGTTGCGATTCTGTATAAGCATTTTGTGCTTCGTTCCGTATCGATTGCGGAAGGGCTGCGGTTGATGCTGACTTTCCGCTGCAACATCGGCGCGGACTGGTTTTTGCCGGCAATGTTTGCGGCGTGTGCGCTGTACTGTTTATATATACGTTTCCCCAAAAAACTTGCGTGGGGAATCGGCGGCGGTTTGCTCTGCATTGCACTTCGGTTCATGCCGGAAGGACATGTTCCGACATTGATCTTCCGCGGCGCACTCGGCTTTGTATTCATGCTGGCGGGCAATTTGCTGAATAAACCGCTGACTGAATTTAAAACATGGAGAATCTGCGTTGCTTTTGCACTCACTGCCGCAGCGGCGGCAATGTATTTGAAACTGTCGATAAACAACAGCTTTTTCAGCGGCAAACTGGATAATCCCGTGCTTTATCTTGTAAGCGGAATTTGCGGAACGTACTTTGTTATGGGGATTGCTCGGTTAATTCCGTGGAAATGGGTCGGCTGTATCGGGCAGAATGCTTTAACAATAATGGGCACGCACCAACTTGTACTTTATACCGTGAAAATCGGAAGCAGTCCGCTTTGGGTTGTCGGCAGTTTTCTTTTGATTGCCGCCGTTGAAGCCGTTCTGATTTTTGCGATTAACCGATTTTGCCCAATGCTTGTAGGGAAGAAAAGAAAGGAAAAATCAAATGCCTGAAAACAAGCGTCAAACTGAATTGGATATTCTGCGGTTGCTGGCAACGTTGGCGGTGATAATGATCCACGGCGGTTTGAATCCACTGACAGATAATTTAATGATAAAATATATGTACAGGGGAATGCATGCCGCCATTGTATGGTGTGTTCCTGTTTTTTTCATGATTTCCGGAAGGTTTTTCCTTGATCCCGAAAGGGATGTAAGCACAAAAAAATACTCACTGTGTACCTTCCGCATATTATTGTTCCCTTCCTTGTTTGGTCAGGCGTATATACGGCATACGGGTTAATTTCCGGGAGCTATAGCCATTTGAGCACTTTCGGTGTTATTGCAGAGTTTATCCACGGTCCGTATCATCTCTGGTTTCTCTATTCGTTGGCAGGCTTATACTTATTGACCCCGATTCTGAGAAAGGCAGCAGCGGATGGAAAAACACTTGCGTACTTTCTGATTATGTTTGCTGCCGTGAACGTTGTGACGCAGTATCTTATCTATGTTCCGAAAATCGGCGGGATGATTTCGGATTTTATTGAGAGAACAGGATTAAGAGCTGTAACCGGGTATATGGGATACTTTATGCTGGGGTACTTTTTATACAGCAAAAAGGACAATATGAGCAAAAAAACAGAGACTGCAATATATGTTATCGGCATACTGATGCTGATTGCAACAATTGCAGCGGAGTGCTTTATAAGCGAAGAACTGCGAAAAACAGACTTCGTAAAACAATACATGAAACCGAATGTTATACTGTATTCAGCGGCGATTTATACATTTTTTGTTATGAAAATGTCAAAGATACATTACAGCGAAAGAACGCGCAAGGTTTTTGCCGTGTTTACTGAATGCGGATTCGGTGTGTACTGCATTCATGCAATATTGAATGAATTTGTTCCGACTCCGGTTATAAAGTCACTTCCGTTCATAACATCATTGTTGAGGGTGGCCTGCCTTTATGCACTCAGCCTTGCATTGATTTGGCTTATCCGAAAAATCCCGTTTGTGGGAAAAAAGATCACATGAGGTGTGAACATGGACATTGATTTTGTTGTTCTCTGGGTGGACGGGAACGACCCGGAGTGGCGGGCGGAAAAGGCTAAATATCAGGGAGCGGTGACGGACGACAGCAACTCCGTCAATCGTTTTCGGGATTGGGGGCTTATGCCCTATTGGTTTCGCGCCATTGAGAAATTTACGCCGTGGGTGCACAAAATTCATTTTGTTACCTGCGGGCATGTTCCCGAATTCCTGAATTTGGATCATCCGAAATTGAGTCATGTCTCGCATTCGGATTTCCTCCCGAAGGCTGCTTTGCCGACATTCAGCTCCCATGCAATTGAAATGAATATTCATCGTATTCCGGGGCTTGCGGAGCATTTTGTTTATTTTAATGACGATATGTTTCCTATTCGTCCGATGCCCGAAACGGCTTTTTTTCGCGACGGACAACCTTGCACCTGCGGGGAAGAGCATCCGATAGGGCTTATCGGTGAAATCGGAATCTGGCAGCATGCGGCGGTTAACGATCTCGGTGTTGTAAATGCGCATTTCAACAAGCGTAAGCAGGTGAAAAAATTCGGGAAAAAGTACGTGAACCGCGTTTATCGTTGGCAGGACAACATTCGTACCAAAGCTGTTGAAAAACTGTTCCCGGATTATTTTACAGGGTTTAAAAACCTTCACGCTCCCGCCGCATACACCAAAAGTACTTTTGAGGCCGTTTGGAATGCCGAACCGGAATTGCTGAAACGCACGACTCTTCACCGTTTTCGCTGCGCCGATGATGTGAACCAATGGGTCTGCCTGTGGTGGCAGATAGCAAGCGGGAATTTCGCGCCGTTCAACACGGATAATTTTGTTTCCTGTGCCGATGAAAGCACCATTGACAACCTGTGCAGAATAATTTGCGAACAAAGTCATGATATGCTTTGCGTAAACGATCCCGAAAAGGCCGTGGATTTCGACAATTTGGCTTTGCGGCTGCAAAAGGCATTCGAGAGCATTTTGCCGAACAAGAGCGGGTTTGAAAAGTGAAAAAGAAGCTGATTTTTATAACCGAAGCCCTGTGGATCGGCGGGATTGAAACGGCATTGGTGAATTTGCTTAATCGCCTTGATTACAACAGATTTGACGTGACCTGTCTTGTTTTGAGGGACAGCTTGGACGTTGCGGACAGAATAACGCCGCAGTGCCGCCTGATAGTTTCCGACAGACAACACAAAGTGACGTTCCCAAAGGGTTACGGCTGCAAGCGTTTGTACAATATCATGGAGGAACCGCAGAATGCAGCGAAATTCCGCCGTTTCATATGGTCCGCGCTTCGCGTCGTTTTTCGCGCCGCGGAGGCAAAATGCTATGCCTCGTACGTGAAAAAGCAGCTCAAAGGCGAACATTTTGATACGGCGGTCATATACAGCGATCGCGCTGCCGAAACGGCTGTCCGTGCCGTCTCGGCGGATAGGTTTCTGATGTTTTATCATCACGGCGCAATGCGGCGGGAGTATCACGATTCATACGGATACAGAAAGGCAGACAAGGTAATTGCTGTTTCGCCTGCATTGGCGGAAAAACTGCGCGCTTATCGTTCGAAATATGCTGATAAGATTATTTCGGTCAACAACATAATCGATATCGACGGCGTGCGGGAGAAGGGACTTGACATCCCGACAGTGAAATTTTCTGCGGATTGCTTCAATATCGTTTCCTGCGGGAGGCTGTCGCATGCTAAGGGCATGGATATTGCTGTTGATGCCTGCGCAAAACTTGTTGCTGACGGGTTCACGGGATTTCACTGGTACATAGTCGGCGGAGGGCCGGAGGAGTCCGCCCTCAGGGAGCAGATAATGCGGCTCGGATTGGAAGACTGTGTTTCCCTGCTCGGAATGCAGTCAAATCCCTACCCGTATATCCGCTGCGCAGACCTTTATGTGCAGCCCAGTCGGTTTGAGGCTTTTGGCTTGACGATTCGTGAGGCGCAAGTATTGGCAGTACCCGTTTTATCAACGAGGACGGATGGCAGCGCAGAATTGATTTCGGACGGCGAAACCGGTCTGCTTTGCGAATCAGATGCGGATTCAATTGCCGCAGCGGTAATACGGCTTTACAACGCGCCGAAATTGAGAGAGAGAATACAAGCGGAATTGCAAAATCACGATTTCGAACGCGATAATTCCGCAATTTTGAAGCAGCTTTATTCATTGTTATAATTCAAAGGAGTACTAATGAACGAACAACATTTCAACACGGTCATAAAGCCCAAAAGCGGCTGGTTTGACCTGCACTTAAAAGAGGTGTTCGCGTATCGCGACTTGATTTTCCTCTTTGTCAAGCGTAATTTTGTGTCCAAATACAAGCAGACCGTTCTCGGGCCTGCATGGGCGATAATTCAGCCGCTTTTGACAACGGTTGTTTTCACGCTTGTGTTCGGAAATATTGCGGGGTTGGCACCCGACGGTGTGCCGTCGTTCGTATTCTATCTGTCGGGAACGGTACTGTGGACGTATTTTTCAAACTGCCTCACACAAACGGCGAATACCTTTGTTGCCAACAGTGCAACAATGGGAAAGGTGTATTTTCCCCGGCTTGTAATGCCGATTTCAACGGTTTTTTCAGAGCTTATCAGCCTTGCGATTCAATATGTGTTTTTGATTATCTTTCTCGTTTATTATGCAGCAGCAAAACAAGGGGTGCAGCCTAACCTGTGGATGCTGATGACTCCGCTTATCGTGCTGCAATTGGCAATGCTCAGCCTCGGCTGCGGTATCATTATTTCCGCGCTCACAACAAAGTACCGCGACCTTGCGATGCTTGTCGGGTTCGGCACGCAGCTTTGGATGTACGCTTCCCCAATTGCATACGACATGTTCCGTTTTACCGCTTTTGCCCCCGGCGGGAAGTGGCATGCACTGTATATGTGCAACCCAATCTCGCCGATTGTAAATCTGTTCCGCTATGCATATCTCGGAACGGGCGCAATCGAATGGAAGTACTATTTCATCGGCTGGGGGATAACTCTTGCCCTGCTCTTCATCGGCATTGTGCTGTTCAGCAGGGTGGAAAAGACTTTTATGGATACCGTCTGAGGAAAGAAAAAATGGACGAAATTGCAATCAGAATAGAACATGTTTCAAAGGAATACCGCCTCGGTGCAATCGGCGGCGGCACACTGCGCGGTGATCTGCAAAGCTTAATGGCGCGTATAAAAGGGCGGGAGGACCCGAACAGCAAGATCGGCTCCGACTCGTCAAAACGCATGGGCGAAAGATTCCTCGCGCTGGATGATGTGTCTTTTGAGGTGAAAAAGGGTGAAGCCCTCGGCATAATCGGGCATAACGGCGCAGGCAAGTCCACGCTGCTGAAGCTGCTTTCACGTGTAACCGCGCCGACAAAGGGTACAATAAGTTATAACGGCAGGATCGCTTCCATGCTTGAAGTCGGCACGGGTTTTCATCCCGAGCTGACAGGGCGGGAAAATGTCTATATGAACGGCGCAATTCTCGGCATGACGAAAGCGGAGATAGACAGAAAATTCGATCAGATAGTCGAATTTGCCGAGATGGAAAAGTTCATAGATACTCCCGTGAAACGTTATTCAAGCGGCATGTATGTTAAACTTGCGTTTGCCGTTGCTGCGCATCTGGACAGCGAAATCATGGTTATGGACGAGGTTCTCGCCGTCGGTGATATGAAGTTCCAGAAAAAATGCCTCGGCAAAATGGGCGATGCAGCAAATACGGAAGGCCGTACCGTGCTCTATGTCAGCCATAATATGAACACGATTCGCCAGCTTTGTACAAGATGTATCGTGCTTGATCACGGAAAGCTGATTTTTGACGGGGACGTGGAAAAGGCGATAGGAATCTATATGGATTTGAGCAGGGATGAATCGGTGGAAGCCGATTATGTACCGTATATCAGACCCAACTGGATTCAGGCGGACAATCTGCGTCTATGCTCTGCCAAGTTTATAAATAAGGACGTGAATTCATTCTATCGAGAAGAAAAAATAAAAATTGAATACAACGTGCGGTACAGCAAAGCTTTGGAAACGGTTGGACTCAGGTTCGAAGTGCGTATGCTTGACGGAACTGCTGTAGCAACTGCTGTTTCGGAGAATATCCCGATTAAATGCTCGGATAGGGTTCAATCCTTTTCGGCAAGTTATGATGTTAGCAATTTAGTGGAAGGAGTATATAAGACGTACTACACATTTTTTACATATAACGAATATGGAAACTACCGCAATATTGACTGCGTTCCCGGATTGCAGTTTTCGATTGTGCCGCCGGATGAACGGTGCATAGCCGAATGGGATGGGCAGCGATGGGGATTTGTTCAGCTGCCTTCACCGGAGACTAAACCGGAAAGGAGTGAATTAAATGGTTAGCATAATTGTTCCAATATACAATGTAGAACAATATATTTCCAAATGTATAGAAAGCATACTTGCGCAAACTTACAGAGACTTTGAATTAATACTTGTGGATGACGGATCTCCTGACATGTGCGGGACAATTTGTGATGAGTATGCAAGAACGGATTCGCGCGTGTATGTCATTCATCAAGAGAACAAAGGTTTGTCTGCAGCGAGAAACGCGGGAATAAGTTTGGCAAAAGGAGAATATATCAGCTTTATCGATGGCGATGATTATGTTGAGAAGGATTTCTTTGAGCGAATAATTACGCAATTTACAGATGAAGTCGATTGCGTGTGCTTTGGTTATAATTCTGTAGATGACAATGATAATGAATTGGGAACTCTTCGATACCAAACGGAATGTTTTAAATTGAACACAGAAAAGGAAAGATGTGAATTTATTGCAAATAAACTGTTGCAGTACAGAATAACATGGGAAGTATGGAATAAAATTTTCAGGCGAGATATCATTGTAAATAATAAACTTCGTTTTCTTGACAACCGAGAAATTTTTGCTGAAGACCAGCTTTTTTGTACGTGCTATTGCTTGTACGCAAAATGCATCTTGTGTACGGACGACACCCCATACAACTATGTTGTTCACCCGGGATCGATTATGGCGAATCGCAACGGGAAAAGCTATTTGAAACAAATTGCATATATGACTGAGCAATTATTTCTACACTTGAGCAGCAACGGCTGTTCGTGGGCGTTACAATACTTCCCTCTGTTTCATTACCTTATTGTCCGAAACGAGATACAATTAATCCAAAAAGATCAGAACATTGATATTAGAAACATCCGTAACAAAATATTGCTTGAGGTAGTGAACCAAGAGTTCTTCTTTGAACAATTAAAAAAAATGAAACTGTACAAGAACTACTTGTTTAAATTGTGGGGCGAGAACTCTGCGAGGATTGAATTAAGTGCAATAAGGTTCTTGATAAACGGAAAGTATACAGCCATGCGTATTAGAAATAAGCTGATACGAATATGCAGATGAATTGTATTCTTAAATGAAAAAATAAAATCATATGAATGAGGAAATATATGCGAACAATATCAGTAATCGTCCCGGTATATAAAGTCGAACCGTACATTAATCATTGCGTGGACAGCATACTTGCACAAACTTACAGAGACTTTGAATTAATACTTGTGGATGACGGATCTCCGGATAATTGCGGGAAAATCTGTGATGAATATGCAAAGCAGGATTCACGTGTACACGTTATTCATCAAGAGAACAAAGGTGTGTCTGCAGCGAGAAACGCGGGAATAAGTTTGGCAAAAGGAGAATATATCATGCTTGTTGACAGCGATGATTTCATCACGGAGAATATGCTCGAAAAAATGCATGACTGTATTGCAGAAAGCGGATCAGACATCGCAATCTGCGGAATAAACACTTTCCTTGATGGCGAAGAAACAGAAGATAAAAGTCAGATGAACGATATGTCAACAAAAACAATCAGCGGCAGAGATGCATGCTTGAGCATATATAGAATGGATGGAAGAGTTCCTATAATGGCATGGGGAAAACTCTACAAATCGGAACTCTTTACAGATATTCGGTATCCGGTTGGCAGGATACATGAGGATGACGGAACTACGCCGAAACTGCTGTACAGAGCAAAAATGGTATCAATTATTGATAATAAAATGTATTGTTACAGACAACGAAAAGGCAGCATTATGGATACATTGGCATGGAATATGTGTTTTGACGGAGTAAAAGCCGTTGACGGATGTATTGATTTTTTCAGAGAACAGAAGGATGAGGAACTGGTTCTTCTTGCAGGAAAATTCAGAAAAGTGATACAGTCGAAAATCATTGTTAAGGGCTACAGTAGATGCAGTCATCCGGCTATACCGAAAGAGTATCGCATGAGTTTGTGGGGTGCTCTTGAAAATATTAGACGAAATTCGAGTTATGACCTGTATATGTGGTATTTATCGCTTGTTCACCCCAAAATGGTGAAGCCGTATTCGTACTTTAATAAATTGAAACAAATTTTAAACATAAAAGGCAGATAATTATGTCTCACGGTTTCCTGACGATCGCCACGGGAGATGAAAAATACTATAAGATGGCGGCAAACCTTCTCTAATCCTACCGGTACTTTTCAAAGCCGCCGCTTCCGTTTGCAATACTCGCTGACAGAGAGAATGAATATACGGCGAAATTCGATGACGTGATGCTCTTGGAGAATGCACACTGCAATTATCCGGATAAACTGAGTATGCTTGAAAGTTTGCCGTATGATGTGAATATTTTCATTGATTCAGATTGTATTGCATACGGGGATTTAAATAGGCTTTTCGATATGTTTAAGGATGCGGATGATTTCTCGTGTTTCAGTCGTGTTTTGCCTCTTAATGATAAAACAGGCTGGTTCGAATACGAAAACCTTGGGGAATTGAAGCAGAAAGTATCTTATGTTGTCGGTTTGCACGGCGGGGTTTATTATATGCGCAAATCAAAACGGTGCGACGCGGTTGCTGAAACGGCAAAAGCGTTGGCGCCGCGTTACAAAGAGTATAGCTTCAAAGGCAATTTTGCAACTCCCGGAGACGAGCCGCTTATAGCTTTGAGCATGGCGTTGAATGATTGCAAGCCGATTCCGCATGATTTGCGCGGAATCCTCTGTTACTGGGAATATGTCGGACAAATGCGGTTGAGCATAACAGGTGGGGTTGCAGTGGTGAAAAACACAGAAGTCAGAACAGATTTGCTCCATTGGGGAACGCGATTTACAATAACGCCGCTTTACCGTAAGCAAATTGCGGATCTGCGCACGCTTGAAAACGGCGGCAGCCG
>ULRF01035192.1_pt1 | contig 11887 bp, 11 predicted proteins | sample 1955131 | NCBI WGS metagenome assembly ULRF01 (sample SAMEA4835673, study PRJEB28245) | human gut metagenome | biome: gut microbiome; material: fecal sample | place: Denmark | collected 2008
GGCTCATTGCCGTCTCCCGCTTTTTCCTCGCCGCCTTACTTTCACTCCGCCACGATCCCCTCAGTGTCCACCGCAAGCTCCATGATATTCCAGCGGTGTTCTAAGCGTTTGCATTTCTCAGCAAATTGGGCAGCAAAGCTTGCTTCATCGGTCAGTGCCAGTAGGGTAGGGCCTGCCCCGCTGATGCAAAAGGCGATCGCTCCGCATTGCTCCGCCGCCGCTTTTACTTTGCCATATTCGGGGATCAGGCTCTCCCGGTAGGGCTGGTGCAGACGGTCACGCAGCGCCATGGCAATCAGCTCACGGTCGCCGCTGCCCAGCGCTCCCGCCAGTACCGCTGCATGGGAGGCATTGTAGACGGCATCTGTAAAGGCTACCTTTTTGGGCAGCACGGCACGTGCTATGTGGGTGCTTAGTTCAAAGTCCGGTATCGCTGCTACCCACCGCAGCGTGGGAGAAAGCGGCAGCTTTACTGTTCGGGGCTTTCCATCCTCCACCAGGCTGGCGGTCAGTCCGCCATAGATAGCAGGAGCCAGATTATCAGGATGGCCTTCTATTTCATTAGTCACCTCCAACAGTTCGGCAGGGGGGAGGGGAGAACCATGCAGCAGGTTTGCGGCGGCGGCTCCGCCCGCAATCAGTGCCGCGCTGCTGCCCAGTCCGCGGCACACAGGTATCTCCGCCCGAATATTCAGTGAAAGGCCTTCATTGAGTAAGCCAAGCCGACTTAACACCGCACGGTACCCCTGTACTGCCAGGTTTTCTTCATTCTGGTACTGCTCCGGACAGCCGGTGATCACAAGCTTGCCGGCAGGCAGTACTTCGCAGGTAATATAATTATACAGCGCCAGCGCACAACCCATGCTGTCAAAGCCCGGTCCGATATTGGCAGTGGTGGCGGGCACCCGCACGGTAATCTTATTCATTTCAGCCCTCCATCTTGCGGCGCACATAGTCCGCCATCTCGCTTACTTCTATACAGTCATGGTGCAGTACCGGCAGTGTTTGCAATTCCGCCAAAGGGGTTGGGACAGGCACACCGGTCAGTGCTTGCAACTTTGCCATTGCAGCAAAGGCATCATCCGGCACCTTCTGCCCCAAGGCTGCCAGCACTGCCGGTGCAAATTTATATGGCGAAGCGGTACTCAGCACCACCGTCTGTCCGCATAATACGGCTTTGTGCTGCTCCGCTACCGCCCACGCCACCGCCGTGTGCGGGTCAAGCAGGTACTTGTCCCGCTCCCACACCGTCTTTATCGTCTCAGAGGTCATTGTGTCGTCGCAGCATCCGCACAGGAATACCTTCTGTATCTTTTTCAGCAGCGTATCGCCGATCTGATACCACCCCTGTCCGTCCAGCTCTTGCATCTTCTCTGCCACCATTTTAGCGTCGCCGCCGCTTGCCAGATATAAAAGCCGCTCCAGATTGCTGGAGACCAGAATGTCCATCGAGGGCGAGGAGGTCTTGTAAAAAGGTCGCCGCCGGTCATAGCGCCCCGTCGTTAGGAACTCCGTCAGCACATTGTTGGCATTGCTTGCACAAAGGAGCTTGCCCACTGGCAGTCCCATGCACTTGGCAAAATAGCCCGCCAAAATATCACCAAAATTGCCGGTCGGGACCGAAAAATTCACCGGTTCGGTCGGATTTTTTTTTCCGGCGCGGCAAAGTGTTGCCCAGGCGTACCAATAGTAGATGATCTGCGGGGCCAGCCGCCCGATATTGATGGAGTTGGCGCTGGAAAGTTCTGCTTTTTCTGTCGGCTTTACCTCGGCAAAGATGTGCTTTACTCCAGTCTGCGCGTCATCAAAATTGCCGCGTACCGCCGCCACCGAAACATTTTTTCCACGCTGTGTCACCATCTGCCGTTCTTGTATTTTGCTTACGCCATCCTTAGGATAGAATACCACAATGGAGGTGCTGGTCACATCGCAGAAGCCTTCCAGTGCTGCTTTGCCAGTGTCACCGCTTGTCGCGGTTAGGATTACCGTCTTGGCCTTATCATTCAGCAGCTGCTTCGCACCTGTGATAAGATATGGCAGCAAGGAGAGTGCTACATCCTTAAAGGCGCAAGTTGGCCCATGAAAGAGCTCTAGTACATGGTAATCGCCGACCATAACCAGCGGTGTTATGTCGGCAGTGTCAAATTTTCCGTAAGCCGCTGCAATCATTGGCCGCAGCATTTCTGGGGTGTAATCCGGCAGCAGCCGCACCAGTACGGCCTCCGCCATCCCGGCAAAGTCTTTCTGCAGCATTTCTGCTGGATCCAGCGGCAGAGTGGCCGGGTCACACAGGTACAATCCGCCATCGGGCGCTATGCCGCGCAACACCGCTTCGGCAGGGCTGGCAGTCTGTTTATGATTTCTGGTGCTGTTATATTGCATAGGAGTCTCCTTTTCTGCATCACCATACCGGGTGAAAGCCCCCGGCAAGTCTTGCTTTCCATCTTCTCATATGATATACTGTTTTTCGACGAAATACAAGTGATTTTTATGGAGAAACAATCGTATCTCTATAAACGACACATTTTACAGGAGGAAAAAAGATATGGTAGTTGCCATTCTTGGCCACGGAACGGTTGGCGGTGGTGTATATGAACTGCTGAAGAACCGCAGCGATATTACAGTAAAATATGTATTGGACCGCAGCCCCATTGCAGAATTAGGTGCTGTTTCGGTCACCGATTTTTCCACGATTTTGAATGATGGGGAAGTGGATACCGTCGTGGAGGTCATGGGCGGTTTGGAACCGGCCCATGAATATGTAGCGGCCGCCATGCGCGCCGGCAAAAATATTGTCACCGCCAATAAGCATCTGCTTGCCGCCTATTATGATGAACTGACCACTCTTGCCAAAGAAACCGGTATCGGTTTCCGCACTTCGGCTGCGGTTGGCGGCGGCATTCCCTGGCTGCCCAATCTGCAGCGGCTCAAGCGCATTGGCGCCGTCAATGAGATTTGCGGCATTATGAATGGTACCACTAATTATATCCTCAGTATGATGCATAAGAAGGGCTATGATTACGAGAGTGTTCTGCACGATGCCCAAAGCTTCGGATATGCCGAAGCGGATCCCACTGCCGATATTGAAGGCTATGATATTCAGCGTAAGCTCATGATCAGCGCCAATATTGCCTTTGATGCCAGCCTGACTGAGCAGCAGGTGCCGGCCGCCGGGATTGCCGGTATCACCCGGGAAGATATTGCCGGCTTCAATGAAATGGGCTATGTCTGCAAGCTGTACGCTACCGCTAAGCGTGTCGCCGATGGAGCAATTCTTGCAGTGGTAGAACCCACCCTTTTTAAGGCAGAAACACTGGAAGCAGCTGCCCCCGCCAATTATAATCTCATCACCGCCGTTTCGGAATACGCTGGTCGGCAAAGCTTCTTTGGTGAAGGAGCCGGCCGCTGGCCCACAGCCGCTGCCGTTGTGCAGGATCTTCTTGATCTCTGCGAGAGAAAGCAAGGCTTCTATACACAGCTGTCCCAGCCGCTGCCTTCCAATAATATGTGTGAAGAGCGCCGGTACTATGTCCGTTATATCGTGGATACCTGGTTCATGGATGGTTGTGTGGAAAAGCGCTGGGGTAATGGCGTTCTTACCCGTCCGGTTTCTCCGGCACAGATGCACTCTTGGTATGTGGAAGCCCGCAGCAATGATCCCGGCATCTTCTTCGCTGCGCTGCAGGGTTAAGGGAAAGGAATGCCTATTATGTTAAAAGTAGTTAAATTTGGCGGTTCCTCCCTGGCCGATGCTGCTCAGTTCGAAAAAGTCCGCCAGATTATCACGGCGGATCCAGCCCGCCGGGTTGTGGTTGTTTCTGCACCGGGCAAGCGCTTTTCCGCAGATCACAAGATTACGGATTTACTTTACCTTTGCTATGCCCATCTTCAGTACGGCGTCAGCGCCGAAGGGGTATTCAGCATGGTGGTGGAGCGCTATCGTTCCATTGTGGCCGATTGTGGCCTTTCTGCTGATATCGATAAAGAGTTTTTGGCCCTTTATGAAAAGATGCAGCAGGGCATCAGCCAGGATGAGTTGGTCTCCCGCGGCGAATATTTCGCTGCCCGCCTTATGGCGGAATACCTCGGCTTTGATTTTCTCGATGCCGCCGAATGGCTCCAGTTTTCCTTCGATGGCCAAATTGACCGGGAGCATTCCTACGAAGCGCTTCGCCGCATAGCAGAAGACCGCAGCGTAGTCATTCCAGGTTTTTACGGCGTCATGCCGGATGGCCATATTAAGGTGCTCAGCCGTGGCGGAAGTGATGTGACCGGTGCTTTGGCGGCAGCGGCATTGGGGGCCGATGTATACGAAAACTGGACCGATGTTTCCGGTATTCTTATGGCGGATCCCCGCATTGTGGAAAATCCCCGCCCCATCGAGCGCATCACCTATAACGAGCTGCGGGAGCTTAGCTATATGGGAGCGCAGGTCCTGCACGAGGCCAGTGTTTTTCCAGTTCGCCAGGCGGATATTCCGCTGAATATCCGCAACACCAATGATCCGGGCCATCCCGGTACCCTCATTCGGGAGCATTTTGAGGATGAACTGGAAAGCGAAAAGAACCGTTTCATCACAGGCATTGCCGGCCGCCGCAATTTTTCTATCATTACGATGGCGAAGAACGGCCTGTCTTCCTCCATCGGCAGCCTGCGCCGTGTATTGGAAGTATTTGAACGGCATAATCTGAATGTAGAGTACACTCCATCTGGGATAGACAGTGTTTCGCTGGTTGTGCAAAGCGGAAAAGCGGCTTCCTGCCTTTACTCTATTTTGGGCGAACTGCAAAAGGAATTCCGCCCGGATAAACTGCAGGTGGCGGAAAATATATCTATTGTGGCGGCAGTTGGCCGCAAGATGGCGTTCCGCCCTGGTATCTCCGGCAAGATCTTTGCCGCTCTGGGTGAAAACGGTATCAGCATCCGCATGATTAGCCAAGGTCCAGAGGAGCTCAACATCATTGTGGGCGTGGATAACGCTGACTTTGAAAAAACGGTGCGTGTACTTTACGAAAGCTTTGTCAGATGACCGAGAGGAGAGAACATGCCATGAAAAATCCGAATGTGACTATACTGGGCGCCACCGGCGCGGTGGGCCGGGAGATGCTTAAAATCCTGGAGGAACGCAATTTTCCCATTGGGGAACTGCGCTGCCTGGCCAGTGCCCGCAGTGTCGGGAAAAAGCTGCCTTTTGCTGGGCGAGAAATCATGGTAGAAGAGGCAACGGATGCTGCCTTTACTGATGCAGATATTGTGCTGGGCGCAGCCGAGAATGATATTGCCCGTCGTTTTGCCCCGGCAATCAAGGCGACTGGTGCAGTATTTATTGATAATTCTAGTGCCTTCCGTATGGATGAAGATGTTCCGCTAGTTGTTCCGGAAATCAACCCGGAAGATGCTCTGCATCATCATGGCATCATTGCCAATCCAAACTGCTCCACCATCATCACTGTAGTAGCGGTTGCGGCACTGCGTCGTCTTTCGCCGATTACCAGCATGGTAGCTGCTACATATCAGGCAGTTTCCGGTGCCGGTGCCGGTGGCCCGGTGGAGTTGGAAGCCGAGGTGGATGCCCTGTACAAAGGCGAGCCGGTACAGCCCCATATATTCCCGTATCAGATTGCCTATAATCTTATTCCCAAAATCGGAAGTCAATCGTATGAAGGTTATACTTCCGAGGAAATGAAGCTCCAGAACGAGGGCCGAAAGATTCTGCACTTGCCGGAGATGAAGGTCAGCTGCACCTGTGTACGGGTGCCGGTTGTGCGTTCCCACTCCATCGCGGTTACGGCACGCTTTGAACGCCCCATTTCGGTAGAGGAAGCTCGCGCAGCGATTGCGGCAGCTCCCGGCTGCCGCCTGGTTGATGACCTTTCGCAGGATGTTTATCCCATGCCGTTGGATACCAGCGATCAGGATCTGGTGTATGTTGGCCGCATTCGTCCCGACCTTACCAATCCCAATGGCCTCTGTCTTTGGTGCTGCGGCGATCAGATTCGCAAGGGTGCTGCCACCAATGCTGTACAGATTGCCGAATTACTTCTTTAATTCCGCATTTTTCGCCGTTTCCATGCTGGGAGCGGCGAATTTTCTTTTTGTTCACAATTTTACCTGGAAAAACCCTTGACAAAAGCCACTTCATACGCTATTCTTATTACAGAACAACGCAAACGGGAAATGCGTTGTACTCCTTTGATTTGGCTTCACCAGAAAACTTATGCAGAAAAAGAACGCACGGCTCACCACCGTGCGTCTTTTTTATTGCTTTACAGATAGGGGAAAGGCTTTCCTCATTTCTCACCGGCTTTGATAAGGATATCATGGCTGACCGGACGGTAAAATAGCTGTTCAATTTTTTGTGGTTCTCTCGTTTGCCCTAAGATCCACATCAGCTTGGTAACCGCGGCTTCTGTGGTCATATCGTAGGCTTCAAGCACCTCTAGGCCGGTTTTCAGCCGGTTGCCTACATGATACAACAATAGGTCGCTTCCCTCATTGGGGACTTGAGTTGTCATGACTACGGTTTTCCCGGCCCGAACAGCGTTGCTGATCACATCGTAATAGCTCTTTGCACCGGCAGTCGGGATACCGCCTACACCGAAGCTTTCGATAATAACACCATCTTTTTTGCTTAGCATAAATTCCAAAAAGTCTGCTTCTAGCCCCGGTACCAGTTTGATCAGTCCCACAGAGGGGTCTAATTTATCGCTGAATACCGGTTTTTCTCGACATTCCTGGGTGATGTAATTCAGCAGTCGACCGTCTTGAATGACAGCCAGCTCAGGGTAATTGATGCTGGAAAACGCCTGAAAGCTCTTGGAGTGTGTTTTGCGTGCGCGGGTCCCTAGGATCACCCGGCCATTGAATACGATAGAAACCCCGTGGGCATCCTCGTTGGCGGCGTAATGGAAGGCATCCACCAGGTTGGTTTTGCTATCGGTGATCTCCAAATTGATGGGTTTTTGGCTGCCGGTCAGTACAATGGGCTTTTTGCTGTACTGGATAAGGTAACTTAGCGCGGCGGCAGTATAAGCCATGGTATCGGTACCGTGTGTTAATACAAAACCATCATAGTGGTTATATTCCTTTCGGATGGAATCCGCCATTCGCTGCCAGTGCTCCGGGGCGATGTTGGTGCTATCCAGATTGCACAACTGCAAGCAGTCCACACTGCAAAAGCCGGAAATATCAGGGCAGTAGTGCAGGATTTGCTCGGTAGTCAGTTGTGGAGAAAGTCCACTTTCGGTGATCTCGGAGGCGATGGTGCCGCCAGTGCCCAGCATTAGGATCTTCTTCATAGGGAACCTCTTTTTGCATGAAAAGTTTTTAATTATTATCAGTATACTCTAAAAACGAGTCACTGTCCATGAAAACAAGCAATATCACCGAATAATCAGAGAAATTTTCAGTAACCATTTTGGAGGAAATCGTAGGCGGTGTACTGTCGAAAAAAGCCGATATCCGATATAATGAATGAGGATGGAAACGGGAAGCAAAAATTTGATCACCAAAATTTAATGATGACATCGGAGGGCATGACATGAGATTAGGAAAAATGTGTGGGCTCTTAATGAAAGCGTTTCTGGCTGTTTTGATGCTCTTTGTCACAGCTGCAGCAGTAGAAGTGTATTGGGAAGATGAGTTCGACGAGGCAATTGCCAATCAGTGCGAAAGTATTATCCTTAAGGAGGAGTACCTCAATATGGATTTTGGAGAAGCAATTGTGGTTGATTTTGATACAGTTTTGGACTTGGATGGACATGAGCTTACAGCTTGTTTCAAAATCAAGGACGGTGCCAAAATGACGATCAAAAATGGTATGCTCAATATCTCTGCTTACCCAATTATAGAAGTTTGCGGCAGCGATGATGAGGAACGCCCAACAGTCTTGATTCTGGAAAATTTGAAAATCGAGGCATCCCGAGGTATCCAAATCAATAATGATGGCTATACCCGTGTTGAGGTCAATAATACAGAAATGCAGGCTCTTAGCTACCATGGCTGGTGCTTGCAAATATCCAATGCAGTTGAGGGAAATGCGGGCGTTGATATTCTCGTGGATGGCGGTGACCTATTTAGTGCACAAGGGTATGTCATTGAGTGCAATGGTGACGCGGAGGTTTCTATTAAGAATGCTAAGCTGGGCGGCGCGGCCGGTATTTTGATGCAAGCGGGGAGCCTCACGATGGAGAATACAGCTCTTGTTACAGAAAACAACTCTACGAATCCGAGCATCCCCACCAACGCTATTGCATTTACGCCGGCCGCTAATGCTGCCCATGTTATTCTCACGCTTGGCCCCGGCAATCAGATCAGCAGCAAGAGCGGTGCAATTTTTCATATTGTTCCCATGGCACAGGGCAGCGTTACGGCGCAAATCGCCATTACCGGCGGAACCTTCATCGCGGAAAATGGGCACCCACTGTTTTCCGCTTTGGAGAGGATAGAGAAAGTTGTTGAAATCAGCGGCGGCAGCTTTCCCGGTATTTCCCCGGAAGAATCCGCTGCGCTGGCCCCCTGTCTGTCCGAAAGCATAACCATAGATGAAGATGGCAATGTTGCGGCTAAGCCACAGGAACCGGGTGTCATTGTCATTCATCCTAATGAGGAAAATCAGACGCAGTCAAACCCCGGCACTGGTGCGCCCATCAATGCAATAGGTCAATGGTTATGGTCAATTGTATGTTGGATGCACTCCCAAGTAAGATAGACATATTCCGCTTGCTATGCTATAATTTGTCCGAAAGGGGAGATGCGAAATGAACCCAAACGAGTTTCCGGAGCTGCGTTCATTTTTTAATGAAAAAGAGCAGATCATTGCCATGCCGGCTAAACGAAAAAAACTGCTTTTGGCGGTCTACTATCTTTCCGATAAAATAGAGTCCGGCCGGGATTATACGGAATCGGAGATTAACGACCTGCTGGATGGATGGACAACTTTCCATGATATAAAAGCACCGAGATTGATACAATTTAATTATTCCTCCGCCGATTTTGCCGCTTGAGGGGTAAGTTGGCGTTTGAGGGGTAAGTTGTGGAAGTCGAGGTGTCCCGGCTGCTTTTATCGGTAGCAATGTTCATACTTCGTCGGTATAATAGACGGTAGGAAAACAGGAATTTGTACAGATCAGGAGTAATTTAATGGATGTAAAAGAGTACCTTCAGAATCCATGTGGAACACTTTCGATTCCATATTGGAAGGCCAAAACACTGGCCATTCCCGATTCAATGAGAATCATTCATTGTAGTAATTGGAATGGACAGTATGGCAATTTTCAAAGATTCTTCAGGATAAAGCATGATTTGAATGATCTGTCTCCGATAGATTATGATTACGACACCTTGTCGATTGATTATCAGGCAACACAACTGTGTGAGATGATAAATGAGTCTTACAAGCATGAGAATAACATCAGTTTTTAGCAGCTCATTCTTTACTGTTCTGTTTCCAACCACCCAGAACTGATAACCGCCGGAGCAGGTCTTAGCCGCCACGCTTTTTATAGAGGCATCAAGATCTGCATAGAAGCTATAAACATCTCCGGCGCGTTCTACATCCTTGTCTTTGATTCGTTCCAGCGATTCTCGCAAAGTGGGACTCTGCAATGTGAATTCAAACCCATTTCGATATTTTTTGCCGCCCATCAATGATCTGTCAACTCCCATGATCTCTTTTTCTGTGAGATCAAAAAGGTTAATCCATTGAAGCGAGAGACGGCTATATTCTCCGTAGGCAACAGTAGTGCGACTATCGCCATATGGAGGGGAGGTAATGATAAGGTCGTAAGTGTCATCTGGAGCATCTGTTAAGGTGCAGGCATCGTTCCTAAAAACCGATACTTTAGGATGTGCGTTTTCTTTCTCAAGTGCCTCACAGAAATCTTGCATTTTGTCGATGTTCCTAATCAGTATCTTTTTGAACTCATTAAAAACATCCGGATTAAACGTGTGCACTTTGGCCACCGGCATACGAAACATCTTAAACTCCCCATTGCGCCGATTAGAAACAAAGCGGATACTCTCGCTTAAGGCGATAAAGAGAAAATCACGAACATCCTTGTCTTGAATCTTCTCAATCTCAGTTTTAATAATTGAGAGCTCAAGAATAACACGGGGCCGGAACCAGTATCCGAGGTTTTTGAAATCAGGAACTATGATATCCAGCTTTTTTTCTTCACAGAATTGTTCCAAGTATTTAGGGGCTTCATCACCCCAGCCTTTCTTATCAGCAACGTCCAAGCCAAGCGTATCAATGATATACGAATCAATCGAATCTAAGGCCCACGATAATTCGCTTCTGCGAGAAGATATACGTGACAGAAGAGAATCCGTTTCTTTTACGAGCAGGTCATGCTTAATGGGAGTAGTTTTAACTTTTGTGAGCAGCAATGCCAGTGGATTAATATCGTTTCCCGCAACAGTTTCTATACCACTAAGCATTCCTTCTACTAAAACCGTTCCTGATCCTGCGAAGGGGTCAAACAATGCGTGAACCGGCTGGGGCTCTTTAACCATTCTAATAATATTACGACTAATCGGGCAAACCATCATTGCAGGATAATTGTGGAGTCCATGCGTATATTCCTTTGTATCGTCCTCTCTGAAATCCCAATAGTCAATGGGGAGAGCTTTCAGTTTTTCAATCAGCAATTTATCGGTAGACGTGATCATAGTTCCTCCATTTTCTTCTTTTTTTCGATTCAGCACTTTTTTGCGATATTCTCCTTCGTGCGTTTTTACCTCAACAGTGCAAATCGTATCGTTGTGCCATCCTCCATGAGGAACAAGCAAAATCCGTTCAATCTCGAAACCATACTTGTATCCGATCCCACCGCTATTCCAACCAAATGTTATAACTTTGCCGCCGATTTTTACAATGCGGGATATTTCTCGCTTATGATTTCCCCAGAATGATGCCTTAGTTGTGTCCCATGTGACCGTATAGCCAACATCGTTATAGCATTCGCTCACCTGTCTTGGTGAATATGGGGGATCATATAACACACCATCGACAGATGCATCTTCAAATAGTTTCAAAAAATCAAGGGCATCTAAATGGTAATCTGTATCATATTCCAGATTGAGATCGTTTGTGACGCTTGCGATTTTATTTCTGTTAGCAAACGGGTCAATCCAATACTTACTAAGATCCACCTCCTCTTCGAGAAGGGCCTTGATGGGTGGAATCTCAAAAGTGTTTTTATTTGGCATCGACCAAATGCGTTCTATCCGAATACTGTTGGGGTCATTGGTCTTCTTCAAGATGTGCCTCCTGCTTATTCTCCGGTATAAGGACCAGGGCGTTATTTCCTTTATCGAAGAAAATATCTAATTTAGTCTTTCCTTTTTCGACATTCATGTTAGCTAAGACGCTTTTGGGAAGGCGTATACGCATATCTTGCTGAAGAGTATAAGAATCAAGATAGATGAGATCGTTTTTCATGAGAGTGCTCCTTTCTGATCTTGCCCTAATTATAGCACAAATCTGGCCTGAAATCAACCTAATTTCGGGCCAAATCTTTTAATTATTCCACACTTTTTAATTAGTCCTCTGGCTGCCGCTTTTGAGGGGTAAGTTCTAAAAGCGACAGAACCGGCCAGCAACAATCGAATAAACAGAAAAAGGGCTTCCGAAGCTCTGTTGTAAAACACAGCGGAACCTCGAAAGCCCTTTATTTCAAGCCTTTTTCAGCACTTATGTGCCGGAAAAGGCTTTTTCTGTTTGTATCAAAGACAGCGTTTTTATAGATCCCCAACTGTCGAGAGGTATCATTTTCACCTCGCCGTTAATTTTACGAACATATGGGTTAATGCTGAACCATTTATCCCGAACACGAACTTCTGCATATATAGTGTATGAAGTACCCATATCAAATCATCTCCTTGG
>ULRF01057270.1_pt1 | contig 11785 bp, 9 predicted proteins | sample 1955131 | NCBI WGS metagenome assembly ULRF01 (sample SAMEA4835673, study PRJEB28245) | human gut metagenome | biome: gut microbiome; material: fecal sample | place: Denmark | collected 2008
ATTGGCGGTGATCGCGTTGGCGGTCAGCGTATCCACCGCACGGCGGGGTATCCGCAAGGCGGAATAAGCAAATCAAAAGGCGAAAGGAGGACCGCCTATGACGCCCTATTTTTTCAAGCAGATGCGCAAGCGCACCAGCCTGTGCCTGGTGGTGGTGCTGACGGCCCTGGCGTTTTCCCTGGCCCTGTGTATGCTCCAGCGGTCCCGGGCCCAGATGGCCGCACGCATTGAGGAGGTTTATGACAATCTGGAGGTCCGGTGCAGCGTCACCAATCTCACGGGGACCCAGTCGGACCAGCTGAACCTGCCGGATTGGGTGCTGCGGCTGTTCGACGGGGAAAAGACCTACGGCAATTTCCAGGACAACGACCTGTTCGCCCCCTATGTCCGGGATGTGCAGGTACGGTCCACGGTGTACTGCACCACCCCCGGCGACCAGGACCGGCTGACCCTCAGCGGCGTCACCGGGTTGAAGGCGGACAGCTCCCTGCTGGCCTCCTCGGGCTGCACCGTCATCTGGCGGGAGGGCTTCGGCGAGGATATGTTCCGGGGGCGGGGCTTCTCCCTGCTGCTGCCGGAGGAGCAGGCGCATCTGGTGGACGGGGACGGCTATGTGACCCTGGAGTTCACCGGGGTGGAGGGGGACAACATCCAGCACCGCTTCCTGGCGGCGGGGACCTATACCGGCGGGTCCGGGCGGCTGTACTGCTCCTGGTGGGTGGTGCGGCAGCTGTGTGAGGAGACCTACGGCGGTCTGACGCTGGACAGTCTGTCCGCCGCCATGGCGGACAACCGGAAGATCGGCGAGTTCTGGGACGGGTACGCCAGCCGCTATTTCGTGGCCCCCACCAAGGACGGCACCCCGGTGCCCTGGGAGGGGTCCCGGCTGTACCGCACCTATCCCTTCGCCCTGGCCGTTTATGACGACGTGCTGGTGAAAACCGTGGAACAGCTGCAGCAGAACCAGCGGCTGCTGGGGCTGGTGTCGTGGCTGCTGGGGCTGGCCTCCTTCGGAGTGGGGGCGGTGTTCAGCATCCTGCTGCTGCGCCACCGCAGCCGGGAGCTGAAGCTGCAGTTCATCCTGGGCCAGAGCCGGGGCAGCATCTTAGTGTGGGCCCTGACGGAGCACGGGCTGCTGAGCCTGCTGGGGGCGATCATCGGCGCAGGGGGCTTCTGGCTGGCCTTCCGGACGGCCCCGGCCTGGGGGCCGGTGGCGGGCTTCTGGGTGATGAATCTGGCGGGCACGGCTCTGGCATATCTTCTGACCATGCGGCGAAAGTTTCTGGAATCAAATCTGGGGAGGGAATAAATATGAACATCCAGCTGCAAAACGTTACCTATACCTATGCCGGGAAGTATCAGCGGGTCCCCGCCGTGGACGGCGTCAGCTATACCTTCCACGACGGGACCCTGTACACCATCATGGGGGCCTCCGGCAGCGGCAAATCCACGCTGCTGAGCCTTTTAGCGGGGCTGAAGCTGCCCACGGAGGGGGAGATCACCCTGGACGAGCAGCCCATCCGGCTCATGGACCGCAGCGCCCTGCGGCGGGACACGGTGTCGGTGATCTATCAGGATTTCAACCTGTTTCCGCTGCTGACGGCGGAGGAAAACGTGTGCTATCCCCTGCGGTTGCAGAAAATGGACAAGGAAAAGGCCCTGGAGCTGGCCCGGCAGCGGCTGACGGATATGGGCATCCGGGAGTCGTATTTCCGGAAGCTGCCCAATCAGCTGTCCGGCGGCGAGCAGCAGCGGGTGGCCATCGCCCGGGCGCTGGCGGCGGGCAGCCGGGTGATCCTGGCCGATGAGCCCACCGGCAGTCTGGACAGCGACAACGGGCGGATGATCGTGGAGACCCTCCAGCGGCTGGCCCACCAGGAGGAGCGCTGCGTCATCGTGGTGACCCACGATCCCAAGGTGGCCGAGGCCGCCGATATCCGGCTGCATATGCAGGACGGAAAGCTCAGTGGGGAAGAAGCATAAAGCCCGGAAGGGCAAAAAATCAGCTGGCTGCGGGGGGGCAGCCAGCTGATTTTTTCAGGATTCGCCGAATTCCCGGGTCAGGTCCCGGTCCAGCAGGGTGCGCAGCTCCGCCATGGGGTCCGCGCCGCAGTAGAGAATGCGGTGCACCGCCTGGCAGATGGGCAGCTCCACGCCATAGCGCTCCCCCAGCAGCACCAGGGCCTCCACGGTGTAGTACCCCTCCGCCAGGTCCGTATACGTCTCGCCCCGGATGAAGGACTCGCCGAACTGCCGGTTGTGGCTGTACCGGGAGAACACCGTGGCCTCATAGTCCCCCAGGTGGCACAGTCCGTAGGCCGACAGCTGGCTGCCGCCCATGGCCTGGATGAGACGGGCCACCTCCCGGGTGCCCCGGCTCATCAGGGCGCCCTTCAGGCTGGACAGGCCCTTGCCGTCTAAAAATCCGGCGGCGATGCCCACCACATTTTTGGCGGCGGCCCCCACCTCGTTGCCGATGAGGTCTTCCCCATAGTAAAAGCGGATCAGGTCGCTGGAGAAGGACCGCACCAGTAGCCGCTTCACGTCCTCCCGGCTGCTGTCGATGACCATGCAGTTGGGGATGCCCCGGTAAAACTCCTGCACATGGCCCGGGCCCAGCCACACCGCCACGGCGTTGGAGGGGTCCAGATTCTCCTGGGCGATCTGGCTCAGGCGGCGGCCCGTCCCCTGCTCCAGGCCCTTCATGCACAAAACGAAGATCTTATCCCCCAGGGCCAGGGGCCGCAGCTGGTCCATCAGGCCCTGGAGCCCCTGGGAGCCGATGGAGATCACCACGATCTCCGCCTGCCGGACGCAGGACAGGTCCGTGGACAGCTGAATGCTTTCCGGCAGCTCCAGCAGGTCGTTGCGGCGGGTGGCAAGAAAGCGCTGCATATGCCGGGAGCCGGGGCGGCCATACAGGGTGACGGCGTGGCCGGTGCGGTCCAGATACCAGGCGATCAGCGAGCCCCAGCGCCCGCAGCCGATGACGGTGATGCGCATATAAAAATCCCTCCTGCGGCATGATAACATATCTTGTTTATCATGCCACAGGAGGGGTTCTTTTGCAAGTTAATTTTCTGTGACGCGGAGCTTCCGGGCATAGGCCAGGGTCTGCTTCAGGGCGCTGTCGCGGGGCACCGCCGCCAGGTGGAGCTTGTGGGCATAGGCCAGCAGCTCCCGGAAGCGGCTGTCCGGCGTGAGACCGGCGGCGATGAGGTCCGCCCCGGTGACCTGGGGCCGGGCCATCAGCTCCCGGTACAGGGCCAGCCGCTGCCGCAGCCAGGGCTCCGTATCCTCCCAGGGCCACAGGCTATGGGTGCCCCGGCCGTCTGCCGAGGCCAGAAGGATCAGGTCCTCCGGCTCCAGTGATTGGTCAAACATCCGGTTGCTGGCCTTGACGGAGGCGTCGGCCCCCACCAGGGCGTTGGGCTTCATGTGCAGCTGCACCATGTTCCGCACATAGGCCGCTGCCGCCTTGTCCCCCACGATGCGCCGCACCAGGGCGTCCGCCAGGGGCACCCCCGCCGACTCGTGGTCATAGGCGTGGATGCGGCCCCGGACATACTCGGTGGCGGCCGGTTTGCCCAGATCATGGCACAGGGCCGCCAGCATAAAGGGAAAGGGCTGCCGGGCCCGGCTGCGCAGAGCCGCCGCCTGGTCCAGTACCAGCATGGTGTGGGTCCAGACGTCCCCTTCCCGGTGAAAGCGCGGCTCCTGGGGCACGCCCATCAGGGCCTCCACCTCCGGAAACCAGTGGGACAGCTGCCCCATGTCCCGCAGAGTCTCGAAAAACGGCGAGGGGCGCTCCGCCTGAAGCAGGGCCTTGCGCAGCTCCCCCTCCACCCGCTCCGGCGGCAGGGCGGACAGGTCGATGCCCCGGCACAGGGCGATGGTCTCCGGGGCCGCGGTGAACCCGAACCGGGCGGCAAACTGGGCCCCCCGCAGCACCCGCAGAGGGTCCTCCGGAAAGGTCCGGTCATCCACATGCCGCAGCACGCCCCGGCGCAGGTCCCGGACACCGTGGAAATGGTCCAGCACCCGGCCGGTCAGCACGTCCTCCATCAGGGCGTTTACGGTGAAGTCCCGCCGCCGGGCGGCCTGCTCCGTGCCCAGAAAGGGGTCCACGGTCACGTCGAAATCCCGGTGGCCCCGGCCGATGGCCCGCTCCCGCCGGGGCATGGCAATGTCCAGGCCATAGCCCTTCAGGCCGTAGATCCCGAAGCTGGCCCCCATCTCCAGGCGGCCTCCCAGGCCGTCTAAGATCTCCTCCAGTTGGCTGGGGGTCAGGCCGTGGACCTCGATGTCCACGTCGGTGTTCTCCCGGCCCAGCAGACGGTCCCGGACGAAGCCCCCCACATAGTAGGCCCGGCCTCCCAGGGCGGCGGCCTGCCGGGCGATGGCCCGGGCGGCCTCCATATCCCGGGCCGGGTCTCCGCGGCCGGTCATCGCTTCTGCCGCCGGGCCAGGAGGTGGTCAATCCACACCAGCACATAGCCCAGGGCCAGGAAGGCTGCGGCCATGGCCAGGAAGATCAGCAGCACCTTGTCCCAGCCCAGAGCGTCCACGTCCATGAAGGGGTAGGGGTACGGCGAGCCGTTGTAAAACCGGAAGCTGCTGACCCGGGCCCGGATCATGGTGTATACGAAGTAGGCCGCCGGGAAAATACCCCACAGGAAGGGCTCAAACCGGCGATAATGCCCCTTTTCGTCAAACAGCAGCCAATCCAGCACCGTCAGCAGCGGGGCGGCGGTGTGGAGCAGGTGGTTGGTAATCAGCTGGGTGTGGCCCATGTTGAAGTCCCCGGCGGCCAGGAACAGGTGGAAGGTGATGCCCGTGATGGCCATGGCCATCACCAGGGCTCCCTTGCACACCGGCAGCCAGGTGTCCCCCCGGCGGAGGGTGCGGACGGCGGCTCCGGCAAAATACACGGCGCACAGGATGTTGCTCATCAGGGTGAAGTATTGCAGGGCGGCCAGGTTCAGCCTTCCGCCGAAGAAGCCGCATTGCAGCACCACCCCCACGGCGGCGCACAGGGCGGTCAGGATATGCACGGCCGCAGCAGCGGCCCTGGAACGAATGGGCATAGCAAAATTCTCCTTTTTCGAAAGCGCTGCGGGCCGGTACAGGCAGCGCCTATACCGGCCCGGGAACAGGTGGGGTCACTGCTGGCTCTGCTGCCAGCGCCAGGAATCCCGGCACATATCCGCCAGGTCCTTTTCCGCGTGCCAGTGCAGCAGGCGGGCGGCCTTGTCCGTGGCGGCATAGCAGGTGGGCAGGTCCCCGGGGCGGCGGGGGCCGATGCGGTGGGGCACCGCCACGCCGTTGACCCGCTGGAAGGTCTCCACGATCTCCAGCACGCTGCTGCCCCGTCCGGTGCCCAGGTTGATGGCCTCCCAGCCCGGATGGCTCCGGGAGTAGTCCAGAGCCGCCGCATGGCCCCGGGCCAGGTCCACCACATGGATATAGTCCCGGACGCCGGTGCCGTCAGGGGTGGGATAGTCGTTGCCGAACACCGTCAGCTCCCGGCGGATACCGGCGGCGGTCTGGGTGATATAGGGCATGAGGTTGTTGGGGATGCCGTTGGGCAGCTCGCCGATGAGGCCGCTTTCGTGGGCCCCCACGGGGTTGAAGTACCGCAGGCACACCGCCGCAAGAGAAGGGTCCGCCTTGGCGGCGTCCCGCAGGATCTGCTCGATCATCAGCTTGGTCCAGGCGTAGGGATTGGTGCAGCCGCCGGTGGACATATCCTCCCGGCAGGGGGCCTCCGCATTGCCGTACACCGTGGCGGAGGAGCTGAAGATCAGCCGGTGGACCCCGTGGTCCGCCATCACCTCCAGCAGGGCCAGGGTGGTGTCCAGATTGTTGCGGTAATAGGCCAGGGGCTTCTGCACGGACTCGCCCACGGCCTTGTATCCGGCCAGGTGCACCGCCGCGGCGATGTCATGGGCCCGGAACACCCGGTCCAGGGCCTGCCGGTCCGACACGTCCATGTGATAGAACGCCGGGGCCCGGCCCGTGATCTGCCGGATGCGCTCCGGCACGTCCGGGCGGGCATTGGACAGGTCGTCGGCAATGACCACGTTATAGTCCCGCTGCAAAAGCTCCACGGCAATGTGAGAGCCGATGAACCCGGCTCCGCCGGTAAGCAGTACGGTTTCCTTCATGATGCTTCCTCCCGAATCCTGTGGTTTACTGCGGCGTCTGGCGCACAACGGCGGAGAACCGGTACACGCCGGCGCCGTCGTACAGCGGGGCCGTCAGCTGCTGGGCCAGGCCGCTGTGACGGTGGACATAGTACAGGGGGATGACCCAGCCGTCCTCCACCAGCATGGCCTCCGCGTCCTCCAGATAGGCGTCCCGGACCTCCACATGGCCGGAGGCGTCCGCCGCCCGCAGCAGCATGTCATAGGCGGTGGAATAGAAGTACCCATTGCCGCTTTCCCACAGGGACAGCAGGCCCGAGGCGTCGCCCCGGTCGGCGGTGACGGTGGTCAGGGCCACCATAAACTCGCCCTGGTTCAGGGCGTCCGCCAGCTCCTGGGCCGTGGCCCCCCGCAGGATGGCGATGAGCCCCAGCTTCTGCTTCCAGGCGTCCTGGACGGCGGCGGCTGTCTGGGCTGCCGTCTCGTCGGTGCTGTCATACAGCAGGGTGATCTGCCCGGCGGCCTTCACGCCGCCTGCCTCCTCCAGCAGGGTCTTGGCCTGCTGGCACAGGGCCTCGTAGTTATCAGGCTCATTGTCGATGAGACTGCCGCTGCCCTGGCGGAAATCGCCGCCCATGGTGTTGCGCAGCCCCGGAGGGACAATGCCCTGGGCGGGGTCCAGAGGCTGGTCCTCCGTCAGCGCGTTCCGGTCGATGGCCAGGGCCAGGGCCCGGCGCAGGGACTCGCTTTCCAGGCTGCCGGTCCGCTGGTTCAGCAGCAGCAGGGTGGTCTGGGGATAGGGATCGGAGGTGTCGCCCTCCGGCAGGTTCATAGCAAAGTCCACGTCGCCGCCGGACAGCAGGTCCGCCCGGGCCTGGCCGTCCGTCTCGAACCGGAACTCCAGCACGTCCGGCCCCAGGCGGCGGGCATCATAGTACCCGTCGGCCGCCTGGGCGGTGAGGTCCGTCTCGTCCCAGCCGGTGGCCCGATAGGGGCCGTCGGTCAGCAGGGTCTCGGAGTGCAGGGACCAGTCCTCCCGCTCCGCCGCGTCGCTGCGCACCGGCATGGTGGCCGTCCCGGCGCAGACATCCGTCAGGAAATAGGCGCACTTGTAGGAGAGCTTCACCACGAAGGTGAAGTCGTCCGGGGCGGACACCTGAAGAAGGCTTCCGTCCTGCTCGGCCTGCACCTGGTCAAAGCCCGCCACCATGTTCAGCAGAGCCGCATGGGGGGAGGCGGTGGCCGGGTCCGCCAGCCGCTGCCAGGCATAGACAAAGTCGTGGGCGGTGACGGTCTGCCCGTCGGACCAGCGGACGTTCTGCCGCAGGGTGAAGGTATAGGTCTCGGTGCCGTCCAGGTTGTCCTCCACGGTGTAGGATTTGGCGGCGGCGTAAACCGGCTGGATGCCGCCGTCCTCCCCCCGGGAGAGCTTCATGAGGTTTTCAAACAGGTGGGCCACCACCGTGCGCTCGGCATCGGAGGAGGCCATGGCGGGGTCCAGGGTGGCCGGGGCGGCGTCCAGGCACACCCGCAGGGTCATGGTGTCCCGCGGCTGGGCGCAGCCGGTCAGAGCCAGCATGCACAGCACCAGCAACAGGGCCATGTACCGTATCCGTCGTTTCATAGGGGCCACGCTCCTTACTTTGATTTGGGCTCCGCAGGAGTCACCCGGCCGTCCTCCTCCAGGGTGGCGGGGATGATCTGGCTGCGAGTGTTGCGGGCGATGTCGTCCAGCCGCATGCGGGAGGGGAAGTCCGACAGCAGGGTATAGGCCACGCCGTGCTTCTTGGCCCGGCCGGTGCGGCCGATGCGGTGGATGTAGTACTCATTCTCCTCGGGTACCTCGAAGTTGAACACCGCGTCCACGTCGTCCACGTCGATGCCCCGGCTGGCCACGTCCGTGGCCACGAACACATGAAGCTCCCCGTCCCGGAACCGGGCCATGACCTCCTCCCGCTTGCGCTGGGGAATGTCGCCGTGGATGCACTGGGCGTCCAGCCCCCGCAGCTGCAGGAACTTGGTCAGCCGCTCGGTGGAGCCCTTGGTGTTGCAGAAGCAGATGACCCGGTCTAGCTGCTGGGCGCGGATGATGGAGGCGATGGCGTCCACCTTCTTGTCAGACGGCACCTCGATGCGGTATTGCAGGATATCGGGCTTGTTTTCCCGGGTGGCCTGGACGGTGATCTCCTCCGGGTCCCGCTGATACACCCAGGAGATGTCCATGACCTCCCGGGAGATGGTGGCGGAGAACATGCCCAGATTCTTCCGATGGGGGATCTTGTCCAGAATCCGGGTCACATCATGGATAAAGCCCATGTCCAGCATCCGGTCCGCCTCGTCCAGCACCACGGTCTGCACCTGACCCAGGGTGACGGTGCGGCGCTTCATATGGTCGGACAGGCGGCCCGGGGTGGCCACCACGATCTGGGGCCGCCGCTTCAGGGCGTTGATCTGCTTGCCGATGGGCTGGCCGCCGTACAGGCACACCAGCCGCACCCCCTCGTGGCACACGGCGATCTGGCGCATTTCGTCGGTGATCTGCATGGCCAGCTCCCGGGTGGGGGCCAGGATCACCGCCTGGACCTCCTCGCTTTCCGGGTCGATGCGCTCGATGATGGGGATGCCGAAGGCCATGGTCTTGCCGGTGCCGGTGGGGGCCTTGGCGATGACGTCCTTCCCCTCCAGCATGGGGGGGATGCACCCGGCCTGGACGGGGGTGCTGATCTCATATCCCTTGTTCCTTATGGCGCGCATGGTGGCCTCGGACAGGCCGAAGCTGTCAAAGGGCGCGCCCTGTGTAAATTCCATAGCAGTTTCCTCGTTTTCTATATATTCAGCCAGGATATATTATACCATATCTGTCAATATGTCCCCGTACTGCTCCAGCAGCCACCAGGTGATCCGGGCCGTCAGCCCCCACAGGGGATGCGGCAGCCCCTCGTACACCGGCACCTCCATGCGCCCGGCCTGCCAGGGATATCCGGCGGAGGCCCCCACCCGGTCATAGGGGAAGTCCGGCCCGATCTCCGGCCGCAGGGAATAGCGGTAGATAGCCGGGGGATGGGCCGCCAGCCAGGACAGGGGCGCCGTGAAGGTGTCCTGCACCTCGTCGGGGCTGGGGTGCAGCACCGCCGCCGGGTCCACCCGGCCCAGCACCGGATACATGAGCCCCTCGGACCGCAGGTACAGAAAGTCCAGGTCCCCGAAAATCTCAATGGCCTCCGCCGGAAGGCCCAGCTCCTCGAAGGTCTCCCGCAGGGCGCACTGCCGGGGCGTCTCCCCGGCCTCCATCCGTCCGCCGGGGAAGCACACCTCACCGCTGTGGTGGTGCAGCTTCGCCGGGCGCACCTCATATAAAAGGCTCAGCCCCCGGGGCGTTTCCACCAGGGGCACCAGCACCGCGTATTCCCCCCGTGCCTGCTGCAGGGTGGTGCGGTGGGCCGCCATTCTGCGCCGCAGCGCCTGTTCATCCATGCTTTCTCCCCCTTTTCACCACCACTATACCACATTCCGGCCCGAAGAAAAAGCAAAATCCATAAAAACAGCCGAATTCGCAAAAAGTTCTTGCAATCGAAAAAAACAGGGCATATAATGTAAAGGTTGAGAGATTTGCTATGCAAAAGCATAGCAAAAAATAGAATGTGCCATTCCCTCGCCCCTTCGGGGCAACCGGGAATGATGCACAAAACTTCATGCACAGAAGAGTTTGCCTGTTTTCGTGGTGCGCCGCACAGTGCATGAATTTTTATACCCAAAAGAAAGGGGTTTTTCCTTTGCAGAACGAAAAACTGAGAAACGTAGCCATTATCGCCCACGTGGACCACGGCAAGACCACCCTGGTGGACCAGATGCTCAAGCAGGGCGGCGTGTACCGCGAGAACCAGGAGACGGTGGAGCGGGTCATGGACTCCAACGACCTGGAGCGTGAGCGGGGCATCACCATCCTGGCCAAGAACACCGCCATCCAGTACGGCGACACCAAGATCAACATTGTGGACACCCCGGGCCATGCCGACTTCGGCGGCGAGGTGGAGCGCATCCTGAAGATGGTCAACGGCGTTATCCTGCTGGTGGACGCCGCCGAGGGCCCCATGCCCCAGACCCGCTTCGTCCTCAGCCGGGCGTTGGAGCTGGGTCACCGGGTCATCGTGGTGGTCAACAAGATCGACCGCCCGGACCAGCGCATTCACGAGGTCATCGACGAGGTGCTGGAGCTGCTGCTGGACCTGGACGCCACCCCGGAGCAGCTGGACTCCCCCATGCTGTTCTGTTCCGCCCGCCAGGGCGTCGCCTCCTACTCCCCCGACGTGCCGGGCACGGACCTCAAGCCCCTGTTCGACACCATCCTCAGCTATATTCCCGCTCCCGAGGCGGACCTGGACCAGCCCTTCCAGATGCTGGTGTCCGCCATCGACTATAACGAGTTCGTGGGCCGCATCGCCATCGGCCGGGTGGAGCGTGGCGTCCTGAAGCAGAACCAGGAGATCGCCGTGTGCAACTATCACGACCCCGACGCCCCGGCCAAGAAGGCCAAGGCCGTGTCCATGTACGAGTTCCAGGGCCTGGGCAAGCAGCCCATCACCGAGGCCACCGCCGGCAACATCATTGCCATGTCCGGCATCGGCGATATCACCATCGGCGACACCATCTGCGCCCCGGAGTGCGTGGAGCCCCTGCCCTTTGTGAAAATTTCCGCCCCCACCATGGAGATGACCTTCTCCGTCAACGACTCCCCCTATGCCGGCCGCGAGGGCAAGTTCGTCACCTCCCGCCAGCTGCGGGACCGCCTGTTCCGGGAGACCCTGAAGGACGTGTCCCTGCGGGTGACGGAGATCGACGGCGCCACCGACGCCTTCAACGTGGCGGGCCGGGGCGAGATGAGCCTGTCCATCCTTATCGAGACCATGCGCCGGGAGGGCTATGAGTTCCAGGTGTCTCCCCCCCGGGTGCTGTACCGCACCATCGACGGCAAGAAGTGCGAGCCCATCGAGCGGCTGGTGGCCGACGTGCCCAGCGAGTCCGTGGGCGCGGTCATCGAGAAGCTGGGCTCCCGCAAGGGCGACCTGATCGAGATGACCCCCGTGGGCAGCCGCATGAAGCTGGAGTTCCTGATCCCCGCCCGGGGCCTGTTCGGCTATCGCAACGAGTTCCTGACGGATACCCGGGGCGAGGGCATCATGGCCTCCGTGTTCGACAGCTACGCCCCCTATAAGGGCGACCTGAGCCGCCGGAACACCGGCTCCCTGGTGTCCTTTGAGACCGGCGAGTCCGTCAGCTACGGACTGTTCAACGCCCAGGAGCGGGGCGCCCTGTTCATCGGGCCCGGCGTCAAGGTGTATGAGGGCATGATCGTGGGCGTGTCCCCCAAGCAGGAGGACATCACCGTCAACGTCTGCAAGAAGAAGCAGATGACCAATATGCGGGCCGCCGGTTCCGACGAGGCCCTGCGCCTGGTGCCGCCCCGGAAGCTGAGCCTGGAGCAGTGCCTGGAGTTCCTGGCCGACGACGAGCTGCTGGAGGTCACTCCCGAGAGCCTGCGCATGCGCAAGACCATTCTCAACCACGAAAAGCGCATGAAGGCTACCCACGGCGGCAAGAAAAAGTAAAATATAAACACAAAACCCCGCCCTGCCGGATGG
>ULRF01005984.1_pt1 | contig 11739 bp, 7 predicted proteins | sample 1955131 | NCBI WGS metagenome assembly ULRF01 (sample SAMEA4835673, study PRJEB28245) | human gut metagenome | biome: gut microbiome; material: fecal sample | place: Denmark | collected 2008
CGAGTTGTAATGCGTACGATAGGTATCATAGGCGGAGGCCAGCTCGGGCTGATGATTGCCGAGCAGGCGCGTATGCTCGGGGCGCGGACAGTGTGCCTCGATCCTTCGCACGACGCTCCGGCATTTGCCGTGTGTGACGACCACATAACGGCCAAGTTCGACGACTGTGAGGCTCTGGAGGAGTTGTGCCGTCGCAGCGACGTGGTGACGTACGAGTTCGAGAATGTCCCGGGATACCTTCTCGTGGACCTCGAGAGAAAATATAACATCAAGCAGGGCTTCCGTCCGCTGTTCGATTCGCAGGACCGTCTGCGCGAGAAGGACAATGCCCGCAGCCACGGACTCTCTTGCCCGCACTATCGCGACATCACGTCGGCGGATGATCTGCATAAGGCTGTTGAAGAGTTCGGCTATCCGTGTGTGCTGAAGACCCGCACGCTGGGATATGACGGATATGGACAGTGCCTGCTGCGTTCGGCCGAGGATCTGCCGTCGGCGGAGAAGATGCTCTCGGTGCCGTGTATTCTCGAGGAGTTCGTACGGTTCGACTACGAGGCAAGCATCATAATGGTGGGCGAGGGTGACAACATAGTGTCATTCCCCATAGGACGGAATATCCACAGCAAGGGTATTCTCGACTTGAGCATCGTGCCGGCTCCGGAGATGGGAGACGATGTGCGACGCCGCATGGAGGAGCAGAGCGTGCGTTTCATGCGCGATTGCGGGTACCGCGGCATTCTGGCCATCGAATACTTCGTGCGCGGAGACGAGATCCTCTTTAACGAGATGGCTCCACGTCCCCACAACAGCGGCCACTATACGATCGAGGGATGTACGACAAACCAGTTCCGCGAGTTGTGCCGCTATCTTCTGGACATGCCGTTGGAGCGTCCCGAGCTGAAGGCCCCGACGGTGATGAAAAACATCCTCGGACGGGATCTGGAGGAGGCTGAGAAGATTGCCGTGGAGGGACACCCGAACGTCTATGTCCATATCTACGGCAAGAGCGAATCGCGTCCGCGCCGCAAGATGGGGCATATAACCTACGTCGGCATGACACTCGAAGAGTTCGAGCGCGACTGGAGCGGCCGCTTCGCCCGTGATTAAACGTGATTGGAAACATATATGTCAAAGATATATAACAACAGATAGAACAACAGACCATTCGAATATGAAGAACTATCGTATTTTCGTCGAAAAGTATCCTCGGTTTCAGGTTGAGGCCGAGACTCTCCGCAAGGAACTGAACAACAATCTGGGACTGCACATCGGGGCGTTGCGTCTGCTTAACGTCTACGATCTGTTCGGTTTCTCGGAGGAGCTGCTCGAACGGAGCCGTTATGCCGTCTTCGGCGAGATCGTCACCGACTGCGTGAGTGACGAATGCGATCTTGAGGGCAAACGTTATCTGGCCGTGGAGTATCTTCCCGGACAGTTCGACCAGCGTGCCAGCTCGGCCGTTGCGTGCGTGCGCCTCATAGAGCCTACGGCCGACATACGCATCAAGAGCTCTAAGCTGCTGATATTCGACGACACGGTCTCGGACGAGGATATGGCCCGTATCGAGCACTACTATATCAACGCCGTGGAGTCGCGCCGCAAGGATCTGAGCGTGCTGACCGATATGGAGCATGCCGAGGTGAAGCCCGTGCCGGTGCTTACTGGACTTACGGCACTCAAGGACGAGGAGCTCGATGAATATTGCAAGCGATATGGTCTGGCAATGAATGCTGACGATCTGCGTGAGGTTGTCAAATACTACAAGGCCGAGGGGCGCGACCCGTCGGAGACCGAGTTGCGTATTCTTGATACCTATTGGAGCGATCACTGCCGCCATACGACCTTTACGACGGAGATAACCAATATCACGATCGACGAGTCGTTCCTGAGCGAGGAACTCGGTGAGTCGATCGAGACACTGCACCGTATCCGCAAGGAGCTGGGCCGCGAAGGAAAGAGCCTGTGCCTGATGGAGCTGGCGACAATAGGCGCACGTTCCCTGAAGAAGACGGGCGTGCTGGACAATATGGAGCAGAGCGAGGAGAACAACGCCTGCAGCATATTTGTCGATGTGGATGTGGACGGACACATGGAGAAGTGGCTGTTGCAGTTCAAGAACGAGACCCACAACCATCCCACCGAGATCGAGCCCTTCGGCGGCGCGTCGACATGTCTTGGCGGAGCCATACGCGACCCGCTGTCGGGACGCAGCTATGTCTATCAGGCCATGCGTGTGACCGGTGCGGGCGATATATACAAGAGTGTGGCGGAGACGCTCAAGGGCAAGCTGCCGCAGCGTATCATCAGCACCAAGGCCGCAGCCGGATATTCGAGCTACGGCAACCAGATAGGTCTTGCCACGACGCACGTGCGCGAAATATACCATCCCGACTATGTTGCCAAGCGTCTGGAGGTCGGTGCCGTGGTCGGTGCCGTCAAGGCCGAGAACGTACGGCGCGAGTCTCCCGCTGCGGGTGATGTCATACTGCTGTTGGGCGGACGTACGGGCCGTGACGGTATAGGCGGTGCGACTGGATCGTCGAAGGAGCACAATGTCAAGTCGATCGAGGAGTGCAGTTCGGAGGTGCAGAAGGGAAATGCCCCCGAGGAGCGCAAACTGGAGCGTCTGTTCCGCCGTCCGGAGGTTACGCGCCTGATCAAGAAGTCGAACGACTTCGGCGCCGGCGGCGTCAGTGTCGCAATTGGCGAGTTGGCCCCCGGTCTGGACATATACCTCGACCGCGTGCCCGTGAAGTACAGCGGTCTGAATGCTACGGAGCTGGCCATAAGCGAGTCGCAGGAGCGTATGGCTGTGGTTGTCGAGCGCGGCGACATGGAGCGTTTCATGGAGTACTGCCATTCTGAGAATGTCGAGGTTACGCATGTGGCCGACGTTACGGATACCAACCGCATGAAGATGTTCTACGGGGGTGAGAAGATCGTAGATCTCTCGCGCGAGTTTATCGACAGCGCCGGCGCCAAGCACTATACGACGGTGCGCGTGGCGGCCGTAGAGGATCGCGACCCGTTCCGCCGCGAGGTAGCGGGTGCGACGCTGCGCGAGCGCGTGGAGAACGACTTGCAGGATGACAACGTGGTATCGCAGCGCGGACTTATCGAGATGTTCGACTCGACGATCGGCGCTTCGACAGTGCTTATGCCCTTCGGCGGTGTGACGCAGAATACCGAGACGCAGGTGTCGGTGCAGAAGCTGCCCGTGGGTAACGCCGTGACCAATACTGCCAGCATCATGGCATTCGGATATAATCCCTATATCACCTCATGGAGCCCTTATCACGGTGCGGCGTATGCCGTTGTGGAGGCTGCGAGCAAGGTTGTAGCGGCAGGTGCGCGCTATGACAGGATGCGATATTCGTATCAGGAGTATTTCGAGCGTATGCACACCGAGACGTCATGGGGCAAGCCTCTGGCGGCGCTGCTCGGTGCCCTGAGGATGCAGATCGAGTTGGGACTGCCGTCAATCGGAGGCAAGGATTCGATGAGCGGAACATTCCAGAACATCAACGTGCCGCCGATGCTTATGGCCTTCGGTATTACGACTGTCGATGCCCGCACGGTTATCAGCCCCGAGTTCAAGGCTGCGGGACACAATATATATATCATACGTCACACGCCGCGTGCAAACCACATGCCCGACAGCGAGGCGCTGAAGCGTAACTTCGATTTCGTCAGCACGGCCATCGAGCGTGGTGACATCGTTGCGGCGTATGCCGTAGGTTTCGGCGGCGTCGTTGAGGCCGTCTCGAAGATGTCGTTCGGAAACCGTGTCGGCGCAGATGTGCAGATGGAAGAGCACAAGCTCTTCGATTATGCCTACGGTTCGATCGTTGTGGAGGCTGTCGGCGAACTCGATTACCCCGCGGCGGAGAAGATCGGTACGACGACGGCTGCAGCCGAGGTCGTGTTCAACGGCGAACGGTTTGCGGTGGACGAGCTGCAGAAGGTCAACTCGCGCAAGTTCTGCTCGGTATATCCCGACCGTGGTATCGAGGGCGGCACGACGCGTGCAAGCATGCCCGAGCGCCGCGAGGTGAAATATGAGGGCAAACCTGTGGACGAGGTCAAGGTATATATACCCGTATTCTCGGGGACGAACTGCGACTACGACACGGCCAAGGCCTTTGAACGGGCCGGTGCGCACGTTGCGACGAGTGTATTCTGCGACCTTACGGCCGACGACATATTCGCTTCGATCGATACGATGAAGCGTATGATCGACGGGTGCCATATATTCGTTCTGAGCGGCGGTTTCTCGGCGGGCGACGAACCCGACGGCAGCGGTAAGTTCATTGCCAACGTGCTGAACAACCGTAAGATTACGGATGCGATACATTCACTGCTGGATCGCGGCGGACTTATCCTCGGTATATGCAACGGATTTCAGGCTCTGGTCAAGTCGGGCCTGCTACCTTACGGACGTCTGGGATGTGTCGGCAAGGAGTCTCCCACGCTGTTCCGCAACGACATAAACCGTCACGTGTCACAGATCGTCACGACGCGTGTGGCTACGGTCAACTCTCCGTGGCTCTCGTCGTTCGAGGTGGGCGAGCTGCACTCGATAGCCGTCAGCCACGGCGAAGGCAAGTTCGTCGTAAGCGACGAGATGGCCGAAGAGCTCTTCCGCAACGGACAGGTTGCATTCCAGTATGTCGATCCCGACGGCAATGCGACGCTGCGTGCGCCGTACAACCCCAACGGCTCGAGCTTCGGCATCGAGGGTATCATCAGCCGCGACGGCCATATCCTCGGAAAGATGGGCCACACGGAGCGTTATGAAGATGGCCTGTTCAAGAATATCGCCGGCAACAAGGTGCAGGAGATATTCGCCAATGCGGTAAACTATTTCAAGGGCAAGTGATATGAAACGCGGAACCTTGGTTGGAATATTTCGTCGGATGTTGTTTGTGGCGGCCGCGGCTGTCATGACGGCAGTTGTCGTGTTGTGCGGCGGCTGCAGCAAGGAGACGCCTCTGCGTGTATTGTATTGGAATATCCAGAACGGCATGTGGGCCGATCAGGGCAACAACTACGATAACTTTGTGGAGTGGGTCAAGCGTTACGATCCCGATGTGTGTGTCTGGTGTGAGGCTCAGACCATATACGAGGACGGCACGAACAAGGCCCGCGCTGCGGAGGATCGTTATCTGCCGGATAATTGGGGTGAGCTTGCGGCCCGATACGGACATTCGTATTGGACCAAAAGCGGACACCGGGACAACTATCCGCAGGTGATCACGTCGAAGTATCCTATCGAGAAGGTGCTCGACATCATCGGTGAGGAGCCCGACAGCGTGGTGTCGCACGGTGCGTGTCATGCGCGTATAGAGTGCGGCGGCCGCAAGATAAATATCGTCACGCTGCACACGTGGCCGCAGGCCTATGCCTACCGTGCCGCGGATCGTGATGCGAGCAAGGCCGAACACGGCGGCGACCGTTACCGTCTCATGGAGATGAAGTATGTGTGCGGTCACACGATACTTGCGGCGCCGGAGTCGGAGCGCGGTTATTGGATGATGATGGGTGACTTCAATTCGCGTTCGCCTAAGGACAACTGGTTCTACGGATACGATGACAACGACACGCGTCTTATGGTGCATGACTACATCCTGCACAATACGCCATATATTGATATTATAGGCGACCGTTATGCGGGAGAGTTCCACACCACGACATACGGCAAGTCGCGTATCGACTTCGTCTACTGTACGCAGGATCTGTACGATGATATAGTAGATGCACATGTCGTCGAGGATGACTACACGCGCAACCCCATACGCGACGAGGCGACGCGGTTTCACCGTCCGTCGGACCATTTGCCGATATTGGTGGATTTTATGATAAGGTAAATTACGTATTGAATAAATAAACTGACAAATGAAGCAGCTTGAGATGTTTCACGATGGCAAAGTCAAGCAACTCTACCTGACGGATGACGAGGACAAGATCATCATCCGATATAAGGATGCTGCAACGGCTTTCAACAATGTCAAGAAGGCGACTATCGTAAACAAAGGTGTACTGAACAATAAAATATCGGGCATCATATTCAAATATCTGCGAGATGCTGGTATCGAGAGCCACTACATCGAGACGTTGAACGACCGCGACCAGCTGTGCCGGCGGGTCGAAGTGATACCTCTGGAGGTTATCGTGCGCAACGTTGTTGCGGGATCGATGGCCAAGCGTCTCGGATTGAAGGAGGGGACAAAGCCCTCGAACGTCATATATGATATATGCTACAAGCAGGACGAGCTGGGGGACCCGCTCATCAACGACCATCACGCCGTGGCGTTGGGGCTTGCCACGTATGACGAGCTGCATGTGATGTATGACCTTGCGGCCAAAATCAACACGGCGCTGCAGGAGCTCTTTGACAAGGTCGGCATTACGTTGGTGGATTTCAAGATCGAGTTCGGCCGTACGAAGGACGGACGTATCATCCTTGCCGACGAGATCACACCCGATACATGCCGTCTGTGGGATACCCGTACGGGGGAGAGACTAGACAAGGATCGTTTCCGTCGTGATATGGGCCATGTGATCGAGGCATACGAGGAGATATATTCACGTCTTAAGAGCCTCGATGAAGCAAAGGGCTGATAAGATGGGTGTGATGCACGTGACGCATGTGTGATGGACGATGATTTGCGGCAGAGAAAGGACTGTTTATGTGATCGGCACTAAGAGAGAGCGCGGCGCATAAGATGGTTCAAATGCGATTGCGCAATAGAAGTCGGTGTACTGGCGCAAAAGAATAACGGCGGGCGGCGTCGGCATCCCATGCGTAAGGAAGCGGGTGTCGAATGCAGATGCGGAACGTGGTACGTCGGCCTTATATGTATTGGATATAGTTTGTTATGGTTTCGACAATGATGGACAGACAACAAATATTCGACTCGTTACATGAGGAGTGCGGTGTTTTCGGCGCCTTCAATGTGCCCGACGCCGCTTCCATAACCTATTATGCGCTGCACAGTCTTCAGCACCGCGGTCAGGAGGGGTGCGGTATAGTCACCTTCGACGGTGAGACGATGCATCGCGAGAAGGGTCTGGGTCTGGTGACGGAGGTCTTCTCGAAGGAGAAGCTCGAACATCTGCCCGGAACGGTGGCCATAGGCCACGTACGTTACTCGACGGCCGGTGGCGGGGGGCTGGACAACGTACAGCCCTTTACGTTCCGACACTATACGGGTAACTTCGCTCTGGCACACAATGGCAACATAGTCAATTCGGAGCAGCTGAGACGCTATCTCGAGGCCAATGGAAGTCTCTTCCATTCGACCTCCGACAGCGAGATATTGGCTCACCTGATAAAGAAAAACAACCACGAGGCGCAGCGTATCGATGCCATAATCGAGGCGTTGAACATGATCGAGGGTGCATTCGCGTTCCTTATCATGACACCGCGCCGCATATATGCCTGCCGCGATAAATATGGATTGCGTCCGCTCTCGCTGGGACGTCTGAATGGCGGTTGGGTCGTCAGCAGCGAAACGTGTGCCTTCGATACGATAGGCGCCGAGTTCGTGCGCGACGTCGAGCCGGGAGAGATCGTTTCGCTGGATCACCACGGCCTGCGCAGCAACGACTATTCGCAGTACAAGCGTCGCAAGATGTGCGCCATGGAGTATATCTACTTCTCACGTCCAGACAGTGATATCGAGGGGTGTAACGTACATGCCTTCCGCAAGGAGACGGGACGGCTGTTGTGGCGCGAGGCGCCGGCCGATGCCGATATCGTTGTCGGTGTTCCCGATTCGAGCCTGAGCGCGGCGATGGGATACAGCGAGGAGGGCGGCCTGCCTTACGAGATGGGCCTCATAAAGAACAAATATGTCGGGCGAACGTTCATACAGCCTTCGCAGGCGCTGCGTGAAAAGGGTGTCAAGATGAAGTTGTCGGCCGTAAAGAGTATCGTGCGCGGCAAACGCGTGGCGCTGATCGACGACTCGATCGTGCGCGGCACAACGTCGAAACGCATAGTCGACATGTTGCACGAGGCCGGAGCGACGGAGGTGCATGTGCGTATAGCGAGCCCTCCGATCACACATCCGTGTTTCTACGGTGTCGACATATCGACCTACGACGAGCTGTTGTGTGCCCACAAGAGCGTCGAGGAGGTTCGCCGTGTGATCGGTGCCGATTCGCTGGCCTTCATCTCGGAGGGGGCATTGTTTGAGGCGGCGCGTTCGCGTGACGACATGTGTCTTGCCTGCTTCAACGGCAAATACCCCACGGCATTGTATTCGACGCTGGAGGAGGCCAACAAGGATGGAAAATTTTAATGCAAAAACAAGATAAGATTATGGCTGAAAGTTATGAAAAGGCCGGCGTGAATCTCGAAGCCGGATACGAAGTTGTGCGCAGAATAAAGTCGCACGTCGCTTCTACCTCGCGCCCGGGTGTCATGGGCAACATAGGCGCCTTCGGCGGCATGTTCGATCTGGCGTCGCTCAATGTCAGGGAGCCGATTCTGGTAAGCGGTACCGACGGTGTCGGAACCAAACTCAAGATCGCCTTTGCGATGGACAAGCATGATACGATCGGTATCGATGCCGTGGCCATGTGCGTGAACGACGTATTGGCACAGGGTGCCGAGCCTCTGTTGTTCCTCGACTATGTGGCCGTCGGGCATAACGAACCGGCCAAGATCGAGGCCATCGTTGCGGGTGTTGCCGACGGATGCCGTCAGGCAGGCTGTGCGTTGGTCGGCGGCGAGACAGCCGAGATGCCGGGTATGTACGGCGACGGCGAGTACGATATCGCGGGCTTTACGTGTGGCGTGGTCGAGCGCGAGCGTCTGATCGACGGCTCGAAGGTCAAGGTCGGAGACGTGCTTGTCGGCATAGCCTCGACGGGTGTACACTCGAACGGTTTCAGCCTCGTGCGCAAGATCGTCGAGGATAACGGTTTCGACCTGCACGCTCCGCATGCCGACCTCGGCGACAAGCCTCTGGGCGAGGTGCTGCTTACGCCTACACGCATATATGTGAAGCAGGTGCTGGACGTGATCCGCAACTGCGACGTGCACGGTATCAGCCATATCACGGGCGGCGGATTCGATGAGAACATCCCGCGCATCGTGAACGATGGTCAGGGTATCGAGATCGACGAGGGAACGTGGGAGATCCTGCCCGTATTCCGTTTCTTGGAGAAGTATGGCAAGATCGCGCACCGCGAGATGTTCAACATATTCAACATGGGTATCGGCATGGTGGTCGCTCTGGACGCTGCCGAGGCTCAGAAGGCAATCGATATTCTCGCCTCACACGGAGAGCGTGCATCGGTTATCGGCCGCATCGTTGCCGGCAAGGGTGTAACCGTAAAGTAACGGCCGATGGCAGGGAAACACAAGATAGCGGTCTTTGCGAGCGGTTACGGATCCAATTTCGAGGCCATAGCAAATGCTGCGGCCGCGGGGCGTATCAACGCCGAGGTTGCACTTATGGTTTGCGACAAGCCGGGGGCGCGCGTGTGCGAGGTTGCCCGGCAGATGGGTGTCGATAGTTTCGTATTCTCGCCCAAGGATTATGCCTCGAAGGCCGGGTTTGAGAGTGAGATCGTCGCGCGCTGCCGCGTTGCGGGTGTCGAGTTGATATGCCTTGCGGGGTATATGCGCATTGTGGGGCCGACGCTTCTGGAGGCTTATCGCGGCCGTATCATCAACCTTCATCCGTCGCTGCTGCCATCGTTCAAGGGCGCGCATGCCATAGAACAGGCTCTGGAGTTCGGCGTCAAGGTTTTCGGTGCCACGATACATTATGTCGACGAGACACTCGACGGCGGCCGCATCATAGCGCAGCGTGCCGTGCCGTACGAGGGGAACGACATTGACGAGCTTACGGCGGCGATACATGCCGTGGAGCATGACCTGTATATAGATACGATAAATAAATTGCTGAAATAATATAAAACATTTTGATATGAGAGCTTTGATCAGTGTCAGCGACAAGAGCGGTGTTGTGGAGTTCGCACAACGTCTGCGCTCTGCCGGCTGGGAGATTATCGCCACGGGCGGTACGATGAAACTTTTGCGCGAGAAGGGCGTGGAGGTGATAAACATAAGCGACGTCACGGGATTCCCCGAGATATGTGACGGCCGTGTGAAGACGCTCCATCCGAAGGTGCATGGCGGTCTGTTGGCGCGCCGTGACAACCCGAGCCACCTTCAGGCGTTGAAGGAGAACGGCATCGAGTTCATAGATATGGTCTGCGTCAACCTCTATCCCTTCCGTCAGACCATAGCCAAGCCCGACGTGACGATGGAGGATGCCATCGAGAATATCGACATCGGCGGCCCGTCGATGTTGCGCAGCGCGGCCAAGAACTACAGGGATGTGACGGTCGTATGCGACCCTGCCGATTATGAGACGGTGATCGGTCAGATCGAGGCTTCGGGCAATACTGATGTCGTGACGCGTTTGAAGCTCTCGGCCAAGGCGTTTACCCATACGGCTCTCTATGATTCGTGCATTGCGTCGTATCTGCGTGAGAAGGCCGGTTTGAACGAGAAACTGTTCCTCGATTTCGATCTGGTGCAGTCGCTGCGCTACGGTGAGAACCCCCACCAGCAGGCCAAGTTCTACCGCAGTTCGGATGCCGGGGCCTATTCGCTGGCTACGGCCAAGCAGCTTAACGGCAAGGAGCTCTCGTATAACAATATTCAGGATGCCAACGCGGCGCTCTGCATCGTACGCGAGTTTGACGAGCCGTTCTGCGTGGGCCTGAAGCACATGAACCCGTGCGGCGCTGCCGTCGGCACGGATGTCAAGGATGCATGGACTAAAGCATACGAGGCCGACAAGGTGAGCATCTTCGGCGGTATCGTTGCCGTGAACCGTGAGCTTACGCGCGAGGCTGCCGAGTTGATGAAGCCCATATTCTTGGAGATCATCATGGCGCCGTCGTTCTCGGAGGGCGCTCTGGAGGTACTGACCACGAAGAAGAACCTGCGTCTGCTGCAGGTGGACATGAGCCGCGACGATCGCAAGCTCAAGCAGTATGTGAGCGTTACGGGCGGCCTTTTGGTGCAGGAGCTGGATCGCCAGACGGCCGAGGTTGTGGCCGACAAGTGTGTCACCGACGCGAAGCCTACGGCCGGGCAGTTGGCCGATATGAATTTCGGATGGAGAATCGTCAAGCATGTAAAGTCGAATGCCATCGTAGTGGTTAAGGACGGCCGCACGCTGGGTGTGGGTGCCGGACAGATGAACCGTGTGGGTTCGGCCGAGATCGCACTCAAGGAGGCCAAGGCGGCAGGTTTCGACAAGGATCTGGTACTGGCATCGGACGGTTTCTTCCCCTTCGATGATACGGTTGCCATGGCTGCCGAGTATGGCGTTACGGCTATCGTGCAGCCCGGCGGCAGCATCCGTGACGAGGATTCGATCAAGAAGGCCAATGAGAACGGCATAACGATGGTATTCACGGGCGAGCGCCACTTCAAACATTAATGGTGATGAAGGTTCTGGTCATAGGAGGCGGCGGCCGCGAGCATGCCATCGTGGATGCTCTGTCTCGTTCGCCGCAGGTAGAGAAGATATATTGTGCACCCGGAAATGCCGGTATTGCCCTTCAGGCGGAGTGTGTAGCTATAAAGGATACCGATGTGGAGCGTCTGCGCGACTTTGCCGTGGAGAAGGGTATAGACCTTACGGTCGTGGGCCCCGAGGCGGCATTGGCTGCGGGTGTGACGGATGTGTTCCGCGCGGCGGGATT
>ULRF01046687.1_pt1 | contig 11733 bp, 9 predicted proteins | sample 1955131 | NCBI WGS metagenome assembly ULRF01 (sample SAMEA4835673, study PRJEB28245) | human gut metagenome | biome: gut microbiome; material: fecal sample | place: Denmark | collected 2008
TTAGTGACATCCTCATCGGGCAAATACATCGCGCTTATCCGGAACTCTCGGTTCTATGGCTTCTTTTCGGTGAAGGCGAGATGCTTGTTCAGTCGTTTGACGAAGTGAGTACTGACGGCGAAAATCCAAATATCGTGGCCGGAGATGCTGTCGATGTGAAAAATGACAAGGAAAATGGGGTTAACTATACTGAAAATCATACTTTATCTACTGAAAATAAACGCATTAACACCATTTCAAATATAATGATGGCCGAGCTTGAAATAGCAAAAATGCGTCAGCATTGCCGTCAAATAAGCCATGTAACGGTATATTACGATGATTTTACCTTCGAAACCTTCTATCCCGACGCCTCAAAAGCAAGAGACAAGTAAGGTCGCATGTAGCTCTTCCTTTCTCCACTGCCATACTGATGGAGAATCGACAAGTTTAGATAATTGTTTGATAAGACTATTGCTTAACACCGCTTAAGGAGCGCAGGTCTCCAGACGTCTGTCATGAGGTTTGAAAAAGAATGGCATCTTAAACTTGTAGTGTGATGCCAAAACTCATTGATTCAGTAAAGTTATGTAATTTCAGATACTTACTGCGTTACCTATACAGCATTTCTATAGCGTGACGGTCTCTGACCCATTGGCTACTCGTTAAATCCAGTGCTTTTATTACTAATATTGCTTCATACAAGTTGCTTAGAGGCCGGGTGAGGAGATTACTTTTTATGTTTTGTGATTCTATTTCTCTACATTTCGGGCGATGGTGTGAAGTTGCGCTAAGAGAGTGTAAAGCACAAAGCTTTAATCTTCAAATGACTGTTTTTTCACTTGAGGAGCACTGAAATTGACGTCTGGATTCTTTTAACTATGTTTTGTCGGTTTATTTTGCCGTGTATTTGTTCGAATGAATCTGTAAATCGCAAGCATTTTGCGGTTAACTTTCGCGAAATTGATGCTAATATTCTGAATATAAGCTAATTATATACTGGTAATTTCTCTGCTGTAAATCGCTCAGAAAAATGGAAATCCGTCTAAAAAGCCAATTTTCCCCAAAAAGTGTGGCATCGTCTGACTTTTGGAATTGTTTCCCATACGAAGTAAGGAAATTATTGGAAAGAAGGCAAGAAAGCGGTAGAATCTGTTGCCGGGAGTTGAGTGATATAGTGGAACTTGACGGAGACAGGAAACCCCGCTCTATGGTGGCTTCCAACGACAACACATTGTGCGTTGTGTGGTTTAAAGGAATATGGATGAATTAGTATTATATTTTGCCGAAGACTATGCCCGTCTTATTTCATATTTAGCAATGCCTAAAAGTTGAAATATCCGATTGTATTGCGCCGATAATGACTGATTCTTTTTATGATTTGCTTATGTCGGCTTTTTTTGTTATCTTTGTAAGGAGATTTGATTAAGCATGTGTTACGTTAATATAAGGCATGATTATGTTTTGTAACAGGTGGTCTTAATTATTTTATGATTTGTTCCTCCGTAATGATGGCTTATCTATTATGACAAGAACAGATTATTAAGTTTTAGTTTATTAAGAATAATATGATGGTTAAGTTTGGATTGATTGGTAATCCGGTGGGGCACTCAACTTCACCGCGTTATTTTAACTCAAAGTACAATCGCGAAAATATCAATGCCCGATATGAAGCTTATCAACTTGATTCGGCTGATGAATTAATCAATTTGATTAATAAAGAACCTGCTTTGGTAGGATTGAATGTTACAAGTCCGTTTAAAACTGACGTTATACCGTATCTTGATATTTTGACCGATGATGCTCAACTTATCAATTCGGTAAATACAATTTTCATTGATAGGACACAATCCGGTAAAAACAGTAATTTCAAACTTATCGGGCATAATTCGGATGTTGATGGTTTTAAGATTTTGCTTAAAGAGTTGAGTCTTGATATTAACGAAAATCAATATCGCTCGGCATTGGTTTTCGGTAATGGAGGCGGCGCTCGGGCTGCTGTTGCTGCACTGCTGTCAATCAACGTAAATCCGACTATAATTTCAAGAAGAAAAACTAAGAGTATTAGTATTCCGGATGTTGATGTATTAACTTATGGAGACTTGAAATATGATGTAATATCAAAAACGTCGATACTTGTTAATGCCACACCGTTAGGAATGGCCGGCGTAAATATTGACCGGTGTGTCGACATTCCATACGATGCGATAACGTCTCCAACTTTCTGTATAGACTTGATATATAATCCTCCGGTGACACAATTTCTTAACCGTTGCGCTCATAATGGAGCGACTATAAAAAACGGTCTGTCAATGTTGATAGGGCAGGCCGAATCCTCCTGGCGTTTTTGGCAAAATCAACTTCATAAACTCGAAAAATAGTGACTTGCTGACATTTACTTATTTAATTTAACTCAAGGTTCTGATTTGGTTGAGATTCTTGTAGTCTCGAGTAGAATCTTTTAACTCGCAGAACTTTATGATACTGCGGAGGGGGGTGGCTTTTAATTGTTGGCATTACTATTTATCTTTGATTATTCTCGGTTAATCAGGAGTAATCGTGAACTATCGTCATCAAACGGGTCGGGGGGGAGAGACCGTAAGTTGACGAGTCGCCGGAGTAGTGAGTTCGCTCCTAAAGTTTATGCGCTCGAAGTTTGCGACGCCTCGGCGCGTTCTGCACTGCCTTTGTTACCTTTGCCGCATTTTGCAGATAGTTTGGCGCAGGATTTGGATAATTGGGGGGAATTTCCTAATTTTGCACATTATTTATATAGGCAAGGGAAAATCCCGTTTTTCACAGCCTTCGGCATCGTGACCTTCCCGGCTTCGCACCGTGCTCCGGCTTACACCGTGAATCGGATCCGGCATCGCACCGCGTCACGATATTATGCTGTGCTAATATAGCTTTGACTTCGCGCCGAGTTTCAGTCTCAGCACCTCTTTGCGCCCCGAGGCGTGTTAAACCCGAACGATTTTGCCTGCCGATACCTTTGTTTTTAGAACGCTGAGTTTTTAAAGTATGAAGACAACAGTTGCCGTGTTTTTCGGAGGCCGCTCCGTAGAACATGAAATTTCAGTGATTTCGGCCCTCCAGGCTATCAACGCTTTCGACACCTCGAAGTATGACATCGTGCCGGTATATATATCAAAATCAGGAAAATGGTACACCGGCGACGTGCTTCTTGACATAAAGAATTACCGCGACATGAACGCCCTGACCTCCAAAGCCACCGAGGTCTATATGCGTCCGCAGTACGGCGATTATAAGCTCTACCGCGTAAAGACGGGCACCTTCTCGCGTAACAATGTGGTGGCCGACCTGCACGTGGTCATTCCCGTGCTTCACGGCACCCATGGCGAAGACGGTGTCTTCGAGGGTGTGCTTGAAACCATCGGCATCCCCTTTGCCGGCTGCAACGTCCTATCGTCGGCTAACGGTATGGACAAGATTACCATGAAGATGATTCTCAAAGAGTGCGGAATCCCCGTGGTAGACTACGTTTGGTTCACCGACAAACAGTGGGACTCCGACCGCGACGCCATCGTGGCTCGTGTGGAGGAGAAACTTACCTATCCCGTCATCGTGAAGCCCGCAAACCTCGGTTCCTCAGTCGGCATCGGCAAAGCCGCAAACCGCGAGGAACTCATCGAGAAGATAGACAACGCCGAGAAATTCTCGCAGCGCCTCATCGTGGAGCACATGATCACCGACCTCAAGGAGATAAACTGCTCGGTGCTCGGCGACTGCGACGACCATCAGTCATCGGTTTGCGAAGAACCGCTGAAGACGGGCGACTTCCTCTCCTACGAAGACAAATACATGGGCGGCACCAAGACCAACGCCGGTATGCAGGCCAGCGACAAGCGCATCCCCGCCGAACTCCCCGAGGAGATGAGCGAGCGCATACGCAAGATGGCCGGCGACACCTTCGCGGCTCTTTCCTGCCACGGCGTAAGCCGTATCGACGTTATGATAGATAACAAAGACAACTCCGTGTATGTCAATGAGATAAATACTATCCCCGGCTCGCTTTCCTTCTATCTTTGGGAGGCAACCGGCATCTCCTTCCCCAAATTGATGGACACCCTGGTGCAGCTCGCCCTGCGCCGCCACCGCGAGGAAGACCGCAAGACCTTCAGCTACGACAGCAACATTTTCGCCCTCGGTCCCGGCCTCAAGGGAGCCAAAGGCACGAAATCCAAATAATCCGTTAACGTAGAAACAAAACGGGAAAGCATCCGGCAGCCGCGGGGCTTTCCCTCCAATAGAATAATGAGCAAGAAATTTAACGAATACAGCGGCCAGTTGAACCTGCCGCAGATAAACAGCGACATGCTCGGCGTGTGGGACCGCGAAACCCTCTTCGAGCGTAGCATGACCGAGCGCGAAGGCGCTCCCTCGTTCGTGTTTTTTGAAGGACCGCCGTCGGCCAACGGCAAGCCCGGCATCCACCACGTAATGGCCCGTACCATCAAGGACATCTTCTGCCGTTACAAGACCATGCGCGGCTATCAGGTGAAGCGCAAGGCCGGATGGGACACCCACGGACTCCCCGTGGAACTCGGCGTGGAGAAATCGCTCGGTATCACAAAAGAGGACATCGGCAAGAAAATCTCCGTTGACGACTACAACGCCGCCTGCCGCCGCGAGGTGATGAAATACACCCGCGAATGGACGGACATGACACACCGCATGGGCTATTGGGTGGATCTCGACGACCCCTACATCACTTACGACAGCCGCTATATAGAATCGGTGTGGTGGCTCCTCAAGCAGCTTTACGACAAAGGATACCTTTATAAAGGATACACCATCCAGCCCTATTCGCCGGCCGCAGGCACCGGTCTCAGCTCCCACGAGCTGAACCAGCCCGGCTGCTACCGCGACGTCAAGGACACCACCGCCACCGTGCTCTTCGAGGTGACAGACCCCAAACCTGAAATGACGGGGTGGGGCACCCCCTGCTTCATGGCATGGACCACCACGCCGTGGACACTCCCTTCGAACACTGCCCTCTGCGTCGGTCCGAAGTTCGACTATGTGGGCGTGCGCACCTACAACCCCTACAACGGCGAGAAAATCACCGTAGTACTGGCCGAGGCTCTCGTGAAGAGCTACTTCAAGGCAGACGGCGAGAAGGCCGACCTCGACTCCTATAATAAAGGTGACAAACTCGTGCCGTGGCGCATCGTGGGGCGTTGGAGCGGTCCGGAGCTTGTGGGAATGCGTTACCGCCAGCTCATGCCGTGGGTAAAACCGTGCGAAAAATGCTCCGAAATCTCTCCCGAATACGTCAAGGCATACGCCGCAACACATCCCGGCAAAGTGTTTTCCGTTCGCAACGATAACTTTGTGGAGATGGCCGAGGAAGCTTTCCGCGTAATCGCCGGCGACTACGTGACCACCGACGACGGTACCGGCATCGTGCACATAGCCCCCACCTTTGGTGCCGACGACGCCAAGGTGGCCAAGGCAGCCGGCGTGCCCGGACTCTACATGGTAACCCCGCGTGGCGACACACGCCCCATGGTCGACCTTCAGGGTAAATACTTCCTTCTTGACGACCTCGCCCCCGAGTTTGTGGAGAAGTGTGTCAATGTGCCCGAATACAGCCGCCACGTCGGCGAGTATGTCAAGAACGCCTACGACCCGCGTTTCAACGAGGGCGGAAAATATGACCAGCAGGCTGCCGAAAAAGCAGAAGACCTCAATATAGCCCTCTGCATGGAGATGAAGAAAGAGGGGCAGGCATTCCGCATCGAGAAGCACACTCACAACTACCCCCACTGTTGGCGCACCGATAAGCCTGTGCTCTACTACCCGCTTGACAGTTGGTTCATCCGCTCCACCGCCTCGCGCGACCGCATGATGCAGCTCAACGACACCATCAAGTGGAAACCCGCCGCAACGGGCACCGGCCGCTTCGGCAAATGGCTCGAAAACCTCCAGGACTGGAACCTCTCCCGCACTCGCTATTGGGGCACCCCGCTCCCCATCTGGCGCACCGAAGATGCCGCCGAGGAAATCTGCATCGGCTCCTATCAGGAACTCTACGACGAGGTGGAGAAGAGTGTCGCCGCCGGTGTGATGAAGGAGAATCCCCTGGCCAAGAAAGGGTTCAAGCCCGGCGAGATGACCGCCGAAAACTACGCCAACATCGACGTACACCGTCCTTACGTTGACGAGATAGTGCTCGTATCCCCGGGCGGCAAACCCATGCACCGCGAACTCGACCTCATAGACGTGTGGTTCGACTCCGGCGCCATGCCCTATGCCCAGATACATTACCCCTTCGAGAACAAGGAAGCCTTCGACCGCGGCGACGTCTTTCCCTCCGACTTCATAGCCGAAGGTGTAGACCAGACGCGCGGTTGGTTCTACACGCTTCACGCCATAGCCACGATGGTCTTCGACACCGTTTCGTATAAGGCTGTGATTTCCAACGGCCTCGTGCTCGACAAAGACGGCAACAAGATGGCCAAGCGCCTGGGCAACACCGTCAATCCCTTCGATGTGCTGGAGCAGTACGGCGCCGACCCCACGCGCTGGTACATGATTGAGAACTCCTCGCCGTGGGACAACCTCAAGTTCGACGTCAAAGGCGTGGGCGAAGTGTCGCGCAAGCTCTTCGGCACGCTCTTCAACACATACAAGTTTTTTGCCACCTACGCCAACATAGACGGCTTCACCGGCCGCGAAGCGGAGGTGCCCTACGCCGAGCGTCCCGAGATAGACCGCTGGGTGCTCTCCGTGCTAAACTCGCTGGTGAAAGAGGTGGAAGCCGACCTCGACGACTACGAGCCCACACGCGCCGCCCGCGCCATCTCCGCCTTCGTGGACGCCGACCTCAGCAACTGGTTCGTGCGCCTCAACCGCAAGCGCTTTTGGGCCGGAAAGATGGACACCGACAAACTCTCGGCCTACCAGACGCTCTTCAGCTGCCTGCGCACCGTGGCAATGCTCATGGCGCCCTTCGCGCCCTTCTACGCCGACCGCCTCTATTCCGACCTCATGGCGCCCGTAACCGGAGAGGACTACAACTCCGTGCACCTGGCCATACTCCCGGATGCCGATGACAAGCAGATAGACCCCGACCTGGAGCGCCGTATGCGTCTGGCCCAGGACATCACCTCCAACGTCCTGGCACTGCGCCGCAAGGTCAACATCAAGGTGCGCCAGCCGCTGCAGACGCTCCTTATCCCCGTCACCGGACCCCGTATGCGTGCCGACGTCGAAGCCATAGCGCCCATCGTCAAGGCCGAAGTCAACGTCAAGGAAATCAAGATAGTGGACAACGAGCAGAGCGGCCTCGTGAAGCGTGTGAAAGCCGATTTCAAGAAGCTCGGCCCGCGCTACGGCAAGGTGATGAAAGCCCTCGGAAAGGGCATTGCCTCCATGTCGCAGCAGGCCATAGCGCAACTCGAAAGCAAGGGCGAATACACCTTCGCCGACATCGACGGCGCTCCCGTGGTCACCCTCGCCGATGTGGAAATCATCCCCGAGGATGTGCCCGGATGGCTCGTGGCCAACGACGGCAACATCACCGTGGCACTCGATGTCACCCTGACCCCCGAACTCAAGAACGAGGGAATGGCGCGCGAGCTGGTCAAGAGAATCCAGAACATCCGCAAGGAGAGCGGCTTCGAAATCACCGACAGGATAGACGTCGTGCTCCAGAACGTCCCGGAGATAGCCGGTGCCGTGGAGGCTTTCGGCGACTACATCGCCTCGCAGGTATTGGCCGATTCCCTTTCGTTGGCCGACTCCCCGGCCGACGATGCTCGCGACCTTGAAATAGAAGACCTCGACGCCAAAGTCGAAGTAAAGAGAAAATAAACGTTACTGAAAAGCGGCGGGAAGCCATCACAGCCTCCCGTCCCTCTCCACACCCCATAGCTATGAACGACAACAAACCGAGATACAGCGACGAGGAACTGGAAGAGTTCCGCGTCATCATTACCGAGAAACTCAACAAGGCGCAAAAGGAATATGAAGACCTCGTAGGCTCTGCCGTTGACAACAGCGAGTCGGACGAAGTGGCTGCCATCACCAACTCCACCGACGCCGGAGTGGATTACGCCCAGAAAGCCGAAATCAAGCGGCTGGCCGACCGCCAACTCCAGTTCATCGACAAGCTGAAAGGGGCGCTCCACCGCATTGACAACAAGACCTACGGCATCTGCCGCGTCACCGGGCGCCTCATCCCCAAGGAGCGCCTCCGCGCCGTGCCCCACGCCACACTCTCCATCGAAGCCAAGAAAAAGTAAAGGAAACTCTTTTCCCGCTTCGCCGCACGCCGTGGCTCCGTAATCGGCCGCAAAGCAGCCCGAAAAACCTTCGGCATAACCTTTTATAATAACCAACTTCAGGACTCTCTCCACGATAATTCTCTTTTGGACAAGATAACCGCTAAGGACGACCCGCACGCCACCGGGAAAATGTGGTGGCTCACCGCCATCATGGTGGCGATAGTCGTCATTGACCAGATAATCAAAATCTACGTCAAGACCCACTTTTATCTGGGCGAAGACGTGGAGTGGACCTCCTGGATGCACATAAAATTCATCGAGAACTCCGGTATGGCCATGGGGATGAACTTCATACCCAAGATAGCGCTTACGCTGGGGCGCATCGCCGCCGTCTGTGTGCTGGCCTGGGCCATGAACCGTCTGTGCCGCCTGCGCGACCTCGGCCGCGGGTTCCTCGTTACCATGGCGCTGATAACGGCCGGAGCCGCCGGTAACATCTTCGACTGTGTCTTCTACGGGCAGATTTTCAACAACCCGCTGCCGCCGCAAGTCTCCGAGATGTTCCCCGCCGACGGCGGCTACGCACCGTGGTTCCACGGCCGCGTGGTGGATATGTTCTATTTCCCCATCGCCGACTGGTACTGGCCCGAATGGATGCCCTTCGTCGGCGGTCAGTACTGCGAGTTCTTCAGCTATATCTTCAACTTCGCCGACGCCTCCATCTGCGTGGGAGTGGCTATGCTGTTGCTCTTCTTCCGTCGCGACGCCGACCGCGCTTTCTCATTCTTCTTCTCCAAAAAAGGGAAGGACGACGACAAAAAGAAATGAAACCCGTACGCGCGCTCATACCCGCCATCGCCTTCGCGGCACTCGCCGCCTGTTCCGGCGACGACCATCTCCCGGAAGGGAAGATGGCCGACGTCATTGCAGACCTCCAGATAGCCGAAGCTGTCTCAAACTCCTCGACCGATTTCCAGACCGACTCGGCACGCAACGTCATGCGTATGGCCATCCTCCAAAAGCACGGCGTGACACAGGAAGAGTATGACGCTTCGCTGCGCTGGTACGGCCATAACCTCGAAAAATACACCAGACTATACGAGCGTGTGGAGAAGGTCCTGGCACGCAAGGAGAAGAAACTCATGGCCTCCTCCGAAAGTGAAAAGGAGGGGAAGGAGAGCGGCGCCCAACTGTGGCCATACTCCGCCATGGCATTCATCTCGCCGCTCGGAAACTCCGATGCCATACAGTTCTCCATCCCCGTCAACGATCTGCCGAAAGGGGAGAGGCTGAAATGGAAGATGCGCCTCTCCAAGACGGCGCCGGTGCAGATAATGCTCGGCGTGGACTATGCCGACGGCGCCACCTCCTACATCTCGCAGCGCTACTCCGGCAACACGCGCCTCGAACTGCAACTGCAAGGCGACTCCACGCGCACCATCACGCGCCTCTACGGCTACATGAGGGTGGACCGCCGCAGCGACCTCCCCGTGTGGGCAGACTCCATTCAGCTCACTCACCTGCCGCTGGCGAAGGAGACCTACGGCAGTTTCACCATGCAGCAGCTCTACAACGGACCGGTGCGCCGCTCGGCCGCCGATACAGTGAAACACCGTCCTCCCACGGTGCGTCCCATCACCGACAATCCCGAGCCGCAGTCCGTACAGCAGCCCCAGACCGTGCAACAGGCACCTGCCGGTGCCCCTTCATCCGGCTCGCGTCCGCGTCCCGGCGGTTCCCCCCTCCGCCGCATGGACGGCACCGTCCCCGACAACGCCCCCGTCCTTCCCCGCCGCCGCTAACCAAAAAGCCGCAGAATACCCCCGTCCCTTAAGCCGCTGAAATCATGCGTAAAAGAAGCATACCTTGTTGATGAGTCGGGAGTGTTCTTGAATTATCGAAGCAAACTCCCTTCCGCTTATTGGGGGACTTTTCATATTGAGTTTGGTTTGCTTCGTTAGGTGCATATTTTAGCCCGGAAGTTTCATCATCAGATATTTTTTGGAAAATAAATTTCTTTGCAGGTGCAAAGTTACGAGATTCAGATGGAACTCATTTTCGAGTACAGTGTATTTCGGCATTGGTTAGGTAAATTACTCTATCGGTCGTGCTCCACAAGATATGCCATTACATATTGTTCGGTTTCATATTACTATTCTTGGAGGAACTCAGGACTTGGCGGCGCATTTGGGGCAGAGGCCGCGCAGCACGTAGTTGGCTGAGCGGACGCGGAAGCCTTCGGGAAGGTCGATGTGCGGAATCGGCGTATCCTCCAGGCAGTAGACTCTCTCGCATTTCTCGCAGTAGAAGTGTACGTGCTGGTCGTCCACGCTGTGGTGCCCGCTGGGACACGCCTCGTATTTCAGCGAGCGGCTACCGTCGTTGATTACGTGGATCATATTCTTCTTGGCGAAGAGTTCCAGTACGCGGAAGATGCTCGCCTTGTCGGTAGGGTAGAGCTTCCCTTCAAGATAGGCGAGGCTCAGGGGCGACTCAGCTTCCAGCAGTTCCTTCATTACCAGCAGACGGTTGGGCGTCGGTTTTACCCCCGCGGCTTCGAGATGTTTCGTGACTTCGGAATTATCCATGGTTCAGTTCTGTTTTACAATATTTGCGTTTACGCCACGACCTTAAGCCCGACAATGGAGAGTATCAGCGTAGTGATGAAGAAGATTCTCCAGAACGTGGCCGGCTCGTGGAAAAAGAAAATCCCTACCAGCACGGCGCCTACGGCACCGATTCCGGTCCATACGGGGTAGACGGTTCCGATGGGGAGCCGTTCGGCCGCTTTGGCCATCAGGAACATGCTCAGACCCAGGGCCACGAGGAATCCTATCCACCAATAAACCAACTCACTTCCGCTCGCGGATTTTGTCTTTCCCAGGCAGAAGGTAAAGCCAACCTCCATCAGTCCGGCAAGAATAAGTATTATCCAATTCATAAATGTCTACTTGTCCTATTCGAGGGCTGCAAGAAATCTCGGCGTCTCCTTCCCAAGGATGTGCAAAGTTAATCAATTTTCGCGGAACCAAACGCCGGGCGTCCTGAATTTTTCAACATTTGTTGAGAGGCGGCGTCACGAATCGTTGTAATTTTGCGTCACTGAATAAACGATACTTGAAATATGAAGACTTTCCTTACAGTCACCCTCTCCCTCGTTTGTGCGGCCGCCGCTTCGGCGCAGACAGAAACTACCGATTCCCTGCCGGAGCAACAGCTCGATGAGATTGTCATCGAGGCGCCGAAGGTCATCCGCAAGGCCGATATGGACGTCTATCACCCCTCGTCGAGCGCGGTTGAGAACTCCAAAAACGGTCTGCAACTGCTGAACAACCTCATGATACCGTCGCTGACGGTCAGCGACGCGCTCAGCTCCGTGAAGGCGGCCGGCCAGCCTGTGCAGGTGCGCATCAACGGACGCGAATCAACCCTCGACCAGGTGCGCGCGCTATTGCCTGAAACCATCAAGCGCGTGGAGTGGATCGACAATCCCGGACTGCGC
>ULRF01039615.1_pt1 | contig 11707 bp, 7 predicted proteins | sample 1955131 | NCBI WGS metagenome assembly ULRF01 (sample SAMEA4835673, study PRJEB28245) | human gut metagenome | biome: gut microbiome; material: fecal sample | place: Denmark | collected 2008
GGCGATAACGCGTCGGCGGTCTACCACACCACAATATTGTGGGCATAAATGATGCTCTACCCTCACAATCACGTTTACAATGTCATTCTTCAGTTTCATTTCGTATTGGTTATTTTCTTAAATCATATTTATACTTTCGTAAGTCAAACGGCTCTTTTTCTTGGAAATTGCCATTCTTTTAGGGAATTATTGATTCCGGCTGCAAAAATACAAATAATATCAGAAATCCTTGTTCAAATATCCGAAAATCGTACAACTTTAACGATTTTAAGCATAAATCAGTGTACTATTTTGCTAAAAATGGCATTTTTCAGTATTTTTCAGTGCTTAAAAATTTGGCTGTATCCAATATTCGTTCTACTTTTGCACCCGAAAACCAACGATATGAGATACAGATGAACTAAAAAGTAAGTTGAAAGTAAACTGAAAGGAGAAAAAGAACAGTTGAAAGTAAACTTCAGGAAACTAGAGTTCTCAGTAGATTCAGGTATTGGTGATCATTATAAATATAAAAGAGTATACGAAAGTAAAAGGTGATTCTAAATCACTCAATGTATTTTAAAAAAGAAAAGTTTAATTGAGGTATGAAGAAAAGGATTTTAATTGCGTTAGTAGCACTCGGCAGCCTTATCTGTCCTGCTCTAGCGCAGGAAGCTGCGGTAAAGACCAACTTGCTGTATGATGCAACGACAACCATGAACTTGGGTGTTGAATTCGGTCTTTCTCCAAAATGGACACTTGACGTATCCGGAAACTACAATCCTTGGACGTTTTCAAAGAACAAGAAATGGAAACACTGGCTCGTTCAGCCAGAGGCCAGATACTGGTTCTGTAACAAAATGATGGGTTCATTCATCGGCTTCCATGCCTTGGGTGGATCTCACAACATCGGTGGCATGGATCTTGACTTCAAGTTCCTGGGCACTGATTTCTCTAAGCTGAAAGACTATCGGTATGAAGGATGGTTTATCGGTGCAGGTGTAGCTTACGGCTATGCTTGGGCTCTCTCGAAACATTGGAATCTGGAAGCTGAACTTGGTGTAGGCTATATCTACTCTAAGGCAGATAAGTTTAACTGTGCTCAATGCGGAGATAAACTTGAAGATGACAAGGCACACAACTATGTGGGCCCGACGAAAGCAGCCCTCAACTTAGTGTATGTTTTTTAAAAAGAATCAGAGATGAATACATATAATATAATAGGTAGTATGTTCGGAGCCTTGCTTATCGCTCTTCCTATAGCAGCCGATAATACCCAGCAGGCTTACAAGAATCTGAAAATCCAGAATAAGGCAATCAGAAAGGTTGGCAACCAGGTGAAAGTGGCTATGGACTTGAACCTCGACAAAATTCAGCTTGCCAGCAACAAAGGTCTCATCTATACCCCAATGATCCTCAACGAAAAGGATACGCTCTTCATGCCGAGCGTTGAGGTGATGGGTAAAAAGAGATATATTTACTATCAGCGTAACCAGAAAACGGCTACGGCAAACCCTCTCATCGTGGCACTCCGTAAGAACAAGACAGCACAGACGCTTCATTATGAATATGCCGCTCCGTTCAGCGACTGGATGAAGAACTCAAACTTCGCCATCAGCAATGATGCCTGCGGTTGCAACCAGCAACTTCTCGACGAAGGTATTCTGAATGCGGAAGGACGTGCATTCTCTACTCCGAAGAATCTCTTCAACGCTTATGTACAGCCTAAGGCAGAAGCCGTAAAGGCAAGAAAGGAGAATGGTTCTGCCCGTTTGAACTTCAAGGTGAACAAGTGGGATATTCTGTACGATATGGGCAACAATGCCAACGAACTGGATAATATCCGCAAGACTCTCGATCTCGTAAAGAACGATTCGGATGTTACCATCACCAAGATAACCCTCCACGGCTATGCATCACCAGATGGCGGATATGCCAACAACAACAAGTTGTCGCATAACCGTACACAGGCACTTTTGAAGCATATCCTGAAGACCTATCCTATTTCTTCAAAACTGTTTGCGGTCACAGCTACAGCAGAGGACTGGGCGGGAACCATCAAGTATGTAAATGAGAATGAGATTCCTCAGAAGGAAGCTGCACTTGAGATCATCAACAGCAACATGCAGCCAGATGCCAAAGAGAAAGCATTGCTCAAGAAGGCTCCTCAGGCTTATCGCTATCTCCTGCAGAATGTATGGCCATCACTTCGCCGTACCGACTATACGATAGAATATGATGTTCAGGCATTCAATGTAGAAAAGGCTAAAGAGGTTATCAAGACCCGTCCTCAGAAGCTCTCTCTCCAGGAGATGTATCTGGTAGCCCAGACTTATCCTAAGGGTAGCGCCGAATTCAACAACGTTTTCGACATAGCTGTAAAAATGTTCCCTGAAGATAAGCTTGCCAATCTCAATGCAGCCTCAGCAGCCATCGAACGTGGCGACAAGGTGAGTGCAGAGAAATATCTCCTGAAAGCTGGCGACAGCGCCGAGGCAAACAATGCCCGCGGTTGTCTGGCTTCCATGAAGGAAGACTATCAGACAGCCAAGCAATACTTTGAGAAAGCTATTGCCGGTGGTTTGAAGGAGGCGCAGGAAAACCTGGATAAAGTAAACCAGGCACTTTAAAGTAACTATTTACTTTCGCAAGTGGTTTAAGTACGGGCTGAAGGCCCAAAAGCTCCTAGCCCAGGGCATCGCCCTGGGTATAATAGAAATCAGCAAGGCGCCCTGTAAGGGCAAAAGCCTTATGTTTTGCCTGGAGTTTTAAAGCTTTTGCCCTTACAGGGCGACAGGTTTGCGTCCGTAATTACCCAGGGCGATGCCCTGGGCTAGGAGCTTCTGCCCTTTCAGGGCGTGTGGGGCGATACTTGAGTAACTATTTACTTTCTATTTATATAAGTATAAGATAAAAGATGATGTAAAATACAATCTGTTTTCAGCGGATTGTGCCAATATGTGCGAAACTTAATTTTGAGAATAAGAATTAATTAAATATATTGTATAACTTTTTTTGTATTAAGTAAAAAGATTATGAAAAAAATGAATTTGCTCGTAATGAGCTTGGTTTCAGCCGCAGCTTTGTCTTTCACTAGCTGCAGCGACAGTGAGGATTTGACAAATGACAAAGCTGGTCAGGAGAATGTAGATGGTTTCTACATGAACTTGAATGTACAGACACCAAAGTCAGATGGTACCAGAACAGTATTGCCAAAAGATAGTACAACTGCTGCATCTGCAGCAGAGTCTGATGTTACAAGCGGTACCATTTACTTGGTAGATGAAAACGGTAACAATGTTTTCAAAAAGGATATTTCAGAAACAGAATGGGAAAAAGGTCAAAAGCCAACTCAGGGTAAAGATGGTTCTACCCAGATTAAGATTAAAGTAGAAAAGGTAGTTGCAGGTGCAACATATAAGGTATACTTCCTGGCTAACGCTACAGATGAAAAGCCATGGGAGAATGTCTTCTCTTCAAGTACAAAATTTGCTAACCCATACGTTGAGAATAGCAAATTTGCAATGTTCAACCAGAACGATAAAGATGTTGATGGCAATGCCTATACTGTTGTATTTACTAATGACAACAAGAAGTCTACCAGTGCTGCAAAGATTCAATACGAAGGCAAAGAAAGCGCTATCAAGATTGAGCGTTTGACTGCTCGTATCGATGAGCCAACTTCTAATGCAACAACAATCAAGGCATACACAAAGTCTGATGCTACAGACGCAGAGAAGAAGGCTATGGAAGATGCTGTAAGTAAAGTTCATTCTGTAACAATGACAGGCTACGCTATCTCTAACTTGGCAAACAAGAGCTATATCATGCAGAACTGGACTGGCGAGACTTTGAACATTCCTTCAGGCATCACATATTATCAGCCAACAACAAAGTTCGGTACAGCTACTAAGCTTGAAAATGGAGACTTCTTCACAAAAGCAACTGCTCCTAATGCACATGTGGATTATGTATTTGAGAACAACTCATCTACTGCAGCAACAGCAATGTACTTCGAATATACTGTAAAGCTCAAGGATATGACTGGCGCAGACTTCGAGGATGGTACATTCTACCGTTACAACAACGTTATCTACAAGAGCTTCGCAGACATCTACACAGCTTACCATGATGTAAAGGGACTCTTCAATGGTAAGACAGCAAAGGAAATGAAGGAATTGTTGACAGCTGCCAAGAATGACAAGGATGTTGAAAGCAAATTGGATGAATTCCGTAAGACATATCAGATTGAAGTCTTCAACTGCGGTAAGACATACTACAAGCAGATTATCAAGGATAATAACATCGGTTATGATAACGCTATCCAGCGTAATAGCATCTATCGTCTCAAAGTTAACAATATCTTCAACGTAGGTGCACAGGTTCCTAACGGCACACCAGACAAGGAAGGTTTGTTCTATCTTGATGTTACTGTTTCTGTTAACCCTTGGGTTCTCAATACACAGGAAGTTGAGTTGAAGTAATATTCCGTCAAACCAGACAGATAAAATATAAATACTTATATATATACCAATACTCTCGGGGGAGCAATCCTCCTCCGAGAGTTTATCAATCAAACGTTCGTTCTGAAAAGAACGAAAACATTCTTAAAAGATAACTAACATTGCCGCCCATGTATAAAAGGCGGGAGATACAAAGACGTGCCGTCATACCCCCAACCCGAAAGACTGGCACTTTTCATCCTTAGATAATAACGATGCCGAAGGCAACGAAACAGAGAGCTGATAAAGCAAAGATATTCGCTACCTACGGCACTCTCTATATAAAATAAGTAAAAGTAAAAGATTATAAAAGATAAAGAATATGGCACATTTCCTCAACAACAAATGTTGCAAGCTGGTTTGCATCTCAGCCATCGCACTCACTTCTCTTTCATCATGCATGAAAGACGAAATCACGAGCTGCCCTACAGCTAAGTTGTCGCTCAAATTCGACTATACTTATAATGTGAAAGAGGCTGATGCTTTCTCTGCTGAGGTGAAGAACCTCAACGTTTATGTATTCGACAAGAACGGTAAGTTCGTAGATAACTATACCGAGTCGGCTGACAAGTTTGAAACAGGTCATAAGATGGAAATCACAGACCTGCAAGCAGGCAAGTATACCTTCGTCTGCCTGGCTCGTGACAAGCAGCCTGCCGCAATGGGAACAAGAGCCGAAGGTGATGATGAGACCGAGTTTAGCTTTACTAAACTTACCCCAGGTATCTCTACCATCAACGACCTGCAAGAGGAAATGGGCAAAAAAAACGCAGAAGAATCCGTAAACGACAAGCACTTCACCGCCCTCTATACCGCACAGGACTCCCTCAACTTTGATGGAGAAAACGATGTGCAGGGAAAATTGAGTCTGATGAAGTGTACCAAGACATACCGCGTGGTGATGCTTCCATTCGAACCCGACCAGGAAGGATTCACTGCCGAAAACTTCGATGTAGAAATCAAAGGTTCCGCTGCCCTACTCGACTATAAGGGCGACAAGGTAAAGCCAAAGGCAATCACCTATCTTCCTTATGAGAAGAAACTGGTAGAAAACCACAGCGGCAAGACCGAGGTAGAAGGCGAAGACGTAGAAAAGGCGCTGGTTTACGACCTGTCATCATCACGTATGTTCGAAACCAAAGATGACAACAAGAGTCGCGCTGCCGACGGATCCAGCCAATATGATGACAAGCGCATCGTCATCACCGACAAGCGTATCAACAAAGTCATCTTCAACCACTCCCTGCCTTGGTTCCTCTCACTCTGTGCCAGCGACCGCTACGGCAAAGACTGGAGCGACCAGCAGTATCTGGACCGCCAGGACCATTACACCCTGGTATTCTACGTGCCAGCTCCAAGTTCTACCTACAGCATGGATGCAAGAATCAAGGTAAACAACTGGGTTCTGAATCTTCAGAATGCCGACCTGGGAAAATAAGAAAAGAAAGAAGTATAAGTAAAAGAAAGAAAACATGAAACGCTATCAATCTACTCTGACCAAGATGACACGCCCAGTGTGTATGGCACTCGCTGCTTTGCTCATGGTAGGCGCAATGGCATCCTGTTCAGAGAACGAAAATACAGAAACAGCTCAAAGCGTCAATGCCTATCTGAGCCTCAGTTTCTCTACCGGCACCGGAAACAGTACCAGAGCCGGAGAAAGCCATACGGAAGATGTGCTCGCAAATAATGAAAGTAAAGCTGACCCAAACTCAGAGAGCGACTTTCACAGCATCAAGGTATGGGTGTTTCAATCTGGCACAAACGAAGATGCCAATCCTATCGCATATAAGGAAGAAGCATTGAAAGATATTAATGGCAGCTACAATTTGCAGCTACGTTTCTTAAGAAAGATAGCAGGAAAAGAGGTAGAAAATATCGACCTCTATATCCTGGCTAATTCAGAAAGTACCAACATACAAGACAAGTTGAGCGGTAAGGATTTCAGCAGCATCACCCGCAAGGAGTTGCAGAATATCAGCTTTGACTCTACTTTTGGCATTCAAGATAATGGTAATCCACAGAACACAAAAGTTCCTGAAACAGGTCTCCCTATCTCTCGTGCCATCACCAACATTTCTGTAGAGAAACATGTTGGAACAACCGAAGCAGAGGCAGCGACCAAAGGCATCAAGATTCCTCTGGTTCGCGCTGTTTCCAAGCTCCACTTCTACTTTGCCCGCAAAACGGGCATAGAAAATGTAAAGGTTACCAGTATCGAGGTGGAAGGAAACACCATTCCTACCGCCAGCTACATCTTCCCTGATGAGACTGAATACAAAGAAAATGATGACAACCAGGTTGTTACCAGCAACAAATACAACGTAAACAGTAACGGCTATGTATCAACTGTTTTGAAACTGAATGGTGTTGAGACTGATAACATCAAGGAAGTAGAAGATCCAGAGAAGTTCAAGAAGAACGAAACTCAAACTGCACAGGATTATCTGGATGCCTTTAAGAAAGCAGGAATTGCTTCCCACAACCTGTGCTATCTCCGTGAAACCACCAAGGCAATCAAAGGAAAGATTCATTATTCTTTAGGCACGGAAGAAAAAAGCGTTGACTTCAGTATCCCAACAGACGGTAAAGCCATCCGCAACCGCGAGCTGGTAGTTTACGGTTACTTCCTCAACGGACAGATGGGCATGCTCACCGTTACTCCAACCATTAAAGAATGGCAAGATGGCGGAACGTATGATTACAACGATCCATCAACAGAAGTGATATTTCCTGATGCCGACAAGACTGATTGGGGCTACAAGGTATATTATGGTCAGCCACAACGCGGTCCGATGATTACCCTGAAGGACATCGACACCAAAGGAGCACCATGGATTCTCCAAACAGACAACCCACTTTTCGGATTCGTAGAGTGTAATGAGGATGGAAGTTTCAAAGCAGGACAGTCGGCCGACAGCTACAAGATAGAAAGCTACATCATCAACAAGGAAGGTGCAAAGAAAACCCTCTACTTCTATGTAGTGCCCAAGAACCGACTGGATATGGCTCAGCCACACAACGTAAGAGCACATGTGTTCCTGACCAAGAATCCAAACGAAAGGTTTGTTCTCAATCCTGATTTCAAACTGAAGGGATGTATCACCGGAGAGGATGCGGGCAAAGACATTCACTTCGAACAAGTATTATAAAGACATAAGAAAACAATATCCATCATGAAGAAGTTATATAAAGACATAAGATTCACGAAAGGCATCTTGACCCTGACGGCAGGTTTGCTCATAGCTGGATGTTCGGCTGAAGACGAGCTGGGAAACAACTCGTCAGCACAACAGCTGAACATGATTCCTATGGTCAACGACCTGCAGAAGTCAAGAGCAAATGATGAGGACGCGCTTCATGAGAAGACCTTGTCAAAGCTTGACTTCAAGATGTTCGAGCCGGAATCCGGCAAGTGCTGTGTCAATCACCAGAGTTCAAGTCCTGCAGAAAAACAGGCAGAAGTATTGGGCAAAGACAACTGGAAGGTGGATCTCAACCTACAGGAAGATCATTCCTACAACTACTATGCCGTAGCCAATGCCCAAGCCGATCTCAGCAAGAAGACTCTTGAAGAGTTGCAGGCAGCCACCCAGCAGGACAACGACATCTGGCTTCCCTATCCTCAGGCAAAAGACAAGAAGTTTCTGATGAGTGCCAAGGGGCAGTATATCATCAGCAAAGACCCTATACAGGATATTCCTGTAGAATTGGTGAGAGCGGCTGCCAAGATTAAGCTGAATCTCTCTTCATCAGTAAACGGCTACAACATGACAAGCGTAAACTGGAAGTTTCTCAACTACAACACCAATACTTCTGTATTTGCAGGCCAGACAGCTACGCCAAACATCATGAGCAACAACGCAGATAACATGGTGGATAAGATAGAAGCCAACAAGTGTTCTGTAACTACATACAGTTATTCCACCACCTGGACCAGCCAGGAGGATGCTCCGAAAATTGCCGTAAAGGTTGTTTTCCAAAGCAAAGATAACGAGAATGATAGAAGGGAAAAAGAGCTGACCATCCCCGTTCGTGACCCAAAGGGAGAAAAGAAGCTGGAACGCAACTACATCTATACGGTAAATGCAGACATCAAGCGTCTCAAGGATAGTATAAACATTGATTACAATGAAGAATTGGGCTACTTGAAATGGGCCATCACCAAATGGACTACAGGAGAAGATACTGAAGTAGATGCTGATAAGGCAAGCTATCTGGTGGTATATCCTACGAAGCTGGATATGAAGGGAGTAGAGGATGACAACCAGGCAGATGAAACCATCCAATGGTTTGCTTCAGAGACTTGCCAAATCAAGGATGCCAAAGCATACTATTACGACAGATATGGTAAACAAAACGGATGTGACTGCGGACAAATCCTGGTAGGACATGACGGTAGCTATACTGACAAGAAGAGAGGCTGGATAGACCTTCATGCAGGACTACCTACAAACAACACTATCGTATATGGCTCGTTTAAGGTTTATGTCGATAATTCAGATAAGGAACAGGAAGTCTTTTTCAGAAAGTATCCTGCCATCTATTCGATGAATTTAAAAAGCAGCGGAACCACTGATGCTGAATGGCAATATGACAATCGTCTTTATACCGTACAATTTGCCAACAACAAGAAGGCAAATGACTATGTCGTAGCCAAGCCGGTGGTTAATGAAAATCATAAATCCACAGACAATACGGTTTCACCTGCGTTTATCATTGCTTCAACCACAAAGAGTAATAGCAATCAGGTAGGCAGTTATCAAGATGCTATAGACTACTGCAGTAAGTATAGCGAAAGTGCAACAACCCAGAACAACAAGACACTTCAACTTAATGGTTGGCGACTTCCTACCAGAGAAGAAGTGAAGAGAATATACGAGTTGGCTAAAGATGACAAGGCGGTGGGACAACAAGTACTGAAGGGTGCGTACTATTGGACGTTAGACGGTAATAAGTCTGATTATAATAACTACAAGCAGCAAGATGGCACCTACGTGCGCTGTGTCCACGATTTGACTCTGGATGAAATTGAAGATATTGAGAATCAACAATAAAGAAGGTTAGTAACATGAAAGAAATAAAATTATATATCGGAATCATAGCAGTGCTGTTAACAACCATGTTGACAGCCTGTTCCGATTCTTTGGTTGACAACGACCCTTCTACGACCAGTGAAACAGAAGAAGGTTACTATAAAGCCAGCTTCAGAATAGCCATTCCCAGTTTCGAAGAGAACGCTACCCGAAGCACCGTGTTCCTCAACGAAGGTATCCGAAACAAAGAAGCCATGAAGCTGTTCTGCTTCGACAACAAGGGACAGTTTGTGGGCTTAGGTAAAATACAGGATTTTACTGCGGTTCTTGGATTCAGAAGAGATAACGACGGAAACTATCATGAAGTTGACGAGAATGGCAATTACACTGGAAACATCACCCATAACCCAGCAGAAGGAGTGAACGGCGGAGGCATCAAAACCAACGGAAGCACAGAGCCAAAAGAATTTTCGGCAATGATTCCGAACAACACCTCACGTATCCATCTGGTAGCAAATACCGACAATGTTTACCAAACCATCAATGAAAGCGATCAGTGGAAATGGGCAGGCATGCATGAGAACCTACTCATGACTACTTTCGAGACCAATCACACGGAAGACCAGTCTGTCATCATGCGCTACTGGGGATATATCAAAAAAGATAATCCTAAACAGCTGAAAGAATATCTGAGAAAAGATACACAAAAGAATGATTATATCATTCATCTCATAAGAGACAGGGCTAAGATTTCGGCAGAATGGAGTGCAGATGCAAAAGCAAAAAATCCCAATCTCGTAAACGACTTCAAATTGACCGTTGTCAACGGACTCTCCTACGGCACCCTGGCTCCATTCGACAGAAATCATCTGGCATTTACACCCACAACGGGTAATTCATCCTGGATATGGGATGTAGATTATGTTACGCCACCACTTGACGGAAGCAGACTGAAGGGTGATAACACCCAGATGTTTAACCCTACGGGCGTATTCGAAGATGCCAACCTGCCATCAGAACCTTCAAAAGTTCTTATGGGGCACAACGGAAAGTATTATCTGATATACCTGCAGGATAAAAACAACAAACCATACCAGATCAAACGAAACTATGAATATAAAATCATCATAGATAAGCTGGACGAAAGCTGGGGATATGGCGACCATGAAGATGCCTTGAAAAGTGCTCCTGTCAACAACCCTTGGATTACCATACAGCAAATCGTGCCTGGTGTTACCAATGGCGATGACGAGCTGAAAATAGAAAAGGGAAACTATCAGTTTGTACATTCGGGCGAAGGCACAAAGCAGACAATCAGCTTTACCTACAAAGGTAATGACGCTGCCAGCAAGCAGGCGTCAGCTTTCAAGGCAATATGGACAGAAAACCTGGCATACGCAGAAGATGCCCAGCCTGTGGTTGAAAGCTATACATACGATAGCACTACCCAAACGGGTACTGGTACCATCTCATACAAGCTGGGAATCGTTGATGATAACTGGCGAGAAGGAACCATCCACCTCTATGATACGAAAAAGCATGGATTGAGCATCAATATCCATCTCTACAGCATCAACGAGGTGCAGTATCAGGTAAATGCTCCTGCCAACATCGGAACAAATGCAAATGCCGAGGCGGAATTTACCTTTACCGTTCCTGCCAACTACCCGAAGGAACTGCTGCCAGTAACCGTGAAGTTTGCATCGGGCGATGTAATTCCCGAGGACTGTGACATAGAGTACAGTTCTACAAATGAAATTGGCAAGACTTGGAACAGCTGGTATGTATTCAAGGCTGATAAAGCCGGAACGACATACACCGTGAAGCTGAAAAACGTCCGTCAGGCGAATGCCGGAACAAGCGGCAGCTATTACGTGAAGATGGACAATGCCAACCAAGGAAAGGCCAAGAAGTTTGAATTCACCTATCAGTAGTAAGTTTTAGAAAAGTTTAGTTCATATATCTGTATCGGGGCGCATATCGTTTCAAAATTTAAATGCCCCCAAATATCAATGAAATAGGTAATAAAATAATTATCATTTACTATACAAATAGTATGCGGGAACCAATAAATTAAACTAGACTGGTCGTTGGAACTGTAGTTGCCGAGGTGATCTCACCTTCTATAGTTCCGCGGCTTTTTTTTATATAAAAAACCTTGCCACTTTCAATTTTATTTTGTAATTTTGC
>ULRF01009485.1_pt1 | contig 11697 bp, 9 predicted proteins | sample 1955131 | NCBI WGS metagenome assembly ULRF01 (sample SAMEA4835673, study PRJEB28245) | human gut metagenome | biome: gut microbiome; material: fecal sample | place: Denmark | collected 2008
TCCAAGAGTAAAGAATATACCAAACTGAGCAGCCGCGCCGAAGAGCATCATCTTTGGGTTGGAAAGTAAAGGCCCAAAGTCTATCATGGCGCCTATGCCTATGAACAGCAGCAGCGGGAAAAGCTCGGTCGCTATGCCCGCGTTGAACATCGTCTCTATGGCCTCGGTATTGACAAAGGGCAGATTTACGAGTATCGCCCCAAAGCCCATGGGCAAGAGCAGCGCGGGCTCCATCTCCCGCTTTATCGCGCACCATATAAGGGCGCAGCCTATTACGATCATAACTCCCTGCTGCCAGGTAAAGTTCAGCACATTCCCGAAAAGCTCATTGAAAAGCTGCATCGGCGTTCCTCCTTAGTCGTTTTTTATAAGTAACATTTATAGTTACCGGACTCGTTATTACTTTTCGCAAAAATGGGCATAAGCCAATTTTTCCAGCATTCACCTATATAAAATGCCTGTTTTGTGCGAAAGTCAACCATAACCTCTTCCTATATCACAACTTTTAGCATTATATTCTATGGAAGTTCTTTTGTAAACAGTAATTATGCATTTTCTTAAATATTATTCCGTTAAAATACCGCCATAGTCCTGCAAAAGTTATAATGCATAACATTATTGCATAATTATACTGCATATTAGCTTAAAAAATGCATTTCCGGATGTATTTATGCACATTTTATCAAAAAAATCTTATATTTTTGCATTTTAGGTATTTACAAACCGGATTTTATGCGTATAATAAATCATGTGCTCAGCAAGAGAGCACACCGCTGAATAAGTAAAATAAATTTTTTAAAATTGGAGGATACATTCAATGAAGAAACTGTTTGCGCTGGCCCTCGCGGCCCTGATGGTACTGTCCATGGCGGCCTGCTCCGCACCCGCCGCAGAGGAAACCGCCGCCCCCGCTACCGAGACTCCTGCCGCCGAAGCTGCCGAAGCCCCCGCCGAGGAAGGCCCCGTAATGAAGAAAATCAAGGAAAGCGGCAAGCTGGTTGTAGGCACCGAAGCCCAGTACGCCCCCTATGAGTTCAAGGATCTGGACGCCAACTTCGCAGGCTGCGATATGTGGCTCGCACAGCAGATAGCCGATGCCCTGGGCGTAGAGCTCGAGGTAGTCGATATGAGCTTTGACGGCATAATCCCCGCCGTTCAGTCCAGCCAGGTGGATATAGGCATAGCCGCCTTCACCGTTACTGAGGATAGGGCACAGGTCATCGACTTCTCCGAAGTATACGAGAAGAGCCCCCAGGCCGTTATAGTAAAGAAGGGCAACGAAGCCACCTACTCCACCAAGGAGAGCTTCGCAGGCCAGAAGGTCGGTGCGCAGAAGGGTACCGTGCAGTCCCTGCTCATCAAGAACGTGCTGACCGGCAGCGAGCTGTTTGAGCTTGACAAGTACCCTGAGCTGGGCATGGAGGTTGCCGCCGGCAACATCGCCGCTCTGGTAGTTGACTCCGCGGTCGCGGACGCCCTCATCAAGAGCAATCCCGAGCTGGCTCTGGCTGAATTTGAGTTTGACCCCAACGAGGTAAACTACGGCAAGGCCGCTGTCATCGCAAAGGGCAACGAGGACTTCGTAGCCGCCGTAAACGAAGTGATTACCAAGGTCGCCTCTGACGGTTCCTTCCAGAAGGCATATGACGACGCGGTAGCCCTCGCGGACTCCATGGGTCTTGAGATGGACTAAAGTCCGGAAAAGCTCACCATACCGGCCGTGCCCGAGGCCTGACCGCCCCGGGTTCGGCTTTTCCAGTTTAGCAAGCTAAAAAGAAAGGCGGCTCGCACTAATGGCAGCACTTATAGCATTCCTGACACGGATGTGGACCCTGTTCACAAGATATAATACCTTCTTTGCGGAGGGCATAAAGAACACCCTCATCATCGCCTTCTTCTCCGTGCTGCTCGGCACAGTATTCGGTACCCTCATGGCGATGCTCCGCATGAGCAAGGTAAAGCCCCTGCGCTACCTTGCCACCGCATACATCGAGTTCATACGGGGCACCCCGTTGATGGTTCAGCTCATGTTCATATTCTACGGCCTGCCCATGACCGGCATAAAGCTGCCGGATATATCCTGGATACCCAACTTTTCCCGCTTCGCCGCCGGCATAGTCGCCATGAGCATGAACAGCTGCGCCTATGTTGCCGAAATAATACGTTCAGGCATACAGGCGGTGGATCACGGCCAGACCGAGGCCGCAAGGAGCCTGGGCTTCCGGCAGTCCCAGACCATGACCATGGTGGTGCTGCCCCAGGCGGTAAAGAACATACTGCCGGCTCTGGGCAACGAATTCGTGACCGTGATAAAGGAAAGCTCCATCGTGTCGGTCATTGGCATAGCTGACCTCATGTTCCGCAGCAAGGATGTTATCGCCGTGACCTACATAAGCCTCGAAACGCTTGCCATTGCCGCCATACTCTACTTCATAATGACCTTCATAAGCGGCAGGTTCGTATCCCTCATGGAAAGGAAGATGTCCAATGGAACAAAGTAGCCCCATGATACAGGTAAACCATCTCTGTAAGTCCTTCGGCAGTCTGGAGGTATTGAAGGATATATCCACCACCTTCGAGCGGGGCAGCGTGGCCGCCATAATAGGCCCCTCCGGCGGCGGCAAGAGCACCTTCCTCAGGTGCCTTAACCTTCTGGAAAAGCCCACCAGCGGGGAGATAATATTCGACGGTGTAAACATCTGCGACAAAAAGACCGACATAAACCTGCACCGCCAGAAGATAGGCATGGTATTCCAGCAGTTCAACCTTTTCAACAATATGAACGTGCTCAGGAACCTCACTGCCGCCCCGGTAAAGATAAAGGGGATGTCTCCCGCCGAGGCCGAGGAAAAGGCGGTAAAGCTGCTCACCCGGGTCGGCCTTGCAGACAAGCTCACAGCCTACCCTGCCCAGCTTTCGGGCGGACAGAAGCAGCGGGTGGCAATAGTCCGCGCGCTCATGATGAATCCCGAGGTGATGCTGTTTGACGAGCCCACCTCAGCCCTCGATCCCGAAATGGTAGGCGAGGTTCTGGACGTTATGAAGGCCCTCGCCGACGACGGCATGTCCATGATAGTCGTTACGCATGAGATGCGCTTCGCCCGCGAAGTCAGCGACCGCACCATATTCCTTTCAGATGGCATAATCGAGGAGGATAAGCCTTCCCGCGAGCTCTTCGCCCATCCCGAAAGCCCGCGCCTTGTGAGCTTCCTTTCAAAGGTGCTGTAGCTTAAAAGCAGCAAATGCCCGAAAACCGCCTTTCGGGCATTTTTCCATATAGGGCCTCATCTGGTATAATACGCAAAAGCACACCTTGGAGGGTAAACACATGACGGTCACAGAACGGCTTTTCACCTTACAGGATACAAAATACCGGGATTTTTCCGCAAGGCTGACGCCAAATATAAGCAAAGACGCCGTAATAGGCGTGCGCGCCCCGGCCATCAGAGCCTTGGCAAAGGAGCTTTACGGCACAGACGAGGCAGCCCGGTTTATGGCGGAGCTTCCCCATAAATACTTCGACGAAAACAACCTCCACGGGGCGCTGATATGCCGCATCAGGGACTATGCCTCGGCGATGGCCGAAACCGAGCGCTTCCTGCCGTATATCGACAACTGGGCGGTATGCGACATGCTGAGCCCAAAGGTATTTGCCAAGCACCGCGGTGAGCTCTATGAAAAGATAAAACAGTGGACGGCCTCCCGCGAGACCTACACCGTACGCTTCGGCATCGGCATGCTGATGGAGCATTTTCTGGATAAAGACTTCACCCCGAAGGCGCTGGAACTTGCAGCTGATATCCGCAGCGAGGAATACTATATCAACATGATGACGGCATGGTTTTTCGCTACAGCCCTCGCCAAGCAGTACGAGGCGGCCCTTCCCTATATAGAGGACCGCCGACTGGACGCCTGGACCCACAACAAGGCCATACAAAAATCCATCGAAAGCAGAAGGATAACCGACGGACAAAAGGCTTATCTTCGCTCACTGAAGCTAAAATAAAGGAGCAGCATGAAAGACTACACCCTGAAATACGGCAAGGGCAGCGTCACCTTCGCCCTTGATGAAGCACACGTTACAGAGCTTTACGGCACCCCCGTTCCAAAGATCGACGATATAAGGGCCGCTCTTTACGCGACGCTTAGTTCGCCGGTCAGTCACGAGCCTCTGGAATCCTGGGTAAATCCAGGAGATAAGGTGGCGCTCATAGTCAGCGACATGTCCCGCTTCTGGATGAGGCAGGATCTTGTGGTGCCCCACATAATCGGCTATCTGACCGATAAGTGCGATGTGAACCAAAACAACATCACCATAATAATCGCCAACGGCACTCACCCGGGCGGCGACGAAAATGAACTGCGCACGCTGGTGACGGACGGCGTTTACGACAGGATCAGGGTAGTAAACCACGACTGTCAGGCAAAGGATCTTGTCTATATAGGCACCACCTCCCTCGGTACGGAGGTGCACATAAACCCCATCGCTGCAAATGCAGACAAGGTGATAATGCTGGGCGCCTGCACCTACCATGTAATGGCTGGGTATGGCGGCGGCCGCAAGAGCATATTGCCCGGCATAAGCGGCCTCGAAACCATACGGCAGAACCATCTGCACTCACTGGACCTGCTCGCCCCCCGCTCTAATCCACTCATAGGCAACGGGGTGACCGACGGCAATCCCCTCAACGAGGACATGTGCCAGGCAGCGGCTATGGTAAAGAACCTTTTCGGCATAAACCTGGTCACGAACGCGGATATGCAGCTTGCCCATATAATCTCGGGCGATCCCATGAAGTCATGGCAACTGGCATGCCATAGGGTGGACGAGATATACAGGGTGCCAATAGTCAAAAAGGCGGACGTGATAATCACCAGCTGCGGCGGCTATCCCAAGGATATGTCCCTTTATCAGGGTACAAAGATCATAGACAACGTGGAAAGCGGCCTGAACGCCGGCGGCACGCTGATAGTGCTGATGGAGGCCGTGGAGGGCGGCGGCCCCGCCCAGTATTTCGACTGGCTTAAGCCACTTAAAGAAGGCAGGCTTTATGAGGAGCTGAAGGCCGGCTTCACCATACCCGGCTATATATTCTTCATGAACTGCGAGCAGGCGGAAAAATACAGGATAATGCTGCTGACTACCGCCGACCCTTCATCGCTGGCCCCTATGGGCATAGAGGCATATACCGATATGGCCGCTCTGCTCGCTGCGGCGGATATAGCGGATAAGGACATATTGCTTATTCCCAACGGTTCCACCGTAGTACCCTACCCCAAGGCATAAGAGGATAAATAATATGAAAAACTACATTGCAAAGCGCTTTCAGAACATCTCAGGCGGCCTTTCTCTGGATACGGAGGCATTGAGCCGCTATAGCGATGTGATAGACATGAGCATAGGCGATACCGATTTCATCACGGACAGCCGTATAATAGACGCAGCCTTTTCGGACGCCCGGCTGGGATACACCAAATATGGCGACCCCAAGGGGGATCCGGAGCTGATAGACGCTGTCATAAAGGCGTACAAAGAGGACTTTTCCATCGATATTTCCCGGGAAAACCTGTTTGTCACAGCCTCCAGCTGCATGGGCATGGGGCTCACCATGATGGCGCTGCTCGATCCCGGCGATGAAGTTATTGTGTTTTCGCCATATTTCACCATGTACCGCAGCCAGATAGAGCTATCAGGGGGCGTATGCGTAGAGGTGCCCACATATGGCTCGGAGGGTTATGCCATAAACGGGGACAGGCTCCGCGCCGCTATCACACCAAAGACCAAGGCCATCATATTCAATAACCCCTGCAATCCTACAGGGGCCGCCTACGGCATTGACACGCTGAAGCTATTGTACAGCATTGCAGAGGAGCACGACCTTCTGATAGTAGCGGACGAGATATACACCCGCTACATGTTCAATGGCCCCTTCGTGCCTATCTGCTCCTTCCCCGGCGCCATGAAACGCACCGTCACGCTGAACAGCTTCTCAAAGAACTTCATGATGACGGGCTGGCGCATAGGATACATCATAGCGCCGCCCGATATAGTCAGCGCTGCCATGCATATAAATAACTCCCTCGTTTACACAGCCCCCGCCCCCTCTCAGCGCGCCGCCATAAAGGCGCTGGAGCTTCGGGAGGACATACAGAATAAGTACATCAGCCGGTATAAGGAGCGGGTATTCTACGCCTATGAGCGCATAAAGAACATACCCTATCTTTCCATGGGGCAGCCCGGCGGAACCTTCTATGTCTTCCCCAATATTGAAAAGACAGGCCTCAGCTCCAAAGAGTTCTGCGGCGTTTTGTTCGAAAAGTGCCACATACTCGCCACCCCCGGCTCTTCCTTCGGCGCTTCGGGGGAAGGGTACATACGTCTCGTCTGCGCATGCAGCCTGGATACCATAAAAGAGGTGTTCGACCGCATGGAAAAGCTGAAATTCTAATCAAAAAAGTGGCTTAACGCCACTTTTTTGATTCTTTTCGGGTTTTGCCTCTCACGTTCGTTCCCGGGCGGCAAAACCCGCAAAGTACGAAACCCTCCGGGTTTTCATCCGTTCTGACGCACATGTCGTCAGAGCCGGATTGAACATAAGGGGCTGCGGCCCCTTATCAACTCCGGATTTTTTTGACAGGCTGAAAGTGGCTTAACGCCACTTTTTTGTTATTCTTCTTTTGGCATCTTTAATGTGAAGGTGCTGCCCTGCCTGGGCGCGCTTTGCAGGCTCATCTCCCCCCGGTGCAGCTTGGCTATCTCCCGCACCATGGAAAGTCCAAGGCCGTTGCTGCCCTGCCGGTTGTCGCTCCTTGAGGGCTCCGCCTGCCAGAAGCGGTCCCATACCTTTTTCTGGTTCTCCGGGGATATACCTATGCCGTCGTCCCGGACGAACAGATATATCTGCCCATCCTCCTCATAAAGGCCCACCTTGACATGCTTGCCGCCGAACTTGCAGGCGTTTGTTATGAGGTTTTCCACAAGGCGGCTCATCAGGGTTATATCCACATTTGAGCATATGCCCGGGTCTATGGCGCACTGGAAGTCCACCTCGGGATTAAGCTCCGCCTGCTCCTCGCATACCGCCTCAACTATGTCGCTTATGTCCGCATGCTCCAGCTTTACCTTCTGGGTACCCTGCTCCATTCGGGCAAAGCTAAGAAGCTGGGACACCATGGCGTTCATGCGGCGGGCCTGCCGCTTGATTATGGCTATGGTATCCTGAAATTCCTCCGGCGTGGCGTCGTGCTCCTGGGCGTATTCGCACTGGGAGATTATCACCGCCGTGGGCGTCCTCAGCTCATGGGAAGCATCCGAGGTAAATTGTTTTTCCATATCGAAGCTTCGCTCCAGCCGTTCCAGCATCTTGTCGTAGCTTTGGGCGAGTATGTATGCCTCCATGGTGACGTTTCTCATATTCAGCCTTCGGGAAAGGTCCCTGCCCTCGGATATCTCGTCCGACATCTTGGTTATCTCGTCTATGGGCTTCAATGCCGCCCGGGTTATGAAGTAGCCGCCGATAGCGGAGGCTACTACCACGCCGGGCAGTACATAGGACGCTACCTTTGCAACGGTGCTTGCAACGGTCACTGTGGTTGTGGTAAGGGATACGCCCCGTATCCAGGCGTGCCTTCCGTTTTTGAAGGTGATGTAGCTGTCGTATATGTAATACTTCTTGCCGCCGCACTCAGTTGTGCGCAGTACTCCGTCCTCAAAGCCGGCGTTAGTGTAGAAGCCTTCGGGGTATTCCCCCGCCACCTTGTTGCAGTTCGCGTCATATATGAGGCAGTATACGCCGTTTACGTAATACTGGAAACCGCCTTTGGCCTGTATGGTGTCGTTTTCACACTTCAGGTCGTTGCTGTTGGCCTTGACTCCGGAAAGCACCCTGCGCTGCATGTCCTGCTCCATGGTGAGCCTGCTCACCGTCAGCATGAACACCATTACCAGTGCCGACACAATGACCATGAGCAGCGTAAACCAGAATATGATTATGAACTTTACGGATATGGCCTCCCAGAACTTCGGCCTGGTCTTGGGAGCCTGACTGCTGTTATTCTTTGCCATACGCTATTCTTCCTTTAATACATATCCTGAGCCCCGGACGGTATGTATGAGCTTCTTTTCAAAGGGCTCGTCTATCTTTCGGCGCAGGAATCTTATGTATACATTCACTACGTTTGAGCCGCCCTCGTAGTCCACGTCGTATATGTGATCCTCTATGGCCTCGCGGCTCAATACCTTGCCCTTGTTTATTATCATGTACTCCAATAAAGCGAATTCTTTTGGCGAAAGCTCTATCTCCCTATCCCCGCGGTAAACGGTCCGGGCGGCGCTGTCCACCTTGAGATCGGCAAGGGTATGGACGCTTGCGTAGCCCTGATCCTTGTTGCGGGTTATGACGCGTATGCGCGCAAGCAGCTCCTCAAAGGAGAATGGCTTGATCAGATAATCGTTGCCGCCTATGTCCAGCCCGTGAACTATATCCTCCACGGTATCCCTGGCAGTAAGGAACAGCACCGGGGTGCGATCCCCTTCGGCGCGTATCATCTTTACCACCTCAAAGCCGTTTATCTTTGGCAGCATTATGTCCATAAGCACTCCGTCGTACCTGCCCACGCGGATATAGTCCAGCGCATCCTCGCCGTTCAGGCAGCTATCCACACTGTAGCCCGAAGCGCGCAGCTTATTGCATATAACGTTATTCAGGTCCTGTTCGTCTTCCACAACGAGTATGCGCACGGTATTTCTCCTTAAAAATAAAATCAATGCCCATATCCAATACTGGATATGGGCATTATATCATATGTTTAAAGTTTTTTTAAGCACTATGCCGCCTGAAAGCGGAAACGGAGTACCTCCATAGTCATTCTGTCCACAAAGCCCCAGTATCTGCGGCCGTTTGACAGGAATGCGAAGCTGTAACCCCTGCGCCCGCCTACGCGGCCTTCTCTGGCCCTGTATACCTCTGCGGCGTGGTTCACTCCGGCGGCTTTCAGCAGCGCAGAAAGGCATTCCTTCATGCTGCCCTGCTTTGCCCTGTCGTGGCCCATCAGTTCATTCATTGCCTCGGCGGCTTCGCTTGCTTCCATCGCATTCTTTACCTTTTCAATAAGCTTAAGCATAATCTTGCGCTCCTTTCGCCTTTTATTATGCTCAGTTTATCTCAAAAAGATTAAACCTGCGTTAAAAACAAATATATTCCGCCGAAAGTTCATGATATGTACACAATAGACCAGCTATTTGCCCCGTTTTTCCCTGAAAAAGTCCCTTAGAAGCCGCTGACAGTCCTCTTCCAGCACACCGCCCATTGTTTTTGCCCTGCGCGGCAGCCGCCCGTCTGTAACGTCAATCCGGGAGCCGCAGCTGCCCATCTCGCTGTCCCATGCGCCGAATACTATCTCCTCTATGCGGCTGTTCAACGCCGCCCCGGCGCACATCGGGCACGGCTCCATTGTGACGTACAGCGCGCAGCCGGTGATCCGTCTGTCCCCCGTCGCCTTTTCTGCCGCCTGTATTGCAAGAAGCTCCGCATGAGCGGTGGAATCCTTGAGCCGCTCAGTCATATTGTGTGCGGAGGCGATGATCTCGCCGTCCTTCACTATCACCGCCCCCACCGGCGTTTCGCCTTCGGCATAGGCTTTTTCTGCCTCCGCGATGGCGCTTTTCATGTATATGGAGTCCATAGCCCCTCCTTTTAAGAATGCCGCTCCAAATGAGCGGCATTCTCTGTCAAATCCTACGCGACTACTATGTTCACTATGTTCTTAACAACTATGACCTTGCGTACGGTCTTGCCTTCCAGGAAGGGCACTACATCCTTGTGCGCCTTGGCCGCAGCCTCGACCTCCTCCTTAGGCATATCTATGGGCAGCTCTATACGGGCCCTTATCTTGCCGTTCACCTGTACGCCGTACTCTATGGTGTTCTTCACCAGCGCGCTCTCGTCCCACTTGGGCCAGGGGGTGCAGTACAGGGGCTGCTCATATCCCAGCCTCTGATTCAGCTCCTCTGTCATATGGGGCGCCACGGGGTTTAGCAGCGTGAGCAGTATATGGAATTCTTCCTTGGATACGCTGCCGTTGTTGTACAGCTCGTTCACCATGGTCATCATTGCGGCAATGGCGGTATTGTACTTCATGGCCTCGTAGTCCTCGGATACCTTCTTTATGGTACCGTGTACCAGCGCCTTCATCTCGGGACGTATGCCGTCAAAGCCGTTTACCATATCCTGCATGCGCCAGATCCTGTCCAGGAACCTGCGGCAGCCCCTTGCGCCCTGTGTGCTCCAGGGTATGGGCTGATCGAATGCGCCCATAAACATCTCATAGAGCCTGAAGGCATCTGCGCCCATCTCCTCCACTATATCGTCGGGGTTGACCACGTTGCCCCGGGACTTGGACATCTTTTCGCCGTTCTCGCCCAGTATCATGCCGTGGCTGGTGCGCTTTTTGTAGGGCTCCTTGGTGGGCACTACGCCTATATCATACAGGAACTTATACCAGAAGCGGGAGTAGAGCAGATGCAGCGTGGTATGCTCCATGCCGCCGTTGTACCAGTCCACGGGCATCCAGTACTCGAGGGCTTCCCTGCTTGCAAGCTCCTTGTCGTTGTGGGGGTCGCAGTAGCGTATGAAATACCAGCTGGAACCCGCCCAGTTGGGCATGGTGTCCGTCTCGCGATTTGCCGGGCCGCCGCACTTGGGGCAGGTGGTCTTTATCCAGTCGGTTGCGCGGGCCAGTGCGGAGGAGCCGTCGTCGGTGGGCTCAAAGTCCTCTATCTCCGGCAGCTTCAGCGGAAGCTCGCTGTATGGCAGGGGTACCCAGCCGCACTTATCGCAGTGTACGAGGGGTATCGGCTCGCCCCAGTAGCGCTGACGGGTAAATACCCAGTCCCGCAGCTTGTAGTTTACCTTTTTTTCGCCTATGCCCTTCTCCTCCAGCCACTTTATCATGGTGGGGATAGCCTCCTTGACGGTAAGACCGTTGAGGAAGCCGGAGTTCACCATTATGCCGCTCTCAACGTCGGAGTAGCATTCCTCCTGAACGTTCCGGCCGCCGGCGACTACCTCTATTATGGGCATATTGAACTTCTTGGCGAATTCCCAGTCGCGCTCGTCATGGGCGGGAACTGCCATTATGGCGCCGGTGCCGTAGCCCATAAGCACGTAGTCGGATATCCATACAGGGATCAGCTTTCCGGTAACGGGGTTGGTAGCCTTTAGGCCCTTGAGCATGACGCCGGTCTTTTCCTTGTTAAGCTCTGCGCGCTCCAGATCGCTCTTGCGGGCAGCCGCCTTCTGGTATTCCCGCACCTCGTCCATGTTCTCGATGGTGTCCTTCATGGCGTCGATTATGGGGTGCTCCGGGGATACTACCATATAGGTCGCGCCAAAGAGGGTATCGCACCGGGTGGTGTATACCTTCAGACCCTCGGGGTATCCCTCTATGGGGAATATCACCTCAGCGCCCTCGCTGCGGCCTATCCAGTTCTTCTGCTGTATCTTTACGCGCTCTATATAGTCCAGATCGTCAAGATCGTCTATGAGCCGCTGTGCGTACTCCGTGATCTTGAGCATCCACTGGCTGCGCACCTTCTGAACGACTACGCCGCCGCAGCGCTCGCACACGCCGTCCACCACCTCCTCGTTTGCAAGGCCCACCTTGCAGGAGGTGCAGAAGTTTATGGGTATCTCAGCC
>ULRF01032696.1_pt1 | contig 11616 bp, 9 predicted proteins | sample 1955131 | NCBI WGS metagenome assembly ULRF01 (sample SAMEA4835673, study PRJEB28245) | human gut metagenome | biome: gut microbiome; material: fecal sample | place: Denmark | collected 2008
GAAAAATTTTCTTTTTGCCTGTGTCGGTGCGTCGCTCGGTTATATTGTTTTTTGCTCAAGTGAAAACGCAATAAGATATGTAAGCGCAGTGGTTATTTGTACTCTCGGCACGGCGGCTTTGATATTTTTTAAGGTCAGACGTGAAACGTATCTTTCAATGCTCATTTCATGTTTGTCTGTTTTGTCAACAGGGATTGTAATGAATGTCAAATCAGGCTCGACTCTCGGCGAATACGCAATAACTCTCGGTGAGTCAATCCTTGCTTTGGGCAGTACGTTTTTCTTTTACCGTGCGGCAAATTGCAGCTTAAAAAGGCTTAAGCTTAAAGCCTTGCCTGTGACGGATTTGACGTGCATTTTTGTGGCTTTTTCTATTTTGCTTTCATCTATTTCGTTTATTGAAATTAAGGGTGTTTCAATTGCAAGAATTTTGGCTTGCCTTTTGATTTTGACTACCGTTCGCTTCGGCAGTCAGCGCTTTGCGTTGATTGTGTCGCTGTGTCTGGGCTTCGCACTCGGTATAACAAAGGAAAATGCACTTTTTTTGATAGGCGCATATGCGTTTTCGTCGCTTTTATGCAGTCTTTTCACTTCGTTTTCAAGTCTTGCGATTGGGCTTAGCTTTACTCTTTCAATGTCGTTTTTTGCTGTTGCGGCAAAAATGGGTGCATTTTCACTTTGTACGGTTTTGGAGAGCGTACTTGCTTCTGCAATTCTTTGCATTTTGCCTGAAAAATTAACGCTCAAGCTTTCAGAGCTGTGGGAAAGCGGGGCGGATATTGCGCCTGAAGGAAGCTTAAGGCAGAGCCTTGTTGTCAGGTTGCGTTTTGCTTCAAGCGCACTCGCACAGGTTAGTGAAAGCGTAAGAGATGTTCGTGAAAAAATCAATTCTTTTTCAACCGTTGACCCTAATGAAAGTGAAATTCGAATGGTTGCGGCAGACCAATTCTTTTCCATTTCGGATATGCTCGGCGATTTGGCATTTGAATTTGACGAGGCGGAAAGCTTTGATTTTAAGGCAGCAGGCAGGATTAGAAGAATGCTCGGCGAATACGATATTTTTCCCGAAAATATTTCGGCGATAATTGATAAATATGACAGAATGAGAATAGAGATTTTAGCCCCAAACGACACAAAAGGGCTTGATAATATGCGCCTGACTAATGAAATATGCAAAATATGTAAGAGAGAGTTTGAACGTGGCAAAATAAACGTCAGCTCGGCAGGAACATTGCTTTCATTTATGGAAAAGCCTAATTTCAAAATGAGTTTCGGATTTGCTCAATACTGCGCAGAGGGCAATTTGTGCGGCGATACGATAAAAACTATAAATGATTCAAGAGGCCATATGGTTTTCATTATCAGCGACGGAATGGGAAAAGGAAGCCGTGCGGCTTTGGACGGCGCAATGGGTGCCGGTCTTTTGTCAAAGCTTTTGTCTGCAGGTTTTGGCTTTGACTCTTCTTTAAAAGTTGTAAACAGTGCACTTCTTGTCAAGAGCCACGAGGAAAGTCTTGCAACACTTGATTGTGTAAGAGTTGATTTGTTCAGCGGTAAGTGTGAATTTTATAAGGCAGGTGCTCCCCGTTCATACATAGTAAAGGATGACAGGCTTACAAAATGCGAACTGACATCTATGCCGGCAGGTATTTTAAGAGGGGTTGAATTTGCAAAAAGAACAACCGTTCTTAATACCGATGATGAAATAATTATGATGAGCGACGGAGTAACCGATGTCGGAAATGAATGGCTTGAAAAGTTTTTGCGACTTGAAACGACGCTTGAACCTAACGAAAAAGCAAAGGCGATACTCAAAATTGCACTTGAAAACAGCGACGAAAAGCATAGGGACGATATGTCCGTTATAGTCGCAAAAATGATAGAACGGTAAGGCGAACAATGTTCGCCCCTACGGTATTCGTTTGATATTAAATAATCCAAATAAACAAGACTATGTAGGGCAAGGGAGATTCCCCTTACAGGGGAAATGTCACAAAGTGACAAAAGGGTTTGCCGAATCGCAGATTTGCTCTTGCCGAATATTAAAAAATACTTGACTTTTTATAATTATATGTTATTATATAGACAGTAAGTTTATTAATTCCAATGAGAGTGGACCTAAGAGGTCCGCTCTCTTATTATTGTAAGGAGGTTTTTTCTTGGCAGGGAAAGGAAATACTGTATCAAGGGTAACTGAAATTATTACCCCTTACGCACATCAGCTCGGTCTTGAAATTTGGGACGTTCGATTTGCCAAGGAGGGTACAGATTGGTATCTTCGCATATTTATAGATAAGGACGGCGGAATTTCAATTGACGATTGTGTTGATTTAACCCATGCAATTACAAAGCCGCTCGACGAGGCTGATCCGATTTCCCAAAGCTATACTCTTGAGGTCAGCTCTCCCGGTGTTGAAAGGGAGCTTACCGCCGATGCTCACTTTGAAAAATATATTGGCTCAAATGTTATGGTAAGGCTTATTCGCCCTATTAATAACGTCAGGGATTTTGCCGGAAGGCTTAAGGCTTATTCTGACGGTGAAATTACGCTTGAACTTAAGGACGGCGAAGAACTTAAAGTAAACAAAAAAGAGACATCATTCGTTAAGCTTGATGACTTTGATATAAAAGATTTTGAAAAAGAAATGAATTAACCGAAAGGATGATAGGAAAATGAGTAAAGAATTTTTTGACGCAGTAAAAGCTATTGAAGCTGAAAAAGGTATTCCTGCCGAATATCTTTATGAAAAAATTTCAGCAGCAATAATTGTAGCCGCTAAGCACGACTATAACGGAAAGGATATCGTTCATTGCGATATAGACCCGGAAAAGCAGAAAATTAAGGTTTATGTAAGAAAAAATGTTGTTGACGAAATTGAGGACGAGGACACAGACCTCACTCTCGAACAGGCTCAGCTTATCAGAAAGAGCGCTAAAGTCGGCGGCACAGTTGATATTCCGCTTAAAACAAAGAATTTCGGCAGAATTGTTGCTCAAACAGCTAAGCATGTTATCCGTCAGGGTATCCGTGAGGCTGAAAGAGGACAGATGATTGAAGAATTTAAGTCTAAAAATCAGGAACTTATTACTGCTAAGGTTGACAGAATTGACCCTGACACAGGCAATGTTACTCTTGATATGGGTAAAAACTCCGCTGTTCTTCCTAAAACGGAACAGGTACCGGGAGAGCATTTCACAGTAGGTGAAAATATTAAGGTATTTGTTGTTGATGTGAAAGAAATGGGCAAAGGCCCTCGTATTATGATTTCACGTACTCATCCTGGTATGGTTCGCCGTTTGTTTGAGCAGGAGGTTCCTGAAATTTATGACGGCACAATTGAGATTAAGTCGGTTTCACGTGAGGCAGGCTCAAGAACTAAGATTGCCGTTTATTCAACAGATGAGGATGTTGACCCTGTAGGCGCATGTATCGGCCCAAGAGGTCAGAGAGTTTCAAATATCGTTGATGTACTCGGCGGTGAGAAAATTGATATCGTTAAGTATAACGACGACCCGGCACAGTATGTTTCTGCGGCACTTGCTCCGTCAGAGGTTTGCGGTGTAGAAATTCTTGATGAGGACGCTAAGAGTTGCCGTGCAACCGTTCCTGACGACCAACTTTCTCTTGCTATCGGAAATAAGGGTCAGAATGTTCGTCTTGCAGCAAGGCTTACAGGTTGGAAAATCGATATCAAGCCTGAATCGGGATTTTTTACCAATGAAGAGCCTAAAGCCGAAGAAAACGAAATCGAAGAATAATTACCTCGCATTTTGAAAGAAAGGCGGCGTAAATATGAAAACTAAAAAAATACCTATGCGTATGTGCACGGGATGCGGCGAAATGTTTGACAAGAGAGAGCTTGTCAGAGTAGTTAAAAGCCCTGAAGGCGAGGTTTCGCTTGACCTTACGGGTAAAAAAGCCGGCAGAGGCGCATACGTTTGCAAAAATGCCGATTGTCTAAAGAAAGCAAGAAAGAAAAGAGCTTTTGAAAGAGCTTTTACTATGCAGATAGACGATGAGGTATATAATAAAATGGAAGAAGAAATAGAAAATGCCTAATCAAAAGGTTATTTCAATGCTCGGGCTTGCAAGGCGTGCAGGCAGGCTTTCAATGGGGCACGATATGGCGCAGCATGCACTGTTTGGGCACAAAGCAAAGTTATTGCTTTTTTGCAGTGATGTATCCCCTCGTCTTATTTCAGAATTTGAAAAGACGATTGAACTTCATCATTTTAAGGTTAAGGTTATCAAAACCGATATAACTATTGATGAAATTTATTTTGGCGTGGGATATAAAGCGGGAGTAATTACAGTTGACGATGAGAATTTCGCAAAAAAAATAATTTCTCTTCTCGAACAGTAGGATATATTAATTACTTGAAATTTAACAGGAGGAAATGCCAATGGTTATTAAATTTAAAGTTTCCGATGTAGCAAAGGATTTCGGCAAGAATAACAAGGACATTATCAATATTCTCAGTGAATATTGCGACGGTCCCGCAAAAAAGGCTAATACCGTTTTGGAGGAAAACGAGCTTAACATTTTGTTTGACAAGCTCACATCCGACAACAGCGTTGAAAGTCTTGACAATTATTTTAATTCTGCCAAAAAATCAGATAAGAAAAAGACAAAAGACAGTAAGAATGAGTCCGCTAATGTTTCTAAGGATAACAAGGAAAAAAAGGACGAAAATAAAAAGCATAAAAATCAAGCCGCTATTCTTCAAATGGCAGAGCAAGCGGCTAAAAGAGCAGAGGAAAAGGCAAAGAAAAAGGCTAATCAAACTCCGCAGGCAAGAACTAAAGGCGAAGCAAGGCATGTTGATACACGTGTAAATAATGTTGACCTTGAAAAATACAACCAAAAGTATGAGGATATTGCGCCTGCAAACAATATGAACGACTATCAGAAAAAGCAGAAGCTTAATCAGAAGTCAAAGCAATACAGGAAGAAAAAGCCACAGGGTATGCGTGCTAAGTCTAAGAAAGAAACAGAGGCACAGCGTCTTGCCCGTATTGCAGAGCAGAGAAAGAAGCAGCAGATTAAAATTACCGTTCCTGAGGAAATCACGGTCGGCGACCTTGCAAAGCTTCTTCGTATGACTGCAACAGAAGTTATCAAAAAGCTTATGAGCCTCGGTGTTATGGCAACGGTTAACGAGGTTATCGATTATGATACTGCTGAAATTGTTGCAACAGAGCTTGGCGCAAAGGTTGAAAAGGAAGTAGTTGTTACTATTGAGGACCAAATTATCGAAGAAGAGGTTGAAGATGATGAAAATGCAGTTACAAGACCTCCTGTAGTTTGCGTTATGGGTCACGTTGACCACGGTAAGACCTCTATCCTTGATGCTATCCGTAATACAGAAGTCACCTCTACCGAGGCAGGCGGTATCACTCAGGCAATCGGTGCTTATCAGGTTGACGTTGACGGTCAGAAAATTACATTTCTTGATACTCCGGGTCACGCCGCATTCACCGCTATGCGTGCAAGGGGCGCTATGGCAACCGATATTGCAGTTTTGGTTGTTGCGGCAGATGACGGTATTATGCCGCAAACTGTTGAAGCTATCAATCACGCTAAGGCAGCAGGCGTAGAAATTATTGTTGCTATTAATAAAATGGATAAAGAGGGAGCAAATCCCGACAAGGTTATGCAGCAGCTTACAGAGCACGAGCTTGTTCCTGAGGAATGGGGCGGCGATGTTATTTGCGTTCCTGTTTCGGCTAAAACCAAAATGGGTATTGATAAGCTTCTTGAAACCATTCTTCTCGTTTCCGAAATGGCAGAACTTAAGGCAAATCCTGACAGGCAGGCGAAGGGCGTTGTTATCGAGGCTAAGCTTGATAAAGGACGTGGCCCTATTGCCACCCTTCTTGTTCAAAATGGTACTCTTAATGCAGGAGATATCGTTGTTGCAGGCACTGCCGTAGGTAAAATTCGTGCTATGTCGGATTATCACGGCAAGCCGATTGAAACTGCAGGTCCGTCTGTTCCTGTTGAGATTATGGGTCTTGACTCTGCTCCTATGAGCGGCGACGAGTTTAACGCAGTATCTGATGAAAAGCTTGCAAGAGCACTTGTTGAGCAGAGAAAGGCTAAGGCTAAGGAAGAAGAATTTAAGCTATTCCAGAAAGTTACTCTTGATACTCTCTTTGACACTATTTCAGAGGGTGAGATGAAGGAACTTAACATTATCGTTAAGGCTGACGTTCAAGGTTCTGTTGAGGCTGTTAAGCAGTCACTTCTCAAGATTGAAAACGACGAGGTTAATGTTAAGATTGTTCACGGTGCAGTAGGTGCCGTAAGCGAAAGCGACGTTATGCTTGCAGAGGCTTCAAAGGCTATTATTGTTGCATTTAATACCGGCGTTGACCAAATTGCTGCCGATAATGCTAAGCGTGACGGAGTTGAAATTAAACAATACGATATTATTTATGATGCTATTGAGGATATCGAAAGAGCTATGCGTGGTATGAGAGCTCCTAAATATCGTGACGTTGATACAGGTGAGGTCGAGGTTAGAGAGGTTTATAAAATTTCTTCTGCCGGCACTATTGCAGGCTCACTCGTTACAAGCGGTACCATCAAGCGTGACGGTAAGGTAAGAGTTATCAGAAACGGTAAGCAAATTGCCGATGTTAAGCTTGCTAACCTTAAGAGATTTAAGGATGAGGTTAAGGAAGTATCATCAGGTTATGAATGCGGTATCAGCCTTGACGGTTGGGACGATATTCAGTCAGGAGATATTCTTCAGGCATACATTGTTGAGGAATACAGGGATTAATTATGGCAGGATTTCATATTGACAGAATCAGCGAGGATATAAAAAGAGAAATCGTTTCAATAATGCGAGAACTTAAAGACACAAGAATCAGCGATATGCTCACTGTTGTTAAGGTTGATGTAAGCGGAGATTTAAGCTATGCCAAGGTATATATCAGCGCAATGGACGGAATTGATGCGGCTAAAAGGTCAGTCAAGGGGCTTGAAAGTGCGCAGGGATATATCAGAAAGCAACTCGGCTCAAGGCTTCATTTAAGAAAAAGCCCGGAGCTTAGATTTATTGCAGACGATTCTATTGAAAAGGGTATGGACCTTTTTGAAAAAATTAAGGAAATAACTCATGAAGATTAGTGTAAAGGAATGTGCCGACATATTGAGAAAAAAGGATAATATCCTTATTCTTACTCATGCAAATCCCGACGGCGATACTCTCGGTTCGGGCTTTGCACTTTGCCGTGCACTTATGAAAATAGGTAAAATCTGCGCTGTTATAAATGCAGACGATATTCCTAAAAAGTACAATTATCTTTTTGACGATATTGTAGAAATAAAATTTAAACCCGATTATGTTGTTGCTGTCGATGTTGCAACAGTTAAGCTTTTGGGAGGCCTTGAGGAGCAATACAAGATTGATATGTGTATTGACCATCATTCAACCAATACGGAGTATGCAAATTTATTGCTTCTTGAGGATGCTCCTGCGGCTTGCCAAATTATGTATGAGGTTGTGCTTGCTCTCGGCGTAGAGGTTGATAAAAAAATTGCGGACTGCCTTTATACAGGGCTTACAACCGACACGGGTTGCTTTAGGTACGATTCAACCACGGCGCAGACATATCGTGTTGCGGCTGACCTTATTGATGCCGGAGCAGACAACGGCAGGATTAACCGAATTATGTTTGAAACAAAGAGCAAGACTTATGCAAGGCTTGAAAGGCTTGCTATTGAATCGATGCGTTTTTATGAGCACGAGCGTGTTGCGGTTATTACTGTTACGCAGGAGATGTTTCAGCTTACAGGTTCTAATGCTCAGGAAACGGAGGGCTTAGCACCGCTTACCCGTCAAATCGAGGGCGTTGAAATAGGTATTACCATTCAAGAGCGACCTGACGGAACATGTAAGGCTTCAATTCGTACATTTGAAAGCGTTAATGCTGCGAAACTTGCTGCGTGTTTTGGTGGCGGCGGTCACGCTCAGGCAGCAGGCTGTAAATTTGATTGCGATGTTAAAGAGGCAAGGCGATTGCTTGTTGATAAGTGCAGGGAGATGCTCGAATGACGGGTATAATATGCATAAATAAAGGCAAGGATATAACCTCGTTCGGCGTTGTTTCTAAGGTTAGAGGAATAACATGTGAAAAAAAAGCGGGGCATACGGGTACTCTTGACCCTATGGCAACGGGAGTTTTGCCTATTATGCTCGGCGGCGCAACAAGATTTTTGAATTATTTGCCTGACAGCGATAAGGGTTATCGTGCCAGATTTTTGCTTGGCAAGACTACCGATACTCTCGATATCACGGGAGAGGTTACGGGCGAATATGATGTTGCGGTTTCAATTGATGATGTTGAGTCGGCACTTGTTGAATTTAGGGGCGAGATTGAGCAAATTCCGCCCATGTATTCCGCTGTCAGCGTTGACGGTCAAAGGCTTTATGATTTGGCACGCAAGGGAATAGAGGTTGAAAGGCAGGCAAGGAAGGTTGAGATTAAAGAACTTTCGCTTTGCCGTGAACTTTCAAATGAAAATGAAAATATTTATACGATAGATGTGCTTTGCTCAAAAGGTACTTACATAAGAACTCTTATTGACGATTTGGGCAAAAAGCTTGGCTGCGGTGCAGTTATGACTGAACTTGAGAGAACGGCGGCTATGGGCTTTACTCTTAACGATTGCATTACTTTAGACGAAATGCAAGAAAGAAAAGACAGTGGCAAGGGTTTTGAAGATGTTTTGATTGATATAGATAAAATGTTTCTAAGCCTTGACAGCGTGTTTGTTTCGCCTGCTCAGGCTAAGAGATTTCAAAACGGCGGAGCACTTGATGTTAAAAGAATTAAAAAAAGACTTGAAAACAAAAGTTATAGGGTGTATTCTCAAGATGTAGGGTTTTTAGGACTCGGAAAATGCAGCCTTGACACACAGGAACTTTTGGTTGAAAGGCTTTTGGTTAAACGTGATTAAGACGGTATGAATAATAACAACAGTATTTCAAGGCGAGCTGTTGCACTCGGCGATTTTGACGGAATGCACAAGGCTCACCAAACAGTAATTACCGGTGCTGAAAATACCGTTATTTACTGTGTTAATAATAAATTTTCGCTTTTACAAAAAAGCTTGTTTAAAAAACGCTATCCAAATTGTGTATTTGCCGATTTTGAGCAGATTAAGCATATGGACGGCGAAGATTTTATAAATAAAATTCTGATAGACAGATTTAGAGCGCAAACCGTTTTGTGCGGTTTCAATTTCAGATTTGGCAAGAATGCGTCCTGGTCGGCACTTGATATGAGAAATTATCTTGAAAAAATGGGCATTTGGGTCAGGATTTTGGAACATCTTGATTTTAACGGCGAGCCGATTTCATCTACAAGAATAAGAAAATGCATTGCAGACGGTGAAATTGAGCAGGCTAATGATATGCTTGGATATAATTTCACTTTTGAGTCGAAAGTTGTTTCAGGCGATATGAGGGGCAGAACAATCGGTTTTCCTACCCTTAATCAGCACTTGCCGAATGGGCTTGTTGTGCCGAAATACGGCGTTTATGAAAGCAGAACCTTTGTTTGCGGCAAGGAATATAAATCGTTTACAAATATCGGAATAAGGCCCACGTGGCGTCTTTCATCTCCTCTTTCTGAAACTCACATTTTCGACTTTTCAGGTGATTTATATAATGAAAATATACGCATTGAGCTTGTCAGATATTTAAGAGGGGAGAAGCAATTTTCATCGCTTGATGAACTTGAAAAGCAGTTACAGTATGATAAAAGCAGTATTATTTGATTTTGATGAAACTTTGCAGGACAGAACGGCGGCATTTGAAAAATATATGGATATGTTTTTAGATGAATTTTGCCCGAATTTGCCTTGCGAGGAACGTGAAAAAAGAAAAGATTATATGCGCATTACAGGTAACGGCGGATATGTTGACAGGGAAAAATGGTATCAGGGCATAATTGATGAGTGGCAGTGGAACGACGCACCGCCTGCAAAGGAGCTTGCCCGCCATTATGACTGCCGATTCGGCGACTGTGATGTGATTTTTGAACATACACCAAAGCTTTTAAAGGAGCTTAAAAACAGGGGATATATTGTAGGCATTATAACAAACGGTCCGTCATATCTTCAAAATCATAAGCTTGATGAAAGCGGACTAAGAAAATATTGCGACATTACCGTTGTCAGCGGTGATGTAGGTATTCATAAGCCGGACCCGGCACTTTTTGAATATACGGCGAATAAGCTTAATTTGCCGGTAGAAGAGTGCACTTATGTCGGCGACCACCCTATTAATGATATTAAGGGTGCGCTTGATGCCGGTATGCACGCAATTCGTATGAATTGGGGTTGGTTTAAGGGGCAAGACCTTAGAAAAGATGTACCGGTTATTACCGATATATTAGATGTTTTAAAATATGTTTAGCATCAGGAGGAAAGTAATATGAAAAAGGCTTTATCAATCTTTGTTACACTTGTTTTTGCACTTACTATGGTTACTGCGGCAGTCAGCGCAAATGCAGACGGACTTGATGACGTTATTAATGCATCTGCATTATCTTCCATTCAGGATGTAATTAATTCAAGCACAGATGAAATAGTACCCATTACTGTCGGAAACGGTATGGTAACAAAGACAGTTGTAGGAAGCAATACAATGGTTCTTACTGCTCTGCCGCTTGAGGACAGTGAATTTGTCGCTTGGTATACAAGTTTGTCCGATTTGAGAAAAGATAAGCGCTACAGTGAAGCAAATCCTCTTAGGGTTGATATGAAAGGCACTCAAAGATATTTTTACGCATATTTTAAAAACCCGAATGCAACAACCACTTCATCTATAAGCGTGACTGTTCCTACGAATATTACAATTCCGTCGAGAACAACAACTGACTCTGATGCTTCTTCGCAAACTACGACTTTAACCACTTTCACAACAGCAAACCAAATTACTGCCGACAGCAAAATGGTTGAAGGCGCATACTCTATTGCAAACGAGTTCAGCAAATCGTTAAGTAAAGCAAATATAACTTCTACCACAAAGGCTACAACAACTACCAAGGCGACTAAAAAGGCGTCAAATAAAAACAAGCCGAAAAAAACCAAAATTAAATCTGTGAAAGGCAAGAAAAACGGATTTAAAATTACTTGGAAAAAGGTTTCCGGCGTAAAAGGATATCAAATCAAGTATTCAACAAATAAATATTTCTTTGAAAGCTTAACAAAATCAAAGAATGTTAAAAAAGCTAAAACTACGTCTGCAACGGTTAAGAACCTTAGAAAAGGAAAGACTTATTTTGTAAAAGTACGTACATACAAAATTGTAAAGGGCAAGAAGGTTTATTCCAATTGGTCAAAGGTTAAAACTGTTACTGCTAAATAATAAAAGTCAATTTAATATGCATTTGTTTAATATTTTAAATATGCTTGACTTTATATTGATTTGAATTTATAATAGACTTAGTTATTTGAAAGGGGTTCAAAATTATGAATTTCAAAAAGTTATTAAAAGTTATCAGTGCTATTGTTGCTGTTGCAGGTGTAATCGCTGCTGTTTATATTGCTATTCAAAAGCTTACTGCTCATAAGGAGCCGGAGTATTTTGACGATA
>ULRF01052285.1_pt1 | contig 11614 bp, 8 predicted proteins | sample 1955131 | NCBI WGS metagenome assembly ULRF01 (sample SAMEA4835673, study PRJEB28245) | human gut metagenome | biome: gut microbiome; material: fecal sample | place: Denmark | collected 2008
TGCCGAGGCGCCTCCTATCTAAGACGAAGTCAAAGATACTTAAAGCCGGGCGCAGAGACAAATAGAAAAACGAGGTTTTTCATATTTGGCTATGTCACCATAATATAAAATCATATATAGTGGATAATGGCTCCTCTATGTCAAATCAAAGTTCGTGCATGTCGACAATACCGTTCATGACGGCATATATGGTCATGCGGCCGACGGAGCGTGTGCCGAGTTTCTCGGCAATGTTTCGGCGGTGGAATATGACGGTTGCGGTGGATATGTTGAGCGTGTCGGCGATCTCCTTGTTTATATATCCCTTTACGGTGAGGGCCAGCACATCCTTTTCGCGCTGCGAGAGCAGCTCGGCATAGTCGGGGGCGGGGTGGGGCATTATGCCGTGTGCGGCGTGTGCGGCGCCCTGCAACGAGAGGAACGCCTTGAGCAGTTCTCGTTCGGGGCGCGTGATATCCACCGTACGGAACTCTGACGGGACATCGGCCGGAGTACCGCCCTCGGTGAGGACGATGCAGCGGCGGTATTGCGGGGCGAAGAATGGCAGGTTCTCAACCAGAACCTCGGCCGCGACAAAATAGTGTATGGCATGGCACTGATTGTCGGCGCGGAACTCCTCCATGGAGTTGTACGTGGCCGTCTCGACCGAGCGGAAGGCCCCGATGAAGGGGGCGATGTCGGTGATAATGGTGCGCATGGCCATGCAGCACAACGAATTGGGGTGTATGACCACTATTTTGGGCTTCGTTTCCATAATGCAAAGATAGTTAAAGCCGAGAGCAGAGACAAATCGAAAAACGTAGTTTTTCAGATTTGGCTATGCCGAGGCGCCTCCTGTCTAAGGCGAAGCCAAAGATAGTGATTCCGCCGTTATGCCAAAACTATAAAATGTTATAGTTGCGCCGCATGGGTCGTGTGACTACCTTTGCCGTATGAAATTACTTTTAGCACTACTGACCCTTGCGGGCGGCGGTCCCGATGACCTTGCGCCCGAACCCGTCGATACGCTCCAGAATATCGAGCAGGTGACGGTGGTGGCGCCGGCCGCCAAACAGACTTTCTCACTTCGGCGGCAGCCGATCTCTTCAACGGTATTGAGCCCTGCGGCCATCGAGCGCGAGCGGGTGCTCTCGGTGAAGGATCTCTCGGCCGTGGTCCCGAACTTCTACCAGCCCGACTACGGTTCGCGTATGACCTCGTCGATATATGTTCGCGGCTTCGGCGCCCGCATCGACCAGCCGGTCGTGGGAGTCAATGTCGACGAGATACCTTACCTCAATAAGAACAGCTACGATTTCGATCTCTTCGATATTGCTCGCATCGAGGTTCTGCGCGGCCCGCAGGGTACGCTCTACGGCCGCAATACCATCGGGGGCCAACTGAACATCTACACTCTCTCGCCGTTGGGGTACAGCGGTGTGCGTGCCTCGGCCGAGTATGGCACGGGTAATACGGTTCGGGCCAAGGCTTCGTATTACGGGCGCGTGTCGGATAATTTCGGCATCTCGGTCGGAGGATTCTATACCCGTACCGACGGCTTCTTCGACAACGCATACGACGGCAGCGACTGCGACCGCGGACACAGCGCTGGCGGACGTGTGCGTATGGTATGGCAGGGGGCTGACGGCTGGTCGATAGACAACGTCGCCTCTGTCGGATCGAGTCTCGAGGGCGGATATGCCTATTGTCTCTATGACGAGGCGAGCGGTACGGTCTCGCCCGTAAACTACAACGGCCCCAACAGCTACGAGCGTGTGAATGTCACGGACGGCTTCGTTGTCAAGCACGCGGGTGAGAAGATGCTCTTCACCTCGGCGACGGGATACCAATATCTTTATGACCGTATGCTTATCGACAACGACTTCACGCCGCGGTCGCTCTTTACGCTCGTGCAGCAGCAGCGTGAGCACGCCCTGACGGAGGATATCGTGCTGCGCAGCAATGACGACAGCCGCCGCTGGCAGTGGATCACTGGTGCCTACGGTTTCTACAAGCGTCTGCGTATGGAGGCTCCCGTAACCTTCCTCGAGGACGGTATCGGCGATTTGATTCTAGGGGCGGCAAATGCCGGCATACAGAGCGTAATGCCGTGGGCCAAGCTTATGATCGAGGAGAGCGCGTTCGACATAGCGAGCAACTTTGAAATCCCGACCTACGGTCTGGCCCTCTATCACGAGTCGTCGCTGCGTGCGGGTCGTTGGCGCTTTACGGCGGGCCTGCGTCTGGACTATGAGGCTTCGCGTATGGATTACGACAACTACACCTCGATACATTATCGTCTGAGCCCCATGATGCCGCAGTTCAAGGAGCTGTCGATGCCCTTTGCGGGACGCGAGCGTATGGATTTTCTGGAGCTGTTGCCGAAGTTTGCCGTCAACTTCTCGACGGGTGTCGGTGAACTCTATGTTGCGGCCTCGCGCGGATACAAGGCGGGCGGATTCAACACCCAGATCTTCTCCGACATACTCCAGAACCGCCTGATGGCGGCCATGATGGAGGATATGGGTATGCCTGCGCAGCCGTCGCCATACAACGAGGCTTCGGCTACCACATACAAGCCCGAATACAGCTGGAATTACGAGGCGGGCGGACACCTTGCCTTTGCCGAGGGGCGCGTGCGGACGGATTTCTCGCTCTTCTGGATAGAGTGCCGCGACCAGCAGCTCACGGTCTTTCCCGAGGGTACTACGACGGGACGTATGATGTCGAACGCAGGCCGCTCGCGCAGCCGCGGTGTCGAGGTGTCGCTTTCGTGGAACCCGACGACACGTCTGGGCGTGTGGGGCAGCTACGGATTCACGGATGCCCGTTTCGTGAAGTTCGACGACGGCGAGGCCGACTACGCGGGCAACGTATTGCCATATGCTCCGCGCAATACCGTCTATCTGGGTGCGACCTACCGCCTGCATGTCGGGGCGCGCATGCTCGACGATGTAGTCGTGAACTGCTCGTGGCAGGGCGCGGGCAAGATCTATTGGAACGAGAGCAACACTCTGAGGCAGAACTTCTATTCGCAGCTAGGGGCTTCGGTCGACCTGCGCAAGGGTGACTTTACACTCTCGCTGTGGGGCCGCAACCTCACGGGTACGGATTTCTACACCTTCTACTTCAAGTCCGTAGGCAACAGCTTCTTCAGCCACGGCAAGCCGCGCCGTCTGGGCATTACGCTCAGCTACGCCATGTAGTCAACTCCCTTTTTATTCGAATTATATCGGCGGCGGGTCACTTTGTGTGATCCGCCTTTCTTTTGTGCATTGCCGTATGGGAGCATTCTTCAATTGTCAATTCTGCATGCAGTAATCTCGCATTCCGTATTCTGCATTTTACATCCTGTTATGGATGCCCCGCTGTGGCCCTGTTTGCAGGTCGAAGAGGAGGGTGTTGGATCCGCGTTGTCTTATACGCGAGTGGCCGTATGGCTGGGAATCTGTTGACGCCGCGTGGCGGAGTATGTGTTCTGGAGTGTATGTCCAGTATAATCTTGTATCCGAATAGCACGGGAGTACAAAAAAACGGGACTGCCCGTATGGGCAATCCCGTTCGTTGTAAGAATAGAGTTTTTACTCGAGGATCTTGACCTTGATGTTGCGGAACCAAACATCGTCGCCGTGATCCTGCAGGCCGATGTAACCCTCGTGGTTCTCACCGCCGCAGTTGAGCAGCAGATCGTATGCCTCGGGCCACTTGTCCTTGCTGAACTTCGACTTGTCGAGCAGCTCCTTCCACTGGGGAGTCCACAAGTGATACTCCACAACAGCTACGTCGTTCTGGTAGTGAACAACCGTACCCTTGTAGCAGAGGATCTTGACCTTGTTCCACTCGCCGTAGGGCTTTGCGTTCTGCGGCTTTGCGGGGATCATGTCGTAGAGCGATGCCGACATGCGGTTGCCGTCTACGCCCAACTTGGCGTCGGGGTGATTCTCGTTGTCGAGAACCTGATACTCGGGAGCCGAGATGTAGATAGGCTGATTGGGAACCTCCTGTGCCAGATAGAATATACCTGAGTTAGAGCCTTTGGCAACCTTGTACTCGAGCTCCAGTTCGAAGTTCTTGAACTTCTGGTCGAAGATGATGTCTCCGCCGTCGCCGGCCTGAGCCTCACCGCCGCCCGAGCCGTTGAACTTCAGGCAGCCGTCCTCGATGACCCAACGTGAGGGCACCTCGGTCTTGTTGTATCCTCTCCAACCCTTGAGGCTGGTGCCGTCGAACAGAACAACGGTGTTGGCGTCGTCCTCGGCCTCTTTTTCGGCAGTCTTCTTGGTGGCGTTGCCGCCGCAGCTTGCAAGCATCGCAGCCGATGCCAAAGCAGCCATGAATAATACCTTTTTCATTTCCTTATCGGTTTAGATAAAAGTGATGTTAGATTATTTGGGCATGGCGGGGAGCAAAGTGTCCCAACCCTTGCGATAGTTGTGCTTGATCATCTCCTCGGCGAACTGCTTTGCGTTGATGGGGTCGGTGTAGGTCTTGTTGAAAGTCGGGTGACCGTCGTGTACCGAGAATCCGTCCTCGATCATGATGCGCAGCGTCTCGTCGTCGCCGATATTGGTGAAGCGCATGTTTGCGCCGTCCCACTCGAGGGTCTTGTTGAGGCTCTGCAGACGTACGCCCAGAACACCCATTACGACCATCTCGTTGAAGGGACCTGCCTCCGAGAAGTCCGAATTCGACTTCACGCGGGTAGCCTTGTCCTCCTTGCAGGCGCGAACCCAGTCCTTTCCGTGCGAGAGCTCGACCTTGCGGGCACGTGCGGGAGCGTTGGGCACACGGCCAGACAGCAGGTAGGGATTGACACCGTAGCATCCGCAGATGAGGACATCCTTGGTGCCGTAGAAGATACATCCGCCACCACCGTCGTTGAGGTTCTTGCCGGGCTCGAGTCCTTCGGGACGCGGGGGCGTCAGACCTCCGTCATACCACGTAACAGTAACCTCGGGCAGCTTGACCTTGTCCTTCTTGCCGCGCTCGGGGAATACGTATGTTACCATCTGAGCCTGCGGAGCGCAGTCGGTGAGCAGTGCCGTCGACGAGCCCTGTACCTTTGTGGGGTATCCCAGCTGCAGAGCCTTGAATACGGGGTGGAGGATATGGCAGGCCATATCGCCCAGAGCACCGGTACCGAAGTCCCACCATCCACGCCAGTTCCACGGCTGGTAGATCTTGTTGTAGGGACGATAGGGGGCCGATCCGAGGAAGAGATCCCAGTTCAAGGTCTCGGGTATGGGGTCAACCTGCGTAGGACGCATCAGACCCTGCGGCCAGATAGGACGGTCGGTGAAGGCATCCACACGGGTAACCTCGCCGATCTCGCCGTTCCAGATCCAGTCGCACACCTTCTGTACGCCTTCGCCCGACGATCCCTGGTTACCCATCTGGGTAGCCACGCCGTTCTTGGCAGCGAGCTTGGTGAGCAGACGCGACTCGTATACCGAGTGGGTCAGAGGCTTCTCGCAATATACGTGCTTGCCGAGCTCCATGGCGTTGGCAGCAACAAGTGCGTGCGTGTGGTCAGGCGTAGCGCACATTACGGCATCGATCTGGTTTGCGACCTTGTCGTACATCTCGCGCCAGTCCCAGAAGCGCTGTGCCTTCGAGAAACGGTCGAACGTACCCTTGGCATAGTTCCAGTCCGTGTCGCAGAGGGCTACGATATTCTCCTCCTTGAGGTCGTCCAGCACGGCCGATCCACGTCCGCCGATACCTACACCTGCGATGTTAAGTTTGTCCGAGGGGGCCTTGTGTCCGAAGGCTGAACCCATTACGTTGCCGGGAACAACAGTCATAGCTGCCAGACCAGCTGCAGAGGTCTTCAGAAAGTCAGCTCTTGAGATTTTCTTTGACATTGTTGTTGGTGTTTAAGGTTAATAAAGAGTTATTTTAATTATACGGGTTGTCCGTAGCGTCATCTTTTTGTATACGGTTACTTCTGTCTATATAGTTTCCTGATTCTTTACTACGTCTATCCCTTTCTCAATATACTCAGTTTCAATATAGTCAGTTCTGTATCTTTTCCGGTCTTCGTTTTTTTGTGGCGTCCCGTTGCGGTTCAACTTTCATTTCCTCCCCCGCTTATACGGGCGTCAGCATGGTCGGAGCCTTGCAGCCGTCAGGGTCAGTATCTCAGGCTCGGCAGCGATTCGAGATTGTACATGCTGCGCTCGACACAGTTCCGCGGCGGCAGCGTGTAGCTGCGCACTTCGACAAATATATCTTTCACACCCGAGGCTATGGCCGTGTTGATGATCTTGTCGAAGTCGATAAGACCGCTTTCGGTAACGATGCCGTAGTCCTGCAGGTGCAGCAGCATGACACGTCCCTTGTATCGCTTGAGCATCGATACGATATCGACGCCAGCCTCGTGTGCCTCGCGTGTGTCGATCTCGAACCATACCTTTTCCTGCGGCATGTGCAGAGCCATTATATCGAAGATCGAAGCCCCGTCCGTAGCCGTGAGCACACGGCGCTCAGGGTGTATGCATAACTTCATCCCGCGCTGCAACGCCTTGTCGCCTATGCGGGTGTAGTAGTCGGCGTAACGGGCGGCCGTGAGCGGCGTGAGCGCATCGGGCAGACGCGAAATGACTATGTAGCGACATCCCATCGCCTTCTGGACGTCGAGCGCTTCGTCCCACCACTTCATTACGGGGTCTTCAGCCTCGGCCGCATCCGCTGATTTTGCCTCTGCTCTCTCAGCTCCTTTTGCTTTGACATCCACAGACTCTTCGGCCTCAGTCTCTCTATCCTCTGACCTCTCGGCCTTTATATCTTTTGTCTTCCCCTTTGTCTCAGCCCCGTCTGTCTTGTTTTCCTTTGTCTCGACCTCGTCAATCTTGTTTTCCTTTGTGTCGCTCCTCTCTTTCTCGCCCCCTTCTTTTTCGACCCCCTCTTTCTCGGGCCCCTCGGGCATGTCGTCGGCGTAATACTTGCGCAGGTGCGCCGACGTGATCTTCAATCCCGCCTCATCGGCAGCGCGTCGGAAGTCGTCGGGCTTGAGATCGTATATCCTGCCTCCAAAGTAGGAGTCGGTCTCTATGGTGGTGTAACCCATGCGGGCCATCTCCTTGAGGGTGCTGCCGACACCTTCGTACATGTCGGACTCGACGGATTTCAGATAGAGACCCATGTCGCTCTTGATGTCACCGAGAGCTTCGTCGACAGCTTCCGTGAATGTGTTCACGGCTTTCTTGAGTCCGACGACCGCACTGACGGCATCCATCGCCGAGGATAACCCCTGTTTGAAAAACGTAAGCCTGTCCATGTGCCTTGCTCCTACATGTGCGTACGGCCGTACCGTCCGCATATATTGTCTTTATCTTCCGTCTCAATACTCTCGCCCAATCTCTCTTCTCTCGCCTTCCTTCTCTCGCTTCCCAGATTCTCGTCCGGATTCATAGCATACGGCCTATACGCTCTCTCCTCTCTATATCTCTCGCATACTCTCTCTGTATCTTCCTCCCTTCGCATTATCGCCTCGCTTCACTTCGCCTTATCTTGCTTTGCCTCGCTTCGCCTTGCCTTGCCTCGCCTCGCTTCACCTTGCCTCACCTTGCTTTTCCCCCCCCCCCATCATTGCCTCCCTCTCAATAGATTGGCCCCTTGATTGGCCCCTTGGGGGAGAGCAGACGCTCCAATGCGGGGCGTCTGCTTGGGTGTATCTGTTGCCTCCGATTTATCGTCGGGGACGACTTTCTCAGTTCTTGTCGGCCTTGTCCGTGTCGGCTTTGGCTGTATTATTATCTGCGTCGGCCTCGACTTCCGTGTCGGCTTCGGCTTCTACATCCGCTTGCTTTGCGGCTTCGGCCTGTTGCTCGGCCTCGGCTTTAGCCTTGGCTTCAGCTTCGGCAGCCTGCATGGCGAGATATTCGGCTTCATCCTTCTCCTTGCGGGCCTCTATGCGCTTGGCTATCGTTATGCCGTACTCGTAGAGTGCGTAGCAGGGTACGAATATGAGTATCTGGCTCACCACGTCGGGCGGCGTTATTATGGCGGCGAATACGAGCAGGGCCACGACGGCAACCTTGCGGTACTGACGCATGGTCTGTGATGAGATGAGACCTATTGTTGCGAGCAGACGTATGAGCAGCGGCAGCTGGAATGCGAGCGCTGCGGCGAAGGTTACGCCGAGGACGGTACTCATGTACGATCCGACGTCGATGATGTTGCTTATCTCTTCGCTTACGGAGTAGTTTCCGAGGAAGTTAATGGCCAGCGGCGCTATGACGTAGTAACCGAACAGCAGTCCGAGAATGAACCATATTGGCGTCTCGAGGACATAACGTATGCTCTGCTTGCGCTGATGGGGCGGCAGAGCGGGTTTGACGAATAGCCACAACTGCCATATCAGGAAGGGGAACGCCACAACGAGAGCTCCGACGACGGAGCTCTTGATGTGGAGCATGAACTGTCCGGCCATCTTGTTGTTGAACAGCTGCACGTTTTCGGGGTGTATGTTCAGGGCGTCGGAGCCCATGGCCGTGGCCAACCATGTAAAGAGCCTGTTCGTCGGGAATTCCGGCGTTATGGGAGCGAATACCACCTTCAGCACCACTCCCTTCATTGTAAACAGAACGATGAAGAGCAGGGCAAAGACCAAAGCTACGCGGATAAGTATCTTCCGGAGTTCATCGAGGTGTTCCCCGAATGTCATCTCCGCGCTGTCGTTGGCAGTTTGAGTGCTCATATATATTCCGATCCGAAATTACTCTTTGGTGTTGGTAGTAGTTGTGGTTTTCTTGGCTTCGGGCTTGTCGTCATCCTCCTCGATAGGCTTGTTGACGGCATCCTTGAACTCCTTGATGCCGCGGCCGGCGCCACGCATCAGTTCGGGGAGTTTCTTGCCTCCGAAAAGCAGCAGCAGAACCACGACGATAAGCAGAATTTCGCTCGTGCCCAGTCCTCCGATGAAAAGTTGTTCCATAACGGTACTTTTTTAGTGTTATGAGTAAATATGGAGTAAAATAAACGTACTCCGTTTTTCATTCCAAAGTTACGAATAATATTTCATCCGTACAACTTTGCTGTCTTTTTTATTTTGCCCTGCCGAGCGTAGCCACGCGCCACGGCATGGCGGCCGCTCGGCACATATCGTTGTAAATCAGTGTTATTATTCCCTCGTTGCTGCTGCCGCATGTCGCCGCAGCGATCTATGGACAGCGTCGTTATAAAACGTAAGCCCGCATCGGTTTATTGCGCCTGTGCGTTGTCGCTTTTGATAGGCTTAAGGTGCAGTTCGAAATAGTCGGTAATCTTGTTGTGCAGGTGCACGGCATCCTTGCCGAAGACGTTGTGCTCGGCGAGCGGATAGGGGAAGTAGTCGACCTGAACGTTGTTCTCGATGCACTTGCGCACGAAGTTCAGCGAGTGCTGCCATACCACCGTCGCGTCCATCGCGCCCTGACATATTAGCAGCTTGCCCTTAAGGTCGGCGGCGCGGTTGAGCAGGCTCACCTTCTCGAATCCTTCGGCGTTTGTCTGCTGCGTCTCCATGTACCGTTCACCGTACATCACCTCATACCACTGCCAGTCGATCACCGGACCGCCCGCAACGCCTACCTTGAAGACGTCGGGGTAGTTTGTCATGAGCGATATGGTCATGTATCCGCCGTAGCTCCAGCCGTGGACGCCGATGCGGTTGCTGTCGACCCACGGGTGCGACATGAGCCAGCGCATGCCGGCCATCTGGTCCTGCATCTCGCACTGCCCGCACTGTTTGTGTATGGCCTTCTCGTACTCGGCGCCGCGGTTCGATGTGCCGCGGTTGTCCATGACGAAGACCACGTATCCGCGCTGTGCCATGTACATCTCCCAGCGGCGCAGCTGTGCCTGATAGCTGTTGCGCACCATCTGCGAGTGGGGGCCGCCGTAGACATAGAGTATGACGGGGTATTTTTTTGCGGGGTCGAAGCCGAGGGGCTTGATTAGGCGGTAGTAGTTGTCGTATTTGCCGTCGGCGCTCTTCACCGTGCCCAGCTCGATGTCTGCGTATGCATAGCCCTCGGTGGGGTCGGGTGCGCGGAAGAGCTCGCGCTTGATGCGGTTGTCGGTCGAGCGCAGCTCCACGACACGGGGCACCTTGAGCGACGAGTAGTCATCGAGGAAGTATCGTCCGCTGTGGCTCACCGAGACGTTGTGCCACCCTTCGGCGGGGGTGAGGCGCGTCGCACGGCCGGTGGCTATCTCCACCTTGAAGAGGTGGTTGTCCACGGGCGACACCTCGGCCGAGGTGTAGAATACGTAACGGTCGTTTTGCGCGACGTACTTCACGTCGGCGTCGGTGGCCGTGAGGCGTTTGATGCCGCCGTCGAGGTCGCAGAGGTAGAGATTGTAGTATCCGTCGCGGTTGTCGGTGGTGTAGATGAAGCGCGTGGGGTCGTTGCGCAGGAATACGAGGGGGTGCTGCGGCTCGACGAATCGGTCGTTATGCTCCGTGAGCAGCTGCTTTACCAGACGTCCCGTCTCGACGTCGTACATGTTGAGGTGCATGTTCTTCTGCCGGCGGTCGAGCACCTGCACGAATATGTGTTTGGCGTCGGGCGACCACGTGATGTTCGTAAGGTATCGCTCCTCGTCGAAATCCGTGACGGTGAGATATATGGTGCGTCCGGTGGCGATGTCGTAGATGCCGAGATCGACGTGCTCCGAAGCCATGCCGTTCATCGGGTACTTGATGTTGCGCAGCGTGCCGGTGCGGGTGGTTATGTCCACGAGCGGGAAGTCCGTAACGCGCGATTCGTCCTTGCGGTAGAAGGCTATCTTCGAGGCGTCGGGGGCGAAGAATATGCCGCCCGTGATGCCGAACTCGTTGCGGCTGACGCTCTGTCCGCAGACTATGTTGCGGTCCTCGTACGAGGTTATGGGGTGTTCGGCCGTGCCGTCGAAGTAGTAGAGGTTGTTGTCACGCGTGTATGCGTATCGGCCGCCCTTGCCGGGCTGGCGCGTGAGGTTGGCACCCGTGGGCACGCGGTTCGAGGCAATGATGCTGCTGCGGCGAAGGTCGATGCTGCTGCGCACGCCGTTGGCCGTTACCGCGAGCGTATTCTCGTCCTCGAAGGCGTATGGCGGGAAGCTCTTGAAGTCGGCCGAGAGCAGACGGTTCAGTTCGTCGAGCGTGATGAGGGTCGTGCGTTTGCCGGTGCGGGCATTGACGGCGATCATGTCGGAACCCTCGACCACCGAGTAGCTGTCGCTCTGTCCGACCCACCGTACGGGGTAGGAGGCGGGTGAGAGGGCGCGGCTGAGAATGGTCTCCTCCATGGTGAGGAGTTTGCCTTGGGGCTGCTGAGCCGCGGCCGGTATCGTTGCGGTCAACGCCATGATAGCGAATGTTATGATGTGTCGTTTCATTGTTGGTTCGGGTTGGGCCGCTGCGCCCGACGGAGCCGTTGCGGCATATATCGCACACGATTCGTCGAGGTTTTGCGGCGGCGTGGTTCAATGTCTAATTCCCGTGCGAAAATATGAATTTTTGGCGATAAATCCAACTTTGCGGCGAGGAAAAAAGTCCGTTTCGGGCCGTTGCCGCCGTCGCGATTGTCATACTGCCGTCGGGACTTTTCGCGGCGGGGCCAGCGTGCGTGTATGCGTGGCGTGTCGTGACTCGGCGGGGCGGCGGGGC